>OWHZ01000217.1_pt1 | contig 39834 bp, 18 predicted proteins | sample 1732651 | NCBI WGS metagenome assembly OWHZ01 (sample SAMN05065738, study PRJEB22554) | human gut metagenome | biome: ENVO:2100002; feature: ENVO:00000062; material: ENVO:00002003 | host: Homo sapiens | place: USA
ACGAGATGCAGCGTAGTCTCGTGGGCTCGGAGATGTGTATAAGAGACAGTTCCCAAGGTGGCTACGGAAGAGTCTGCCATGATGAAGGCGGCCACCGAGCAAAAGGCCGTAAATTCCAACAACTTGCCGGGATTCGGTGCCAGCCAGCCGCAGCAACAGGCTGCTCCGGCCGGACAAGCTCCGGCACAGCAGGCACCCGCGCAATAAGGCGGAAGCCGGTCGTTTGACGACGGGGGGAGGGGCGGAAGCTTTCCTCCGGATAATAAAAGACAGAAGTACAAAAGAACATAAGGAGGGTATCGATTTCCGCAAACGGAATTTGAAAAATTAAACCTTATGTTCTTTTGTATTTTTGTCTTTATTGTTTTTGTTCACGTACTTTCAGGCCTTCCATCCCACACCAGAGTTTTTCAAAAAATATCCTTCATCTTTCAGGTGCTATGGTAAGAATCTCATAATGTTTGTGTTACGGGCTGAAGGATGTTTCAGGTATCCTTCAGCCGTGCTTCAATTCGTTCTCAGCCGAATGATAAAACGTTTGGCTGAGAACGATAAAACGTTTGGCGCAGAACGTTTTGTCGTTCTCAGTCATGAAGGAAAGCTGAAAGATGACCCTTTTATCCTTCAGTCCGTAATATGTTGTATGACAATATTTTATCATATAACCTGAAAGATGAAGGATATTTTTTGGAAAACTCTGGTGTGGGAGTGTGAAGAATAAGAATAATATGATGTTTATAATGTTTTTTAAAAAAAATATCGAGAAAATTTGTTTGTTTTGTTTATAACCTCTATATTTGTCCTGTAATATTATCCAAATGAGATGATGAAAAACGAACTTGCATATAGAAACCGGAAAGGCACCACGCTGTGGAGCCCGTTGTCGGTAGCGGTGTGCAAGGACGAAAAATATCGTTTTTTGGCTATTTTGTGGGGTAAGGTATGTGTTTTTAATTGTATTTTTAACAAATTATATTTGGCTGTTCCAAATATTTGTGTAAACACACACACACACATGTAAATCGTGTAATATCTTATTGTATTTTGTGGGTAAGCCCCGTGCCGTTCCGGCATGTGGGGCGAGGGGCATATCGTCCGCTTTCTTACGGAAGCGGGCTTTTACGTATATTCTATAAACTGAAAACCATGATGAAGAGCAAACGACTTATCTTATGTTTGCTGGGGCTGTGCGGTTGGTTCGTTGCCGTTCAAGCACAGACCGTAGCGTTAAAGACGGATTTGGTGAACTGGGCTACCGCTTCGTTGAATCTGGAGCCGGAGGTGAAGGTGGGGCGCAAGTCTACGATGGCCTTGGGACTTTCGTGGAATCCCTGGACGTTTTCCGACAACAAGAAGTGGCGCCACCTGCGGGTGCAGCCGGAGTACCGTTACTGGATTTGCCGTCCGTTCGGCGGACACTTCCTGGGGCTTCATGCTTCTTACACGCGGTTTAACGCCGGAGGGGTGGACCTGCCTTTCGGACTGTGGCCCAAGCTGGAAGACCAGCGCGTGCAGGGTAACGAATGGGCTGTGGGTTTGGGCTACGGCTACCATTGGATTCTGAGCCGTCATTGGAGCCTGGAGGCCGAGTTGGGGTTAGGTTATTCTTTCGCCGACTTCGATGCCTACGAGTGTCGCAAGTGTGGCGACAAGTTGGAAGAGCGCACCACCCACCGTTTCGTGCCCACCAAGTTGTCCGTGTCTTTTATTTATGTGTTTAAGTAAAGCCAACCGAGAAGATGAAGAGAATCAATGACATACAAGCATGGATGGGGGCAGCGGCCTTGTGCCTGTCTTCCTGTCCGTTGTCGGCCCAACAGGTGGTGCCGACGGGAGAACCCGTGTTGTCGTGGCAGGACAGCACGCAGCTCAAAGTGGCCTTTTCCGTGGCTGCCGGCGATGTGGAAATCACGTCGGACGACCGTCTCATCCTTACGCCGCGTCTCACCACGAAGGCAGGCGATACGCTGACGCTGCCTCCAGTGGAACTGGCCGGCAAGCGCAACCGCCGTTATTTCGACCGTCGCGCGGCCTTGCGTGGCGAAGAGCGTGCTGCTGTGGCCGCTGCTTCCGACACCTTATATTATAATAAGGTGGTAGGGGTGGAGCCGTGGATGCGTGCGTCGGCTCTTTCGCTCACGGTGGACTGTGAGTTTGAGAACTGCTGCGACGTGCGGCCGCTGGCTGCGTTCGATTTGGGCGCCACGCGTTGGTTCACGCCGAAACCCAAGGCGGTCATGCCCGTGCTGAGCGTAGCCGAACAGATTGCCGAACGCGAACCTGTGCTGAAACCCATCAGCGAATATAAGCCCTATACGCGGGATATCCCTTTGCGTAAGATGAAAGACGCACTTTACGTGCACTTCCCCGTGGGCAAGTGGGACTTGCGCGAAGACTTCCGGGACAACGAAGCCACGCTGTCCCGCATCGTGGACATGATGCGGCGCGTGAAGGATGACAAGACCTCTTCCATCGTGAAAGTGGTGATTGTGGGTTTGGCTTCCATCGAAGGCTCCGTGGCTTTCAACGAACATCTGGCCGGACGGCGTGCCGAAGTCTTGAAAGACTATCTGGATGCACGGGTCGATATGCCGGACGGCGTGTATGAAGTGGTGGGCGCGGGAGAAGCCTGGGCCGACTTGCGCGATGTCATCGCCGAGAGCGACCTGGACGAGCGTCAGGAGCTGCTGCAAATCATCGACAACACGCCGGACGAGAACCTGCGTGAGCAGCGTATCCGCAAGCTCAACGGCGGACGGCCTTACCAATACCTGAAACAGTCTGTCTTTGCCGACCAGCGTAATTCGGGATATATCCGTGCCTACTATGAGGCCGTGCCGGACAAGGGGGCGGAGGCCATCAATCGTGCCGTGGCACTGGTGCGCGAGGGACGCGATGCCGAGGCTGTGGCGTTGCTCGAACCGCTGGCCGACGAGCGCAAGTGGAACACGCTGGGCGTGGCCTATTTCAAGACGGGGCGCCGGGCGGAGGCTGTGGAATGCTTCGAACGGGCCGTGAAGGCCGGCGACAGCGAGGCTGCAGGCAACCTGGAGGGCGTACGGGCCGTGGAAGGACGATAATTACGAGATTTTCTAATTATAGAGTTATTAACTTTTTATTTATTCATTAAATTTTAGAATTATGAAAATGAGAAATGGAATGTACTTGTTTGCTGCGGCAATCGTGGCCAGTACGGTAGGTTTGTCTTCTTGTTCGAATGACGAGGAGGGAGTGGTTGGAGGTGAAGCTCAGAGCGTAGCCAACAACGTGACGCTGGGTGTGTATGTCAACGGTGGCGTGAATAAGAAAGCGTCACAAGCCGATGTCAACTTGGGCGGCGCTATAGCTAACATCAGCAATGTAGTGGTTGTTCCGGTAGCTGGTGGTGTTTATCAGGTACCTATTGCTTTCGGTGACCTTACCGCAAAAAAACAATCTGAGGTTGTGGAAACTTCTTTATTAACCACGGTGAACGAATTCATGGTGTATGGTAACGTGCCTACGAGTACTTTAAGTGCCGGTACCAATGTCTTTGCAGGCTTCGACTATAAAGTGGCTTCTGAGCAGCAAGATCCTGACTTGGCGGCTCCGACTTGGTCGCTTTGTGGTCCTATGGCTTTGATTTACGGTTTGAAGGCTACTACTTTTGCTACTTCTACCGATGCGACACAACAGAATTTCTGGCTTACTGAGAAGGGTGCTACATGGAATCCCGATCAGACTACAATTACTACCACTACCAAAGGTATTAAGATCGGCAATGTGAAATATCAAGTGGGTGTGCTGGCTTCCAAGGTATTCGAAAACACAAAATATACGAGTAATCCAGAGTTTGATGGGGACAATTTGACAAGTGAAAACTGGAACACAGAAATCAATGAAAATATGAAATTGACCGGTGTTTTTGTTGAAGGCCAATCTACTACAATCAACGATAAGCTCGCTTGGAGTGGTGATGCTTGGTTGACAGACGTGAAGCCTTCATCTGAAGAGGTTACTCATGCTACACATGCTGAAGAACCATGGAGTAGTTTGGATGCGAAGATTAAGGCGGAAGCAAGTAATGGAACTCAGATTGTAGCTAATGCTGACTTCTACACTGTAGTAGCACCTGATCAAGACAATGACATCGCGGTAGCATTCCAGTTCCAGAATAATACTGGACGTACGTTGACTTTGAATGATGGTACTAAAATTGCCAATGGAGAGTATGTTTACTATTCTGTTAAGTTGAACAAGAAGGACGATAAAGATGTGTTCGCTGCAGCTACAACGACTATCTTGAACGCCAGAATTACAGACTGGGGTAATGGTACTCCGACTCCTCCGACTACTACCGATGTGGTTATCGGTGTTGAATTCGATGTAAACTGGACAGCCGGTTTATCTTATGACCTCGATATCTAAAGTTACTGATAGGTGACTTATCATTAAAACCATGCGCGGCCAAGGCCGTATGCCGAAGTGCCGTGCGTGGTTTCTGCTAAACAAATAGAAAAAGAAAAAACTTAAAGGTGGCTTTTATGAAACCTATGAAGAAGATAGATACATATATATATAAGTTAGGACTATGGGCCGGGGCGGCTTTGTCGTTGACGGCTTGTGTGGACGAGGATTTGTCCGACTGTCCGCCCAATGTAGAGATGAGGGAAATTACGGTGTCCTATCAAATCGACTTGCAACACGGCGTGGATCCCGAGTTCGAGGCCGAACTGCTGTCCCTTCATTTGGGTTTCTGGAATTCGCCGCAAAACCTTTACCGTGACCTTGTGTTCCAGCCCGAAGACATGCCGGAGGAACTGTTTTTCAAGGTGACGCTCCCTGTGGACAACTACGACCACTTGGCCGTGGCCAACCACAACAACGACCGCGTGGGAGGCGGTCTGCACACGTTCGACAACGTGTTGGAAGACGTGGTGGTGGACGAAACGCCCATTTCCCCGGACACCATCAAGGCTTTGGCCTATCCGCCTTTCTCCGGCGTGCTGAGCATGCGGATGGAGGAAGACGAGACCGACCACTATACCGTATTGATGAGCCCGGTGGTGGGCAAGGTGAAACTTCACGTGAACCACCCCGAGACGATGAGAAACATCAAATGCTACCTCTCCCGTACGCAGCAAGGATTCTTGTGCTGGGAGGACGCTTACATCAGCAACGACCGGCTGAGGACGGACGCATCGGACTTCAAAGTGACCGAGGCGGCGCGGCTCACCGAGTTTGAGTTCTACAGCTATCCCTGCACCGGCGGAAGCGTGTACCGCAGGGCAGAAGGCGAAGGCCACTGGAAGCTGTATTTCTATTCCGAATGCGAAGACAGAACCATACAACATATATTCACCGTGGAAGACCCGATCCGGGCCGGACGTGTGCTGGACGCCACGTTCAACATCTCGGACGGGAGCGGCGAGGCCGTGGACGTAACGGCCGGTGTGGAAATCAACACCGACTGGAAGCCCGGTAACGATTACGACCAGGAAATGTAAACCTAAGGAAAGAGAGGAGAAACAAGATATGAAAAAACATTGGAATAAAATCTTGGAATGGGGGTTATGGCTTGTGGTGTGCCTTCCTCTTTTTGTGGCGTGCAGCGACAATGATGAAGGCCCGGGAGCGGAGCCGGTTCGTGAGAAGGATTGCGAAGTGTCGGTGGGTATCAGATTGGATATTCCCGTGCTGAAAGATATGGGCGATCCGGGCGAATCACCGGGTGACGATGTGGCCGATTGGGATAAACTGGAATTATTCTTGGTGTACGACTGGGGACAAGTGTTGCAATATACGCTGACAAAAGAGGAACTGGTGGCTGCTAACCCTCATTCGTTTAATGCCTATGCCGGGACGTTGAAAGGGCTTTATGGGGTGGCTTACAAGACAGTAGCGGGTGCACCGACTGTGTCGGCCTCTAACGAAGAGGCCATAAAGAACTTGAGAACGGCACAGTTGAGTAATATCACAACTCCTGAGGATAAAAAGGCTTATATGCTCAGCTTGTTCAGTGGGGCCAAGCTTGCGAGTGTGGACGAGCCAATGGAGATTAAGAAAGACGGAAAGACGGAATTGCGCATCATACTGTCTCGTCTGATTACGAAAGTGGACGTGCAATGGGATGTGGAAGACGCTTATGCGAGCGGTGTATATACCAAGGTGAAGATGAACGAGATTGAATTCTTCGGTTTGGACAGCGGGCTTTTTTTCCCGGAAAATGAAACACAGCAATTGCCTTCTCTCGGCGATGGAGAGTCGGAACCGGATGACATCTATAAGTCTGCCTATAAGGCAAACAGCCCTATCAGCGAACGCAACGGTCGAACCTATTTCTATACTTTTCCGGGCGTGGCGAACAAATTCCGTTTTATTGTGGATTACGCTACAAATCTCACTCCGAATGGGAACAAAACCTATATCGCAACTTTCAATGAAAAATTGGGACGGGCTACTTGGCATAAGGTGAATTTCACCGTAAAAGGGGAAAGTTTTACCGGGGATGGTAATATCTCTCTTATCCCGTCTACATCGACATCAAAATAAAAACCATAAATATACTATAAGCATGAATATATTGTTAACATATCTGTCAAATCGCAAGAAGGAGGGAACAAGGTTTCTCGGCACGCTTGCGTGTCTGTGTGGGCTGATGTCCACGCAAATGGCCATGGCACAGGATTTTTATGTGACACCGGATGGAAAAGCCCCGGTAGATTACAACGGGTCACCCATTGATGGGGCTTGGTCAAGTACGGATAAAGCAAAATTGGTCACCCTCAAAGACGCTTTGCAGCAAGCGCAGCCCGGTGATGAAATCTGGGTGCAGGGTTTCGAGGAAATCCGTAAAAATAGTGTCGATTACCGGCAGGTTTATCTGGCACCTAAAGAGGGCTGGACATTGAAGGCTGGCGTGAAGCTTTACGGCGGTTTCAAAGGAAATGAGACTTCTTTGGAGCAACGTGCAACTCTGGGTAAGGCCTATAATTTCGTATGTCGCTCTATCCTTTCGGGCGATATTAGTATGAACGACACGATCGACCATGTCAATTTGATTAGCTCTTCCAACGCTCTTCGTGCAGACAATGCAGAACATGTGTTGACGATGGACCTCGATAACAGTGGTTCGAACAATGTGAACGATGCCGTTTCCGTTTTGGACGGTTTTACGATTGTGGGCGGTCATGCCTCAGAGAATGGTGGCGGTGTATTGGTGAAGGGGCATAGAGAGTTTTCTTGTGCTTATCGTATAGAACGTTGTTTTTTCTTTAACAATTATGCCGTACAGAACGGTGGAGCTATTTATGTGGACGCTTATGCGGGAAAGCTTACTGCCAACGAATCTTATATTAACCAATGTGTGGTATATAATAATGAGGCCGGATTGATTGCGGAAGTGGCCAACAAAGGCGGCGGTATTTACATCGCCGGTAAGGGTACTGTGGTCAACACTTCGATCTTCAACAACGAAAACGGCGGAGTGCGTATTTCTCCTGATGCGAGTGTGCTTAACTCTACGATTGCCCGTAATACTGTGGCAGGTGTGGACCTCACGGATAATAGTGGTAAAAATGAGAATGCTAAGGTCGTCAATACTGTAGTTTGGGGCAATACCACGTTGTTTTCTGAGTTTACTCCCGGATTTAGAAATTCTTCTTATCACGAGGTTGAGGGTGAAGGTCCTAATCGTGTGGATGCTTTTGGAAATGTATATGTAAGCGACAAGAATAATGACCGTTCGCAGGCGTCGCCTTTTTTTGCTTCGCCCTCTTTGAAAACGAGTTTCGACCGCGATTTCAACTGGCTTTATAATGCTTATCCGCTGTGGGACTGGCAGGCACTCGAAGGATCTGCCTTTATCGACGGAGGAGATGATGACGCCTATGCTTCGGCAATGTATGGAGACTATGATTTGGGCGGAAGTGCGCGTAAGGTGGGCGACAAGATGGATATCGGTGCATACGAGTTTCAGGCTGTGCCGGCCGACCGTATCTTGCGTGTAGCACCGGATGGAAATGACGGAAATGACGGCTCTGCATGGAATAAAGCTTATAAGAATGTACAGGCTGCCATTGACAAATTGGAGGCCGGAGGCCAAGGTGGAGAAGTATGGGTGAAAGCCGGTACTTACCAGCCTTCAGTTTATATGAGCGGTGCAAGTACCGACCGTTCGGCGGCTTTCGTCATGAAAGATGGCGTGAGCGTGTATGGCGGATTTGAAGGGACTGAGAAAACCAGAGCTGAGCGGGATAATAAAAAAGGAAGCATGCCTTGGCAGTACACATATTCTACCGTGTTTGTGGGGAATGCCTATGGAGGAGCTGTAACGGGCGGAGGAAAATGTGAATATAATACGGCAGATAATAAATGGAGCGTGACAGGCAGTAATTCCAATCACGTGGTATGGTTCGCCCAACCGGACGGTACGGCGTTCAAGAATGTGACCGTGCTCGACGGAGTGACCATCAAAGGTGGGTCGGCTCAGGAGACTGAAGGTTCGAAAGAAAATTTTTTCGGCGACCGCGGAGCCGGAGTCTATATGGCCGGAAATGCAAACCTTATAAATTGCGTGGTGACAGAGAATGCAGCCACGGGAAAAGGCGGTGGTGTCTACCTTTATGGCGGACGCATCATCGGTTCGTTGCTGTATAATAATGAAGGACAGCAGGGAGGAGCCGTTTATGTGGACAATTCCGGTATCGTGCTGCGTTCCATGCTGACAAATAATTCGGGTTACGACGGGGCTGCCGTCTATATGGTTTCCGATACGGAGTGGACGGACGGTAGCATGCACCCCGAATATCAGATATTGTCTACGTCGGTGGTGAGCAACAATACGAGCCGCCACAACGGTGCGGTCTATTGTAACCAAGGAGGTGTGATGCTGCAAACCACGATGGTCAACAATGTCTCCGTGGGTACGGTGGACCCTGCCGACAACGAATCGGCACAAACGGGTGGACTGTATGTGAAAGGTTACAGCCTTTCGGTTAATTCCGTATTGTGGAACAATCTGATTAAGGAGAGAAACGTGCCGATGTATGCCGTGAATCCTACGGTGAAGACCGTACGTTTCTTCAATACGGCAGTGTCGGGCATGAACAACTCTGTATGGAACAATACGCTCCAACAGGACATGGTGTCTTTGAGTGATGACAACTCTTCTAATACAGAAGGGGTTATTACGCCTGATTTTGAACAGAGCGGCATGCCCAGCCAGGGAGGAGTGGACGCGAACTTGAAGAACGTGGAGTATTATTGGTTTCCGGTGCAAGGTTCTAACTTGCGTTCTATAGGTTTGGAATTAGGACGTTTCCCCGAGGAAGTGGTATTGGCTCCCGAGTTGGATATCAAAGGGGATCTGTTTGCTCAAAAGCCGAGCGTAGGAGCTGTGATGACGGAAAAAAGAACCCTTCAACATCAGGCGGATAATAAGGTATGGCGTCTTTATGTCGATGTAAGTTGTACGGATGCAGAACACGACGGAAGTTCTTGGGCTAAGGCTTACCGTTCGATCAACGAAGCGATAGAATATTTTGCCAATGTGCAGGCGACGGATGGAGTTGAACGGTTTGAGATTTTGGTACGTGAAGGCGATTGCTATCCGCGTTACAGTTTTACTAATCTCGACCCCAAGACGGCTACTATCAATGTGCTGAAAACGAGTTTGCCGTTGGTTATCAAAGGCGGCTATCGCGTAGAGGATGGCAGTGCTGCACGCAAACCTTTGGAGTACCGTTCCGTGATAGACGGTAATCCCGAAGGCAAGGCTTTGGAGGATGGGTTATACCATTGTATCACGGTGGCCGAAGGTGCCAATGTGGAAATCGATGGTTTCCATGTCGTGGGCGGTTATGCCGTATCGAGTACGTACAAGTCCGGAGCCGGTATGCTGGTGGGCAAAGGGGCTACGGTAACGGTACGCAACACGGTTTTCGAAAACAATACGGCCGTGGAGGCTGCGGCTATTTCTGCACAAGACGACAGCAATTTGACGTTGGTGAATTGCGTGGTGAACAATAATACGAATACGACGGAGAGTGCTTCGGTTATTGCTGCAAACAACTTGACGATGCATTATGTGACGGTGGTGAACAATAAGGGTGCCGCACCGGAAGGAAATTATTCCACCTCGTTCAGTGCCGGAAATACGTCCGGTTCAAACATGCAAAGTTTGAAGACATTGTCGGCCGGCGGAGCCAAGAACTTTGCCAATCCGACGAATGCACCGGGAGCTACTTTAGGCTATGACACGTATTTAGGAGGATATTCAGAGTTCCGTCCGCTGACCAGTTCTACGGATGCGGCCGTTTTGATTAATAAAGCCAATGCGGTAGAGGGTGTTACGGAAGATATTTCCGGCAAAGGCCGAAATCTTGGTGGTAAGCCCGACCTTGGTGCATACGAGGCTGATTTGCCGGAGAGCGGTCGGGTGATTTATGTGCGTGTAGACGGAAAGGGAGATGGATTATCGTGGGATGATGCCATGAACGACATCAATGCAGCCGTGGAGAAAGCAGAATTGTATAATGCCAAGTTGTCGGGGGAGGAAATGAAAGACGTGGACAAACGTGCACAGGTATGGGTGGCGGCTGGGACATACAGGCAAGATCCGGAGAAGGATGCCCCTGCTTGCTTTGTCATCAAGGAAGGTGTGGATGTTTATGGGGGATTCCCCACAGAAGGTTGTCCTGGGTTGGGCGAACGCCGTCCTTTAGTGTCTACAAGTGTATATTCCCAAAATGAAGATGGAAGCGCGATGGGGGAGGATGACATACGTCAGTATGAAACGATTATCCAACCTCAGACGATAACGGCCAATAGGGGGAACAGTGATGTGGTACTCCGTGTTTTGGGTCAAGAGGATAAATATAATCCGCGTAAATTTGAGAATCCAGACTATTATGGGAACGTGAGTTTCGAAACGGTTTATTATTATAATGATAAATTTGAAATAGAGACCAAATGGGATGGTTTTACAATCCAAAAGGGATTCCTGAATATAGGAAATACCCGTGATGACGGAGGGGCTGGAGCACGTATCTATGAAAATGTGACGTTGACGAATTGTATCATTCAAGATAATGAAAATTACCAACGTTCGGATGCGAATCCAACGGACGGACGTGGCGGAGGAGTCTATTCGTTTGGCGGAACCTTGATAAATTGTTATATACAGAAAAATAAATTAGGACGCGATGCAAGTGAAACAACGAATTGGGCTGCATGTTATGGCGGCGGAATTTATATGAATTATGGAACGTTATATAATTGTGTCATATCTGAAAATACAGTGCGGGCCGCTTATGCTGACGGTGGTGGGGTGCTTATTGAATGTGGTGAATTCTACAATAATACGGTAGTAAATAATGAAGCTAATGGTAGTAAGAGAGGAGCGGGTGGTTTGCGAGTCTGGGTCGGACAAACTATGAAGGATGCCGGTTTTAGCGGTACTGTGAAGATTTTTAATTCCATTATTTATGGTAATACTGGTTTTGAAAAGGACGGTGCTACGCCTGTGGGTAATGCAAATTTGGCAATGTCCAATTCCCGGGTGGAAGTCAAAGGAACGCTTGTTCCCCATTCGAGTTTGACCGTGTCGGATCCGGGACGTTGGGGCAGTGGCGACGGGATTTACTTGGATAGTGGGACATGTCCGGAACTTACAGCGCAAGAATGGAGTGGACTGTTTGAGAACTTGTATAACGGAAATTTACGTGTGAAAGCTTCCACGAAGGCATTGAATATGGGTACGAATAATATGAAAGTCCTCCGTATCCTGCCTCCTACTCCTAATGGTTGGTTGAGAGTGAATGGTAAAAAACAAGTGGAAACGAGTTCTGGGGATACAATGCCACCGGGAGAGGGTTGGCAGCAGGCTGTGGTGTCGTTGGAGGAAGGCAAAAACTTTTTCGAAGAGAATGTGGATATCGACCTTTTTGACTTTACCGACATGGACTTCACCGATCGCGTGAAAGACTGTACGGTGGACGCCGGTGCTTACGAACGCAAGAATGAAGATATGGTTAAACCGGATGGAAACGGAGTGTATTATGTGACCTTTAACGGTAACGGTACGGCAGACGCTTCTTCTCCGGCTAATGCAGCCTGTGCCATGAAGTTGCAGGAAGTGCTGAATGCGGCAGGACAGCGTGTGACAGAGGGTAATACGGCGATTGTGAAGATTGCCGGATATGAAAGTTATACTACTGTGTATCATTCCAATACGCTGGCTAATCCGAACGATCCGAAGAGTTACACGTTCGTGATTCCGGAAGGCGTGACCGTGATGGGCGGATATAATGAAGGTTCTTATGTGGGCGGTATATATCAGAATGATGGAAACTGGAATGATGACAATCGCAACGCTGCGCAATATATGACTGTGTTGAGTGCAGTGAGCGATGAGGCCGGAGGCCGTCAGGCGGTGAACGGTTATCATGCCGTACAGTTCGGACAGGATGGAACGGCTGCTTTGGATAAACAGACAGTGCTTGACGGAGTCTATTTGGAAGACGGTCTGGCTACGGCTTCTTCCGGTAGCGGTAGTTTCAACACCCGTGGTGGCGGTGCCGTCGTGCCGAAGGGGGCACACATACGCAACTGTGTGGTTCGTAACAACGAAGCCATCGAAGGCGGCGGATTGTTCGTGTTGCCCGGCGGTATGGTGTCCGGTTGCGGCGTAATGCAGAACAAAGCCGATAAGGGGGCCGGTATGTACTTGTCGGCTGAAGATGGTGTGACGGCAGATAATCGTGCACATGTTATTTCGGGTACAGTAGTAGAAAACGAGGCTGCCGAAGTAGGCGGAGGTTTTTATCTGGAAGACGGTGCTGCTCTGACGGTCAATACCGTAGTGTGGGGGAATACAGCTCCGAGTGACAAGAATATCAGTGGTGTGACGGATGAGAAATTTGAGGATGCTTTGTTTGGAGGCATTGACACGGAGGAAAATGGAAAAGGAGGCTTCTATCCGTTCAATAACTGTTTCGTAGAAACTTATGAGTTGCCGGGTAATTACGGGAACCATAAGATGGAAGCAGATAAAGATCTTTATTTTAAAGGTTATTACATCCCGCGTCCGTTCTCGCTGTTGGTGAAAGGAGGAACCACATCGGTATTGCAACAGGAATTGCAATCGAAAAATGAAGTTGCTGCTTACGATATGCAAGGAATTTCTCGCATACAGCAACAGGGAGCACAGGATTTGGAGAAAATAGATGCCGGGGCTTATGCTTATTTAGGTGGTAGTATGAGAATGCCGAGAAATGAAGGTGAAATTATTAAGAGAATCTTTGTGTCGCTAACGGCAAATGTTGAATTGAGCAATGAAGAGGCTGGACGGGAAGATGAATTGAAAGGACGTTCATTCTATACGGGACTTGCTTCTCTGGATGAAGCCTTGGATTATATTAATAAGGTAAGGGCGACCGACTTTGGCGAGGACACGGATTTTGAGATATGGATGGCTGAAGGGACTTACAAGCCGCGTAATGCACGTAAGGACGCTGACCCTGAAACGGGTGAGCCGAACCAACGCCAGAATTCATTTATAATTCCGCAAGGTGTGCAGATCTTCGGCGGATTCTCGGGAGAGGAAAATTATTCGTATGGGTTGGATAAACTATTTAATAAAGGTGAACTGAAGGACTTAAAAGAAAGTAGTGATGATGCGATCTTAATATTATTGGATGACCGTGGAAGCGGAGACTTGAACTCGAATGGTATTACCGAACCTTGGGAAATGGCACACCCGACGATTCTTTCGGGACATGTCAATCTTTCGGCCAAGGAAAAGAACGTTTATCATGTGTTGTATAGCAAAGCTGATGCGCAGGTATCTGGTTTGGGAGGTGTGACTCTGGATGGATTGACCATTATGGATGGTGAGACTTACAACGTGATGAAAGGTCGTTCGGAGGTAGGCCGTGGCGCCGGTATTTATACCGTAGGCGTAGATTATAAGTTGGTTCGTTGTCGTTTGCTGAATAATAAGGCTGTGCGTGGAGGCGCTGTATATGCACTGAATGCGAATGTAACGTCCGTAGGGTCGATCTTTGCAGGAAACGGAACGGTGGAAGATGCAGAAATAGGCGATGATGTAGATGAAAGTGAAGGACGGAATATTCGCGGCGGTGCACTCTATTTAGCTGGAGCAGATAAAACCTATTGGTTGAAAGCTGTCAATACGTTATGGGCCAATAATGGTACGGACAAGGGAACGGAGGACAACCCGTCGTGGGGCGGTGCTGTTGCGGTGAGCGGTATCGGAGAGGTCGACTTGATGAACAATACTTTTGTACGGAATAAAGCGGGACAGTATGCGGCTGTTTATGTGGAAAGTACAACTACCAATGCAAGTAAAATGACAAACACAGCCGTGTGGGGTAATGAGTGTGCAGGTAATCCTGTTCATCTTGCGACTACGGGTATCAATAATTCGGCCTTTGATGTAGAACTTGGTGTACAGACTAATGGTTTTGTTCTTCTTGACCAGGAAAACAACGCTGTCAATGGTCCGCGTTTCGATGACCCGTCTACGGTGGCCGGAACGGAGGGAAATAAAGTTTCTGCGAAATGGGAGCCGGTAGCGATTTCCGTGTTGGTAGATGCCGGTGACGGTCAGTTGGCTGCGGCAGAATCGGATATGACTCAGGCTACTGGGGCATATAAGGAGTGGATGACAGGTGACTTTGCATCATATAATACTTTATATATGAAAAGTACTGCTTCCCGTTATGCCGGTCCGACAGGACCGGACGGTAAGCCAATGGTTAAGAAAATAGATATCGGTGTGTTCGAGTATCAGTATCCTGTGACTTTGTCTAACTTGGATATTGTGTATGTGGCTACTACGGAAAGCGGAAAGCGCGACGGATCGAGCTGGGACAATGCTACTTCCGACTTGCGCGGGGCGTTGAACGCCATGGCCAATGCTACCGGTGGTTTGAAAACTGAAAAAGAAGTGCATATCAAATCCGGTACGTACACTATGGGGAATAACTTGATTGTGGGTGACATAGCTTACCAAATCTCCATGAGCGGAACAGATAATACATATGTATCGGCATTGACCGTAAACGGTTCCTATAACGAATCCGGTATTCAGGATTTCGGTCAGCCTACGGTGTTGACGGGAAGTAACGGTAATAATGATGTCACTTTGCTGAGTGTCGCTACCAACGGTAAGCCGGTGAATATTTCCGGTCTTTCGTTCCAGAATGCCCGAGTAGGATTAAATGCTACGACTTCGGGGAACGGTAAGCTTACACTGAAAAATTCTGCTTTCCGGAAAACAAGCGAATATGGCATGTCTATATCGGATGTTGCCAACGAGGAAGCTTTGATTGCGAATACGCTTTTTGCCGATGGTGAGACAGGATTAAACGTTGTTTCGGGCAGTCAGGTCAAGGTGGTGAATGCCACGTTTGCTAACAATAATGTAGCGGGTATTAGCGGTTCAGCCGAAGTGTATAACTCGGTGGCATGGAAGAGCGGTACAGCCGGATTTAGTGGACCTATTGCAGACAATGACAATGGCAATAAAGTGTTGGACGCTGAAAATACAGATCTGGAGAACGGACCGAACTTCGTGGATCCGAATAATAATGATAAATTGAAGCGTGACTACAACATCCGACCCAGTTTCACGTTGCTGAACCAAGGTCAGAATGAGTCCTATACCTCACATGTGGCATCTGATTTGGGTAGTGAACAGGATTTGGCCGGAAAGCACCGTGTAGTAGGCGAGAGAATCGATGTCGGAGCATACGAATATGCTTCGGAACTGAGTCAATACATCTATGTGAAGCAGAGTGTGGCTGGCAGTGATAATAGCGGAAGTAGTTGGGATAATGCCATGAGCGACTTGCAGGGAGCTGTGGATTTGGCTACGGTTTATGCCAATACTTCTTCTGGAAACAATGGTTATGTGTTTGTGCATCAGAATGTGGAAAGCAACGAGCCGTTGCATTTGACCCGTGGCGGTGTGAAGGTGTACGGAGGCATGAATGCCGAGACTGTGGTGAATGATAACGTGAAAGGGGTATTAATGTCTCGTAGCGGATTGCTGGAAACTGCCGACCGCTCTGCACTGAAGGAAGGGGTAACCATTTCGGGTGAAAGCGTGGTAGACGGCTTTGAGGTGTCGGGTACGTCTTCGGTAGAGGGCAACGGTATACTGGGCACTTCCATCCTGACAGCCGGAGCATCGATACAGGTCGGTACAAATGGTATTTTGTATAATACTTTGGCTGACGGGGCAATTGTGAATGGTGAAGGAAAAGCCGTGAATGTGACGGTTGTGAACAGCGGAAGCCTTACAACCGGCCAAAAGCAAAATGTCGTCCAGAATGGTTCGGAGAATGGCTATGTAACGGACGGTTACTGGAAATACCAGTTAAAGGAAACAGACGAAACGAACATAGACAAGGGCTCTGATGATGGTCTTCAAGCGATAATGACGATGGTCGGCCACGAGAAAGATATTGCAGGTAACAAGCGTATCCGTAATCAAGTGGATAACGGCTGCTTCGAAACTTGGAATATCGTCGGCGGAGAGGGTGTTAACTTCGCCACGGTGACTGACGATGACTATCCGCACGGTAAGTCTGTGGTTTATGTCCGTGAAGGCCATGAACTTCGATTGGAGCGCGACTATGCGGCTTCCTCACCGTTCGATCCGGGCTTCCTGTTGCTGGAACACGGCGCAGGCCTGTGGGGCAACGGTAAGCGAGTGGATTTGAGGAACTTTGCAGCCGAACGTAAGTTGACAGCCACAAACGGTTATAAGGATTTGGTAGCCATGCCGTTCAGTCCGACGGAAATGACCGTGAACGGAAATGACGGGCTCGAGGCAAGCAACGTGAAAGCTTACAGGTATAATGGTCTGGAGCGTGCGAAGTATGACTACAAGTTCGCTTCGGATAATTCTACCGCTTGGGAAGAAGTTTCCAATGGTTTATCAACCCCGATGGCAGGCTTGCTCTTCGAAGCACAAGGCAGTCCGGAACAGGACGTGAAACTCCGCTTCTATGGCAAAAGCTATACGGAAGACGGACAACCGAAGAAAGTCGTGTTGCATAAGTATAACTTCAACAGTCCTTGGAGTTCGCCAAGCGACACCGGAGACAAGTTCACCCACAAAGAGAATATGAGTTGGAACCTCTTCGGTTCGCCTTACCTCTGTACGATGAACTACGAGGATATGGAATACGGCCGTGTGGTTTACGGTTATGCCAATAACGGATATTACACGGATGGCATGGGCTTGTCGGCTGATGGCGAGCGTACACAGGGCAATATCCCGGTGGGTAGCGCGGTCTTCACCCAGTCTGCCACCCTGAAGGATACGGAAACGTTTGCAGTAAGCATGCGTGGGAAAGACATACACGAATACACGCGGCCTACGAAACTGGCCTTGTATGTCGCTTCCGCTGCCGGTAAGCGTGGCCTGGGGGAAAACGACGGCATATATGACGAGTTGCAGTTGACGGCGGTGCCGTCGGAAGAAGCCTCAACGGAATTCGACTTGGCGCGCGACGGTGTGAAGTGGATGAACGACAACGGCGAACCTGAAATCTTTGCCGTACGCGACGGCGGACGTTATTCGTTGCTTTCGGCCATTGACCGTGAAGGCACGATAGGCGTGGGCGTGAGCCTGCCGGAAGCAGGTATGTACTCCATCGGTATTCCGGAAGATTGCGAGGCCGAAGATTATGAATATGTGATGCTGAAAGATGCAGCGACGGGCAAGGCAGCCGACCTGAAAGAAGGGGCTTACTCGTTCCGGACGGCGGAAGCGGGAGTCGCTGAGGGACGCTTTACTTTGAGTTTCAAACGTATGGATGCAGACCAACGGCATGCGATATATGTGAAGTCCGGCATGGGCAAGGCCACCGTGTTTGGTGTGAACGACGGTGATGTCGTGACCGTGGTGACGGTGGACGGTAAAGCCGTGGCTGTAGAGGAGGCTGTCGGAAGCGAAGTGACTTTCGCACTGGCAAAAGGAGCTTATCTCTTCAAGGTGGCCGGTACAGACGGACGGACTACAGTGGTAAAAGCCATGGTCCGATAGAGGATAGTGGATTTTAAGGTTGGTGAAGCCCCTCGCACGGTGAATGTGTGAGGGGCTTCTTATTGATCTTATTGGGTGGTTTAGACCGGACTTCAGAGCTTTTCTTTCAGGTAGCGGCCCGTATAGCTGTCCGGGCAGACCGATACTTCGCGCGGTGTACCGCACACGACCACGTTGCCGCCTTGCGCGCCTCCTTCCGGGCCGAGGTCGATGATATGGTCGGCACATTTGATGACGTCCATATTGTGTTCGATGATGACGAGCGTATGGCCGCGCAGGATGAGGGCGTCGAAAGCCGCCAGCAGGCGTTTGATGTCGTGGAAATGCAGTCCCGTGGTCGGTTCGTCGAAGATGAAAATGGTCGGTTCCGTTTTCTCCATGCCGAGATAGTAGGCCAGTTTCACGCGCTGGTTCTCGCCGCCCGAAAGGGTATTGGACGATTGTCCCAGCTTGATGTAGCCCAGTCCCACGTCTTGCAGCGGTTTGAGCTTTTTGGATATCTTGGATTGCCCGTGCGCGTCAAAGAACTCGATGGCCTGGTTTACCGTCATGTTGAGCACGTCGTAAATATTCTGCCCGCCGAATTTCACCTCCAACAGGTCGCTTTTGAATCGTTTGCCGTGGCACGACTCGCATTCCAGCACGAGGTCGGCCATGAACTGCATTTCCACCGTGACCGTTCCTTCGCCTTTACATTCCTCGCAACGTCCGCCTTCGGTGTTGAAAGAGAAGAAGCCGGGCGTGAAGCCCATTTGCTGGGACAGCGGTTGTGCGGCGAACAGTTTGCGTATCTCGTCGTAGGCCTTGATGTAGGTGACGGGGTTGCTGCGCGAAGACTTGCCGATGGGATTCTGGTCCACGAACTCTATGTTTTTCACCATTTGCAGGTCGCCTTCCAGTCCGAGAAACTCGCCCGGACGGTCAGCCACTTCGTCGAACTGCCGTTTCATGGCGCGATAGAATATGTCGCGCACGAGGGTGGACTTGCCCGACCCGCTGACTCCCGTGACCACCGTCATGACGTTGAGCGGGAAGCGTACGTCGATTCCGCGCAGGTTGTTGGCTCGTGCGCCTTTCACTTCGATATAGTTTGTCCACGGGCGTACGCTGTCCGGCAAGGCGATGGTTTCCTGTCCCGTCAGGTATTTCACGGTGTAGCTTCGCGTGTCCTGCGGTTTCTCGGCCAGCATCTGTTGCAGGTCGCCTTGGAATACCACCTCGCCGCCCAAGCGTCCGGCTTGCGGCCCGATGTCGATGATATAGTCTGCCGCACGGATGATTTCCTCGTCATGTTCCACCACGATGACCGTGTTGCCTAATTGCTGTAATTGTCGGAGCACGTGGATGAGTTTGTCCGTATCACGGCTGTGCAGTCCGATGCTCGGTTCGTCCAGGATGTAGAGCGACCCCACCAGGCTGCTGCCCAATGACGTGGCCAGGTTGATGCGTTGGCTTTCGCCGCCCGAAAGCGTATTGCTCAGGCGGTTCAAGGTGAGGTATCCCAGTCCTACGTCGAGCAGGAAGCGGATGCGGTTGTTGATTTCGGTGAGCAGGCGTTTGCCCACTTCCGCCTCGTGGGCGGTGAGTGTCAGCGTGTCGAAGAATTTCTTCAGTTCGGTGACGGGCAGGTCTACCAAATCCGAAATGGCCCGTCCGCCCACTTTCACGTATCCGGCTTCGGGGCGCAGGCGCGTGCCATGGCATTGGGGACAGATCGTTTTGCCCCGGTAGCGTGCCAACATGACGCGGTTCTGTATCTTGTATTGGTCTTTCTCCAACATCTTGAAGAAGTTGTCGATGCAGATTTCCTCTTCGGGCGATGAAGCACCGGTCTTTCCGTGCCATAAATAATCCTTTTGTTCCCGTGTCAACTTGTAATAAGGCTCGAAGATGGGGAAGTCAGCCTTCTGTGCCCGGCGGCAGAACTCCGTTTTCCATTCGCCCATCTTTTCTCCGCGCCAGCAGACCACGGCTCCATCGTACACGCTCAGGGCCGAGTTGGGGATGACCAGCTTTTCGTCGATGCCGATGACGCGGCCGAACCCTTCGCACGTGGGGCAGGCACCGACCGGCGAGTTGAAAGCGAATAAATTGTCCGACGGTTCTTCAAACGTGATACCGTCCGCCTCGAAGCGTGTGGAGAAAGTGTGCAGGATGCCCGATGGAACGATGCGCAACATACATTGCCCGTTCCCCTCATAAAAAGCGGTTTCGGCCGAGTCGGTCAGTCGGGAGATGGCATCTTTGCTGTCGTCGCAACTCATGCGGTCGATGAGCAGATGGATGGTGCGGTCTTCGCCTTTCGACGGATCCGAGGCCAGTTCCAGCATGAAGTCCTCTATGCGCACGACCTCGCCGTCTACTTCGATGCGCGAGAAACCCTGCTTGAAGTCGCTGTCCAGTTGCTCTTGAAGGGTGCGCCCTTCACGAACCTGCAACGGGGCGAGTACGGTGAAGCGCGTGCCTTTGGAATAGGAGAGCATGCACTGCACCACGTCTTCCGTGGTGTTTTTTTTCACCTCCTGTCCGCTCACGGGGGAGAAAGTGCGCCCGATACGGGCATACAACAGGCGCAGGTATTCGTAAATCTCGGTGGAAGTCCCTACGGTGGAACGGGGATTACGGCTGCTTACCTTCTGCTCGATGGCGATGGCGGGCGGGATGCCTTTGATGTAGTCGCATTCCGGTTTGCTCATTCGTCCGAGAAATTGCCGGGCGTAAGCCGACAGGCTTTCCACGTAACGTCGCTGTCCTTCGGCGTAGAGCGTGTCGAACGCCAGCGAAGACTTGCCCGAACCGGACAGGCCGGTGATGACAATCAGTTTGTTGCGTGGAATGTCCAGGTCGATATTCTTCAGGTTGTTCACCCTTGCCCCCTTGATATGTATGTAGTCGTTCATCAGTTGTTTTCGTTAATTGTCCTTATGTTTGCAAAGTTAGTCAATGTTTGGCAAACGCATGATGGATTTTTATTGTATTTTTGCACGGAAATAACGTGTATGATGAATAAAAAATCACTTTTGCTTTTGATGATGTGGCTTTGCAGCTTTGCGCTCCAGGCCCAGTTGTCGCCCAAACGGGAGTTTCGCGGCGCATGGATACAGTGTGTGAACTATCAGTTTATGGGGTTGGGTACGGCAGAGATGCAGCGTACGCTGACGTACCAGTTGAATGAACTGCAAAAGTGCGGTATCAATGCCATCCTGTTTCAGGTACGTCCCGAGTTCGACGCGCTTTATGCCAGCAGCTTCGAGCCGTGGAGCCGTTATCTGACCGGACAGCAGGGCACGCCGCCTTCTCCCTACTGGGATCCGTTGCAGTGGATGATAGCCCAATGTCATGCACGGGGCATGGAACTGCATGCCTGGATCAATCCCTACCGGGCCAAAACGAAAGGTACGAAGGAGCTGGCTGCCACACATGATTACAGAAAGCATCCTGAGCGGTATTTCTGGTATGGCGAACAACTGATTATGGATCCGGGGATGCCCGAGAACCGGGACTATATCTGCAACGTCGTGACGGACATACTGTTGCGTTATGACGTGGATGGCATTCATATCGACGATTACTTTTATCCTTATCCCGAAAGCGGTTTGCGCATTCCGGACGACCAGACGTATGCACGTTATGGGAACGGAATGAACCGCGATGACTGGCGACGGGAGAATGTGAACCTTTTCATCCGTCAGTTGCACGACTGCATCCATGCCGTCAAGCCTTGGGTGAAGTTCGGCGTGTCTCCTTTCGGTATCTATCGTAACTTGAAGAGCGACCCGAAGAGGGGAAGCAATACGCGCGGATTGCAGAACTATGACGATCTCTATGCCGATGTGTTGAAATGGGTGAAAGAAGGTTGGGTGGATTATAACATCCCTCAGGTGTATTGGGAAATCGGGCATTCCGCGGCCGACTACGATACGCTGATACGCTGGTGGAGCGAGCATGCCGGACACCGGCCTCTCTACATCGGGCAGGACGTGGACCGTACGGTGGCCAAAGCCGACCCCGTGGACCCGAACAAACACCAGATGGAGCGCAAGATGGCTTTGCAACGTTCGTTGCCTAACATCGAGGGCAGTTGCCAATGGTATGCCAAGGCAGTGGTGGACAACAAAGGAAATTATGGCACGATGTTGCGCAACTATTACCATCGTTATCCGGCCTTGCAGCCCGAGATGCCGTGGATAGACCACAAGCGTCCGAAGAAAGTACGCAAACTGACCACTTTATGGACGGAAGACGGCTATATGCTGTTTTGGCGTGAGCCGCGCGGAACGAGCGAGATGAACCGTGCGCGTCAATATGTGGTTTATCGCTTTGCCGAGGGCGAGCCTATAGATTTGGAATACGCCGAGAATATCGTGGCGATTACGCCGAACACTTTCTATAAACTGCCGTATGAGGACGGGAGCCGGAAATATACGTATGTGGTGACGGCACTCGACCGTTTGCAAAACGAGTCGAAAAAGGTGAAAAAGAAAGTACGTCTTTAGAATTGTACGCGGACGGCATGAAAATCGTTTGTCTGAAAGGAGGACTGGGGAACCAGATGTTCGAATATTGTCGTTTCCGGGATTTGATGGAGTCCGGAAACGATAAGGTTTATCTGTTTTATGACCGCCGTAGGCTGAAACAGCACAATGGTTTGAGGCTTTCCGATTGTTTTGAACTGGAATTGCCTTCTTGTTCGTGGGGGATAAAACTGGTGGTTTGGGGACTCAAAATCTGTCGTGCCGTGGGAGTTTTGAAAAGATTGTATGATGACGAGAAGCCGGAAGCCGTGTTGATAGACGATTACAGTCAGCACCGGCGTTTTATACCGAATGCTCGTCGTTACTTCTTTTTCCGTCAGTTTTTGGCGGAACTGCAGAGCGGTTTCGTACAGATGATAAGAGCCGTGGATTATCCGGTATCGGTACACGTGAGGCGCGGAGATTATCTGCATCCTTCCAACTCGATTTTCGGTTTATGCGGAGTGGACTATTTCCAGCAAGCCATTGCTTATGTCAGAAAGAAGCGGCCCGATGCGCGTTTCTTTTTCTTTTCCGACGATATGGAATGGGTGAGGGAGAATCTTTGGATGGAGGATGCCGTATATGTGGAACATACGGAACTGATGCCCGACTATGTGGATTTATATTTGATGACGTTGTGCCGCGGGCATATCATTTCCAATTCCACGTTCAGCTTTTGGGGCGCATATTTGGCCGTAGACGGCAACGGTATGAAAATCTATCCTCGTCGGTGGTTCCGCGACCCTACATGGACCAGTCCGCCTATCTTTTCGGAAGAGTGGGTCGGGCTATAGGATATAAGATACGTCCCCGGGAATTTCCGTTTTGGATTTCCCGGGGACGTATGTATTACGTAGAATGAAGACGTTAACGTTTCCGTCGAGACGAGAACTTTCGTTTGTACCACAGGTAATAGCCGCTGAGCGGGAGAATCCCTCCGATGAAAGCAGCCAGGAAATAAAGTACCTTGGTCCACATGCCGCCCCAGGAGCCGGTGTGGAAGGCATAAAACCAACCTTTCAGCGTTTGTGAGGCCGGGGCATCCTTATAATAGGTTATGGAGCCGAGGCGACCGGTTTGCGGGTCGAATTGTATTTTATCCGTTTGACGGCGGTCGGTCTTCGGGTTGGGAGCCACTTCTATGCCTTCCGTACCCAGCTTGACCGACTTGTAGGTCGGATAGATCTGGCGGACTGCGTCTGCGGCTTTGTCCCATACGGCATAATTGAAAGTGGTCCCTTTCCGGCCTTTTTCTCCGCCGGCATGCCGCTGTCCGTTCGGACGGGGCTGTTTTGCGGCATCTTTCCGTCCCTTTTGCCGATATTCCGGTCGAGGCGTATTTTCCACTTTTGGCGCGGTGCCACCGAAAAGAGAATAGGCGGCAGTGCGGTACCAAGTGAACGACCAGGTAAGTCCGGTCAGCGCCATGACGAGTAGGAATAGCGTGGTGTAGAAACCGAGCGATACGTGACTGTCGTAACAGAAACGCCGCCATCCTTTGTTACAGGATACCTGAAGGCGGTTTTTCAAAGCCTTTTTGGTCTGAGGTATCCAAATCACCACACCACTGATGAGTATCGCAACGAAGACCAGCGTAGTGACACCGACAATAGTTTTACCCACGGTCTTGTCTCCTTTCTGGGGCGGGACATCCATCAGCCAGCGATGAAGTTTGCGCATGGTCTGAAAGAAAGGATAGCTTTTGTTCCATCCGTTTATCTCGCCGGTGTAAGGGTTTACGCTTAGCGTTTTGCGGTTTAAGTGCTCAAAGCTGACCATCCAGGCTTCTTCCGGGTCGCCCGACATTTGCAGGCCGGAAATCTGCAATGCGTCCGGGAGTTGCGTGCGGAGCTTCATGACCAGTTCGGAAGGCGTGAGCGGCTTTGCTCCGTCCTCTACTTCGACCCGATAAAAACCGGGATTCAAGGCGCGGGTGATATCCTGTTCAAATACCAGCGCCGCCCCCGAAAGGCAGATGACGCTGATAATGATGCCGAATGGAATGGAAAACCAAAGATGAATCTTGGCGAATGCTTTTCTCATATTTCAAAATTAGTTTGTAGCGGCCAGTTTGCCGATGGCCGACACGCTGTTGTGGGTAATGATGGTCAACCCTTTGGTAGCTTTAGCCGTAGCCGGGTCTATCTTGTAGAGTGCCGGAGCCTCGCCGTCCTTGGTCGTGACAGGGACGTATGCTACTCCGTTTTCGCAGAAGGGGTCACCCAATGAAGAAATCTGCTCTTGGGCTGGCAATCCATCGGTTACTTGAGTCAGCTTGCCGCTTTCGCCTTTGAATACGGCCAGTTCGTTGGTCGGCGCATTCTTTCCGCTCATCGTACCCTCGCTATACATTTGAAGCAAGAAGTAGTCGGCTGTGATATGCCAGCAGCGGAACATCGGATGGCCCGTACCCTGTTCTTCAAGATTATAGTAGTAGTTGGCATCGAATTGAGTTTCTCCAGCTTTGATGCGGACAACACCCGACGGCAGTTGGCCGGTAACTTTCTTCAAGTCGGCAGAAGAAGTAGCCGTACGCCCGTAACCCGGAGAGAACACGTAGAGGTCGCCGTTGTCGGCAGCCCAAATGGTCTGGTAGTATTGCGATTTCTTGCGTCCGCTGGCAAAGCCGATTTTATCGGTTTTTACGATAACCGGAGTTTCGTCGAAACTGTCTCCGCTGTAAATGGCGATGAAGGCATTGTCAGGATATTGGGTGGAAGGAATTTGTCCGGCTGTGTATTTACCGGAACCGCTTCCGCCGTCACTCTTAGCTATGAGGTCTCTGTCTGTTATCTTTTCCGGGAAGGTGTTCACGCCATAGTGGCTCATGCCCATCGGAACTACGGATGTATAAAGTTTGCCGTTGGCTTCCACGAAACCGGCAAAGCTGACAATCTCGCCGTTGCCGAGGAAGTTCTCGGCGATACGTTTACCGGTGGTTGTATTGCCCGAATGTACATTCAGATAATTGAACTGGAGATATTTGGCAAAATTGCCTTGGGTGTCTTTTTCCTGCGAGCCGTCGTTGGTGGAGCAGGTGATGACATTGTCGCCCCATGTACCGTATGTCGTGATACGGTTGAAAGTGTATTCGCGTGCTTCTTTTACCTTTCCGGTTGCGGCATTCAGGGCGTAAGAAGTTCCGGTTCCTGCGTTTCCGTCATTGTATTGCAGCCCGAAGAGGTATTGTTGGCCGTAGAATATCCAATAGGACGCACCGATGGCTTCGGTACCGTTGCCCAATACCGTCACGGTACCTTCGTCGAGCGATTCGCTGGTGACGAGATAAGTGCCTTCGTCGGCCTTGGCTGCAATGACGTATTTGCTTGTACCCGGAGTTGTGGTGCCGCCATTACCGTTACCTCCGTCGGGAGTTGTGTCGTCATCACTGCATGAAGTCAATGCTCCGCCGACGCAGAGGGCGGCAGCAAGCGCCCAAGTAAAGAATCTTTTTTCCATGTTTTTAATTATTTATTGAGTGAATGATGCTGTTTATTTCCCGAAGTAAACCCTTACCTTTCCATAGAAAGCCCGTCCGGCCTTTTGCAGGCTGTAATTGTCGTAAAGCTTTTCGTCCGTCAGGTTACGGCATTCGAGCGAAAAGTTGTAACGCCCCTTGGCCACACTGTAATTCAGCGTGAGGTTGTGGGAGAACTGTTCGGGGACGCGTGCTTTGGTATCCGGGTCGCCGAAGTCTTCCCAGTACAGGGGAAACTCATGCTGGTAGTAGCTGTCGTAAGTGAGCGAGAGCATGTTGCCTTTGCCGAACAAGTCATGCCAATAGAATGATGCGTCGAAGTTGGCGTAGCGGTAGGGCTGGTTGGGGATGCGCTGTCCGTAGGTCAGCGAAGCCTGCCCCGTGCCTTCGGCCAACCGTTTCTCACGGTCGATGGCATCCATGCTGTTGAATGTCCCGCCCAGGCTGAACCAGTTCGCATAGCTGTAACGCAAGGAGACGTTGTATCCTTTGGTTTTGGCCCGTCCGTGGTTCTCGTAGAATCCGAAGTCCATACCGCCCACGTTGTCCAATCCGCGACGGATGTAATCCTTCGTGTCGCGGTAGATGAGGCTTCCTTCCATGTACAGTCCGTGCTTACCGAATCGCGGGGTGTATCCGAGGTTGAAGTTGACATTGTCGCTTTTTTCGGGACGCAGGTTCGCCCGTCCGGCTTCCAGGTCTTCGTCGCCGAAAAGTTCGTCTGTCGAGGGCAGGCGGTAAGCTTTCTCGTATGACAGTTTGGCCTGCAGGTTTTTCAGGATGAAGTAAGTTCCTGCCGCTCCATAACCGAAAGCACTCGTTTTTTGCGACATCTGTATGTAATTGCCGATACCGTCGTCGCTTTGGGATACGGGCCCCTCGTTGTATTGGTTGTAATACTTGCCGAACACCGTGGCGTTCCATTTCTCTGTGGGCATGAAGCGGTAAGACAGTCCGGTGACGTTCTTAAGGGAACGCTTGGGGATGCTGAAGTCCGAGAGGCGAGAACTTCCTGCGACGTACGAACGGGTGGTGCGTTCAAAAGTGCTCAGCACATGGTTGAGCGTGAGCAGATGGGCGTGGCCGATGCGATAGTTGGCCGTGAGCGTACCGTTCCAGTTCTTGTTCTTGGCCTCGTTGTTCTGGTTGGATTGCTCCCCGGGTACACCGGTATATTTCCGTTGTCCCAACCAGTTGTATTTGTAAGATGCCGTATCTATGTTGTGGGTGATGTTGTGGTTGTAGTTGACATTGGCCATGACATCGAGTCCCTCGACCCACAAGTTGCGTTTGCGGTATTCCAAAGAGGGGATGAACGAGAAGCCATGACGGTGTTTTTCTCCGAACACGACCTTCTGCAACACTCCGTTTTGTATTTCCTTATAAAAGTGGGTGTAGGTAAAGCCCAACATCAGGCGGTCGGCCCATTTCTTGTCGGCCACTCCGATTTTGCCGCTCACGGCTTCGTTGTGGAAGCGGTCGTTGAAACGTTTTATATGGTAAATCTTTGTCTTGTCAGTGTTCTCCGAAATACCGTCATCGCTGAATTCCGTAACGTAGTAGTCAATGTAATAGTTGTTGTCCGAGAAATTCTGGAAAGCGTTGATTTCATACAGCAGACCGTTCTTGAACGACTGTCCGAAGTTGACGAAAGATTTGTGGGTGTTGAACGAGCCGTAAGAATAAGAGGCATCGGCAAACCAACCGAGTTTCCTTTGGTTGGTGACGATATTGATGACCCCGCCCAAGGCATCGGTACCGAAACCGACGGGAACCACCCCACGGTAGACCTCGATGCGTTCGGCGAAGTTCACCGGCAGGTTGTTCAGATTGAGGGCTGTTCCGGCTCCTTCCTGCGGTACGCCGTCGATAAAGATCTTGACGTGTTTGCCCGTAAAACCGTCGAGCATGAGTTGCATGTCCGAACCCATTCCGCCCGTCTCGCGCAGCTTGACGCCCGGAACGGTGGTCAGCACTTCGGCCAGGTTCTTATTCAGTCCGGCCATACCTTTCAAGTCTACGGCCACTGCGTTGAATGCCGATTTGTTGATGCGGCCCACGTGGCTGGCTTCCACTTTCACTTCGGCCAGTTCCATATCTTTCTGGTGCATTTTGACATTCAACTTCTGGCGTTCGCCGGCCTGGAGAGTGACGGTACGTTCCACCGTGGCGTACCCCATAGCCTTAAACACCAATGTATGTTTTCCCGCATCGACTTTCAGATGATAGATTCCTTTTTCGTTGGGGCGTGTTCCGATAGAAGTCCCTTTGACTTGTACGGTAGCAAAGTCCATGATTTCGTTCGAAGTGGAGAACACCTTGCCTGAGACCATAGCCTGTTTCCGGGCTTGTCCTGAAAGGTGGTTTGTTCCTGCAATAAATGCCAATGTAAGGCTTAACAATCTGATTACCGTTTTCAATTTTTATGAGTTTAGGAGGTTTGTTTTGCGAATGCAAAGATACGGCTTGGAAAGAGAATTTTGCAATCGTTCAAAATCAGTAATTTGCGGATTGAGCAAATGCCTGTTTTTAGGTATTGCATTATTTCTTGATTATCTTATCAGTTCATACTGACGGAGAGATGGGCGTATGGATACTTGAAAGTAGGGATATTGTGAAATATGAACAAAAAGAGCGGGAATGTGTGGTTTCACATTTCCGCTCTTTGTTTATGCTTAGTTTCTGAATACCAATCCGTTTTTGTCCGCATCCACGATGATGGGTCTCGTCCGGTCGATATGCTGTGCCAGCATGGTCTTCGACAAGTCGTTCAGCAGGTAACGCTGGATGGCCCGTTTGACCGGACGGGCACCGAACTCGGGATCGTAACCCGCATCGGCCAGGAAGTCCAGGGCGGCATCGGTCAGTTGCAAGGTCACGCCGTTGCCCTCCAGCATCTGGGTGATGCCGTTGATTTGCAGGCGCACCACCTGTTTGATTTGCTCCTGAGTGAGCGGCAAGAACATGATGGTCTCGTCGATACGGTTCAGGAACTCCGGACGAATGGTCTTCTTCAGCATGCCGAGCACCTCTTTTTTCGTCTCCTCGATGAGGGCTTCGCGGGCTTGTGTGCCGGTCTGCGGCGTCAGTTTCTCGAACTGGCTCTGGATGTAACCGCTCCCCAGGTTGCTCGTCATGATGATGATGGTGTTCTTGAAGTTCACCACGCGTCCCTTGTTGTCGGTCAGACGGCCGTCGTCGAGCACTTGCAAGAGGATGTTGAATACGTCAGGATGCGCCTTTTCTATTTCATCGAACAGAACTACCGAGTAAGGTTTGCGGCGTACGGCCTCCGTGAGTTGTCCGCCCTCATCGTATCCTACGTATCCCGGAGGCGCACCGATCAACCGGCTTACGCTGAATTTCTCCTGATATTCCGACATGTCGATACGCGTCATCAGCGTCTCGTCGTCGAAGAGGTATTCGGCCAAAGCCTTGGCCAGTTCGGTCTTGCCTACACCGGTCGTTCCCAAGAAGATGAACGAACCGATGGGACGTTTCGGGTCTTGCAGTCCCGCACGGCTGCGCCGCACGGCATCGCTCACGGCCTGTATGGCCTCGTCCTGCCCGATGACCCGTTTGTGGAGTTCCTCTTCCAGATGGAGCAGCTTCTCGCGCTCGCTTTGCAGCATCTTGCTCACGGGGATGCCCGTCCAACGGCTTACCACATCGGCGATGTCTTCCGAGGTCACTTCCTCTTTAATCATCGCGTCTGCTCCCTGCGTGTCCTTCAACTGGTCTTGTATCCGGTTGATTTCGTCCTCCAATGCCTTGAGCTTGCCGTAGCGGATTTCGGCCACCTTGCCATAGTCGCCTTCGCGTTCGGCCCGTTCGGCTTCGAATTTCAACTGCTCGATTTGCTGTTTGTTCTGCTGGATTTTGTTCACCAGTCCGCGTTCGGCCTCCCATTTGGCCTTGTAGTTGCTTTCCTGTTCTTTCAGTTCGGCAATCTCCTTGCTCAGTTGTTCCAGTTTGGGCTGATCGTTTTCCCGTTTGATGGCCTCGCGCTCGATTTCCAACTGTTTCAACCGGCGTTCGATTTCGTCCAATTCCTCCGGTACGGAGTCACGCTCCATACGCAGTTTGGCTGCCGCCTCGTCCATCAGGTCGATGGCCTTGTCCGGGAGGAAACGGTCGGTGATATAGCGGTTGGAAAGTTCCACGGCGGCGATGATGGCGTCGTCTTGGATACGCACCTTGTGGTGGTTCTCATATCTTTCCTTCAGTCCCCTCAGGATGGAAATGGTGCTGAGCGTGTCCGGCTCGTTGACCATGACCGTCTGGAAACGGCGTTCCAGTGCCTTGTCCTTTTCAAAGTACTTCTGGTATTCGTCCAACGTGGTGGCACCGATGCTTCTCAGCTCGCCCCGTGCCAAGGCAGGCTTCAGGATGTTGGCGGCATCCATGGCACCCTCGCCTTTTCCCGCGCCCACCAACGTGTGGATTTCGTCGATGAAGAGGATGATGCGCCCTTCGCTTTTCGTCACTTCGTTGATGACGGATTTCAGACGTTCCTCAAACTCTCCTTTGTATTTGGCACCGGCGATAAGCGCGCCCATGTCGAGGGAGTAGAGCTGTTTGTCTTTCAGGTTCTCCGGTACGTCGCCCCGCAGGATACGATGGGCCAGTCCTTCCACGATGGCCGTCTTACCCGTACCCGGTTCGCCGATTAATATGGGGTTGTTCTTCGTACGTCGGCTCAGGATTTGCAGCACGCGCCGTATCTCTTCATCCCGTCCGATGACCGGGTCGAGCTTTCCGCTCCGCGCTTCCTCGATGAGATTCTTGGCGTACTTGTTGAGCGCCTGATAAGTGTCTTCACTGTTTTGGGAAGTCACTTTTTCTCCTTTACGCAGTTCGTTGACGGCAGATGCCAGTTCCTGTTCAGTGATGCCTGCGTCTTTCAGGATTCTGGAGACCGTACTTTTCACGGTCAGCAAAGCCAAAAGCATCGGTTCGAGCGAGACGAACTCGTCGCCGCCCTTGGAAGCGTAATCCTGTGCCCGTGTCAGCACTTCGTTGCTTTCGCGGCTCAGGTAGGGTTCGCCCCCCTGCACCTTTGGCAGCGAAGCGATCTGGCTTTCCAGTATCTGTTCGATTTGCCTGCTGTTGACGCCCAGTTTCTGAAAGAGGAAATTCGTGACGTTTTCCCCCACCTTGAGGATACCGGCCAACAAGTGCTCCGGTTCGATGGCTTGCTGTCCCCTTGCCTGTACAAGGTTGACGGCTTCCTGAATGGCCTCTTGGGCCTTGATGGTAAATTTGTCAAAAGTCATGGTTGTTTCCTTTCTATATTTAATTGTTTATTTTTCTGTGTTTCAGTGTGGCGTTTTCGAGCCACACTTATCCTGCATCAAAATGTTTGCCATAAGGAATAGTCTGACAAAATGTCATAACACATGAAAAAAATGGCAGGCCGGATGCTTCGCGGACTGACGGCTTTGGCAGGTGGGCTTTCATATAAGGGGCAAGCGTCTTTGTCAAAAAGTCAAATCGGCCTTCATGAGAATCCGTTATTTGCGTCCCCGTGCGGAAGTCTGCGGAAATACGTGATTCTCGCGGGGCGGCGGGAAGACAGTCTGTCGTCCATAAGGAGCTTTCCGGCAACATCCGGAAGGCCGGGCTGCGAGGTTCTGCGCAGGAGAGTGACGGGCGTGATAGTACAAATCGGATAGACATGGCATTTTGACATCTGCCTTTGACAAATGGAATGGCTTCAAATAGCAAAAAATCAAGCCGGAAAAGCTTGTCCTTACGTCGTTTTCAGGTACATTTCGCCTCCCGATGCAGACCTCCTCCGGCCGACAAGCGGAGAAAAAAAATGTTTTTTCAGCCGAACGGAAAATCAATCTCTTGAGATTGAAACGCGTTTCGGCTTAAAAAGATTAAAAAACGAACCTTAAACGTGAAAAATTGTATTTAAGGATGCCTCGAAAACATCTGAAACTACGCTGGAAAAAGGTTTTTCCACTGGCCTGCATGACCTTTTTGCTGTCATTTTGAAAGCAAAAAGACGCAGTTGGTGACGACAGATTCTCGTTTCATGCGCTGCTCTGCTTTTGTTTTTTTGTATCTTTGTGAACGGAAAACAGTACTACATAAAATGGAAAAAACGAAATGGAGTGAGAATGTCATACTGGTGGATGCGGATTACGTGGATGCCGTGGCATTCAATTTAATCGTGAATTTCGAGCGGATGCTGAACCGCCCGATTCCTAAGGCCGACCTGGCGCAATGGCTGGTTTGCGCGGCTTTGGACGGGGGAGTCGGAGAGGGAAAGAACGACATACAGGTCGTGTTTATCCACGGCAAGGGGCGGAAAGCCTTAGACAACTTCACCCCCTCGGACTTCGAGGCCGAGCTTGACGGCAAGGCGTTCTGCGACGGACATTTGGGAGAATTCAAGTTGAGTTCCGTACAGGTGGAGAACTTGGTGGACGGAGACGCCCTCTATTTGCAGTCGCTCGAGGCATTGGCCGACGAGAAAGGCATCAAACGACTGGTCATCGTGCCGGACGTGGAGAAATACGGTCTTCGAGTACGCGAGATTTTGGGCCGGACCGAAGGCAAGGACATCACGTTGCTGGCCATGGAACCTCAGGCGGGGAGAGGATTCCGTCAGGAGATTCTCGGTTACTCGTTGATGAATGCGTTGGGCATCAGGGGAGACGAAATTTGCGATTAAGCGAGAACAGACCGAACTTGTTCGAGTCTGCCGAGCGTGAGCAAATTATCTAATTCAAATAAAAATCAAAAAAACAGGCTTTTTCTTTACTTCTTGGAAAAAGTCATTAACTTTGCATCCTATACATATTTAATTATAATACCGAATTCAAAAAATGGGAAAAGTTTTAATTATCGGTGCCGGCGGTGTGGCCACGGTAGCAGCGCACAAAGTGGCCCAGCATCCGGAAGTGTTTGACGAAATCATGATTGCCAGCCGTACGAAGGCCAAGTGCGACGCTATCGTGAAGGCCATCGGGAACCCGTCTATCCAAACGGCAAAGGTGGACGCCGACAATGTGGAAGAGTTGGTGGAACTGCTGAACGGTTACAAACCGGACATGGTGATGAATCTGGCCTTGCCTTATCAGGACTTGACCATTATGGAAGCTTGCCTGCAAACCGGATGCAATTATCTGGATACGGCAAACTACGAGCCGAAGGACGTGGCTCATTTTGAATACAGTTGGCAGTGGGCCTACAAGAAACGTTTCGAGGAAGCCGGACTGACCGCCATTCTGGGCTGCGGTTTCGACCCGGGCGTTTCCGGTGTGTATACGGCATACGCGGCCAAACATTATTTCGATGAAATCCATTACCTGGACATCGTGGACTGCAATGCGGGAAATCATCATAAGGCTTTTGCCACAAACTTCAATCCGGAAATCAACATCCGCGAAATTACTCAGAACGGACGTTATTACGAGAACGGACAGTGGGTGGAGACGAAGCCTATGGAAATCCATAAGGACTTGACGTATCCGAACATCGGTCCGCGCGACTCTTATCTGTTGTTCCACGAAGAGCTCGAATCGCTGGTGAAGAACTTCCCGACCATCAAGCGTGCCCGCTTCTGGATGACTTTCGGACAGGAATACCTTACGCATCTGCGCGTGATTCAGAATATCGGTATGGCACGCATAGACGAGGTGGATTACAATGGGGTGAAAATAGTTCCGTTGCAGTTCCTCAAGGCCGTGTTGCCCAACCCACAGGATTTGGGTGAAAACTACGAAGGCGAGACCAGTATCGGCTGTCGTATCCGTGGGGTGAAGGACGGAAAAGAGCTGACTTATTACGTGTACAATAATTGCAGCCATCATGCCGCTTATCTGGAGACCGGCATGCAGGGGGTTAGCTATACGACGGGCGTGCCGGCCATGATAGGAGCCATGATGTTCCTGAAAGGCATCTGGAAGAAGCCCGGTGTGTGGAATGTGGAAGAGTTCGACCCGGATCCGTTCATGGAGGAGTTGAACAAGGACGGGCTTCCCTGGCACGAAGTGTTCAATGGCGACCTTGAACTTTAATGCAGTATATCCCGGATAGCATCTCTTGTCGGGGTGCTGCCGGGAGCTGAAACATAGATGATTTGATTATAAAAAAGATTATGGCAAAGAAAGAAGAAGAAACCACTGGGGGCGGCGGACCGAATACGGAGAAGCTGAAAGCCCTGCAAGCGGCGATGGACAAGATAGAGAAGAACTTCGGAAAGGGTTCTATCATGAAACTGGGCGACGACCACGTGGAACAGGTGGATGTGATTCCTACGGGTTCCATCGCGTTGAATGCCGCTTTGGGCGTGGGGGGATACCCGCGCGGACGTATTATAGAGATTTACGGTCCGGAGAGTTCCGGTAAAACGACCTTGGCCATCCATGCCATTGCCGAGGCGCAGAAAGCCGGCGGGATAGCCGCGTTTATCGATGCGGAGCACGCTTTCGACCGCTTTTATGCCGCCAAGTTGGGCGTGGACGTGGACAATTTGTGGATTTCCCAACCGGACAACGGGGAGCAGGCATTGGAAATAGCCGACCAGTTGATCCGTTCGTCGGCTATCGACATTATCGTGATAGACTCCGTGGCTGCCTTGACACCGAAGGCTGAGATCGAGGGCGATATGGGGGACAATAAAGTCGGTTTGCAGGCCCGCTTGATGAGTCAGGCTTTGCGTAAACTGACCTCCACGATCAACAAGACGAATACCACTTGTATTTTCATCAACCAGTTGCGTGAGAAAATCGGCGTGATGTTCGGCAATCCGGAGACGACGACCGGTGGTAACGCTTTGAAATTTTACGCCAGCGTGCGTCTGGACATCCGCCGCGTGACGAGTATCAAGGACGGCGACGAGGTGGTCGGTAATCAGGTACGCGTGAAAGTGGTGAAGAACAAGGTGGCGCCTCCTTTCCGTAAGGCTGAATTTGAAATCACCTTTGGAGAAGGTATCTCTAAAATCGGTGAAATCGTAGACTTGGGTACGGAACTGGGTATTCTGAAGAAGAGCGGTTCCTGGTACAGTTACAACGATACGAAGATAGGACAAGGAAGGGATGCCGTGAAAAATATGTTGAAAGACAACCCCGAACTCTGTGACGAAGTGGAAGGACTGATTGCGGCAGCCTTGCAGGATGCCAATGCCAATCCGTGACAATATCCTTTTTTATAAACGAAAAGAATGGCCGCAGGGCTGTTCTTTTCCGTTTATTTGTAAGACAACCCTAACCAAATTTTTGATAACATGAGAGTATTACGAACTTTATTTTTATTGATGAGTGTGGCTTCGTGTCCTTTTGTCATGTCGGGCAAAGCCGCAAAAACAGCTAAATCCCATGTGGACGAAGTGTCTATGATGATTGGTACGGATGGTAGCCATGAGACGGAATACGGGGGGACGACTCCGGCCGTGGGTACGCCTTTTGCCATGACGCAGTGGTGCGCGGCGACCCGCCTCAACGGTATATCCCGTACGATGTATCGCCGTTGCGATTCGGTCTTAATCGGTTTTATGGGGACGCACCAGCCGGCCATCTGGATGGGAGATTACGGGTTCATGACCCTGATGCCCCAAAGTGGAGAACTGAAAATCAAGGCGACGGACAGGCAGGTGCGTCTGGATCATGGGAAAGAAGTGGCTACACCTTATTATTATAAGGTGTCATACGCTTCGGGAAAACACGGCGGTTCGGAGATTACCACGGAAATGACAGCGACTTCACGCGCGTCTTTCTTTCATATCACTTACCCCAAAGGGGAAAAATCCTTGCTTTATTTGGAGGCCGGGAGGGAAAACGAAGGAGGCTTCATACGCATCTATCCCGACAAGCGCGAGGTGCATATATATAATAAGGAAAGGCATGATGCCCATTTGGGGCCGGCCTTACCGGGGTTCAAAGGATATTATGTGTTGAAGTTCTCCGAAGACTTCGCCGGTTACGGCACATGGCGCGACGGGGCGGTCAGTGGAAAGTCTGTACAGGCGGAAGGTGGTTCGGTAGGCGGATATGTCGAGTTTCCTGCGGGGACGACGTGGGTTGATGTACGTATCGGCAGTTCTTTTATCGACTTCGAGCAAGCTGCAGTGAACCTGTCGAAAGAGATTCCGGCCAGGTCTTCGTTTGCATCCGTGACGAAAAAAGTGAAAAAGGAATGGGAGGAAAAGCTTTCCAAGATAGACCTGGAGGGGGCGAGCGAAGAAGACCGTACGATATTCTATACGGCGTTTTTCCGTACCTTGCAGTATCCTCGGGAGTTTTCGGAATATGGCCGTTATTACAGTCCGTTTGACGATAAGGTGCATCAGGGCGTTTCCTATAATGCTTATTCTTTGTGGGATACTTTCAGGGCTGAACACCCTTGGCTGCAAATCATGGCGCCCGAACGGGTGAACGATATGGTTACGGCATTGGTACAAATGTACGAAGAGGGCGGCTGGATACCCAAATGGCCGAATCCTACCTATACGAATATCATGATCGGCACGCATGCGGACGCTGTAATAGCGGATGCTTACATCAATGGCTTTCGCGATTATGACGTGGAGAAGGCGTATGAAGCGATTCGTAAGGATGCCTACGTGCCTCCTACGGACGACAGTCTCCACCGTTGGGGGGACAGAGAATGGTGGAACGGCGGATATGAGGCACGCGGCGGATTGTCTTATTACCTGAAGAACGGTTACGTGGCGGATGACCGGACGAATGAATCTGTGGCCCGTACGTTGGAATTTGCTTTAAGCGACTATTGCATTGCCCAAATGGCAAAGGCTTTGGGAAAAACGGCCGATTATGAAGATTTGATGAGAAGGACAAAGAATTACCGCTATTTGTATAATCCGAAAACGAAACTTTTCCAAGCGCGTAATGCCGATGGCAGTTGGGCCGGGGAGCATTCAGGGTTTACCGAAGGGGCCAACTGGACTTATCAGTTTTGTGTCATGCAGGATGTGCAGGGGCTGATAGATTTGATGGGAGGTAACGAGTCTTTTGCCGCAGCGCTCGATAACGTGTTCGACAACGGGCATTACCGGCATGACAATGAACCCGGCCACCATTATGTGTATTTATATAACTATTGCGGTCGCTTCGACAAGGCGCAAGAACGTATTCCGGAAATCCTGGATACCCATTACAGGAACGGGGCGGACGGACTGTCGGGAAATGACGACTGCGGACAGATGTCTGCCTGGTATCTGTTCAGTTCGTTGGGCTTTTATCCGGTGACTCCGGTGTCGGGAGAATATGCGTTGGGGATTCCGCGGTTCCCGTCGGTCCGTGTGGAACTGCCGCATGGCAAGGTGTTGACAGTTCGTGCCGAAGAGCTGAAAGAACATAGGCATCTGCCGGTTATTCTTTTTAACGGAAAGAAACTGGATGCGCCTTTCATTGCCATCCGGGACTTGATGAAAGGTGGAGTTTTGGAGTTTAAAGCCGAGTGAAAAAGCTGTGAAGGACATAAGGGCGGGTTTCAGAAATTGAATCCCGCCCTTATGTATCCGGCGGTCTTGGCTCGGTCGCTGAAGCAAATCGTAATACCGATAGGACCTATAAAGGTACGGAGGTCATATTTTATGGCTCCACCGAAGATGTGGTATCCCAACAGGTCGTTATCGTTGAAACTGTTTTTGAAAAAGTGCATCCAGTCGTCCGATGTGGCGGCGATATTGAATACGCCGCTGACGTAATGCTTTCCTCCGATGCGTTGACGGGCCTCTATTCCCGCTACGACCAAAGAACGATGGGACATCTCGAAATGATTGATGCCGTAGAATGGTATTTGTTGGCTGAAGTATTTGCCCCGTTCTTGCCCGCCGAGCGTATTCATCTCGGCCACGGTGTTTTCTGTCGTCAGATAGCGTCCTTCTATCCGGGGCATTAAAGTGAAGCGCGAGTTGAAAGAGAATGCGGCATTCCAGTGTATTCCGGCTGTGTGGAAGGCTTTGTTTCCGTTTAATGGTATGGCATAGTAGTATTCCATATCGAATTCAGCTCCTTTTGTCGGGAAGTAAATATCGTCCAATGTGTTGACGGCGTATTGTGTGCCGAACTTCAGGTAGCTTTCTTTGGTAATATCTGTCGGTGAGCTGTCCTCGAAGCGATAGAGGAGGGAGCCGTAGTTGTAGAGTTGGTAAATTCCTCCCAACTTGAGACGTACGTTTTTCCAGCTTTTGGTGAATCCGACCTCTCCGAAATGGTGATTGAAGCTGATACCGTACGTCCTTTCTCCTTTCTCATAGATGTTAAAATCGTTATAGGTGTAACGGTAGCCTGTGGTAAGGTTCCATTCCCTGCCTAAGTTGAGATTGTAATGCGCGTCGCCATAAGTTTGCTTTCCTAAACGTAAAGTCAGGTTGATGTGGTGATTCCTTTTTTTCCCGAGTTGCATTTGTCCGTTGAACAGCAAGGCTGCCAGTTCTTCGTTGTCGAACCTAAGTCCCAGATTGATGGAATTTCTGGGCGCGTCGCCTATCAGGATTTTCAAGCTTCCTGCATAGCGCGCTTCGATATTTCCCGGGCGGTGCATATAGAAGAAAGGAGGGGTGGGACGGCTCACGATGGAATCGTCGGGAGAGAAACGACTGCCTATGGCCCGTAAGGTGTCTATCTGTGAGCGGGCGGCTTGTGCTCCACGTTCCATCAGGGAGTCTATGGCTGTTGTGTTGAAACTGGCTGTGTTGTATCCTTTTACATCGACCTTGATATAGACGTCCGAAAGCGCGATATTTTGTTCCCAACGGTCTTTTCTTTGCAAGTCGATGAGTTGGTTGAGTTGTGCGAAGATATTGTTTTGAAGTTCTTCTGCATTTTTCATCGGATCCTGTACGTCCACCCCTATGACAATGTCTGCTCCCATTTGCCGTGCCACATCTACCGGGTAATTGTTGATGATACCACCGTCGATGAGTAGTTTGCCGTTCATGGATATCGGGGCAAAAGCACCGGGAATGGACATGCTGGCACGTATGGCGATGGGCAGTACGCCGTTTCGGAATACGATCTCTTCGCCCGTCACCAAATCTTGGGAAATACAGGCAAACGGGATAGGCATTTTTTGAAAATCAATGGAATCGTGGTACCCTTCGGTGAGTTGCCATAACATACGCCCGATGTTTCTTCCTTTAATGACTCCTCCGCTGATTAAGTCTTGCGGTTTTTCAAAGAAGGGGACGGAGAGGATGTATTGTGAATTTTGTTCTCTGGTCTGTAGGTTAAGCGCGTTGCGATAAGCTTTGTCGCTAAGCAATGTGTTCCAGTCTTGTGCCATGAATATACTGTCGAGCTGTTCGGTCGTATATCCTATGGCATATAACCCGCCGATGATACTACCCATGCTCGTACCTACAATCATGTCGATGGGGACTCCTGCTTCTTCAATTACTTTCAGTGCCCCGATGTGAGCCGTACCTTTTGCACCGCCTCCGCTTAGTACTACGGCTACCCGTGGGCGTGCTATAGAAATATGGAATACCGATAAGGTGCAAAGAAATAATAGAAGTCGTGCTATTTTCGTCATACATTTTATATTTTTTCAGCCATTTTGGCAGTTTTCAGGTCTGACTGTCGCAGATGAGCTTGTCCGAGAACAAAGATAGCAGAAAAACTCTCTCTTGATTCCGATAAATCTTTTTTTATTGTTTTTTCTGTCTCATGAGATGGTTTGGCACGCGGTTTGTTTTTATAACAGTGCGCTGCTTCCGTAAGAGGCGGACGTAAGAAATACATTCAATTTAGATTCTGTCTCTTATACACATCTGACGCTGCCGACGACTAGTCGAG
>OWHZ01000227.1_pt1 | contig 39087 bp, 29 predicted proteins | sample 1732651 | NCBI WGS metagenome assembly OWHZ01 (sample SAMN05065738, study PRJEB22554) | human gut metagenome | biome: ENVO:2100002; feature: ENVO:00000062; material: ENVO:00002003 | host: Homo sapiens | place: USA
AGGTTCAAAAACTTGCTCGCTTCATCGAAGCTAAGCACGTTCTTTGAAAGGAACAACATCTTTTCGAGTTCGGAAACTCTTAACTCTAAATCTCTTTCCATATTGTTTAGGAATTTAGGTGAAACAATATGAAGGTGCGCACCCTCGTTTTTTTTGTTAACGGGGGCAAAGTTAAGAGCTTGAAAATGAAGTCTAATTGACCTTTGTTTGAGCGTTCAATCTATGCTCAACCTTTTTTCAGTTGTTTGATGTATTTGTCTATGATTTCATATCCTTTCGGATAGATGTTTTTTGCTTGGTCTGTCGCACTCGACAGGTCAGTACGTGTAAGCGGTTCTCCTTTTATCTTCTTCAATATCAGTCTATTGTTTGCTATGACAGACTGCCATTCATAAACAATATAATTATAGCAACTCAATTGCATCATAAGATAGGATAACAGACGGGTATTATTAACTTTCAATACTCCATTCAGTTTGCAGTTGAAAAAATCGGTAAGTATTTTGGCACTGACGGTAGTAGTAAACATATTCGCTTCGTTCACACATTCAGTCAGAAGTTTGATTTCATTGGCTTTCAACGTGGACTTGAAAGGATTGCTTTTGCCCACAATCTTGGTTGGATTAATATCTGCACTTTCCTCTTTCTCTTTTGGCAAGGCTTGCTCTTGGATGGCAACCGCATCTGTATGGTAATTGCTTTCCTGTTCTTGCAGATAGCGCAAATACTTGGAAAGCACGACAAGATTAACGATAATGGACAAATAGGGAAGCCGCCCATCATAACAAGACGGTTCATGCAAATATGCGTCCATATCAAAATCAGAGCAGCGGAAACCAATATACTTTTTTCTTTCATCAGAATTCAAGTCCTCAAAATAACCGCTTTCCCACAAAAAATCGGGAATATCCATATCCAATACAATGTTACGCACGACACAGTATTTTTGTTGGATGGCTACAATATTTTCAGTCACACGGAAAATTTCTTGCCGCAAATAATCCTTTAGCTGGGCTTGCGTCAAATACTCACGTTTTAAAAATAGTGCATCTACTTTAGTTTTATAGTCATGCGCTATACAACTATCTAATATCTTCTGTATTTCTCTGAAATTGGTTTCTATATGATTTTCCATAATCGTGTGCCTTTAAACGTTCTTACTACAAATATAAGGTAAGAATCTCACTTTTCCCGAAAACATCTGCAATAATAAGGAAGAAAAGACAGGATAAGAGTTAAGAAATTATAAAGATACAGGGAGAAAAATTATAAAAGTACACCTTTTCTTTGTATTCGTCATTCAGTACACATTTAGTACGCCCTATAAAAGCAGAAAACCCTGATAATCAGGTGATTATCAGGGTTTATTCGTACCCAGAGCCGGGATCGAACCGGCATGGAAGTGAATCCACTGGTGTTTGAGACCAGCGCGTCTACCAATTCCGCCATCTGGGCATTTTTAATTAACCTTTAGCAGTAGGTTTGTTTCTCAAATGCGTTGCAAAGGTACAGCTTTTTTTTAAACCCGCAAGCGTTTGGGTGAAAATTTTCAAATATTTTTTTCACAGTGGGAATATGTACGGGATTGTTTCGCATAGAAAGATTATTTCGTTACATTTGTAAACGTATAATCATAATAACAGCCAATATCATGAAAGATAATTATTGCGTCATCATGGGAGGCGGAATCGGTAGCCGTTTCTGGCCTTTCAGTAGAGAAAGTTACCCAAAGCAATTCCTTGATTTTTTTGGGAGCGGACGGTCTTTACTGCAAATGACATTTGATCGCTTCGCAAAAATCATCCCTACTGAAAATATATACATCGTTACCAACGAATCTTATGCGGACTTAATCAAGGAGCAGTTGCCGGAATTAGCGGAAGAACAAATCCTTTTGGAACCGGCTCGTCGCAATACAGCTCCTTGTATCGCTTATGCGGCTTATCATATTAAGGCATGCAATCCGGAAGCCAATATTGTCGTAGCCCCTTCCGACCATCTGATCTTAAAAGAGGATGTTTTCTTGAGGGACGTTCAAAAGGCGTTGGATTTCGTGAAGAGAAACCGTGCGTTGGTCACCTTGGGCATCAAGCCTAGCCGCCCGGAAACAGGATACGGATATATCCAAAGCAGTGATACGGTAGTAGATGATTTCACCAAGGTGAAGACCTTTACTGAAAAACCGAACCTCGAGTTGGCAAAGGTATTTATGGAAAGTGGAGAATTCTTCTGGAATTCTGGCTTGTTCGTCTGGAACGTGAATACGATCTTGGAAGCGTTCTCTAAATATCTCCCGGATATCAGCAGCCGTTTCGATCTAGGTAAGGATAAATTTAATACCCCGGAAGAAAAAGCGTTCATCCAAGAGAATTTCCCTTATTGCCTAAATATATCCATCGACTACGGTATCATGGAGAAAGCACACAACGTATATATGCTATGTGTAGATTTCGGTTGGGCCGACCTCGGTAGCTGGGGATCTTTGTTCGACCTAGCGAATAAAGACGAAAATGAGAACGCAGTATTGAAAAATAACGAGGCAATGCTATACGAATGCTCCGGCAATGTGATCGCATTAAATAACCCGAAACGTCTAGCCGTTATCCAAGGGCTAAAAGATTGCATCGTGGCTGAGTCCGGAAACGTATTATTGATTTGTAAGAAGGATGACGAACAACGTATCAAACAATTCGTAGCCGACGCTAAAATCAAATACGGAAAAGAATACAACTAATTAAGAATTGAGAATTGAGAATTATCGGCAAGCGGTATTCATTCTCAATTCTCAATTTTCAACTTCTTAGCAAGATATCGTACAGGATACCACGCAGCCAAAAAGCCTATCGTTAATACCGTTACAAAGACTGTTATTATATCCACCGTGACTACACGTACTGGATAAGCCTCTATAATAAACGCTCCGGCAGCTTCCCCTAGTTTTATAAAGCCAAACTCTTGTTGTAGCAAGCAAAGTACAACCCCGATCAAGACTCCGATCAAAGCTCCAAAACCGGAGATCATCCAGCCTTCAAACAAGAAAATCCGACGGATCAGACTGTCATCAGCCCCCATATTACGCAGTGTACTCACATCCTCCTGTTTCTCGATCATCAACATGGATAAAGAACCCACCACGTTGAATAAGGCGATCGCCAATATAAAAGTAAGGATCAAGAAGGTCATCCATTTCTCGACTTGCATCATCTTGAAAGAAGCCTCTTGTTGCTCAAAACGGTCTTGCACGATATATTGATCACCTAGGATACGTTGAATCTCTTTCTTTACCGGAGCGATATCTCCGCTATCTTTCACCTTCAATTCCACCGCTGTCACTTCTTTATCATAATTAAATAAAGAACGGGCCAATGACAAAGGCACGATCATATATGAATCATCGTAAACCTGTTGGTCCGTACGAAAGACAGCACCGATATAAGCATATTCCAAATTGAAAGAAGAAGCCGGATTCGCCATGTTCACCTTCTCCTCCCGCTTCGGAGCGTAGATCTCCAGCGGAGAGACAAAGCCTGCGTTTATTCCTAGCGAGAAAGCCAATCCGATCCCCATATTCGCGTAATTCGCCACCTCGTCATTCAGAAGGAATTTTCCATCGATCAAGATACTATCGATCTGCGCCAGTTTCTCATATTGCTCGTCTACACCTTTCAAGGTAGCTACACCCTGACGATCTCGATAACGGACCAAGGCATTGTCCTGCAATACCTCACTAAAACAAACAATGCCGGGCAATTCCCTCACCTTACGTATCTCTTCCGAGGTCGGGTCGAAAACCTTCCCTTTCCGAGGCATGATCTTCAACTCCGGATCAAAATTGCTGAAGAGAGAAGAGACCAAATCGTTGAAACCATTATAGACCGACAAGGCGCATACTAAGGCGATCGTGGCGACAACAACCCCGCATACCGATACCATCGATATGATATTTATGGCATTGTGCGACTTCTTCGAAAAGAGATATCGCCGGGCTATATAGAACGGAAGATTCAAGGCTCCTCTGATTACTTATGCAAAAGATTGTCGATATTCTCGATATAATCCAATGAATCGTCTATAAAGAAGCTCAATTCTGGAATCTTACGAACCTGCAAACGAATACGTTGCCCCAAATCAAAACGGATCGCTTTCGTATTGCTCCGTATAGCCTCCAATAGCTCTTGCGATTTATCCGACGGGAAAATGCTTAAATAAGCTCTCGCCACACTTAAATCCGGACTTACACGAACTACGCTGACAGAGACCAATACGCCATGCATTCCTTGCGTCTGCTTCTGAAATATATCACTCAACTCCTTCTGAAGAAGGCGTTCGATCTTTTGTAATCTAGTACTTTCCATACGCTTTATTATTTACTTTTTCCAGATCATCGTCAAGCCGTCACGTAAAGGGAGGATCACCTTCTCTACCCGATCGTCTTGCTTAACCTTTTCATTAAAAACCAGTATTCCCTTCGTTTGTTTATCGGAAGGATGCACTTCTTCTACCACTTTACCGTCCCAAAGCGTATTATCCGCGAGAATCAAGCCGCCCGGACGGACCATCGGGAATACCAAATCATAATACTCGGAATACAGGCGTTTGTCGGCATCGATAAAAACCATATCGAACGTCTCATCCAAACGGGGGATAATCTCCATCGCATCCCCAAAATGGACTTTTATCTTGTCCTTATGTAGCGAGCGGGAAAGATATTTCATGATAAAATCCTCCATCTCGTCATTGATCTCGATCGTATGGATCAACGCCCCCTCTTCCATGCCTTCCGCCATACACAAAGTGGCATAAGACGTATAAGTCCCGATCTCCAAGACTCTTCTCGGACGAATCATCCGGCAAAACATCTTCAATATCCTACCCTGCAAATGCCCGGATAGCATACGCGGACGGAGAAGGTTCACATTGGCGTCGCGATTCAACGCCGACAGCAAATCCCCTTCTTCATCTATATGAGAAAGAATATACGCATCAATCTCGCCCGTAAACATTCCTCTTACTCTTTAAAAGTAGGCAACTGATATTGCGTGCCGGCATCCAGCACCTTTCCTACGTTGTTAATCTCCAAAAAGCTGGTACCGCCACCTTCGCCGAAGCTACCGCTCAAATACGCTACCATATCGTTGCGAGTGATACGTCCGCTATGGATCAGCTGGTTCAACGCATCATAGAAATATCCCCTACGACTGTCGTTGTACGGCTGATGAACCGCCCATACCCCATAAGAAAGACCCAACATACGCATCACACGAGGATTATAGCATATAGCGAACACAGTAGAGGTTCCGCGGAAAGCGGCCAGATAACGTGCCGTACGACCCGTATAACTATCCGTGATAATCGCCTTCACATGTAATTTAGAAGAAGACTTAACGGCTTGTTTCGCCAAGAAAGAAGTCACGTCTAAATCATTCCCCTCGATCGGCACACGGATATCATTCGCGGAAAGCTTAGTCTTCTCAGCTTCACGAGCCACTTTCGTCATGGTCTGTACCGCCTCGATCGGATATTTTCCATAAGCCGTCTCACCGCTTAACATCAAAGCATCCGTACGATAATAAATAGCGTTGGCGATATCCGTAACCTCGGCACGAGTAGGACGAGGATTATTAATCATGGAATGAAGCATTTGCGTAGCCACGATAACCGGCTTCTTCACCTCCACGCATTTACGGATCAGCATACGCTGGATACCCGGGATCTTCTCGGCCGGAACCTCGATACCCAAGTCACCACGAGCGATCATGACGCCATAAGCCACTTCCAAAATCTCCTCGATATTGTCTACACCCTCTTGATTCTCGATCTTAGCGATAATCTTGATAGGGCTGTTACGCTCGTCCAAGATACGTTGGATATCCAATACGTCCTGTTTGTTGCGAACAAATGAGTGAGCGATAAAATCGAGATCATGATCGATCGCCCAAAGGATATTATTACGGTCTTTCTCAGTCAACGAAGGCAAATTGATACGTACGCCCGGCACATTCACGCTCTTGCGGCTACCTAGCGTAGCGTCATTCTGGATCTCGCAAAGCAAACAATCGCCGGATTTCCCGGTAACCTTCATTTCCAGATCACCATCATCGATAAGGATGTCGCTACCAATCGCCAAGTCGTTCACGAAATTCTTATATGACACACAAATACAATCATGCGAAGTTTCCTGATCGGGATTACCGATTACCTTCACGATCTCTCCAGTCTTGAAAGGGATCGGTTCCTTGTTTACCGTCGTCGTGGTACGTACTTCCGGCCCCTTTGTATCCATCAAGATACCGATACGGTCGGATACGGCACGGACGTTATTTACCACACGGGTCAACCCCTCTTCCATCATGTGAGCCGTATTCAGGCGCACCACATTCATTCCCGCTTTATATAACGCCTCAACGAACGCAACGTCGCAGCGCTGGTCGGAAACTGTAGCAACAATCTTCGTATGCTTTAACATATACCTTAAATTATTATAACCTAATTATTAATTCTATTTGATAACCTTCTAAACCTTCTATCACATAAACGATTCGATCGCCAACCGATACGAATCCAGCCCAAACCCAAGAATCACTCCCCTGCATGCCGCCGATATCATCGACACATGACGAAACGATTCACGGGCATGCACATTCGAGATATGCACTTCCACGACTGGCGTAGTAACCGCCTTGATAGCATCGTGCAACGCAATGGAAGTATGCGTATAAGCGCCGGCGTTCAACACGATACCGTCATATTCAAAACCCACCTCATGGATCTTGTTAATTATCTCTCCTTCCACATTACTTTGATAATAAGATATCTCACACTGAGGAAAGCGGGCACGTAACTCGCTCAAATAGTCCTCGAACGAGGCATTTCCGTATACTGTCGGTTCTCGCTTGCCCAACAGATTCAAATTAGGGCCATTGATGATCTGAATCTTCTTCATTCTTATTGTAAGTTTATTACCTTTGTACCGCCCGTTGAGGCCGGAATTATCCGGCAAAGGTAAGGATTTTATTTGACACATTCATAACGACATACCGACAATGCGACAAGGAAAAGATATAATAAACCGATATAACACCTATTTACGATTAGAAAAATCGCTCTCAGCCAACTCCATCGACGCCTATTTGACAGATCTTGACAAATTGCTACGTTTCGCAGAGGATGAGAAAAAGGACGTTAAGGAGATCAGCTACGACGACTTGCAACAGTTCATCGCCCAATTACGTGACATCGGTATCCATCCCCGATCGCAAGCACGCATCATCTCGGGTATCAAATCGTTCTATCGTTTCTTATTGCTTGACAATTATATAACAAATGATCCGACCGAATTGTTAGAGTCTCCCAAGATCGGATTGAAGCTGCCGGAAGTATTAACCGTCAACGAGATAAATAGCATTCTCGACACGATAGACCTCACGCTTCCCGAGGGACAGCGGAACCGTGCGATGCTGGAGGTTTTATATAGTTGTGGACTGCGCGTATCGGAGCTTACTGGCCTGCGTTATTCGGATATATATCCCAAGGAAGGTTTCATCCGGGTAGAGGGTAAAGGAAGCAAACAACGGCTTGTTCCTATCTCCGAAGTTGCTTTGCGGGAAATTAAAAACTATCTGTATGACCGGAATTCGGTCGTGGTTAAAAAAGGCTTCGAGGATATTTTATTTCTAAGCCGGCGAGGAACGGCCCTCTCCCGTATCATGGTATTTCATATCATCAAGCAACAGACGGAGGCCGCCGGTATCCATAAAAACGTAAGTCCCCATACCTTCCGTCATTCTTTCGCCACCCACTTGCTGGAAGGAGGCGCCAACTTACGCGCTATCCAAGAGATGCTGGGGCATGAGAAAATCACCACCACCGAGATATATACACATATCGACCGGGAATTCCTTCGCAAAGAGATACTGGAACATCATCCGAGGAGCAGGCCAAGAACTTAAAAGAACCGATCCTGCTCCGCTAGCAAAGCCCCAAGATATCATAATTTATTTATTTCCTCCTCTGACAAACCAGTATAACGCACGACCATTTCCATCGAAAGCCCATCAGACCGCATACGCCGAGCTGTTTCTAGACGTTCTTCCACACGGCCTTCTTCTCTGCCTTCTGCTAATCCTTCTGCTAATCCTTCTTCCCGTCCTTCAAACTTAGCAGTGCTCAACACGTCATTCTGGATCATAATCGCATTCAGATGTTCGTCATAAGCATAACGTTCCTCGGGAGACATTGAGTAATAGCGTAATTTCTCTCGTGCCTCTTCCAAGCCAGGGGCTGTCGTTTCGGAAGTTATGATCCCATCTTTCAAGTATCGCACCCATTCCTCCAAGGGGGTCACGGCCACCTTATCAAACTCATTCACCCGGACCAATATATACTCCGGAAAGATCTCCGAGGGAAGACGCTTGACGATCGCACCCCTCTCCTTGGTATTTACCTGTAAATGATCATGGGTATGCACGCCGACGAATTGGTTCTGCCCGTGATACAGATAATCGGTTCCTACGCCTATATCAAAATAAAGGATACTGATTGAATAGACCTTTTTCACCCCGGAATAGTCCTGTCCCAAATGAAGATGCTCGGTGACGGCCTTCGCCACGCCATAAAGCACACGTTCCAAATAATAAAGCTCGCGGGTATTCTGGATCTCGATAAGGATGATATCTCCCTCAGTATTCTTGGCCTTGATATCCACCCGATTGAATTTATCATCGGCCATTTGCTGGTTTCCCTCACTCTCCAATATCTCCTCAATCTTGATCTGCTCGCCCAAGAACACGGTAAGAAAGCCTTCTAGCACTCCGAAATTCGCTTTTTGCCGGAGTAGGCGTTTGATGGCCCAGTCGAAACGGATATATCGATCTTGTAATTCCTTCATATACTTCTCCTCTTTTTCTGTTTTCTTTTCCATAGTCATATCATGTTTTAGTTACCCCACTATTGGGTGGCTTCAAATGTACATAAAAAGATCTGGAATACAAGCCTATCCCATCTAAAAAGAAATGTCCTTCTTTTTGGATCCGTAAGTGAATAGCCAACGAACGGGATCGTAAGCGATCGCAAATGGGTATTCGTGTACCGTTATTACTCTATTTTAATCTCATATTTTATCGATTTAAACTATTTACTTAAAGACAAAAAACATGGATGTGGACAAATGATCACACATCCATATCTAATTATCAACAAATTAAAAGCTATCAGGTTCTCCTAAAATGAACAAATGTAAATACAGCTCAATTCTTAGAAATGAGGGTTCTGTACCAAATGGCCATCCGACTTATCAATCTCCGACTGAGGGATCGGTAAGTATTTCTTTGTATCATCCCAACCTTTGATAAAATCTTTTGCTTGGTTCGTACGTACTAAATCCCAATAACGAATACCTTCCATCGCAAACTCATAACGGCGTTCCTTATAGATATTATCCAATGAAACCGCCGGAACCTTATAATCATCCCCCATCGCACGTTTAACGACTCTCGCATAATAATCCTGTGCCTCGCCTACGCTACCTCCACTTCTCAACAAAGCTTCCGATGCCATCAATAATACGTCGGAGAAACGAATTACACGGTAATTGTTCTTATAATTCAGCGCTTCCGTGCCAACCGTAGAAGAATACCCCGCACGAGGATGATATTTGCGTACGCTATATCCTGTATATTGATTCACATCCGAGCTAACCGTCCCGCCTTCCGCTCTAAACTCCTCATGATCTATGATTGTTGTCCACTTTCTAGGATCATTTGGTAAAAACGCATCATTCAATGCTTTTGTTACAGGCGCAAAACCCCAACCTTCCACATATACATTATTAGGATCTTTCAAACCTCTGGCTCCTAGCATTATTATATCGGAGTTACCTTGATTAGCCTTGCCTGCCCAATCATTCGAGTTCCCGATTTCCGTATAATTGACTTCAAAAACAGATTCTTTGCACCATTCATACTCATCATCAAAAAGAACTTTATAATCCGGGATCAAATCATATTGATAGGCAGGATCGGTAATTAGTTCTTTCAATTGGCTGGCGATCTCCTTCATTTTAGTATCATCATTCTGATATAGAACGATACGTGCTTTCATCGCGATAGCGGCACCATTCGTAGCTCGTCCTTTCTCATTAGCCGGGACTATCTTAGGTAACTTCCCAATAACATTATTATCTAAATCCTCGATTAATTTCGCATAGACCTCATCCGGCTGTAACTGAGGGACAGTTGTTATATCATCCAATCCCAAATTCGTCTCGTAATACGGTATGTATCCAAAGAAACGCCACAACTGGAAATAATAAAATACACGCAAGAAATGAGCCTCAGCCACATAACGATCACGAAGCTCCTCCGACATCGTCCCCTCCGGAAGAAGAGGGCATTTCTCTATCACGATATTCGCACGGTTCACACCCTCATACGAACGCCCCCATAAACCATCGGGTAAGTTTGTCGGTGTCACCCAATTGGTAAAATCATTCACTCGCTGCAACTGCGGTTGATCCGATACCGTCGATCCACCGGTCTCCGCATCATCCGACATGATATTACTTACCAGTTCATAAGAGCTATACGCATTATAAGCGTTCCATTTCAACGGGTCATAGGCAGCGACCAATGCCTCGGTCAAATCCTCCTGTGTCTTGTAATAATCCGTTTCGATAACCTTATTCGTCGGAGACAACTCCAAAAAATCATTGCAGCCACTTAGTCCGAATACAACGGCTAGCAGATAAATATATTTATTCATAACACTAATTTTAATGATTAAAATGTCAAATTCAATCCAAATGTATAAACCCGGGCTTGAGGATATACACCCTTATCTATACCCATTGTCGAACCGATTTCCGGATCCATTCCCTTGTATCCCGTAATAGTCAACAAATTATCGAACGACGCATAAAACCTCAAGCGTTGTATATAAGCTTTTCGGGTCAACTGGGCCGGCAGCGTATAACCTATCTGTAAATTACGTAAGCGCAAGAAAGAAGCATCGTGAACCAACAAAGTAGACGGACGGAAATTTTTAGGTGTATCACCCAATACAATCCTTGGCATCGAATTGGAGGTACCGGGCCCAGTCCATCTCTCCAAAGCATCCGATGTATAATTGACAGCCGCCAACTCATAACGGCGTAACGCATCGAAAACATCCGCTCCAAAAGAACCTTGGAAAAAGGCACTTAAATCAAAACCCTTCCAATCAGCCGCAACAGTAAGTCCAACCATCCAATCCGGATTAGGCTTGCCTATCATCGTACGGTCCTCGTTATCATCGCTGATCACGCCATCTCCATTCAAATCCTCAAATTTCGTATCCCCGGGTACCGCATTCGGTTGTATAGGCTTACCGGTAACAGGGCTGATATAGCTATCGATCTCCTCTTGTGTCTGGAAAACCCCAATCGCCTTATATCCGAAAAAATAACCGATCGGATAACCATTTTGGTTCCTTGATACCGTACCTAAAGTCGGTAAACTCTCCTTATCGATATATCCCGTTTGATTTCCTAGATTCTTGATCTCATTCTTCACATAAGAAGCATTCGCCAAGAAAGACAGATTCACTTTATCTACACTTAATTTATAACCGACTTCAAGCTCGATACCTTGGTTGGTCAATGTCCCGACATTCGACAAAGGCGAGCCACTTCCCACATATAGGGGTATCGGACGCTCCATCAACATGTCTTTTGTATCTTTCTTGAACCAATCAAAACTAAAAGAAAGGGAGTTATTAAAGAAGCGGGAATCAAATCCAAAGTCCAATTGCTCCGAGGTTTCCCAACGCAAATCAGGATTGGCCAAAGAAGTAGGTTTTGTTCCGCTATGGATGACACCGTTCGAGCTTGCCCCGAAACTATAGTTATTTCCTCCGGTCATCGTCGTAGTATATCCAAACGATCCGATTTTCTCATTTCCGTTTTGGCCCCAGCTCCCGCGCACTTTCAAGAAGTCGAACCATCCCGGTTTATTTTCCATGAAAGGCTCGTTAGTCAACGTCCAGCCCGCAGAGACAGAGGGAAAATATGCATATTGATTATTCCGGCCGAAGTTAGAGGAACCGTCCCGACGAAGGGTTAACTCAAGCATATACCTTTCGTCATAATTATAGTTTAATCTTCCGAAAACGGAGGCCATCCGATGCTCTGTCGCCCCGCCTTCCGAATGCTGATCGCCGGGAGAGGCACTATTGGTGAAATCGATCCATGCTTTATGATCATCTTCCGCTCGTAAATTCAAGGCTGTCCCCTTTACCTTTTTACTATCATACCGTTCCATAGAGGTTCCCAGTAAAACGGCGAAATTATGTTTATCGATCGAACGCTTATAACTCAACGTATTCTCCCAAAGAAGCTTCATGCCACGATTCATCGTTTGCTCCACCCTTGATTTCTCAGTCTTAACCATATAACACAAATAGCTAACTGGGAACCAATTTCTTTCGCCCCAAAAAGCCATATCCGTGGAGAGAGAGGTCTTAAACGTAAGATTCTCGAATACTTCCAATTCACCCCAAACAGAACCTACAAATTTATCCCAGTCCTTGTTATTGTTTAAGGTCTGCATCATCGCGACCGGATTCACGATCTCTTGGTTCTCGATTACGTTATAGATGCGGCCTTCGTCATCCTTGACATAACCGGGATAATTTTTCTCGTAATAAGCGAGATCTTCCGCCGAAGGATTCTCCAGATAGACCGATTCGTTCGGTGGAGTCATCACCGCACTTGCTAACGGGCCGGAGAAGTTGTCATTCTCCGAAATACCTTTGGATATGATCCGTGTATATCCTAGGTTCGTACCGACCTTGAAACTACGGAAAAATTTATTCGCCTTATTCTCAAACACATTATAGGTATTGTTGAAACGTAAGCTATATCGTTTATAATCCGACTTATCTTTTCCTCCAACAATTCCTTCTTGATCTAAATAACCAAAAGAGAGGAAATAGCTTCCCTTATCACCACCCCCACTGATGCTCGCTTGATGATTCATGATCGGGGCATTCTCGTTATAAATCTCATTCTGCCAGTTCGTCCCTACACCTGCTTTCGAAGGATCATCGTAAATAGGGTCCATCCCGGCATTCACGTAAGCCTCATTCATTATTGTCTCATATTCGGTGGCATTCAAGACCGACATTTTTCGCCAAGGATTTTGCCAACCGATAGAGAAATCATAATTGACAACCGCTTTTCCTTTTTTCCCGCTCTTTGTCGTAACTAGAATAACACCATTAGCCGCACGCGAACCGTAGATAGCGGCAGAAGCGGCATCTTTTAAGACCTCGATAGATTGTATATCCTGCGGATTCAGATAATCGACACCTCCTTCAAGTGGCATTCCGTCCACAATATACAAAGGGTTACTATCATTGATAGTTCCTGTACCACGGATACGGACTCTCGACTCGGCTCCCGGTTGTCCGGAATTCTGCATAATGCTTACTCCCGAGACTTTTCCTCGTAACACATCCTCTACCCGGGTCGGCGTCAGCTTCTCCAAATCATCGGAGGTGACACGACTGATGGCCGCTGTCATCACGCTCTTCTTCTGAACGCCATAACCAACCACTACCACCTCATCCAAGGCTTGCGTGTCCTCTTTCAAGACAATCTGTAAATCAGTCTGCGTACCGACCTTAACCGTATGGGAGAGATAGCCTATAAACGAGATTTCTAATACATCGCCATTTTTCACATCTAGCGTAAATACGCCATTCATGTCAGAGATCGTACCGGTAGTAGTTCCTTTTACGGAAATACTCGCACCGATAACCGGAGTTCCATTTGTATCCAAGATCGTTCCTCGCAATTTTCTTGTCGCTTGAGAAACTTCCATCGGATTTACATCGGGATGGGAAAGGCCGCTTGCCTCCAGATTGCCATTTAAGGAAGCGAGCAATAATGACCCGACACATATCCAACGCCATCGCTGATCCTTGCTTTTCTTTTTCATAAACTATTCGAATTTAAAGGTTTAAACAATATTCCTAACATTACTTTTTTTGTTATTCAGACTCTGAGTATTTTCAAAAAAGGGGTAGCATTCCCCTCGACAGCACTCACGAGGAGTGCCGCCGTAGGAAATTGGATATAAAAGCTAACCTAACTAATTTAATGTATACTCGAAGTAATCCTTGAAAGAGGTTACCGCATCGCCTACTTTTAGGTAACGGCGACTAAGCACTGGTTTCGCACCCCCCTTCTCATGATACTCGGCTATCAGAAGATAGCCTCCTGCTTTTGAAGGCAATTTCAGAAGGCAAGGTTGAAGTCGCTTGCCAAAAGGTTCAATCACAATAGACTCTTCTTGTGTCGAAATAATAGTTCCTTTCTCGTCTAGTAGTTTCAAGAGAACTTTTCCAGACGAGTCTTTATTCAAGTCGTTCACCCCAACCAAGTTGAAGACTAGATCACTACCCGGTTTCAAGGCAGGGAGATGTTTTGTATAACGATGGTCCGTCAAATCGATAAAGACCGCCGTTGGAGCGAAGCAATGCTTGAACCACCGGAAAGCCGGCGAAGGTTCCAAGTCCTTAATATCATTGATAAACCAATCTCCTGTGAAACCATAATTATTGGTCAGATGGCAAAAGGCCAATATTCCACCCACCGAGCGTTCTGAACGCAGCCACTCGGTCTCAAGCTGTAACCAATAGGCTTGCAATTCACGGCATTGAGCCGGAGTAGCGTTCTCGCCGAGATAATAATTATAATTATTGAGTGTCAATTTCGAGGGCCGTCCATCACGCCAGAGCCAGATCCACCCGTATTCGTTCACCAATTGAGGAACACCCGCATCCAGTATAGAGGAGAAGCCAACCCAGTTCTCATGTAATGCTCCTAAATTATAGGGATTGTTTTTGAAGTAATCATTCAGTTCACTGGAATGCATCAGCGTAAGCGCACGATAGGGGTGTGGCTCATCCATCTCATCATTCGTCCCCATCTGATCTGATGTCATGTAACCGGCATCCCAGATCCGGGTCGGGTCTAATTCCTTTAGTTCGGGAATCAGCGTATTTCCTATATAACTGTCCCAGTTCTCATTGATCGCATCCCAGATCACGATACTGGGATGATTCCCATCGCTCCATACCCAATTCGTATACTCCTTACGTACCTGTTCATCCCATCCATGATTTTGCCAATATAGCCACTCATTCTGTAATACGATACCATACTCGTCACAAAGGTCATACCAGAAGTCAGGTACAATTCCTACACATATTCGCATAGCGTTCCAATCGATTGACTTTGGCAGGTCTACCATCAGCTTCTTCACCCATTCCCGGTCCCAAGCCAACGCTTGACAATCCGGGTCCTCAAAGAAACGTTGAAGCGTGATATTGGAGCCTCGTAAGTAGAATTTATCCCCATTAAGCGTAAAGAATTTACCTTTTCTCGAAAAATCACGCATACCGAAGTTCACGGAATAACGATCTACAAGCTCATCTTGGTCATACACCGAGACCTCACCTTCGTACAAGAAAGGGGAATCAGGAGTCCAAGCCTTCGGATTATCCAAAGAGATACTCGTTTCGAAATAAGTCCTATTATCCCGCTTAGCCTCACCTTCAATCATTTTCTTTCCTACTATCCTCCCTGTAGTCTTCTCCTTGACACAGTACTCAATCTTACAAGAATCCTTCATTTTATCCCCATACAACATTTGGGGTGGATACAAACTTCTCACCAAGGTCTTAACTGTCACCAATCCTTTAGCCAGAGAAGGCAGGAATAAAACTTTATCGACCCGCATCTTACCAGTAGCCGTAATGAACACGTCATCCCAGATTCCGGGTAGGTAATGGACTTTCTCCTTATCCGTTCCGCCGGCGGCCTCGCTAGGCAACCACGCCCGGTCGCCCACCTGAATCAATATCTCATTGTCCGAACCATATTTTACGGCACTCGTAATATTAAAATCCATTGGAGTATAGCATTCCATAGAAGCCCCCACTTCATGCCCATTCACGAAGACTCGTGTAACATATTGGCTTTTCTTTATCGTAAGGAATAATTGCTCATCCTTAAATTTCTCATCGATAAATACTTTCCGCTTATACCAATTATACATCGGCGTATAATCTCTCTCTAAGAAATTAAACTGTTCCACCAGCTCCACGCCGTCAGGTTTCTTAAAGAATTTCTCGTATTGAGAGATTTTAGGCCTCGCTAAATGCACCAATCCCGGAACCGGTATCTTACGGGTATATTTCCGTGGAGGAAAAGCCAGTTCCGTTTGATCGAAATCCCATTCCCCATTTAATGAGATCGTTGTCCTCCCGTCATCGGCCCAAGCGAATACGGATAGGAAGCAACACATAATTAAAATTATTCTTTTCATGACATCCGATTTATTTAACTCTTTCACGAAGGCAAGTTACAATTATTAGAAACATAAACTTTTTAGAAATTTACCTCCTGCTTTTAGAATCTTATCAAAATATAAGAATGATCGTAATACATACCATCCCAAGATTAAAGTCGTTTCAACAATTTGGCCGCTACCTCATTATTCTTCATGAGAGACGCATCAATCGGAGAAGAACGGATAATAGAAGTCAATCGTTTATGCCATTCCACATCTCGCCACATCCCAACAAACTGAGGCCCACAAAAATTACTGGTCGCTACACCGACCCACATACCCGTACGGGCCGCTGTAATAGCTCCTAACTCGCAAAGATCCTTTATCCAATCCCATTTCAATAAAGGCCAATCCTTATAATCCACCAATCCCCAACATTCTGTCGTAACAAGAGGACGGCGATTCTTCCGGGCCACAGAAGCCATAAGCTCTATCTTATCAGTCAACAACTTCTGCCAATATCCAGGTCTTTCCCGATAAACCCGTTCCGCGTTTTTCACCACATTCTTATAGTCATCCGGAGAAAAACGATCGTAGCCATATCCTACCTGTTTATAAAATTCGCCACCATTCTGTTGCGCCATCCAAATATGATGCTCATACAAATCAAGGAAAGAACAATCTACCTCTTCATACTTCTTGACATCTCCATGATCAAACGAATATAAGAATGGCATATCCGGATATGTTTTCCGCATCTTTTCCAATGAGGTCTTCATCCATCGTAAGGATTCCTCCTTATACCAATTCCCCCAACCGACATTCGGGTATATCTTAGCGAAAAAAGGCGCCCACGAATCACCGGGCCACTCATTACAAAGATCCACATAAAGGATCGTATCCAATAGTCCATCCTCCTCGATCGAACGAAGGGTTGTCAACCAGCAATCTGCCAATTTTTCCGGTGTATCCAATTTCAGGCAAACCTCATCCACATCGAGACGATACCAAGAAGAAAGCCCGACCTTAATATCCCGCTCCTTACATTTCGACAAGAACAAGTTCAAATTCGGTTGAACTTGTACCTCATTCATATCCGGACTTCCCCAATCTTGCTGATTCCAAACTTCTTTAAGTAACCATTTCTTCATTGGATTCTCCGCTATTAAATGAGGATAAGCATCAATACGTATCGCATTATACCCCCGTTCCGAGAGCTCGTCCAATACTTGGTCCCAGTCCTCATAACCGGCTCCGGGCCAACGCCTCTCCAACCAAGAAAAATCCCACATGGTGATTGCCCGGGGCGAGATTTCTCCTTTCCCGGCAAAAGCCATTTCACTTTTAGCTGATGCCTTTGATAAATCAAAAGCCACTAAGCTGCCTAATGCCGCAACTGCTGTTTGTCTAATAAATACTCTTCTATCCATATTATATTATTTTATCTTTCGGGTGTCCTCCTTTTCTCCAAAAAGCCTCGATCTTCTCCAATGAAACTCCTTTCGTTTCCGGTACATAGAAATATCCCCAAATAATCGCCACAATTCCAATGAACGCATAAAATAAGAACGCTCCCGCCGGATTCCCTTGGCTTTCGCCATTGATCGTTAATTCGGTTCCCGATATTGAAAACACCTTCAATATCTTGAAGAAAGTAAACGATACGATCGCATTGAAAAACCATACGGACAACGAGCCGAGAGAAGTCCCCAACCCTCTTAGCTTTTGTGGAAACACTTCCGACACAATCAACCAACCTAACGGCCCGATGCTGATAGCGAAAAATCCCACATATAAGAAAATAAGGACGATGGAAAGCCATTTCCCAGAATCCCCTAATTGAGCGGCGAATATAAAAGAGGTAGCGAGTAGCAACAAGGAAATCACGATACCGCTCAACCCCAGAAAATAAAGTTTACGCCTTCCCAGCCGATCTACAAAGTAGACAGACAACAACGTGAATAATAAATTGACAACACCTACCCCGACAGAGGCCCCAATCGCAGAGACCGCACCATCGAAACCGGCCATCAAAAAGATTTTAGGGCTATAATAAATCACGGTATTGATACCTACAAATTGCTGGAAAAACATAATACCGATAGCGATAACTAACGCATTCCGTAACCAAGGCTGGGCCAGATCCTTAAAACATCCTTGTCGCTCATCATTCTTTCGCATCTCATTCCGCATCTGCTCAAACGAGGCATTTACCAAATCCGGATGCTCGACCATCTTTAAGACGGATAGGCTCTCTTCCTCCCGGCCAACAGACATCAACCACCTTGGAGATGGTGGAACCAGCAACATACCCACGAACAAAATAATAGCGGGAATCACCCCCACATAAAACATTGGCCTCCAACATGAAACAGACGTCTCATCCGCAAAATACAAATCCGAAAGATAAGATACCAGAAGCCCGATCGTAATCATCAATTGGAACATGGCGACAAACATCCCCCGTGACTTCGCCGGGGAAACTTCCGCAATATAAAGAGGTACGGCAAAAGAAGAGATCCCGATAGCCACTCCCAAGAATAAACGGGCGGCAATCAAGTGGTAAATGTCCGGAGCCCAACCCGATCCTAACGCACCGAAAGCGAAAATAACAGCCGAAGTCAAAATGACTTTTCTACGTCCTATGCGATCCGTCAATTTACCACAACACAGCGCTCCCAGAATAGCTCCCAGCAAACCGGAGGAAGTAACCACCTCCACCATACTATCGTCTATACCAAAATCTTTCTGGAAAAAAGGAATCGCCCCGGAAATCACGCCGGTATCAAAGCCAAACAATAGTCCTCCCATAGCGGCGACAATCGCTATTACATAAATCATCCAATATCTATAGCTCGTGTTTTTCATGTTTTTCTTGTGTATTTAATCCATCTATAAACTCAAGGCTCGAAATCACGCCATACCTCCGCCTTCAACGCCGGATTAGGCACATATAAGAAAATCTCCGGATTTTCCTCGAATTGTCTGTAAATAGATACCCCTTTCCGAATATCTAAAGAAATATAATCCGAAGGAGATTTACAAATCAAATGAGAGGAATCGTACATCGAATTTGCGATCCATTCCAATTCATCGCTTCCATTAAATACAGGAAACCAAGCGATTCCCCTGTGTTTACGAACCCCCTCATACACAAAACCATAATCTCTATCGCACCACGCCCCGAAAGTCAAAGGTAATCTCGGATTTGCGCTAATCGTCGCATGTACCCAATAGGGAGGAACGATCACTACATCCCCCGGAAAGGCATGTACCGCATAACATCGACCGGGCTGATCCTCCGCATACTCCTGCATATAAATAATCGCCTCTCCCGACCAAATCTCATAGATCTCCGGCGTAGACCAACCGCTATAAGGAGATATCTTATGAATATGCCCTTGACTTCTGACTGGCTCCTGCCCCAATTTACCAGCGCTATATGTCACTACCCCGAATAACAAATGTAACTTATTCAGCAACGCACGATGTTCTTCTTTGCCGACATCCATAGCGATCGAGTAAACCTGCTCCGGTCCCTTGCATTGAGGATCACGCAAACTAGCCCGTATATCTTCCAGCCGGCGAATCTCGACCTCCGGACCAAATACACCCGCCCCATAGGTAAACCCCATAGGCGATTGAACCGGTGTTATATCAATTCCTTTATCAAATACAAATCCGTTCATTTTGCTGTTGTTTTACCATGAAATACTCCAAGCCGAATAAAGCGGCGTCATCGCCCAAGATTGCCGGGACAATCGGGACTTTCCCGGAAGGACACCAAGCCAACTCATCCACTCGTTTGCTGATATAAGGGATAATCACCTCTTGGCTTTTTAAAATCCCTCCACCTAGAATCACGACTTCCGGATCATAAGCATGTATATAGGTTATTATCGCCGACGCCCAGATATCCATACATTCATTCCTAATTAATAAAGCATCTTCATCCCCCTCCTGCGCTAACCTAAAAATGCGCTTGAAATCATAGACATCCGCATCTCGTTTAAACGATTCCGATAAAAGGGCATGCTCCCTGACAATGGTCGGTAAGAAGAAAGAGGAAGACAGAGCTTCTACACAGCCGTTATTCCCGCATGAACACCGACGGCCCTTATAATCCAGCACAAAATGCCCACCCAAAGAACCCGCTTGAAAATGCTGTCCATACAGAAGCCGTCCATCGATCACGACTCCCGTACCGATACCGGTTCCGATTGTCATCATGACTACATTGTTCTTTCCCCGGGCCGCACCCTGCCACCATTCTCCGGCTACGGCCAAACGAGCGTCATTATCCATGCAGAAAGGAACTTCCCAATTCTCCCATGCCCATTTATCCAGACTGATCGAACAGGCATCATCATACTTCTCATTCGTAGAGATTACCCGGTTATGAATTGGATCTACCAGCCCGGGAAAAGCCAGGCCGATACAACGAAGCGCCGCCACATCAATACGCCAAGCGGCCAACAACCGATCGATCGCCTCCTTTATCTTAGGTAAGTTCGGAGCTAATCCCAGAGCCAGACGGGAAGGTAATCTCACACAGTCTACGATCTCACCATCAGACAATAGTCCGATCTTTACGACCGTCCCCCCTAAATCTATCGCTATCGTATACATAAGCTATCGCAATTTAGGGGTACCGTTCACTTCTACCAATCGGGCCGAGAAGCCCTTATTCGCGATCTCTTCATAATTATGCCCGGCATCCGAAGGCCAGCATGCGGCAAATGACAAGACGCTATTTCCAGTATTAGCTACCCGGTGCGCTACACCGCCCGGTATATAATGCAGGCTACCCGGCATCATCCTTTCCGCCCACGTATTCCGCTCTCGGTCCATCAAGATCAACATACCTTCGCCTTCCAATCCCCAATAATACTCCGAACGATCCTCTTGTTGATGAAAATGGCCTTTCGTCATGAAATACTCATCTCCCACCTTTCCCGGATATAATTGAGTAATACCAAAATAAAGCCCTCCCGGAGTGCCTTCCCGCTCCGGTAAATAACTATATACCTCGTATGCTAATTGATCTAATGGTAATTGGGAATAAGCATCTTGATTCTCAAAAATTCCGGCAAGCTCGCCTAAAGTTCTCCGGCTCTTTACCACACCTTCCCCCTTTAGCTCATCTTGAAAAAATGACAAGGATGGGATTACAATCTTTTTATGTTCCATGATATTCTATTTTACGATACAACTTATATCGCAAAAATAGATCGAATACCTTGGGCTTTATTTTAGTATTTTTCCAAACAACTATGAAATCCTGCCCTTATTCTCCATCCAGGCGCTCCTTATATTTTTTCTGGTACTCGGATGGAAGCATATTCGTGGTTTTCTTAAATTGGCCGATGAAGTTGGATAGATTATTGAATCCGGCCTCGGAGCTAATCGTGGATATCTTCAGATTTCCCTCTATCAATAGTTTTTTCGCGTGTCCTATGCGCATGTCATTCAGGTACTCCACGAAAGTCTTCTTGGTCCGTTTCTTGAAATAACGACAAAAAGCGGTCGGAGTCAAGCCTACCAAAGCGGCGACTTCCTCCAGCTTCATTGGAGACGTGAAGTTCTTCACCAGATATTTATAGACCTTATTGAAACGCTCGAAATCGTCCGAGTTGACCGTTTCCGTAAACCCCGTACTGGCTAATATCTCATATTCTTCGGAAGTCGCCATTAATTCCAGTAAAGCAATCAATTTGATCACCCTACTCGCTCCCGTCTCATTGGCGGATTGGCTGATCAGCTCGGCAATCTTCTTCCGGGACTTACCCACAAACTTAATTCCTCTACGGGAACGCTCTATCAATTCCCGGATATTATTCATCTCCGGAAGACGGATTAAATTAGGTTCAAAAATCTGACGCTTGAAGAACAAGCAAATACAAGTAGCCCGCAAGCCAGAGCTCTTATCGAAATAAACAGGGTCGTTTCTCCACTCATGTGGCAGTTGAGGGCCGATCATACAAACATCGCCCTCGAAATATCCTTCCACATGATCCCCGACAAAGCGAGTACCCGTACCACTTGTGATATACATTATCTCAATAGCCGGATGGTAGTGCCAAGGCACTATAAAATGCGGTAGATCCTCCACATAGAAATGAATGTGACTATCTATCGGGAATGGCAGTTCTTGAAATAATGGTTTCATAAGCTTTATACTAAAGGTTTCAACCTCTCGATCAGTTCATCCCCAAGCGCCCGTTTATTCACGATATGTTCCTGCACGGCGGTAACAAACGGATTATTCACGAAATCTCCTCGAACACCCTCGAAATCCTGTTGTTTTTCCTTGTTGGAACCATCCACACCGAAACCGATCATAGAAGTCAAGGAGAATTCCTTACGGGCATCCTCATAAAGCATCTCATCCAAGCGGATCACACATTCTTGCCAACGACGAACCAGATCAATAATCTCTGCGGCGGAAATCGAACGGAGATCCACCCCATAATAACGTTCGATCATCTCGTAGGCCCATGTCCATTCCAAGGAATAATAACGTCCGTGAACCAAACGGAAAAAGCATTCCACATCCTCTAAGGAAGCGATTTCCCCCTGTTCGATATCTTGCAACAAGGCATCTAGCGGTTCCCTCGGGAGGATCAAGCCCGCCAAGTCCAGCCATTCTCCGGAGCCTTTGGATTCCGTAGGACGCAATTGCTCCCAGACCTCTTCCATAGAACAATAGGTCGTACCTTCCAAACGCTTGATTAACGAGTTACCAAAGAACTTATTAATTGCCATCCCATAAAAGTTCAACGCATTCCGGAGGGAGGAACCTTTTATACGAGTATTCTGATAATAATAAATCTCGGAAGTCTCTCCAACCAATGCTTGTAGGTTTTTCAAGATATCTACTGCTTTCAGCATCTTCTGGATCGTATAGGGACTCAATAGATTATAGTTAATCATATCCAAGCGATCCGGGTCCGTACGTTTATCACGCTTCGGCCATTTCTGGGCATCACGGATCGTACCTACGCTGCGAAGATTAATTCCCGGGACTAAGTAAGTCTCATCATCCTTCTCTATTAAATAGGAAAAGGGAATATCGGAAGTATCGCTATGGTGATGATGGCGGCCCATTACCAAAGAGAAAGCGCCGATACGGGCCGGCCAAAGAATATACGAGTCGCTGGTAGTCTTGGAACCACGCTCCACGATCCCTTGATGGATCGGTCCCAGCTTATACATATGATTACTTTGGTTGGAGCCACTGCCCGCATTCAAGAACGAATACATTCCCGCTATCAGCAAACTGCTCTTATGCATAGACACCGTAAACGGGCCGGCGAAAATAGCGCAAGCCTCTCCGTTCTCAAAAGCGCAGTTGCTGAACAATAAGGAATCATGCGCCGAGAAGTTATGTGTCACTTGGCAAGCCTGTCCGATAAAGCAACGGATAATCTTAGCGGCATCCGCGATCTTAGCCCCCGAGGAGACAATGAAATCCTGCGCGATCACGCTATCCCCGATAAATACCGGAGCCTCCTTCTTACTATTTACGGAACCATTTTCCAGACGCGCGCTATTCTCTATGGTCGCGTAATCACCAATCTTCACGTTACGGATCGTGCCGGTATTGACTATCTTGACCTTATCGCCAACCGTTCCCTCCGTAGAGGCGATACCCTCCGTATAAGCGGTAATCATATCACGCAAGCGTTCGATCAAGGCCGGACGATGGCGGTACAACGCGATAATATAAGCCAATGAGGCCGACAGCCCATCGTAAATCGGAACCTCACGCCCGCCGGTCTCATTCAAGACCGACACCTCGACATTATTCCCGAACGTAGCCTTGCCTTCCACCAACATAACATTTATATTCTGGATAAAGCAGTCATCACCGATCCGGTAATTAGCGATATAATTCTGTACGTTCTCAATCAACACGTTATCCCCCAACGTACAATTATGTAGGGTAACATGACGAAGCCCGCTATGCTTTACCAATCCTCCCGGTAGGGTAAACACCTTACGAAAGGCTCCTAACTTAACCACTCCTGAAAAACGTACGTGGTTCACATATTCAATATCAAACACTTCTGGAACCCAAACTTGATTCCAATCATCGGCCCGGCAAGCCTGAGATCGCAAGGTGGCGATCTCATCCGGCCGCAAATTTCTCAAATGATTCATTGGTACTAATTTTGTAAGACTCTACTCTTCATCATATTGCTGAAAGAGGAAGTCATTGTAGGGGAAACGGGTGATATGGATTTGTTTAACCCGTTCATACAACATCTCTTTCAACGCCTCTATATTCGTACGTTCCTTGGCGGAGATAAAGATGCAATTATCTTGCAATTTACCCATCCACGTACGTTTCAGTTCATCCAGATCGATATTCTCACGACCACGAGGGGTCAAATCATCTTCCTCTTTCGGGACAAAGGTAAACGCGTCCACCTTATTGAAAACCATGATCATAGGTTTCTCGGTCTTATCGATCTCCGCCAACGTACGGTTCACGACCTCTATTTGCTCCTCAAAAGTAGGATGTGAGATATCCACGATATGTACCAGCAAATCCGCCTCCCGTACCTCATCCAAGGTCGATTTAAAAGATTCCACCAGTTCGGTCGGTAACTTGCGGATAAATCCGACCGTATCAGACAGCAAGAACGGCAAGTTCTCGATAATGACCTTGCGTACGGTCGTATCTAGCGTAGCGAACAACTTATTTTCGGCAAAGACCTCACTCTTGCTCAATAAGTTCATCAAGGTAGATTTACCTACGTTCGTATATCCGACCAACGCTACACGTACCATCTTACCCCGGTTTTTCCGTTGTACGCTTTTTTGCTTGTCAATATCCACCAGCTCTTTCTTCAATCGTGCGATCTTATCCAAGATAATACGTTTATCAGTCTCCAACTGTGTCTCACCCGGACCACGCATACCTACGCCGCCTCGCTGACGCTCCAAGTGTGTCCACAGACGAGTCAGGCGAGGTAACATATATTTATATTGCGCAAGCTCCACCTGTGTCTTCGCATGGGCGGTCTGCGCACGGCTAGCGAAGATATCCAAGATCAAGCTCGTACGATCCAAGATTTTCACCTGCAGTTCTTTCTCAATATTACGGAGTTGCTTCGGACTCAGCTCATCATCAAAGATCACCAAACCGATCTCATTCTCTACCACATACTCCTTAATTTCCTGCAATTTACCGGTCCCGACAAAAGTGACGGAATTCGGGTAATCCATTTTCTGGGTAAAACGCTTTACCGCATCCACCCCTGCCGTATCGGCCAAGAAAGCCAATTCGTCCAGATATTCCTTAACTTTTTGCTCATTTTGCTCAGGGGTAACCAAACCCACCAAAACGGCCTTTTCGGTCTGTGCCTCAGATATGATAAATTCTTTCATGCCACAAAGATATATTATTTCAATTATTTACGTATATTTGCGAACATATTTACAAATATAAATCAACTTAGCTATGAAAAAGAGAATTTGGCATCTATCCAGATGCGTTGTCGTTTGTACGGCATTCCTATTCGTACAACAATTTATCCAGTCACAAGTTTCAAATCCGTCTACATGGGAAAGTTTTGTGCAAAGTAACGCAAATATATCTATCCGGGATACGTTTCGGATGCAGACATTTGAGGGACTTCCGACTGATAATTGGGATTATGCCATTACAGGTGAAGCCCTTATTGAAGATATCTCCGGCGTGAAAGATATTCCTAACAGCCACGGAAACTACGGGTTACGAATGCCAATGAATACGCAAGCGGCTTTCGAGCATTTCACGTTAACAGATCATCAAGATATAAAAATCAGTATACGGAAAGGGGGCATCCATTTAATGCTCGGAGAAAAGATGCAAGTTAAGACTTACCGCCCTAACAAACCAGAATATGTGTCGATCATAACTTTAAATAAAGACGATGCTACTGCTTCATTCGAAAAGACGGATATAGGCAGCAATCCCCCGGGATTGGATATTATCGTCCCCACACCGGCCGCCAATACCAAAAACGGCTATTATTATGTAGACAGCGTTTACGCACACGGCATGATTCCTACCTATTCCCTATTTACCGGAAACAGCGATTGGAACCATGAGGATCGCTGGAGCCACCTACCCGCCTACCGTCACCGCAACGCCTTGATTAACGGCAATATCTCCATAAATACAAATATCAGCTGTAAAGATATCTTTATTGGCAATGGAAATATCCATATTTTACCAACCGGAAATCTATCCGCAAATAACCTTACCATCTATCCTAATGATGGTATCTTGGCGTCTTCCTCCACCTTGCGATCGTCTGGAACTATTAACATCTCCGGCAAAATAACAATCGAGAAGACCTTCGCTCAAAAAGGCAAATGGTATTTTATCTCCTTCCCCTTCGATGTATTCGCTTCCGGCATAGACCCGGATTTCCAACTGGGTGATGACAAAAGCGATACAAACGGTAATTACTTTTACGTACAAACCTATAACGGAGAAAAGCGAGCTAATTCACAAAGCCCTTCCAACAACTGGGAAGTCATACCACAAACAATAATCAATACATCCCAGCCCATCTTCAAGAAGAACAAGGGGTACCTGATCGCTATTGACGCTTCCGCCGATCGCCAGAACCTTCGTTTCTCCTCGAAAGCAAAAGATATCCCTATAGATTTCGGAAAAAACGGTCAAGCCTCTATTCCGGTAAGCATTAACAACCAAAGCCAGAACCAGAATCACAACGGCTGGTATCTATGCGGTAATCCTCTGCCGGCTCCTTTATCTCTTAGTCAAATAGAATCAAACTTGGCCTTAGACGGATACATTTATATATATGACGGTTCCACCTACCAACCCTACGTGATCGGTAGCGATTTCGCCATCCCTCCATTCTCCGCTTTCTTTGTCAAAGCGAATAAAAGTACCAGCCTATCTGTATATAATACATCCGAACCAGCCAATTATAAATTATTATCAACGAACGCACCCATATCTTTCCCGACATCGGAACCTCAAGCCCGACAAGATTCCCCTGTTTCCAATCAAGTATTTTCATTTCCGGAATTAAGCTATCAGCTAGAGAACAAGACTTTATTCATTACTAATCTTCCATCCCCCGGTAAAGTCGAACTGTTTACTCCGGCAGGCATATTAGTATTCACGCAAGCGGTACAGGCCGGGAACCCTATCCTCCCGATTCCCCTCCCACTAGGTTTATATATCTTAATTATTCAAACAGAACATTATCGGGCACAGTACAAATGCGTTTTAACCTCCTAAAGCCCGAAACAATCTTATATCTTTGCCCTGTTTTTAGAATAAAACGAATATGAAGAAGATCAATATCACAACAATTGCCTTACTTGTCTACTTAATCGTAATGAGTATCATCGGCTGGCCGGGAAATAATCCGGGGAATAATTATACCGAATATTTCTTGATGATCGGCGCTACGCTCGTCATCATCATCCTTCTACGCTATCTGCAAGTCAAACGTCTGAGAATGCGAGATAAGTGGAATAAAGACGATGATCCTACCAAGCAATAAAAACACAGCCTGTTTTTCTTCACAGAAGAACAGGCTGAATGAACTTTATTTTATTACACTAGTATTAATATTACTGCTTTTTCGCCCTCACGGGCTACTTGAATGTCTCGTAAAGAGCACACGCACAGTATAAATTATTCGATTATAAATAAGTACAATCTTAACAGGGAATCCAATCTACTTGTTTTGGTTACTTCCTTAAAATGAGTTACTTTCAGAAATCTTACGTTTTATTCACTAGTACTAAAACCGCATCCAAACATTCATTTTCAGGTCTGATGATGAGGGAGGCTTGTTGTATAGGTTCATGTACGCTTTTGTACCCGATCGTATGATCCGGAAAAAACACGTACGTGTTTCCCGAAAAACATGTACGACTTTTTTCAGAAACACGTACGTGTTTTTCGGGAAACATAATCATCTTTTTTAAGATGCTATTATTCAACAGTTTGTACAACTACGTCATTCGCATACTTATTGTATGGAATTTAAGTTACTATTTTGATGGGATGAGACGCAGCACGCTACGTCTCTACAACTAGAGGCATTATAATTTATCTTTTAGGAACCTTCCGGTATAGGATGCCTCGCAAGCCGCTATCTTCTCCGGTGTACCGGCACAAACCAACTGTCCGCCGGCCTTTCCGCCTTCCGGTCCTAAATCGATCACATAATCCGCGCATTTGATCACATCCATATTATGCTCGATAATTACCACGGAGTGACCTTTCTCGATCAAGGCATTGAAAGCTTTCAACAAAGTCTTGATATCATGAAAATGTAAACCGGTCGTAGGCTCGTCGAAAACGAACAAGGTAGGTTGCTGCTTCTCTTGGCCTAAGTAATAAGCCAGTTTCACACGTTGGTTCTCACCACCGGATAAAGTGGAGGAAGTCTGTCCCAGCTTGATATAGCCCAAGCCCACGTCTTGCAGCGGTTTTAGGCGTTTCACGATCTTCTTCTCTTGGGAGCCGGAACCTTTCTCGAAAAACTCGATCGCTTGATTCACGGTCATTTCCAACACATCGTATATGTTAGCGCCTTGATACTCTACATCCAATACATCCTGCTTGAAGCGTTTGCCGTGGCAAGCCTCGCATTCCAAGGTGATATCCGCCATAAACTGCATCTCTACCGTGATCTTGCCCTCGCCCTTACATTCCTCGCAGCGACCTCCTTCCTTATTAAAGGAAAAATAGGCGGCGTTATATCCCATCTGTTTCGCTAGGGGCTGCTCGCCGAATAGTTTACGGATCTCGTCGTAAGCACCGATATACGTCACGGGGTTCGAGCGAGAACTCTTTCCGATCGAGTTCTGGTCTACGAACTCGATCGCCTGAATCATATTCAAATCTCCACTGATACCGGAGCAATCCACGGTCAGGCGGGCGGCATCATCCAAATGACGTTTCACGCCCTCGTAGAAGATATCACGAACCAAGGAACTTTTACCCGAACCGCTCACGCCGGTAACCACCGTCATCACGTTCAAAGGAAACTTCACGTCCACGCCCTTTAAATTATTCTTCCGGGCCCCTGTCACTTCTATATAATTATTCCACGGACGGCGATAAGGCGGGATCTCGATCTGATCCTCTCCCGTCAAATAACGTACCGTATGGCTATCGCTACATTTCCGGAGGTTATTCACATCGCCTTGATAAACGACCTCACCCCCCAAACGCCCCGCTTTCGGACCGATATCGATGATATAATCCGCCGCACGGATAATCTCCTCATCATGCTCCACCACGACCACGGTATTCCCCAAGGCTTGCAACTGTCGCAATACCTTGATCAACAAATCCGTATCCCGGGAATGCAGACCGATACTCGGCTCATCCAAAATATACAACGAACCCACCAAGCTACTACCCAACGAGGTAGCCAGATTGATACGTTGGCTCTCTCCTCCGGATAAAGAGGCCGAGAGGCGGTCTAAAGCCAGATAACCCAACCCCACATCCAACAGGAATTGCAAGCGATTATTGATTTCCGTGAGCAAACGTTTAGCGATCGCCGCATCCGTCTCGTCTAGTTCCAGTTGATCAAAGAAAGCCTTTGCCTCCGAAACCGGCATCGTTACCAGCTCGGCGATATTCTTACCACCCACTTGCACATACAGCGCTTCCGGCCTCAAGCGGCTCCCCTTACAAACCGGGCAAGTCGTCTTTCCCCGATAGCGGGCTTGCATCACCCGGTATTGTATCTTATAAAGATTCTCTTCCACGAACTTAAAGAAATCGTCGATGCCGTGTAAACCTCTCGCCCCATGCCACAACAAATCCTTCTCTTTCTGTGTCAAGTCGTAATACGGGCGGTGGATCGGGAAGTTATATTTCTCGCTCTTCACGATAAAGTCTTTCAGCCATTCCCCCATCACCTCACCTTTCCAGCAAACCACGGCTCCTTGGTAAACAGACAAGCTTTTATCGGGCACCACCAGATTCTCATCGATACCCAGCACCTTACCGAACCCCTCACAAGTCGGACAAGCGCCCAACGGATTATTAAAGCTAAACATCATATCGGTAGGCTCCTCGAATATCATGCCATCCGCCTCGAACTTCTTCGAGAATTCCTTCACGACTACCCCTTCCTCCGTATAAATACGGATCAAACAGGTACCATGGCCCTCAAAGAAAGCGGTCTCGGCCGAGTCTGCCAAACGGCTTTTCAAGGTCTTATCGTCCGATACCGTCAGGCGGTCCACCAACAACTCGATCGGGTAAGACAGCAACTCCTCGCTCGCCAGTACCTCCGAGATACGATATACCGTATCATTTACCGACAGACGGGCATATCCTTCTTTCCGCAAGATCTCCAGCTGCTCCTTCATATCCCGGCCTTCCGGCAAGACAACCGGAGCGAATACGGCAAAACGAGTCCCTTCGGGATATCGCATGACCTCCTTGATAATATCGCTCACCTGATGTTTTTTCACCTCGGTGCCGGAAACTGGCGATATCGTCTTCCCGACGCGAGCATATAACAAGCGTAAATACTCATAAATCTCGGTAGATGTACCGACCGTGGAACGCGGATTACGGGTATTCACCTTCTGCTCGATAGCGATAGCGGGCGGTATTCCCTTAATATAGTCGCATTCCGGCTTACTCATCCTTCCCAAGAACTGGCGGGCGTAAGCGGATAAGCTCTCGACATACCGGCGCTGTCCCTCCGCATAAAGGGTATCGAACGCCAACGATGATTTTCCACTCCCCGACAGCCCGGTTATCACCACCAGCTTGTCCCTCGGAATCTCTACATCTATATTTTTCAAGTTGTTGACACGTGCCCCCTTGATGAAAATCGAATTGCTCTCAGACATATTACCTTTATCTTTTTCTTTAACGCAAAGATAGCCAAACTAACCGATTCTCCCCTATCTTCATCGAACTAATTCACACAGTAAGACAGGGCATGCCCCGTCTCTACAACTAAGTAAATAAAATAACAAGGGCGAAATATTTCATATTTACAGGGAATCTTCTACATTTGTTGAAAATTTCATAGACAAACACAGCAAGGCACCCATGTACATTAAATATTTTCGCTTCTTAGTAGCGATTCTCTTTTGTGCGATAACCTCATGTTCTACGGTTCGCGAGAAGCCTCGTCCGGCTACGAGTACGGGCAAGGAGGCCAAGCGGGAGTTTAGGGGAGCATGGATACAGACCGCTTTCCAAGGCGAATATAAGGATATGACTCCCGCCCGGATGAAAAAAGACTTCATCCGCAAGCTTAATTACCTGCAAGCATGCGGTATCAACGCCATTATCTTTCAAGTACGCCCCGAGGCGGACGCTTTCTATAAATCCGATATCGAGCCGTGGAGCCGCTTCTTCACCGGAGAGCAGGGCGTAGCCCCGGCAGGTGAGTTCGACCCGATGGCCTTCTTGATCCAAGAATGCCATAAACGGAACATGGAGTTTCACGCTTGGTTGAATCCTTACCGGGCGAGCACGGCGGGAAACACCCGTTTCGCCGATTCCCACATCTATCATAAGCATCCCGAATGGTTTGTCACTTATAATAAACAAATCCTTTTTGACCCGGGATTGCCGGAGAGCCGTCAGTTTATCTGCCGGGTAGTGCGTGATATCGTCGGCCGTTACGACGTGGACGCTATCCACATGGACGATTATTTCTATCCCTATCCCGCGGCGGGTATGCCTTTCCCGGATGATAACAGCTTCCGCAAATACGGCTTGCGAAAAGGATACAGCGAGGCGCAAAGGAACGATTGGCGCCGGGAGAACGTGAATACCCTGATCCGGGAATTGAAACGTACCATCTTGCTCACCAAGCCTTGGGTACGCTTCGGTATCAGTCCCTTCGGCATCTACCGCAACAAGAAAAGCACCGCGGACGGATCGGGTAGCAATACCAACGGTCTGCAAAACTACGACGACCTCTACGCCGATATCACCTATTGGGTACAGCAAGGTTGGATCGATTATAACATCCCCCAGATCTATTGGGAGATCGGACACCCGGCGGCGGATTACATCACGCTTATCAAATGGTGGGACAAAAACGCCAACGGAGGTCATTTATATATCGGGCAAGACGTGGCCCGCACCATGAAAGCGGACCAGCTAACCCGCAAGATGCGCTACGAGCGTGCCTTGCCCCACGTGAGCGGCAATTGTTTCTGGCCCGCCAATGAGATCCAATGGAACAACAAGGGCGTAGCCGACAGCCTGAAACGGAACTACCACCGTTACCCGGCCCTTATCCCGGCCTATACCCATATGCATAACCGTCCGCCAAAAGACGTAAGCAAGCTAAAGACCGAATGGACGCCCAAGGGCCTCCTCTTGCACTGGCAAGCGGAGCAAAGCCCCACGAATCCGGAGCTAGCCTCTTATTTCGTGGTTTATCGCTTTAACGACAAAGAGCCAATAGACACGAGCGATCCCTCGAAGATCGTGGCTATCACCCGGGAAACCGGCTACTTGATGCCTTACGAGAAAGGTAAGGTAAAATACCGCTATGTAGTGACCGCCGTAGATCGCTTTCACAACGAGAGCGAGGGCAAGACAAAGAAAGTAAAATTATAAAGACACCAATTATGTTAACCGACCATCGCTGCACCAAATATACCGACTGTTCCTCTTGTGGTTTCTACCAGAGGGACATATTCAAGTATCGTCTTTATCCGAAAGGGTACGTGATCCCTCAGACAAGATGCATGCAGAACATGGTATTCTTCCTGATCAAGGGAGAGATCTGGCTGAACAGCGAGGAGCACCCGGACACTACGTTCCGGGGCGGACAGTTCGTATTGCAACCGATCGGCTCGAAAGTGGAGTGCAAGGTACTCGACTACACCGAATGTATCATCTATCTCTTCGAGCGTCCGCAAAACATATGCGACAACCGTTTCAACAAAGGCATCTCCATCGTGGAGAACGAACGCCAGCAGCCCATCGTCATGACGATGGTCCCGCCGATACAACTCTTCATCGAGGGCATGAAGCTCTACCTCAACGATGATTTAAGATGCTCCGGGCTGATGCAAGCCAAACGCTCGGAGATGGTCTACTTGCTGAACTGCTACTACCCCATCAAGGAGCTAGCCGCCTTTTACGCCCCGATTTACCGGTATAGCCACAGTTTCCAGTATTTCGTGATGCAGAACTACCAAAAGGCGAAAGACGTGGAGACCTTCGCCCAATTGGGAGGCTACAGCGTACCCACCTTCCGCCGTATCTTCAAGGATACGTTCGGAGAGCCCGCCTATCAATGGATGCTGAAGCGCAAATGCCAAGACATCCACAACGACCTTATCATGACCGAGCTTTCCATATCCGAGATTTGTTACAAGTATGGTTTTGAATCGCTTTCTAACTTCTCGCACTTCTGCAGGGCTAATTTCGGCCAATCTCCCCGCTCTATTCGTTCTCTAAAAGACGAAAATACATAATATTCAATGATTTTTTAAAAACTTCTCAACTTTTGCAACTCTTTGGACAAAAATAACAATTCTCCCCTTTAGCATTCCCTATACATTTGCGTCCAGAAGGTCAATCATAATTGATTTTCAAAGAAAAATAAAATGTATAGGTACAATAAGACAAGTATTATCTTAAAGATCACGATCGCCATTCTATTTATTACGAGTTTAGTGATAGAATGCAGTTGCGAGAGATCTGACGAACCGAAAAAAGAGAGTACCGGCTTCATCACCTACACCCTTCGTTGGGATAGCGTGATACCCGGCTTTCCGGCTCCCGAGAAACTTCGATATTGTATTTACCCTTCGGAGGGAGGGCCTATGGTACAGACGGATGGGGACGCGAATAGCATGATGTTGTTCTTACCGCCGGCCACCTATAAAATACTGGTTTTTAATTACGACGCGAAGAATATCGACTTTCGTAATATGTCAAGGTTCGACGAAGCGGAGGCTTATATCCTCCAGACGAAGGCCACCGGACAGGCATCGCAAGGCATAACCCCGTTGTATGGGTTTGTCGTCGATTCATTGGAGATCACACCGGGGCAGGACAAGTCGGGCACTTTGGTACTGACTCCGTTGGTCCGCCACGTAACCTTTACGGTACAGGTAGACAAACCGGAGGAGATAAAGACTTGCAAAGGTTCATTATCGGGCGTATCCACCTCATTAAACTTGAGTAAACGCAAGGTAGTGACCGAGGCATCCACAAATGTAGAGTTCGATATGGAAACCTCCGATAAAGGAGTAAACGGCGATCTGATCATATTAGGTACCGCCCTCCCTAAGGAAGAAGAACAAAAACCTGTCACGAATCAAGTGACAATAGATTTTACCCTAAGCGACGGTAGCATGGTTTCCGCTACCGCCGACTTAGAGGACAAATTGAATGAAATAGACACTCCTCATGTCAACGTGACTATAAATGCCACGGTTGAGAAGAGCCCGAAATTCACGATCCGCCTCACGAACTGGGAAGTAGGTCCCGGCGAAGAGACCACAATCGAATAAGATTAAAATGATATACAAATAGTAACAACTTAAATTAGGGTAAAATGAAAAAGTTAATGATTAGTATGTTGGCCATGGCAGCCATGGTTAGCTGTACAAATGAGATTGAGAATCCGGATCAACCGAAGATTGAAGGAAATGAGCCAGTGGAGATTCTAATGAATGCTGGAATAAACCAAGTCATAACTAAAACAGAAGGTGTTATAAAACCAAAAGACTTTGTTAATGATGTGGCATTTGTAAGAAGCGATGGGACAGCAGAACCGACATGGACCAGTGCAACTTTAGCGGCTGTTGATGCTACAATAGCAGCAACGAGTGGTACTATTACATTCTCTCCTACTCAATATTATAACATTAATGCAGATACAAAAGCTTATATGATTGGCTATCACCCGAAAACGAAAGGCACTCTCTCGGCCAATAAGGTAAGTTATTCAGGAATAGATGGACAGCAAGATATCATGTACTCTGATATGGTATCTGGAGATAAAACCAGCAATGCTTCATCAAGTTTAACACCTGCATTCAAACATCTATTAACTCAATTATCGTTCCAAATAAAAGCAGCAGATGCCACTACGGCTACCACATGGGGAGATGTCACTAAAATTGAATTAATTAATCAAAAGACATCAGCTGACTTAACATTAAGTTCAACAAGTACTTTTGCTTTTACAGGTGACGCAACTGGTTCCTACACCATAGGAGATACAAACACTTCATTTGATAGCTCAGATGCAACTACAGAAGTTCCATTTGGTAAAGCTATTATGGCAGAAGCTGGGCAAGCTAAATATACAGTAAAAGTAACAACTACAAAATACACTTCGGGCATAAATGTTGATATTACAGTTGGAGCTGTTGCTAGTACATCATATGTAGTTACTCTAACATTCCAAAGTTCTTCAATTGCGGCCACAGCTACTATTGGAGAATGGACAACAGGTGAAGCAGGAACTGGAACTGTAAAATAAATGAAATCACTATTAATAATAAGGAGTTGCAAAAATACATTGCAACTCCTTTAATAAAACTATTATAAAAATGAAATCCTCATCATATATATTGCTACTTCTTCTATTGCTGACAAATTGCAGCAATGAAGAAATGTTGCAAGAATATGAGAAAGCTATCCCTATTCATTTTCATTCTCACTATATCGAGGTATCCACAAAAACCAATTATACCGCTTTCCTTGTAGAGAATTCTCCTATCAGTCTTTTCTCCATACAGCATCTAGAGAACTATACTGTTACATCTTGGATTCCAGAACTTTTCAACAATACGGAAGGAATCACCGACGCAAATGGCGATATCCTTTACGACAACACCTACTATTTCCCAGTAGGCGATCAACTGGACTTCTTCGCCGTCCACCCCTTCATATCATTTGCCACAACCGGTTCCGATTACGACGGCACCCAATACACCACCGTCACCCTCAAAGACAACGCCACCGATCAATACGACCTCATGTACGCCTCTTTGCTGAATCAGTCAAAGAAGTCTTCCGTATTAGTATTTGAGTTCCATCATTTACTTACTCAAATAACAATAAACATCATAAAGAACACAGGAGTCACTATAGACCTCCCCCTAACCAAAGTACAAATTGTCGCCCCGCAAAGCGCCACCTTGGATATATGGCAGGGGCAATTAAGCGACATTGCCGGACAAACAACCTATACCTTAGACACCAACACGACATTAAGCGACGGAGACAATCCTATCTCCGGCCAATTCCTCCTGTTCCCCCAAAAAGCGAACGAAATGATATTAACTTTCGGAAACGATGAAAGCAACGTGTTCCACGTCGCCCTTTCCGATGAGCCGCAGACTTGGGAAGCCGGGGTTAATTATCAATACGATATAACGATCAACCGGAATATACCGGAAATTACCTCTCCCGAAGTACCCGCAGATAATAACGCTACACCGAACGAAGAGGTAAACAACGGAGGCGAGATACCGGAAACTCCTACGGACTCTACCGCTACCGAGCCCGAAACCAAGGTATCGGATCCAAACCCGTACCATATCCATTTATCAATCGACTAAATTAAACGAAAAGATAAAACACAAAATATGCGATACACAAAACAACTGATCACCGTATCCCTTTTGATGGGACTCTCCCTAAATAGCTGTACAAACGATGATAATGGTGGGCCTTCCAAGCAAGCACCCGCCGTTATCCTTTTCAGCGCCTCTCCTTACAAGCTGGAATCGAAAGCGATCCATACCGAATCTACCATGCCGACCGACTTGCCGATCGGGATATACGGATGGGGCCATAAACTAAACGAGACCTCGCCACTCACCCCGCGTCCCGACCTAACCAACCAAGCCTATACCACGGCGGACGGCACGAACTATACCTCCGATATGGACGCTCATTTCCCTGTAGCTGCCGATACGGTCATTAATTTCTACGCTTACTATCCGTATCAAGCCTCGCTAAGTAATACCCTAGCTAGCTACGAACTGAAAGACCAAATCGATATCATGTACGCCACCCCGATCCTCAACAAGGGAAAGATGGATGTACAAACCGAAGCCAACGGCTCGACGGCCATCGTCGCCCTCAGCTTCAATCACCAGCTATCCGCCATCACGATCGTCATAAAGAAAGCCGATGATATCAAGGAAACCCTAGTCTTGCAAAAAGTAGAGCTGGTAAACTACCCTGCATCTGTCCGTATGGATATCCAGACCGGCCAGTTGACCACCTCGGATACGAAAGCGGACTATCCGATACCGCTAGCCGCACCGATTACCATCACTCCTACCGAGGCCACCGTAGCGACAAACTATCTGCTCTGGCCCGGCGAGGCTCCCACGTTCCGTTTCTCCATCAGCGGCCATACCTACGAGGTTCGTCCCTCCCAATCATTCATCGCCGCCAAGAAACAGAAATACACCTTCACCATCCAAGCGGAAGACATCAACGTAGGCGCTTCCATCAACCCATGGACAGAAGGCCCCGGCGGTTCGGGAGAGATCGGTATCTAATAGACAAAAGGATAGCGATTCTCACGGATTTCCGTTTAGATTTTGACAAAATGTGAAGTTTCAAATAAACTTCCATCCAATCATCATACATATATCATTTATTCTACTTATATTTGTGACAATCCTTCATATCTAAAGCGTAGGTCACTGAAGGAGGACATAAATTAACGAAGAGCGTTTAAAGATATTATCCCGTATTGAAATCTGGACAATTTCATATCCATGGATAATAGACAATAAACGCTCACGTCGGTGCTATATTTACCAGTAATTGCTCTGGACGATATAACAGCATGGCGTGGGCTATTGTTTATTACATGGATAGGGCCGTCCAGAGCCTCAATACGGTAATATCAATAGTTTCCACGCTTCTGTTTTTTAGCCCGGCAACCGATGGAGACAGGTTGCCCTTATCCATTAAATGAAGACGATCCTCCTGTTACCCGTCTTATCGCTATGGCTCCTGCTTGCCACGCAAGCCCATGCCCAAGTCTATCACCTACGTTTATCCGACAACACTTGCCGGATAACAGAATGCGTCGATACCCCACAAGGCATCAAGCCCTTGGGCCAGACTTGGAAAGGGAACACCTTCCATGACCGTTTCACGCTAGATTTCGAATGCGATACCTTCACGTGGGAAAAGGATGGAAAAGTAACTTATGCCAACAAGATCATCAGCCACACCGCCAAATACGATCATCACTCATTCACCACGGGGCAGATCGCCGCCAACCTCACCATCAACAGCCATCGAGCCGTCCTTCAACTTATCCACTTTCAGAATTACCAATGGATACAGGTCACTTATTTTTGCGAGGTGGGGAATTAGCGGCTCATGCGAAATAGTCCATGGATGAATCAGCTACTTACTAATATTGATTTTATGAAAACATCTACCATATCTGCCACTATATCATATACCACTTTATCAATAAGAACATTACCTATTGGTTGTAGATATCCAGACATCTACAATTATCATTCATTATCTACCACTTATACTTGATATTCGCGCATTTTCTTTACTTAGGATAAGAAAACGTGTTATTTTCGAAAGACATTGATCCGTCAGGTTTTTCGGGCATATGGGAATGAGGGAGGAGCCGATATTTGACGCTTGGCAGAGTGGCTATCGATGGACAAAGCGATAGGGCTAATAAGAGTTTCTGTCTTATGCTGATATAGGTAGACACATTCAATAACAATAAAATGTGTAATTATT
>OWHZ01000312.1_pt1 | contig 31809 bp, 30 predicted proteins | sample 1732651 | NCBI WGS metagenome assembly OWHZ01 (sample SAMN05065738, study PRJEB22554) | human gut metagenome | biome: ENVO:2100002; feature: ENVO:00000062; material: ENVO:00002003 | host: Homo sapiens | place: USA
GCTGGCTTGACTATGACACCGTATGGAAGGCCATCTGTCACAAGACAGGCAACCTGCATGGCATTTTCGATTCATACGGACATTACGAGTGGTTCTCCAAACATGCGGATGATGCCATGGCTGACAAAGCAATGGAGCTGGAACCTAACCTGTTTAACAAACTTCCCAGACGGTTCCGGACACCGGAAAGACTTATTCATACACTTGAAGTAAAAAGAGAAATCAACAGTTACAACTTCATTCTTGAACCGAACTTGATGACGAAAGAGGTTTGTATGGCACTGGCCAGAAGGGATTCGTTCTACCCTGATATTCCATCGGAACGCTGGAACAGGGAACTTGTGGAATATTTCACCGAACACGGAAACAGCATGTATTGGTTTCCTCAACTGCCGAAAAAACTACAGACCAGAAAACTTGCCGAGAAGGTTCTCAAGGAGAAGCCGCAATACTTCCATTATCTGCGGATGGAATTCATCACACCTGAAATGTCCAGGCTGTTATGTCAAAAAGACCAGGATAATATCCGTCATTTCAAGGAGCGTGTCATGGAGTTCCAGAAATATACAGGACTTCCAGCCGAATTCTATGGATGTGAAACGGATTTCGAGCATATCAGAGACCGTGATGACAGCCGCCGATACTGCCGTATAGGACTCGCTTACATCGCCTTACAAAAATGTAAACGCGGATGGCATGAAAGTGAATACTATCTCATCATGACACGCCATCCCAACCGATATATGCCTGCCGAAACAGTGTTCAGAAAACAAATTACCACATTCCACCGGACATGGCTGGAAAAGACAATATGTGACAACGACCCGCAATTCCGGATTCCGAAGATTCAAAAGGATTTGAAGGATGTACAGGCCATGCGGTATTATGAGGTGGAACATATTCGTACCATACTGGGTTGCGAAATATTCCGCAACTCTTTCATGGGACAGACAGTGGAATACTGTATCCTCAAGGACGGACTGACCTACCATGACAGGAACATGGAAAGGCTCGCTTCCGGCCTGCAATACAAGATCCGTCAATTGAAGGAGCAGGCTGTACTCCCCAAAGGTACTGATGACTCTATAGAAATCAATGCTGAAACGGTACACCGCAATATGGGGTATTGTCTGATCGGAATAGAAGCCTTTGCGGAAGACTACGGACTGGACATAGCCCGGACATATACCCTGAAAGAGCTGAAGGACGTTATCCATGAACAGGGATACAAGCCTTCACTGGAGAAATACAAAAAAGAAGTCCAACATCTAAATCTTATCTGAATATGAATATTTTCCAAAAAAGAATTGAAAACCTGTGCGATGAAATCATCGGCAGGATACTTGCACTGATGCAGGCAAACTCGGTTTCCGAAGTAATACTTAAAGACAATGACAATCCGGTTTACGTAATCTGGTTTGACAAGACCGGTGATCCGTGCGAATGCTCCGTACACAAGGTAACTGCCGTCGGAGAAGGAATCACACTTGAAGTCCATGATAAGATAACCGGAGAAAACTACAAGGTCACAAGCCGCCATGAGGCGGCTCTGGCCAATCCGGTATGGCTTAACGACATTCTGGAAGCCATGACAAACATCTTTCAGATAAAAAATACGGGACTGGAAGAAAATATTATATGTTGCAAATGTGGAGGAAATCATGTAGTCTGCAATGCCTTCATCAATCCGAATACAAAACAGTTCTATAATTATGATGATGAGTCATTCTTGTATGGATGGTGTGAGAAGTGTGACAATTATACCATTCTCTGCGACATAGAAACTGTAAAAAAGGATATGGAAAACGGTTTTAAGGAATTTGTCGAAACATACGGGAGAAAACCTGAACTTGCAGAGTGCGAAATTATATGGAAAGACAGCCTTAATACAGAATACGTAAACATCGCCCTCACGGATATACCTGAAGAATATGATAATACAATATTTTTCTACTGTAAAAGCCTCTCCGATTTGAAATCACTGGCTGACTACGGAAAAGAGGATTTCATAGTAACGGGTTGCATCAACTTCACAGACTTGGTGATAATATCGGCGAATCGGTACCACTTTTATCACTCAAACAGTACCATCTCTATCACTCAATCAGTACCAAAATTATCCGTGAATCAGTACCACAGTTAGCGCTGAATCGGTACCATTTTTAACGCTCAACTGATACCACAGGTAAAAGTCATAATAGTTCTTACATAGGGGAATGTTAATATCCATAATTTTGTTATTCAATTTTTTATAACAGAATTATGGCAAATACCCCAATTAGTATGACCAAATTAAAACGGATGCTTCAATTACTGGCATCAGGCAACAGTCAACGAGATGTTTGCGGACTCCTTCATATGGGCCGCAATGTATTAAGTACTTATGTGAAGCGTGCATTGGCTACCGGCAAGGATTATAAGACCTTGAGTGAGCTTAGTGATGCCGCACTGTCAGCTCTCTTGAAAACTCCCCGGAGTTCTTCCGATGAGGACGAAAGGAAGGCAAGGGAACTTCAGGATTACCTTCCCGTGGCTTGTGAGGAGCTGCAACGCTCACGACATTTATCAGTTTTACAGTTGCATCAGGAATACATGCAGGCGCATCCTGACGGTTATGGATACACTCAATTTAAAAAGTATGTCCGTAGTTACCAGAAAAGCCATAATTACTCCTACCATAATGTCTATATCCCCGGTGAGGAGATGCAGATAGACTTTGCAGGAGACCATTTGTATCTGACACGTCCCAAGACCAAGGAACATATAGCGGTTGTCGTATTATGCTGTGTGCTTCCCTTCAGTGGCTTAAGTTATGTCATAGCCTTGCCTACAGCCTCTTTGGAACACTTCTTTTGGGGACTGTCCCGGTGCTATGACTATCTGGGTGGTGTTCCGGTCACCAACCGGAGTGACAACATGAAACAGTGGGTTAAACGTACTGACCGTTACGAGCCGACCTTTAATGAGGCCGCACTTGAATGGAGCACTTATTATAATACGGAATTACTGGCCACACGTGTGGCACATCCACGCGACAAAGGTTGTGTGGAGAGTCTGGTGAACCAGTCATACCATGCAATCTACGGAGTCATCCGCAATGAGGAGTTCCATACTCTTAATGAGCTGAATAACCGTATCTTCGGTCTGATGGATGAATATAACAGTAAGAAAAGAGGCAATCGTGAAAGCCGCAGGGAAGTCTTTGAAAGTATGGAAATGCATTGTCTGCAACCATTACCTCCAACCCCGTTCCGGTTTACCTATCGGAAACAAGTCAGGCTCGGTAGCAATTATCACGTCATAGTCGGCTCGGAACATCATTTTTACAGTGTGCCTTACCAATATGTAGGAGAAGAGGTCAATGTCGTCTGGGACTACGAGACAGTCTCCGTGTATGCCCGTGAAGAAAGGGTTGCGATACACCGCCGGTCCTTCGTTCCCAATGCCTATACAACAGAAGAAACCCACATGCCGGAAAAACATCAGGCTTATAAAAGGCTTCGTGAGAGAAATGCGGCATTTTACCTGGACAAGGCCCGTCTGATAGGAGAAGCAACCGGAATCGTTGTTGGCCGGATCCTTGATGCGGACCGCTTTCCTCAATGTAAGTACCGCTCTTGCGAGGGAGTATTGTCGTTGGAGAGAAAATACGGTCGTGAAAGGGTGGAAGCCGCTTCCGGCCTGATCAAGGAGTGCCCATCCGTCAGTTATCTGATGCTTAAGAGTATCCTCATTAGAAAACTGGACGGTCAGGTTGTCAGCGAATCCGTAAGCAAATCGCCCAAATGTACTTATGTACGTGGGGCTGAAGCCTTCAAATAACCGCTCGTCGGGACGGGTGGTCCCGCCCCTTGGCGCTGGCCGTTCCCCGACCGATGATTAAAAACTTGTATTAACCCCTAAAAATTAATATATTATGAACAATCAGGAAACCGTAGATCAGTTGAACGAACTAAAACTGAATGGTATGGCCACAGCTTTTGAGGCCATGCTCAACATGCCGTTACAAGCACGCCCGACCGTGGAACAGGCAGTCGCAAAAATGGTAGAGGTGGAGAAAGACTATCGCAGGAATAAAAGAACGGCACTGTTCCTTAAAGGAAGCAAGCTGCGATACAATGCCGTTCTGGAAGAAGTGCTCTGCTCGACCAGCCGTAATTTTACTAAAGACCAACTCTACGCCTTGGCAGATTGCGGCTTTATCCGTCGTAATGAGAACCTGTTTATCCAAGGAAAATGCGGCTGTGGCAAATCATTCTTGGCTTGCGCCATCGGACACCAGGCGTGCTTCCTTGGATATCGTACCATGTATTATAACATGAACCGGTTCGTAGAGAAAATCATGGTGTCAAAACTGGACGGAACGCTACTCAAATTTATAGAAAGTATGGGGAAATACCAACTGCTTATCCTCGATGACTTTGGATTACAGCCGATGGACGACAATACCAGACTTACACTATTGCAGATACTGGAAGACCGGTATGACAAAGCTTCCACAATCGTTGTATCACAACTTCCCATTGACCAGTGGTATGACTATCTGGGAGAGCCGGCAACAATCGCTGATGCAATCATGGACCGTTTGGTAAGTAATGTAAACAGGATAGAGTTAAAGGGGGAATCCCTAAGGAGAAAGAAAGGAAAATAATATTATCTTTGTAAGACTCCTATGTAGCTATAAAACTTCTGGTACTGGTTGAAGTGTCAACCATGGTACTGTTTAAGTGCTAACAGCGGTACTGATTCATTGATAACAATGGTACTGTTACAGCGTTAGCACTGGTACTGATTAAGCGCTATTATCAACTTGGGAAATAAAACATAAAATCTTTTTTATCTTTCAAGGTTGCCTGATATGTAAACTTTTTATATCTTTGCTGCATGAAACAGGAACGTACCATATCAGCATACAAGAATTATTTTATGGACTTTATCTCATCTCTCAGAAAAGAGGAAGCCCGCAAGATATACTATATTCTTGATATGCTGAAAGTACAGGAAAGGGTAAGCAGCAAGTTCGTAAAGTATCTGCGTGAAGAACTCTATGAAATCCGTGCTGAATATGGAGGCAATATCTTCCGGGTATTCTTCATATTTGATGACGGGAACATCGTAATCCTGTTCAACGGATTTCAGAAAAAGACACAGAAGACACCGCCTTCTGAAATAGAAAAAGCATTAAAGATAAAGGAGGAGTATTATGAAAGCAAGAAATGAAAACCTGACCAGCATCGATGCTATCATGGATGCGGAATTCGGCAAGCCGGGAACACCTGAACGTGAGGAGTTCCGTAAGGAAGCATACGCCTACTGCATGGGACAGATCATATGTGATGCCAGAAAGAAGGAAAAGATGACGCAGTCCGAACTGGCTGAAAAAATCGGGACTAACAAATCCTATATCTCCAGAATTGAAAAAGGCATTGTAGATCCGGGTATCAGTACGTTCTGCCGTATCATTGATGCACTCGGATTGAAGATTGAAATTGTCAAACCGGTATTGTGATGGAAAATTATCAGGAAAAAGCCAGGGAAAACTTTTACCGTAACCGTCCATACGGCATTCACATTGATTATGCCCGAAAAGGATTTGTACTGTTCAATCACTATACAAACAGTCTCGGAAAACAGGAAACCGGTTCCATCGAAGGACTTCCCCTTGAAAAGTTCGAGGATGTGGACGCGATACCATTGAACGGGAAAATTATAAAAAATGGTAACCGGACAACAGACATCTATTTCTATACAGACGATTCAAATCCTTACAAAAACATGAAGTTGGATATGGATGCTCTGAAACAGTATAATCGGTTCATTTATCCCCTGTCACTTTTTTTAGACAGGATATTATAACAAGACAGCCGTGAATCATGACAAATTCACGGCTGTCTTGTTTTCTATGGCATAAACAATAATCTGTATTCTTCTTTTCTTCTCCTTTCTATTGACGGAATTTTCTTTCCCTTATAGTGACAATATCGTATGAAGTCCGCATAAATGTCCCGGTTACCGGCTTCCAGTTTCCTTATCAACGTGCTTTTGGGTATCCTGCCATAACCGAGCAACTTATATGGTCCCACCTGGTATGCCAGACACGCGACGATCAGTGAATCTTTACCCAGATGTCGGAACAACGCACACATTTTCTTCAGATCCTTTCTCAGAATACTGTCTCCCTCACTTTCTGTCAGACATACGGGAAACTTTTCCCCTTTTCTGATACGGTGACCGTATGCAACATACGGATGATGTTCCGGACCATGCCATCCTTCATATTTATGAGTAGCTTATCATAAGTTCGATTATGACAAGTAATATGTTATGTAAAGTGCAAGACTTATAAAGTGAGCAAACTTATTGAATATTAAAGAATTTATTTAGTCCCTTCGTATAAAAACTTCTCATTATATTGCATTCTGTATATATCCTAATTATTAAAGAATGATTTTATGGAAAAAGTAGAAATTAAAAAGCTTATTGAGCAATGTATCAATTATTTTTATGAAAGTGGTTATGCGAAGGGCACTATTGACTATTACAAGTGTTTGTGGACAAAAGGCATTTTACAGTACATGTCGGACAAAGGGATTGATATGTATACACCTGATGTAGGTGCGAAGTTTATAGAGTCCACTCAACATCAAGACATGAGTAATCATGAATGTGAAAGGATACGTAGTATACATGCTCTTAATGACATTATGACTGTCGGATATATTAGAAAGCAATGTGTTAGAGCAGCTTTCTACCCTCTTGATGGTGCTATTGGAAAACAGATGGAGAAGTTGGTTCTACATTTGATTTCTTTACGCCGTGGCAAAAATACGTTAAAGCACTATCGTTCATGTTTGGGTAATTTTTTGTATTACTTAGATATGATTGGAGTACAAAATATAAAGCAGATAACAGAGGAACATGTTATACGGTTTCTTTCTTCCCAACAGCTAAACAGGGAAAAGACTTTGTCTATTATTCGATGCCTCTTTCTTTTTTGGAGACAAGAGAACATTATAGATGGACGATTTGAGGAATTCTTCGCTACATATAAATTACGAAAGAAAGAACGCATACCATCATATTATACAACGGAAGAGATTAAGGTTATAGAAAATTCTGTATCGCGAAGTAGTGCTTTGGGCAAGCGCAATTATGCAATGATTTTATTAGCATCAAGATTGGGCTTGCGTGCTTCAGACATTATGAGTTTGAAGTTCTCAGATATAGATTGGGATAATGATCTCATTAAATTGAGGATACAAAAAACAGGTAAAACCATTGAACTTCCATTATTGGCAGATGTCGGTAATGCCATAATAGACTATCTTAGATATGGACGTCCAGCATCTACTTCCCAAAACATATTTCTATCAAGTCGTGCCCCGTATATTGCTGCCACTCAGTCTATGGTTTGTGGTAATATCAATAAAATAATCCGCCTGTCTGGTGTAAATATTGATAAAAAACGCCATGGTCCTCATTCTTTACGGCATTCCTTAGCAAGTAATATGCTTGAAAATGGGGCTACCATGCCTATTATATCAGAAGTTCTTGGACATCGCAACACTGAAACAACGATGACTTATCTAAAAATAAACCTTGTAGCTTTAAGGAAATGTGTATTACCTGTACCACCTATTCCAGATAGTTTTTATACGCAGAAAGGAGGAGCATTTTATGGCTGAACAGTTCAATTACAGTAGTGTTTTATCTCCCTACATTAAACGAATGTTGGAAATCCGGAAATCAATGGGTATTGTTGATTCTCGTGTAAGATGGATACTTAAAGAATTTGATGATTTTGCTAATTCCATAGGATTGCAGGAACCACATATAACAGAAGAGTTTGTTAAGAGATGGCATAAATCACGGATATCAGATAAAGAGATCACTATTTATGGCAAATATCTTGTATTGCGCCAACTGACCTCATTGATGTGCCGCAATGGATGCGTATGTTATATACCGATTATACCAAAGCAACCAAAATCGGAGTTTACACCTTATATATACACACATGACCAAATATCTCAATTGTTTACAGCTGCCGATAGCAGCTGTTTGTTTAACAATTGTATGAAAACAGCTATCATTTCCATGCCAGTCATTCTTCGATTACTTTATAGCACAGGAATGCGTGTGTCCGAGGCTTTATATATGCGTAATGAGGATGTGAATCTTGACTCTGGATACATACATCTCCGCAAGACAAAAAACAGATGTGAACGCCTTGTTCCTATTGGTGAATCTATGGTAATTGTGTTAAAACAGTATATAGAATATCGGAATAGAATGCCTATAGAAAAAATTTCTCATCCCAATCATCTGTTTTTTACTAAATTAGACGGGACAAGCTTCAGGGTATGTACTCTTTATGTCTTTTTTCATAAACTGCTAAAAATATGCAATATACCATATATAGGAAATCGACAAGGGCCACGTATCCATGACTTGAGACATACTTTTGCCGTACATTCGCTTGTACAAATGGGACATAACGGTATGGATTTATACACAGGGCTACCAATACTTTCCGCATGTCTTGGGCACCGTTCTCTTTCATCTACTGAAAAATATGTACGACTTACCTGTATGATGTATCCGGAGTTTGAAAAACAGTGTTCTCCTATAAATGCTTTTGTTTATCCAAAAATAACAACAGATTATGACTACTAGGACTGATTTTGCAAAATATCTAACGAGATTTTTATCTGAATATTTGCCACATCAACGAAATGTGAGCAAAAACACAATTGCTTCTTATCGTGATTCTTTCGTACAATTCATCAATTATATGAAAGATATCAATGGAATACCCGTTGAACGACTTCTATTGAAACATCTTACACGGGATAATGTCATCAATTATCTACAATGGCTTCACAATACTAAAAAGAATACTTCAGCAACATGTAATTATAGACTTGCTGCAATCAGGTCATTCTGTTCGTATCTCCAATATATAGTAATAGATAATATGGTAGAATGGCAAAGTATATTGTCGATAAAGGCAAAAAAAACAGAAATAAGCCCTCCTAATTATCTTTCAATGGAGGGAATAAAATTATTATTGGCACAGCCTGACACAACTTCATGGAAAGGACGTCGTCATTTAGCATTATTGTCATTAATGTACGATACTGGTGCAAGAGTACAGGAAATCGCAGATCTCACAGTAGATTGTGTACGTATTGATACAACACCATACACTATACGATTAACAGGGAAAGGACGTAAAACCCGTATAGTCCCCTTGGCAGAAGCACAAGTTGACATTTTGCGTAGTTATATGGAAGAAAACAATTTGAATGATCCCAACATGATGAAAAAGCCTTTATTTTTCAATGGTAGGCATGAAAAATTAACAAGAGAGGGTATTACGTATATTCTGAAAATCTATGCAGACATGGCAAATAAACAGCAACCGGAAATTATTCCAAAGAAAATAAGTTGTCATTCTATTCGACATAGTAAAGCAATGCATCTTTTACAGGCAGGAGTAAATTTAGTATACATACGTGATATTTTAGGGCATGTTTCCATACAGACTACTGATATTTATGCACGTGCCGACTCCAAAGCAAAACGTGAAGCACTTGAAAATGCCTATACCAGATTAACCCCTAATACTATAACAGAAAAAGAGTGGGAACGAAATAAGAACCTATTAGAGTGGTTAAAGGGACTTGGACATTGATAATATTATGTAAAGTGTAAGTGACAAGTTGGTTCATAACAACTTGATTATAAACCAACTTTTACTCGCACTTTACATAACATATTACTTGTCATAATCATATTTCTTGATACACTTGACAGCCGTTTCCCAACGTGAGTCTTCCACATTCTCCTGTGCCCGCAGGGAAGTTACCGTCATGGCCAGTACCACCAATGGCAGTGCTGATCTTAGAAGTCTAACGGTTATTATAGGGCACCTCCTTCCTGAACTGACAAAGAATCTTCCACGGCATCCGTCTCTTCATCACCTGCATTGTTGAAGTCAAATTCCATTTCCGTCATGTTTCCCCAGTTGTCCTCGACAACGACAATGAAGTTCTGCGCCTCGTCACATAGTGAAGTATAATACAGCCTGAACTTCCTATTCTCCAGCAGATAACGGTCATTCGGCTTGAATTCAAGACCGTTGTCCAGTTTCAGGGAACCTTCCCCGTCATACTGGAAATAACGGATCGTATAGACCGTACCGTCAAAATCGCCCTCACTTTTGAGTTCACATCGTATTTCCGCCGTCTCATTCCTGTTCAGTTCCTTGGGAACCGGCATTGTTTCCACGGTAAACGGATAACTTTGCTGGATTTCCAGCTCGGATTCGCACGAGGTCAGTACAAGACTGACCAGACCTATGCAGAACATGGCAATCTTGCCTGCCAGCCCAAATCCTTTTCTCATATTCTTTTCTGTCTTCATTTGTTTTCCTTTGTTTTTGTCAGATATTCATTCAAGTCCTTAAATCCATCATACAGACCGGAACAGTCCATAACCTTATTCCCGAAATGTATGTTCAAAGTCTCCAGTGCTGTAATCCCGGCCTGGTCACGGTCAAGAAAGCACCGGATTTTGCCGTAACCCTCCAGAACGGCATACGACCGTTCCAGATTGGATACTGAGTTCAGCACCAGGCAGTCCTCGTCCGCCACAGTCCGCAATACCAATGCCGAAAGGAAATCCACAAATCCTTCAAACACACAGCACGTATCCTGTTTCTTTCCGGACAGGGACACACAGGAAATGTCCTTGGGAGAGATGCATCCCTTGAACATCGGGTTACGGAGTTCATAACCGCCGCTCCGGTTCATGAAGCCTATGGCAAAATACCGTTTGCCCCGTATTCCGTATGCCACTTCCTTGCAGAATCTCCCGGCTATGGCCGGATCAATGCCTCTCTCTTTCAGGTAGCTTTTCAATGCCTCATGACTCAGTTCCGTCACTTTCACGTCCTCGAATCCGGAAACGCGGGGTATCTTCTTACGTTCCTGTAAAAGCCGGAGGGGAAGGATGCCGGATTTCCCTGAAAGGAACTCCAGCTGTTCCATGAAACCGGTGCTTCCGGTCAGTTCTCCGGCAAGATGGAAGATGTCACCTCCCTTTCCGAGGCCAAAATCAAACCAGACATTCCGCTGCGTATCCACCTTGAAGGATGCGGTTCTCTCATTTCTGAAAGGGGATCTGAACCAGACATCATTTCCTTTACGGGATACAGGCATATGCCCCAGATCTTCAAGAAAACCGACAAGAGAAATCCGTCTAATCTGTTCCAGTTCCATAACCCGCTAATTTATCATAAAACGAATGCCGATTCCATACTGGGTATGGCAATGTCCGAGACTTCCGCCCCACAGGAAACGCTCACGCAAGGAAGCCGTCAATGCCACACGGTCGGCAAGGTACAGTTCCATCTCCAGCGTCAGGGCACAGCCGTACACAAAGGCATCGCCGTTTTTCAGAGTGGCCCCGTCATAGAGTTTTTTATCGGACCAGTTTACCGTCTCATATCCGGCCAGTGCCGATCCTCCAAGATTGAGGAAGAACACTTTTCCCGCATCGGAAAGGAAATTCAGGTAATATCCACCTTCTGCCGTAAACTGCGCCGAAGGGATGGTCACATGACGGTAACCGTGTTTCATATGCAGGTATTCCGCTCCATATACCCATTTGTTCCCGCCTTTGGCATAACTTGAAAGTGTCATTCCCATATAGTATCCGTTATCGGAAGCCATACCTCCACGCATTTCCACACCCTGCATCCTTGGCAGAATCCGCTGGGCGTCTGCCTGTCCCACGGAAAGGACAAGCAGCAATGCCAGCATATACAATACTTTCGTTCTCATCGTACCTTCAGTTCATTGATGGTTTCCGCACGCACCAGGTCTTCGTTGACCACCTCAAAACTCTGGTGACGGCCGCCCTGTTTCTCATACATCTCCACAACCAGTTTCTTATCGTCCGGTATTGTAAACTTGGGAAGGGCAAATACCGTACATTCCGAATCCCTGCCGTTTACACGTGTCACATAATTATAGGCACGCAGCGGATAAATCACCTGCTCCTGCATGGCCGTACGCTTCATCACCTTTTTGTCCACCACCTTGAACGTAATGAAATCCACGTCAAAGGGAACATTCGAGGAGTTCTTTACCTGGGTATGGAAATAAAGCAGGTCATTATGGGTGTACAGCCCTTTGAGCAGATACTGGATACCGAAACGCTTGCAGCCGATATGACGGATACGGCGCTTGTCATTCTCATACACGGATTTCATGATAAGACGTACCAGACGGGGGGACTCGTTATCCAGCTCGGTCAGATAGATTTCCATGGCATTGTTGGGACGGTTCACCGATTCTCCGTCATGGATAAAATCACACATCTCCACATTCAGCAGTAACGGCTCATCGGCATACTTCACGTTGAAGGTATAGAAGTTCCCGTCTTCGGTTATTACAGACATATTGGTCTCCTCCCTGAAATCGCGTGTCGTGGCCTTTACTCGGATTACATTCTCGGCACCGTCGGCCTTGCCGGCTATCAGGTTTGTAGAACCGAGATCCACATACTTGACCGGAGCCGGAAAAATGACATGGACGGTCTTGTCATACGTTATTTCCAGTCCGTGCGGCGGAATCATCTGGCTGAAACCGATCTTGCGGGTCAGCCCCTCATAATAATCACCGCTACTCTGCTGCGCCCAGGCAGCCGATACGCCCAGTAAAAGGGCAAACATCATCAGAATCTTCTTCATGTGCTTTTGTTTAATGGTTGTTTTTTCTTTCATAGTTTCCTGTATTTCATTTCTCCGGTGAATGGAGCAGTACCCGGTGTCCGGCCTTCAAAGTAATCTTTACCGTACGCATCCGTTTGGATATGTACTGGGAAACGCCCTGTATCACACCTTTTCCCAGATCGGAGGCAATCTGCGCCCCGGCATCGGTGGAAATGTTGATGCTGCTGTTCATCGAGGTTCCCATGTTGGCGGCAATCTCCCTGGCAGCGTCATATTCCAGTGAACCCGGCACCAGAATTCCCTGCTGTCCGTCCAGATCATAGACTTCCAGTTCCACCGGCAGGATAGTTCCCTTGTATTCCACGGCATTGACCATGATTTCCAGCCGTTCACCCTGTATGCGTGTGCCACCTACCAGTACAGTCCCTTTCGGTATGAAACGTCCGGCAACGGACATGGGCTCGGTAAGCCGCAGGCGCAAGGCCTGTCCGTCGGATACGGTCTGCGTACCATGTACACAGGCAGCAATGGTATTGCCTTCCGTTACGGTCTTCCGGCCGACAGCCGTATTGAAACCGGCATTGCGTTCTCCCGAAAAGGCGGATATGAACTCTTCGTCGCTCATAGGTCTGGAAAGCGAGGATACCACCTCATTGTGAACCTGTTTCACCGGTATGGCTTTTTTGTCCTCCGCTTTTCTGACGGGAGAAGGAGTCTCCACTGCCTGACGGTTATTGTATTTGGCGGCCAGTTCGTAGGATTTTTCCATCAGGGCCATCTTTTCCTCCATGCCTGACAGTGGCTCCTGCTTCTGCTGCTGCATACGCTCCAGTTCTTCAATCCTTTCCAGAAGCCTTTCCTTTTCCGGATCGGTCCGCGGTTCATAGATGCTTCCCAGCGTACGGTTCATCTCACGGTAGGCTCCGGCCGAGGAACTGACCGGTCCGGCATTGCCTTTTTCTGTTTCCGTTCCCATGTTTGTTTGCCTCTCCGATGGAATGTTATCGGGAAGACGGACAACACTGTCTTTCCGTTCCTCTTTGGCAAACATGGACTCCGCAGCTTCAAAGAATGTCTTCCTTTTCCTGCTTTCCTGTTCCATCAGGGCCTTCTCATAGGCATCCTTCTTGTTTCCTTCCAGGCGGCTGTCCTCGGGAGAAGGGATTTCCGTATTGAACCCCTGTCCTTTGTCCTGCCGCTCCTGTTCCTGCCCGGAAGGTGAGAATATCAGATAGAAACTTCCCAGACACAGCAGAAACATCAGCGGATACACCACAAATCCGGCGCGTTTGCGTTTCTGTTCCTCACTCAGCGGCTTCCTGTCCTTTGAGGACCGGAGCCTGAACGGTTTCATCAGCCGTTCCATTACTTTCTTGACTTTTTCTTTCTCCATTTCTTACAATAGATTGAATGAACTCCATACGGAGTGAATCCTTTTCCATAAATTCCATTCCGGACCCCCTATTATTACTGCCTATAAACGGTCTGCATGCCGTATAGACACATGCGGCGGCAAACGGGACAAACAGTATCCAGAGAACAGCCTTGCGCTGTTTAACGGTAAGTCTGTGGCAGAACCTCCTGAGTTGAAGGTCCGCCTGTCTCGTCAGGTTCCTTTTCATCGCTCTACACTCCTTATGTCCTTGTTTTCCAGTATGGTCAGATGTTCGATGATAAAGCCGTTGGGGTTGTCATCGGAACGGGACGTGTTCTGAAGCTGGCAGTCAGTCACCAGTGAACGTTCCGTCACATTACTCTCACGGATAATCATCTGGCGGGCATACGTCCTGGCCCTGTAGGGGTAGCCGGAAAAGTCGCAGACCACGCTGTCCACCCGTACCACCTGGTTGATGTTGCCGGAAATGAGACGGTTGTAATATCCTTTCTCGGCAAAATCCACATAGTAATGATAGGCGCTTTTGTCCGCCAGCTGCAAGGCACGGTTGATATTGTGCTCGATGGCATCCTTCTGCGGCGACAGCCCGAAAAATAGCTCATGGAACCTTCTTACATGCTCCCTGGCTTCAGCCGGACGGTTCTGTGAAAGATCCTGTGAGAGGGCAAGCATCAGTGACTTGCCGCCATCGAGTACATAAATTTTCTCACGCTGTTTCTCCGCAAAGCGGTATGAGTTCCACAGGGCAAACACGGTCACGAGCGTGCAGCATCCGACAAAGACCGCAAGCATCAGGCGTATCCGTCTGAAGCTGCTTTCAATATTGGTCAGTGATTTGAATTCCATCTGTTTTCATGATTTTAATGTTCCTGTTCTGTTTATTTTCCACGCAGACGCCCTCCGATATTTCCCAGTCCGGAACCTGCGGCACCGGCTGCAAATCCTCCGGCCTTGGTCGCGGTACGGTTGATGTTTCGGTTGTAGTTTCCGCCACCGCCTGCCTGCACAATCCATCCGGCCACGGTCGGCACGGTAAAGTATCCGATGATACCTATCAGCATGAAGATCACATATACCGAATTGGAGTTGTCCAGCGAATAGTTCGGATTGTTCTGGAGCTCCAGGATGTCGTTCTGCAGCATAAGTACCTGAATCTTGGCCAGCATACAGCTGAAAAGGTCACTCACGGGAAGCCACAGATAGACGGAAATGTAACGTGTGAACCACTGGCTGAGCGTGGACTGGAAACCGTCCCACACGCTGAAGGCAAAGGCAATGGGACCGAGGATGGACAATACCACCAGAAAAAAGGTCCTTACCGTATCTATCAGCAGGGATGCCGCAGCAAAAAGCAGTTCCAGCAGACTGCGGAAAGCGTCACGGATATTCTTTTCCAGATTGTACATGCCCACTTCCATATACATGCCCATACGGGTTGCCATGGCATCGGGCGACCATCCGAGCTCGTCCAGCTGACGGTCAAACTCCTCATCGCTGACCAGATAGGCCGTTTCCGGATTACGGAGCATGGCTTCCCGTTCCAGCCTGTCCTTCTGCTCACGGTACTGCTGCATGTCCATCGTCTGCCCCTCAAGCATCTTGTGGGTTCCCTGCACAATCGGACTCAGCACCGTATTCATCGTTCCGAGTACCAGAGTCGGGAAAAGCATGATGCAGATGCCTATCGCAAACGGGCGCAGAAGCGGATACACGTCAATCGGTTCGGCACGGGCAAGCGACTGCCAGACACGGACGGCCACATAGAACAGGGCACCGAGTCCGGCAAGTCCCTTGGCCACATCCAGCATATCTCCGCAAAGGGGCATCATTTCATTGTAAAGGCTCTCCAGAATGGTATGGAGATTCGAGAAATCCACGGATAACAATACCATAGGCTACCAGTATTTGGAGGTGTCATTGCCATAGAGCTTCAGGACACGGTCAAGGTCATTCTTCTTGCGGGCACGCAGAAAACTCACGGCTATATTCCTGTTCGTATAGTAATTCACGAGATTGCGGTAACGGCGCATACTGGCATAACAGTCATCCACCACGTCCATACGGTCCTTGTCGGTCATGGAAAGGGTGCTGACGTTGATTACCTGCTTGAGGTCCTGCAACACCCCGTTGCTCTCTTCAAGAAGCCTGGTATATCCGAAAGCGATGGCATCCAGCTCTTCGGGAGAAAAGTTCTCGTCACCCAGCATCTTCTGGAAATTGGTCACGTAGATTTCCGACACGTCACCGACCATCAGGATGATCTCACTGACCTTACGGGCATCCTTCACCAGATTGTTGACGGACTTCAGGGCATCATAGTATTTCTTGTACTGCTGGTATATCTTCACCGTCTCCGCAAAATTCTGAGCGGTACTTGTCGCAGTTGAAGAGGTATGCACGATATTGTCCGACATGTTGATGATACTCTGGGCAAGGTTTCCCGGATCGGTCACCACCCACTGTGCCCGTATCTGTCCGGCAAGAAAAAAGGTTCCTGCACAAAGCAGCAGCAGTCTTTTTCTCATGGACGTACCTCCTTCCTTACATAGTCACCGTTCGGAGAAAAGGTCAATACGTCAGCCGCCTCATTGTAGGCGATGTCTATGCGGTAGCCGGTATTGATGAACAGGTTCCCGTTTTCCTCCACAAGCAGATAGGTTTCCGGCCTCAGTTTACGCGCCTTGCCGCTACGGGCGAAGACCGTCACCTTGTAGGCGTCCCCTTCCTTATATATAAGGACATCGGGCTTGCCTTCCACACTGCTCCATGAACCGCACAGGCGGTCACAGTCCTTGAACCTGCTTTCACTACAGCTCTGCAGCAGCAGTGATGCCGCCCCGATCAGGCAGGCGGCCAGTCTGTACAACTGTCTGTTTTTCATGTCTTGTCTTTTTAATGATGTTGTTCTTGTTTTACTGAATCTCTCAAAGTCCCATCTTGCGTCTCTTTGGCTTCGGACTGACCGGGATGCGGGCTTTTCCGGACAGCCTTTCTTTACAGGCTGGCTGCCAGCATTCCTTGCGGATAGCGTTGTCGTCTTTTTTGTTTGGGGACTTCAGGCCGACCATGGTTTCAAACCTGGCATAAAGTTCCTTATAGGCCTTTTCTGACTGTTGCCGCCTGATTTCATCCGGGGAATTCCGGTCAATGCCGTATTTCATGAGAAAACAGGAATTAATGAAAGGGCTGTCAATATTCTTCGGGTTGGCGATGAAACCTCCCAGCTTTTCCAGTTCCCCGTACAGCTTGTCGAGATACAGTACGGGAGGAGGGGAACAAAGCCGCTCGAAGACCTTCTCCACAGCATGTGTCAGTCTTACATCGACCTCTACGGCATCAGGTATCTCGCCTCTGAACCTTCTTTCCCTGTAATCTTCCGGTTCCATACTTTCAAGCCGGTGATACAGCTCATAGTCTTCTGAAAATCCGTAATGTTCACGGATATCCTTCGGTATGTCCCATCCGTTCATCAGGGACCAGTAGAGACATTCGATTGTCTCCTTACGCTTTCTTTCATCCGATTCAAAACTGTCATTCATAACCGTCATGCTTTACCGTTTGACCTTTTCCTTTCCCTTCTCATTTCCGCAATGCGTTTCACGGCCAGTTCCAGATTTCCGCCCAGTTCCTTGGCCAGCTTCTGCAATTCCAGCTTTTCCGACTCTTCCGTGGTATATACGGCATATTCCTCATCGCTGACTTCCGTGGCATACACGGCCGAGTGGGTACCGCCAAGACCGATCCAGACCTCACGGTAGAAACGTCCGGGATGGTTGGCCTGGTTAATGGACAGGATCTGTCCGCGTTCCTTGTCGGTCAGTCCGAGAAGCCGCTGGATATGGTCGAACTTGTTCATGTATTTCCGCTGGTCAAGAAGAATCTTGCAGTCACTGTTGTTGATGATAGCTTCCTTCACGACAGGGGAACTGATAATGTCATCCACTTCCTGGGTGACCACCACAGCCTCCCCGAAATATTTTCTGACGGTCTTAAAGAGATACTTTATGTACTCACTCATATTGGCGGACATCAGGGCTTTCCAGCATTCCTCAATGAGTATCATCTTGCGGATGCCTTTCAAACGGCGCATCTTAGCGATGAAGGTTTCCATGATTATCAGCGTGACCACGGGCAGAAGCACCTTGTTTCCGCTGATATTGTCCAGCTCAAATACGATAAAGCGTTTGTTGGTAAGATCCAGTTCCTTGTCCGAATTAAGCAGGAAATCATAATCACCGCCACGGTAGAACGGTTCCAGCACGTTCAGGAAACCGTCGATGTCAAAATCCTTCTCACGGACTTTCTTCTCCTCAATCATCCGGCGGTAGTCATCACGCACAAACTCGTAGAATCCGTTGAAGTCGGGTCTGACATCCCTGTTTTCCGTTATCCTGCGGATGTATGCGTTCACCGCTCCCGAAAGGGCCACCTCTTCCGAACGCCTTGGGGCTTCATCCTCACGTTTCCAGAGTGTGAGTATCAGTGTCTTGATGCTTTCACGCTTTTCCACGTCAAATTCCCCGGAATCCGTATAGAACGGATTGAAGGCGATGGGATTGTCCTCCTCATAGGTGATATAGATACCGTCCTCGCCATGTGTCCGGTCATGAATCAGGCTGCAAAGTCCCTGATAGCTGTTTCCGGTATCCACCAGCAGGATATGGGTACCCTGTTCATAATACTGGCGGACAAGGTGGTTCGTAAAGAAGGATTTACCGCTGCCGGAGGGACCGAGTATGAACTTGTTGCGGTTGGTGATGATTCCCTTGCGCATGGGCAGGTCACTGATGTCCAGATGAAGCGGTACGCCGCTCTGCCTGTCCGTCATACGGATACCGAACGGGCTGGGCGAACTGCGGTAATTCGTTTCCGAAGCAAACAGGCAGACAGCCTGTTCCAGAAAGGTATAGAAACTTTCCTCAGCCGGAAAATCGCCCGCATTGCCGGGAATACCAGACCAGTACAGCACCGGAGTATCTATCGTGTTGTAATGGGGTACGCATCCCATCATGGCAAGCTGGCTGCCGGTATCGTTCTTGATACGCCTGAGCTCTTCCTCGTCTTCCGCCCAGGCCAGTACGTTACAGTGGCACCGTACCGGAACAAGCCCTTTCGTATGCGCCTCGTCAAGATACATTTCTGCCCATTCATAGTTCACGGCATTGCTGCGGCTGTATTTCGACAGGGACAGCATGTTGCGTGAGGTCTTTTCCATGCGTTGCAGGATTTCCTGCGCGTCATCGATGAACACGTACTGCGAATAGACATGGTTGCATGAAAGCAGGAGTCCTACCGGAGCCGCAAACGAAAGACGGCAGTCGCTACGGTCCGTGGACAAGCGCTCATAGCGCATGTCCGTGCCCACACTGCCGGGAAGGTCTTCCGTATCGGAAAGCACATGCAGGCAAAGACGTTTGTCACCGATGCGCATACGTTCCGGATCAAGGCAGATGTCCTGTAATACGGGGTGCGTGTCTTCCATACCGAGAGTCAGGTATCTTTCAATCAGCCCGGGACATTCTTCCGTTCCGACCACCTCTTCCGTTCTGAGACGCTTCATCCTGACATGCCCCGAATCGTTCATGATACGCTCGAACTGCTCCACCGCCTCCAGGAATTTCACGACCGAATCCCAGTCCGTGATTTCCTTGGGAAGGATATAGCCGCGGCACAGGGTACTGAAATCACTGCGGCGACGGGCACGTTCGCGTGTGGTCTTTGTCAGATACAGGAAGCAGCGGTGTCTGAGATACGGGCGTTCGTTGAAATGACGCTCATAGCTGCGGGACAAGAAACTTTCCGTCCCGTCTCCTTCGCTCCGGTAGTTTTCCTTGACGAACCAGTCCTGCTTGTACACGACAGAATAATTGGGAAGCACCTTCATGGCCTTTACCCAGGTACCGTGAATGGCTTCGTATTCCGCCGCCGTCACCGTGTACAGTTCAGGCAGCTCGACCTCGAAGGCTACCGTAATGTCCGCATCCTTGCTTACGATGCAGTTGTTTTCCACGGCCAGAATCGGGAATCTGTCTTCCAGATCACAGGCCTTCAATACACTTCTCATTTCTTTCTCTTCTTTTTGGTTAATGCTCTGAATATTCTGCGACGGGCTGACAGATAGCGCGGATGGCGTTTCTCGGCCAGCATCTTCATCAGCCCGTGCTCACCGTAGCGGGCATTCATGCGGAAGGTCAGCCATACGGCCAGGGAACCGGATACCGCTCCGAAAGACAGGCATACCAGCTGGCTGACACCGGCCATATACAGGACAACCACCGCAAGAAAGACCGATACAAGGCCTCCGGCAAAAAAGAACAGGTACTGTGATTTCAAGCCCTTGAACTCAATCGGACGGCCTGCTCCTTTGTTGATACGGTAATCCATGGCTTACAGGAAGAAGGAACGGAGAATGGTGGCGGCCACAATCAGGAAGATGCAGGCGAAGAACCAGCTCGCCGCAGTCTTGGACGTATCGGGATCGCCGCTGCTGAACTTGCCATACGTCTTGATACCGCCGACCAGACCGAGTACGGCTCCGATGGCATAACACAATTTGGTGGCCGGATCGAAATACGAAGTCATAAGGCTGGTAGCCTCATTGATGCCGGCAAGACCCTGTCCCTGTGCGAAGGCACCTGCCGCTGCCAGCACACACAATACTGAAAATAGGATTCTTCTCTTCATTGTCGAATCATTTTGGGGTTTGACATAAATGTTGAATTCGACTGCAAATATATAAGGCTTAAATCGCTGTGATACAACACTGTCATCAGGTGTCACCGGATGTCATCAGATGTCATTCAGGAAGCCTTACAGACATAAAAAAAGCATCCCGAAAAGATTTCCGGGATGCCTGAATATATCGGTGTCAGATATATTTCCGCCAGTTGTCAGACGGTTCATTCCCATCCTTTACCTTAAACGGTTTGGGATTGCCGTCCTCATCAAGATACCTGTCTATCAGTTCCTCTACAATAGCGGAATTCTCCATATTGGAAAGGAACACATCAATCAGGCTGGTCTGCCTGATGGAGAACAGGACACGGGCTGCCTGCATGGCCTTCTCATGGTCGGCTTCATCCTGATGTGTCAGATATTCGCCGAGTACTTCCATGTCCCTGCTGGACAGAACAGGTGATACGGATTCCACTTCGGGAGACTCCGCATCAAGGTCTTCCTGGACTTCCTGCAGGAGTTTCATCTTTTCCAGCTGAAGGTTGCATTCCACATCTTCCTGCTGCACGTCCTCCTCCTCACCGATAAAATTCCTTTCAAGTGGCTGGCTCATGAAGGGAGCGGCAGTCTTTCCGGCATTCTCGTCCAGATAGACATAACGGGTACTTCCCATCACTTCTGCATCTGAAACCGCAGATTCCGTTCCAGCAGCTTCTTTCTTTTCCTTCTTCACGCAAGGTTTCCCATAAAGCAGGGTACAAACAGTTTCGATACGCCTTCTCCAGCCATACACGCTGTACAGCAAATAGCCTATACAGACAATTCGTACACAGAAGTATATCAGTTCTTCCATAAAGAATCCTTATAGAGAAAGCATTCAAGTTCATTCTTCAGCAATTCTCCGTGGCGTTTCAAGTGTTCCTCCACGATATTGCTCACATAGACTGAAACACTCATGCCAGGAGCCATAAACGGAATAAGGCGGCTTGCCTTGTTGTACAAACCGCAACGGATACGAATCTGACGTCCTTTCCCGACTGGAGCGTCGTTCAGATAGACACGGCTATATTCGGGAAAGCAGTTCGCTATTCCTATTTTCTCATTCAACTCTCTGACCTGTCTTTTCAGTGAACAAATCTTATTGGACAGTACATAAACGCAACATAACAGCAGGCCGCAAACCAATACGGCAACAGTCAATACAATCCACATCATTTTCAGAATGTTTTTGGGGTTTTTCGGCGAAACAGCTCGCCAAGCTCTTCACTGTAAGTCTCAAGATGGTGTGCCAGCACATTATCCAAAAAAGCGGGCACACTCATGTCATCACTCAGAAGGGGAAGGATACGGGCCAGCCTGCAATACATGTCATAGCTGATATAGGTCTGCTTTCTGTGTACGGACTTCTTTCTGTCCAGAAACAGTTCCTTATACATTTCCACCTTCTCTTCCAGTCCGGGGTCAGCGCGAATCGTCTTGCGGGACTTTTCCTGTCCCTGTGTCTTTACTTCCGGCACATTTTTTTCCTTTTCTGTGACAGGAAGAACATTCTCGCCGACATCAGTTCCAGATTTACCACAGGAAATGGATTCACTGGCCATCATGTCCTTCAAGGCATCCTCATCCACCTTGAATATCTCTCTTTTCTTTGCCATAGTTCTTATCCCGGAAATATGATACGTTCCATCTCCTGGGCAAACGCCTCAAGACGGCTGTCTTTCAATAATGATTCGGAAGGAGGAAGAAGGGTGCAGCGAAAATGCTGTCTGGAAGAAGGTGTCATTTCCTTGTTGAAGCGTTCAAGATCCGGAAGTACGGTTTCAAAGACCTTCAAACCCATACGGAGCACTATTGCATTATACATTACATACAGTTCCTTGGAAGTACGGCTGTCCATACGGTTCCAAAATAAACGTATGTCCTTCAGGGGAGCTTCCGGATGCTGTCCGATAAAATCCTGAACGGTCGATACAAAGGAAAGGCTGCTCTGCATGACCATACGGTCTTTTACAATGGGAGTGAAAATAAAATCCATGTTCATGACGGACTCAAATACACCACGGGAGTTCACCGTTCCGGGAAGATCGAAGAATATCAGGTCATAATCACCTTCCAGCTTGCCGGGAATCTCTGCGGCTGACTCCGGCGTGGAAGTAACAATCGGATAGGCCTTACGGGAACCGTCTTCAAACTGACGGCAGAAAAGCCGTTGGTGATACTCGCTTTTTTCAAGGTTCTTCAAATCCCTTCCCCTTAGTTTTTCCAGACTGAACTGGGGATAGTCACAGTCAACGACAGCAACTTTCAGACCTCTTACATAATTAAAATAACTGGCAAGAACCGCTGTTACCGTGGACTTGCCCACACCGCCTTTCTGATTGCTGAAGGCGACAAGAATCGGACGTTTGTTCATACCTTTTGTTTTTGGGGTTAATATTCACTTTTTCTTTCACTAATCTTACAATGGCATTACGCTATTGTGATACTATATTGCCATGTTATTATGTCCTTATGTTATTACAATATTATGTTGCCGTGTTATTATGTCCTTATGTTATTGCAATACTATGTTGCCATGTTATTATGTCCTTATGTTATTGCAATATTATGTTGCCATGTTATTATGTCCTTATGTTATTGTAATACTATGTTGCCATGTTATTATGTCCTTATATTATTGCAATACCATGTTGTTATGTTATTATGTTATTGCAATATTGCACGCTTAAATCGCGTCAAAAATAAGGTCTTTCAAGCATACAGGTAATATGTAGCCTGCACCATGACATCAGATGTCATCAGACGTCTTTATATGTCATACAATCCACTATTTCACAACTGTTTACCCGGCCATAATTTTGCAAAGTCAGAACCAATGGATGGCTTGGAACATCTTCCGACGGACAGCAGCACGCCGCTCACGTCGCGCAGCAATCCGCCGGAGGTGGATTCTCTGTTCAAACGAACAGAGCAAGTTGTGTTTTTGTCCGACAGAAAGTATTCTGCCCGACAAAGACCAACTTGCCCTCCCTCACGGTCGGGGGATTTTCCTCCAAAGTCGGAAAATCTGACGGAGAAAGCAAAACAACCCAAAAGCAGAAAAGCATGGAGAAAAAACAGGCAAGAAGGACAGGCAGAAAACCGAAGACTGATCCGGCGGACTACAAGTACAATTTCCGTCTGAACGCACAGGAGAAAAGCAGATTTGAAAGACTGTTTCTGGAATCCGGAGCAAGGGACAGGACAATCTTTATCAAGAAATCAATCTTTTCAGAACAGCTGAAGGTAATCAAGGTGGACAAGGTTTCCATGGACTATTACATCCGGCTCGGGGAATTTTACAGACAATTCCAGGCAATAGGCAACAATTACAATCAGGTCGTAAGGGCCGTACAGAAAAATTTCGGGGACAAAAGGGCGATGTCCCTACTTTACAAACTTGAAAAGGCTACCCTGGAACTGATACTGCTCAACAAGCAGATTATGGCATTAACCAAAGAATATGAAAAGAAATGGTTGCAAAGATAAGTCACGGGGCAAGCCTTTACGGAGCACTGTCCTATAACCATGAAAAGGTTTTTCAAGGTACGGCGGAAATCCTGTCAGGACACCGGATGATTTCCGACCGCCCGGGACTGCCGAGCGGGGACATGCGTCTGGCTCTCCTTTCATTTGAAAACCATCTGACGGCAAACAGGAGGACGGACAAACCGGTCCTGCATATCGCCCTAAGTCCGGCACCGGAAGACAGGCTGGACAATGACAGGCTGGCGGAACTGGCAGAGAAATACATGCAGAAAATGGGATACGGTGACCAGCCGTTCATCGTGTACAGACATGGCGATACCTGCAACACGCACGTACATATCGTGAGTGTATGCATTGACGATGAAGGAAGGAAAATCAATGACTCCTATGAACACCGCCGTTCAATGACAGCCTGCCGGGAACTGGAACAGGAATTCGGACTGCGTAACAGTGCGGATGCGGAAAGACGGAATCCGAAAGCGGAACTGAAAAAGGTCGATGCCTCACAGGGGGATATACGCCATCAGATAGGAAACACACTGAAGGCCGTACTGGAAAGCTACCGTTTCCAGACTTTCGGAGAGTATTCCGCACTGCTTTCCACACTGAACATTGAAGCCCGACAGGTACGGGGCGATTACATGGGAACACCCTATACGGGTATCATCTATTCGGCTACAGACGACAGCGGTAAAGTGGTCAGCCCTCCGATAAAAAGTGCAAGGTTCGGCAAGCGTTTCGGAAATACGGGACTGTCCGAACGTATGTTACGGCATACACAGGACTTCAAGGAAGGCAGATGGGCTCCTGCCATATCCGGCAAGGTCGTATGGGCCATGCGTAACGCAAAATCGGAACAGGAATTCAGGGAACTGCTGAAACAGGAGCACATTGATGTGGTATTCCGAAGGAACGATACCGGACGTATCTATGGCGTCACATTCATAGACCATGAACGACGCGAGGCGTTCAACGGTTCACGTATGGGAAAGGAGTTTTCTGCCAACGTATTCAACGATCTTGTCTGCTGGTGGGAAGGAATACCCTGGCAGGAGAGACAACAGTCCGGTCCGGAGGAACTTTGGAAACGATACGGTCATCGTATGGAAGAAGGCAGTGCGCTTGAACAGGCGGCAGGCATATTCTCCTTTGAGGCAAATCCGGCAGTCGATTACGAGGAAGAAGCGTTCCGTCGCCGCATGAAACGGAAAAAGAAACCACAGAAGCGCAAATCACGCGGTATCTGATCAATCAAAATGAGTCAACAACAGGGGGAACAACGGATTCCCCCACAATCATCTACATCATTATGCAACAGGAAGACGATTTGAGAGCCCTTGCCAAGATTATGGAATTCGGCAGGGCAGTCAGTATTTTTATTCTGGTAGTCCACGTTTATGTGTACTGCTATCCCAGTATGAGTGCCTGGCATCTGAATCTGGATGTCATAGACCGGATACTGATGAACTTTGACAGGACAACCGGTATATTCGGCTGTATCCTTTGGACAAAACTGATGGCAGTTCTTCTGCTGGCCATATCCTGTATGGGTACTATCGGAGTCAAGGGTGAGAAAATAACCTGGCAGCGTATATGGGCGGTACTTACTGCCGGAGCTGTTCTTTTTTTCATGAACTGGTGGCTGCTGGAACTGCCTTTTCCGCACGAAGCTATTACTGCCTTGTATGTAGTAACTCTCGCAGCCGGTTATCTATGCCTGCTCATGGCGGGACTGTGGATCAGCAGGCTTTACAGGCATAACCTGATGGAGGACGTGTTCAATATGGAAAACGAATCCTTCATGCAGGAGACAAGGCTGATGGAGAATGAATATTCTGTCAATCTGCCCACCAGATTCCAGTATGGCGGCAAGCTCAACGACGGATGGATCAACGTAGTCAATCCTTTCCGTGCGACCATCGTATTGGGAACACCGGGTTCAGGTAAATCCTATGCAGTGGTAAACAACTACATCAAACAGATGATTTCCAAAGGTTTTAGTACCTATATATATGATTATAAATTCGATGATCTTTCTACCATTGCCTACAACACCTTGTTGCACAATATGGACAAATACAAGATAAAGCCGCATTTCTACGTCATCAACTTCGATGATCCGCACCGTTCACACCGCTGCAATCCCATCAATCCGGAGTTCATGACGGACATCTCTGACGCATACGAAGCAAGCTATACCATTATGCTCAACTTAAACCGCACCTGGATTGAAAAGCAGGGTGATTTCTTTGTAGAGTCCCCGATTATCCTGCTGGCAGCCATTATATGGTATCTCAAAATATTCAAAGGCGGTATCTACTGCACGTTCCCTCATGCCGTGGAACTGCTGAACAAGCCTTACTCAGATTTGTTTACCATATTGACTTCCTATCCGGAACTGGAGAACTACCTTTCTCCTTTCATGGATGCATGGAAAGGCGGGGCACAGGATCAGCTCCAGGGCCAGATAGCTTCAGCGAAAATTCCGCTTACCAGAATGATTTCTCCACAGTTGTACTGGGTCATGACAGGTAATGATTTTTCTCTGGACATTAATAATCCGAAGGAGCCTAAAATCCTTTGTGTAGGCAATAATCCGGACCGACAGAACATCTATTCCGCTGCACTCGGACTGTATAATTCCAGAATCGTCAAGCTGATAAACAAGAAAGGACAGCTTAAAAGCACGGTCATTATAGATGAGCTTCCAACCATCTATTTCCGAGGACTGGACAACCTGATTGCAACGGCACGTTCCAACAAAGTGGCAGTCTGTCTGGGATTTCAGGACTTCAGCCAGCTTAACCGTGACTACGGTGAAAAGGAAAGCAAGGTAATTCAAAATACAGTCGGCAACATATTCAGCGGTCAGGTGGTAGGTGAAACGGCCAAGACACTTTCCGAACGTTTCGGTAAGATTTTACAGAAACGGCAGTCTATATCCATCAACCGTCAGGATGTTTCCACATCCATTAATACCCAGCTGGATTCTCTGATTCCTGCATCCAAGATTTCCAACCTATCACAGGGTACGTTTGTCGGTTCCGTGTCGGATAATTTCGGTGAGAAAATAGACCAGAAGATTTTCCATGCGGAAATTATCGTGGACCATGCCAAAGTAAGTGCGGAAGAAAAGGCTTATAAAAAAATCCCGGTTATCAACACGTTCAAGGACAGTGAAGGGAATGACATCATGCTCCAGCAGATACAGCGTAATTATGACCAGATAAAGGCGGATGCCCAGGCTATCATCAACGATGAAATGGAACGTATAAAGAACGACCCGGAACTATGTGAACGGCTGGGAATAGAAAGTGTAGAAGAGGAGAGAAGAAAAGCTGAATAGATACAGAATGACAAATAAATCCTGAATCAATTTGATTTTCAGGGAACATTCCTTATCTTTGAACTTGAAATAGAACATAACGGCGGATAACGGGATGTTTTCCGTCGATTATATACATAAGTCGCAAGATGCCCAAAGCTGGAATCTGGTAAATTTCAAAAATTGTAAAGGCTATTGCGTGAGGCTTATGCTATACCCTATAGCGTGAGCCCATGCGTATCTTTACAATGGGTTTACCAGACCCTCAGCTTTGGATTCTGCATGGGTTTCATGCTTTTTTAATAAGCTGAGGTATGGCAAAAGTACAGATTATTATGCCCGTCACATTGGACGGTTTCCTGCCGGACAAAAATGAGAAACTGATGGTATGGCTCAATACAGACCGGAACGGCTTCCCTTATTGGGAAGAGCGGGCTACATTCAACATGTATCCGCATTACGGCATGCTTGACTTGATGGATGCAAAAGAGAGACGAGACAATAACTGTACCTTTTTTATGAAAGTACAGGACGAAAAAAGTGCCGAATATGCTGGTGGAGTATTTCTCTTCCGACTCGCAGATGAACTGGTCATTTACCTGCTTCCAATATCATACAAAAATGGGAAAAACATAACCGGAAAGATTCAATTCGGACAATGGACTTTGCGTGAGTCCAAAACATTCCGAAACAATATATGCAGATTGGTATACCGCCTTAAAGAATAAAGATTACTTCAGATTAAGTTTCTTCATTTTCTTGTACAGGGCTGTACGACTACAACCGAGTTCCGCTGCTGTCTTGCTGACATTACCATGATTTTTACCAAGCAGATTTCGTATCCTTTCCTTTTCCTGAATGATACGAATATCCGGATTGTCATTACAATCTACATTTTCCAATCCCAAATCACAGACATTCAATAATGCATTATCTGCAACAATTACTGCACGTTTGATTTTTGCGTTCAATTCCCGTACATTACCCGGCCAGTCATACCCCAACATACATGATTTCGCTTCTTCGGTAAATCCCTCATTCTTGACACGTATTCTGCCGGAATGTTCTTTCCTGAAAAATTCGGCAAGCGGAAGAATATCATCTTTACAATCTTTTAATGGCGGTTGAACAATTTCGAGTTCTGCAAGGCGATAATACAAATCCTCACGAAAACGACCTTCCTGCACAGCCTTTTCCATATCCTCATTGGTGGCAGATACGATACGCACGTCAATATGCTTGACTTTATCACTTCCAACAGGATTAAACTCCTTTTCCTGAAGAACCCGAAGGAGAAGAATCTGCATGGAATACGGCATATTACCGACTTCATCCAGAAATAAGGTTCCTCCATTGGCCGTTTCAAAATATCCCTTCCTATCAGCAACTGCTCCGGTAAAGGCACCCTTGACCGCACCAAAAAATTCAGAAGCCTGTAAATCGTTAGGTATACTTCCACAATTGACAGCAACGAAAGGTTTATCACGTCTGTCACTATAACGGTGGATCATCTGGGCTATCACTTCCTTACCGCTTCCGCTCGGACCGAGTATCAGAACTGAAAGTTCAGAAGATGCCACACGACGAGCCAGTGAAGCGGCTTTTCTGGCAGCTTCACTGGTACGTTCAACAAAAGAACGCTCTTTACGTACAATAACTGGCTGCTTAAGCATACTATGTACTAATTCTATCAGTAGCTCTTGATGAACAGGCTTTTGCAAATAATCCTTAGCACCGAGTTTGATAGCACGGACTGCATCCGTGATACAGGCATAATCTGTCATGACAATAAATGGAACTTCCATCTTAGAACGCATCATCCATTCCAGAAGACTAATACCATCACCTTCCGGCAGACGTACGTCTCCCAATACAAGATTGATTTCGTTTTTCTTCAGAATACTACGTGCACCGGGTTCATCTATAGCTGTCAATACTTCGTAACCGGCCTTCTGCAGCCATTTTTCAATCATTCCGCAAAGTATCATATTGTCTTCAACTATCAGAATTTTCATATCTTTTCAGTTCATTTTCTGTTTCATTAATTAATTTTTCAATCCACTCTATAATCTGGATAGCATTTTCACAAATAACATCATCACTAATATCCATATCGTGTAACTTTTCTTGAAAATCACGCAACAACTGTTCCTTTTCAAGCATTTCCCATACAGGCATCATTCGATGTATTGTTTTTCTCATGGATTCACGATTGGTTGTCTTTATGGCTGTTTTAAGTTCCTCAATTTCTTTTCTTGATTCCATGATAACAAGAGACATCATATGTTCATGATCATCTGTACTATCCAACAAGCAGGAAAAGTCAAAATCTCCAGTTTGAGAAACTTTTATTTGAGACATAATGGTTGATAAAAAAGTAAGTAATGCATGGATGTTGAACGGCTTATGAATGCAACCCGCAAATCCTTCTTTTTCATAGATTCCGGAATTTCCGTCACCACGGGCAGTCATGACTGCAACAGGAATGGTTCTTGAATTTCCTATGTCTGAATTTCTAAGTAGTTTTAATAGAGCGAACCCATCGATATCCGGCATTTGTACATCAGTAAGTATCATATCATAATCTGATTGTCTAATAGCTGTTACTACATCCCGTACATTCATACAGGTCGTACAAGTTATACCATTACGCCCAAGCATGTCTTCCACTATTTTTAGCAATATAGGATCATCATCCACAACAAGTACATTTTTCGGCAAAATGGTTATAGACTCACTATAAGAATTACATTCGTCCACAAGCTCATCCGTTTCTGGTAAAAGAAATTCAAGTTTGAACACACTCCCCTTACCAAGCTTACTTTCTACATTTATTGTTCCATCAAGGACTTTAACTAGTCCCTTAGTCAGAAAAAGACCTAAACCGAAACCTTCTGAATTAACATTCTGCGCAGCACGTTCAAAGGGAGAAAATATTTTTTTAAGCGTCTCTTCATCCATTCCAATACCTGTATCCCTTATTTCAATCAACAGTTTCCCTTCTAAATATTCAGTATGGAAACAGACATTTCCTTTGGATGTAAACTTGATGGCGTTTGTAAGCAGATTGTCTAGTACTTGTTCAAGTTTGTCCGCGTCTCCTTTTACAGTTACATTTGAACCATTATGTTCCGAATATAGAATCAGACCTTTTGAAACCGATTTACGGGAGAATTCATCTGAAATGCGCAGCAAAAAACGATTTAGATGAAAAGGTGCATCATTACGTAAGCTACCGACGTCATTAATCCGGTAAGCATCCATCAGGTCGTTAACTAAATGTAGGACGTGTTGGCAAGAATGACGGATGTCATCTAAATAGATTTCGCGCTTTTTCTTTTCTCGCGTTTCCGAAACCAAATCGGCACAGTTATGTATATTACCAAGTGGGCCTCGTACATCATGAGAAATAGTTAAAATAATTTGCTTGCGCATTTCAAGTAAATCTACATTCTCTTTAATAACCTGTTTTAATTTTCGTTTAATCGTTTCTTCTTTATTAAAATCCGAACGTATAATAAAAAAGGAGAGCAATAATAAAATAATAGCTATGATTATAATTATAGAGAATAAGCGAAAAGCCGTTTTTTGAGCATTTATAATTTCTTTATTATATTCAATAAAATTCTTTTGAATATCATCATCTAAAACACATAAAAGCTCGCTTAATTGATTATTTATCAATTTATTTTTCATGATTAAACTATCTGATTCCATCTCTATCTGAATCAGATAATTTTTATGATCTATATTTGTTTTTTTCTTTAATTCTGAATATTCTATCACATAATATGGTTCTTGAATTGTTTCGGTTTTTCCAAAAAATCCAGCTAAACCTTTCTTCTTTCTCGTTACTGTTCGTGTTTTTAAACTCTTTTTAGGAATTTGGGATTCAAAAAATAAACTGTCTGACTTCTCTTTGGACTTAATAGTTCTCATGATATGCAAAAGAGAATATTCTTTTTGCTCTAACATATTACATAAAGAATCAACTTGCTCAATCTGGATAAAACCATTACAATGTATTTTTATATCTTGTAAAATACTATCTGTAAACAAACGATTCCTTTGATATTCTAAATAGTCTCTATAATTCCTGTCTCTTATACACATCTGACGCTGCCGACGACTAGTCGAGTGTAG
>OWHZ01000499.1_pt1 | contig 21644 bp, 11 predicted proteins | sample 1732651 | NCBI WGS metagenome assembly OWHZ01 (sample SAMN05065738, study PRJEB22554) | human gut metagenome | biome: ENVO:2100002; feature: ENVO:00000062; material: ENVO:00002003 | host: Homo sapiens | place: USA
TGAAACTTCCTACTGTAAACGTAACTATTCAAAATACTATCTCGGCAAAAGCGTTAGATACATACAATCATGCATTTGGTAGTACGTTAGGTGGTGAGAACTGTGCATTTGCCCGTAACCTTTGGGCTAGTAACTCCGGACGTAATCCTTCTATCGGCTGGAATGGCATATTCAATTTCGTTAATAATGTAGTATTCAATTGGGTGCACCGTTCTTCCGATGGTGGTGATTATACCGCAATGTTCAATATGATTAACAACTACTACAAACCGGGACCTGCTACTCCTAAGGATTCCAATGTAGGACATCGTATCTTGAAACCGGAAGCAGGACGTAGTAAGCTGGATCATAAAGAATATGGGCGAGTATATGCCGACGGAAATATAATGGAAGGCTATCCTGAAATAACTAAAGACAACTGGAATGGCGGTATTCAGATTGAAACTCAACCGAACACTGACGGATATACTGAATACATGCGTAGCTATAAGCCGTTCGAGATGCCGTATATCAATATCATGGGGGCTAAAGATGCTTATGACTATGTATTGAAACATGTAGGTGCGAATATTCCTTGTCGTGATATTGTTGACGAACGCGTGATTGAAGAAGTAAGAACAGGTATTCCTTATTATGAAAAGAAACTTCCTAAAGACGCTTATGGTGACTTGACAGGTTTGTCTCCTAAGTCAATGGGGGAAGACGGACAGTTCAAGTATCGTCGTTTGCCGAAAGATTCTTATAAGCAGGGTATTATTACTGATGTTCGCCAGATGGGTGGTTATCCTGAATACAAAGGTACTCCTTATGTTGATACAGACAAAGATGGTATGCCGGATGCTTGGGAAATTGCTAATGGCTTGAATCCGAATGATCCGAGTGATGCCAATAAGGACTGTACTGGTGACGGATATACTAATATTGAAAAATACATCAACGGTATCAGTACAAAGCATAAAGTAGATTGGAGAGATATGAAGAACAACTACGATACATTGGCTGAAAAAGGAAAATTAATGTAATTATGAAAAAGATACTGATACTATCATTGCTTTTTATTTCCGGTTGGATGTCTGCGCAGGCAGTCGACTTAAATAAAGAGAATCGTGATCCTGAATATGTAAAGTCTATTGTCGGCCGATCACAAAAGATCGTTGATAAACTCGGACTTACAGATGCGAAAATAGCCGAAGATGTTCTCAATGTCATAGCCAATCGTTACTTCGAATTAAATGATATTTATGAGGTGCGGGATGCGAAAGTCAAGAAAGTAAAAGAATCTGGGTTGACTGGTGAGGCTAAAAATGAAGCTTTGAAAGCTGCGGAAAATGAAAAAGATGCGGCACTATATCGTTCACATTTCGCTTTTCCTGCCAATTTATCTCTCTTTCTTGATGAAAAGCAAATAGAAGCTGTTAAAGATGGCATGACTTATGGAGTAGTAAAAGTGACTTATGACTCACATCTGGACATGATTCCTACTTTGAAAGAAGAAGAAAAAGCTCAAATCTATGCTTGGTTGATAGAGGCCCGTGAATTTGCGTTGGATGCAGAAAATTCGAATAAGAAACATGCTGCTTTCGGAAAATACAAAGGACGTATCAACAACTATCTGGCTAAACGTGGATATGACCTGAAGAAAGAACGAGAGGAATGGTATAAACGTATAAAAGCCCGTGGAGGTTCTATATAATTAAAAAATAAGATACTATAAAAAGAAGTGAAATTCTTTCCCATTGTAAATGGTTAGTTTGTTTGATGGTGGAAAGGGTGGCTCGGAGAGTCGCCCTTTTATCGTATATAAATTTTGAATCTACTGATTCTTCTAGTATATTTGAGTACAAATGACGCTTTCCATCGTCTCCTCTGTATAAAAGATACAAATATAGAATATACAAATGAAAAAGTTAAGAAATACATTAGCCGCAATAAGTCTTCTGTTTCTGGCTTCTTGTGGGGGGAACAAAGACTACTACATGTTCACTTCGTTTCATGAACCGGCTGATGAGGGTTTGAGATACTTATACAGTGAGGACGGAATGCATTGGGACAGTATTCCGGGAGTTTGGCTAAAGCCGGAACTGGGACAGCACCAGCTCATGCGGGACCCCTCGATGGTACGTACTCCGGATGGAACCTACCATTTGGTCTGGACTACAAGTTGGAAAGGTGATTTAGGATTTGGCTACGCACATTCCAAAGATCTGATCCATTGGTCGGAACAACAGATGATTCCTGTAATGGCAGACGAACCGACTACTATTAATGTATGGGCTCCGGAAATTTTCTATGACGACGAGAACGATCAGTTCATGGTCGTATGGGCTTCCTGTGTCCCCGGACGTTTCGAAAAGGGAATAGAAGAAGAGAATAATAATCATCGTTTATACTATATCACTACAAAAGATTTTAAAACCGTTTCGAAAGCAAAACTTTTGTATGATCCGGGATTCAGTACCATTGATGCCGTTATCGTGAAACGGGCAAAGAATGACTATGTAATGGTACTCAAGGATAACACCCGTCCGGAACGTAATCTGAAAATCGCTTTTTCCGATTCTATGACCGGTCCTTATTCGCCCGCATCCCAGCCTTTCACAGAATCCTTTGTAGAAGGCCCGTCTGTAGAGAAAGTAGGAGACGATTATCTAATCTACTTTGATGTATATAAGAAAAAAATATATGGCGCTATGCGTACGAAGGATTTCCGGAACTTTACAGATGTAACAGAAGAGGTAAGCATCCCTGTAGGGCATAAGCATGGGACCATATTTACGGCTCCGGAATCAGTCGTAAAAGCATTGCTGGAAGAAAAGAAATAAACCCGGAAACAATTTTAAATCAGAATAAATCATGAACAACTCTGCTAAAATTCTTTTTGTACTGGCTGCCGGTTGGCTGACTACTACAGCTTTTGCACAAGATAGAATTCATTATACAGGAAAAGAATTATCGAACCCTGCTTGTCACGATGGACAACTGTCTCCGGTAGTCGGAGTACATAACATTCAGTTGGTGCGTGCCAATCGTGAACATCCCGATGCTTCGAACGGCAATGGATGGACGTATAATCATCAGCCGATGCTGGCTTATTGGAATGGGCAGTTTTTCTATCAATACCTGGCAGACCCTTCTGACGAACACGTACCGCCTTCACAGACTTTTCTGATGACTTCGAAGGATGGATATCGCTGGACAAATCCGGAAATAGTGTTTCCTCCTTATAAAGTTCCCGATGGATACACCAAAGAATCTCGTCCGGGTGTACAGGCCAAAGATCTGATTGCCATTATGCACCAGCGTGTCGGATTCTATGTCTCTAAATCCGGCAAGCTGATTACAATGGGAAATTACGGAGTTGCTTTGGATAAAAAGGATGATCCCAATGATGGAAACGGTATTGGTCGGGTGGTTCGTGAAATAAAGAAAGACGGTTCTTACGGACCGATCTATTTCATTTATTATAATCATGGATTTAATGAAAAGAATACTGATTATCCGTATTTTAAGAAAAGCAAGGATCGTGAGTTTGTGAAGGCTTGCCAGGAAATTCTCGACAATCCGCTGTATATGATGCAGTGGGTGGAAGAAGCCGACCGTGAAGATCCTATTCTCCCGCTGAAGAAAGGATACAAAGCATTCAATTGTTATACATTGCCGGATGGACGTATTGCCAGTCTTTGGAAACATGCGCTTACCTCTATCAGTGAGGATGGCGGACATACCTGGGCAGAGCCTGTGCTTCGTGCAAAAGGTTTCGTCAACAGCAACGCGAAAATTTGGGGACAGCGTTTAAGTGATGGTACATACGCTACTGTATATAATCCGTCGGAATTTCGTTGGCCGCTGGCTATATCTTTGAGTAAAGATGGATTGGAATATACGACATTGAATTTGGTACATGGCGAAATCACTCCCATGCGTTATGGAGGAAATTATAAATCATACGGTCCTCAATATCCGCGTGGTATTCAGGAAGGCAATGGAGTGCCTGATGATGGTGATTTGTGGGTTTCTTACAGTGTGAACAAGGAAGATATGTGGATTTCCCGTATTCCTGTCCCGGTGGAAATAAATGCTTCAGCACATGCGGATGATGATTTCTCAAAAAATAAATCAATTGCGGAACTGACTGACTGGAATATTTATTCTCCGGTTTGGGCTCCTGTTTCTTTGGAGGATCAATGGTTGAAGTTGCAGGATAAAGATCCGTTTGATTATGCCAAAGTGGAACGTAAAATTCCGGCTTCTAAAGAATTGAAAGTATCATTTGATTTGAAAGCCGGCCAGAATAATAAAGGCACACTCCAGATTGAATTTCTGGATGAGAATGGAATAGCCTGTTCTCGTATGGAACTTACTGATGATGGCATTTTCCGATTGAAAGGCGGCTCCCGGTTTGCAAATATGATGAAATATGAAGCAGGAAAGGTTTATCATGTAGAAGCAGTCCTTTCTACTGTTGATCGTAATATTCAAGTATATGTAGATGGTAAGAGAGTAGGGTTGCGTATGTTCTATGCGCCCGTGGCTGCTGTGGAGCGAATCGTATTCCGTACTGGCGTACCTCGTACATTCCCGACTGTAGATACTCCTGCCGACCAGACTTATGATTTGCCGAATGCAGGTGCACAAGATCCATTGGCTGAATATGGCATTGCCAATGTGAAAACATCTTCTACAGATAAGGATGCGTCTTCTGCTTTTTTAAAGTATGCTGACTTCAGTCATTATGCAGACTATTTCAACGGTATGGAAGACGAAAATATTGTTCAGGCAATTTCCAATGCAAAGGCTTCGGAATGGATGGAGGAAAATATTCCTTTGTTCGAGTGTCCGCAACATAACTTTGAAGAAATGTATTATTATCGTTGGTGGTCAATCCGTAAGCATATCAAGGAGACTCCTGTAGGCTATGGCATGACCGAGTTTCTCGTTCAGCGTTCTTATTCAGATAAATATAATTTGATTGCTTGTGCAATTGGACATCACATTTATGAAAGCCGTTGGTTGCGTGATCCGAAATATTTGGATCAGATTATTCATACATGGTATCGTGGCAATGATGGCGGTCCGATGAAGAAAATGGATAAGTTCAGCTCATGGAATGCAGATGCTGTTTTGGCTCGTTACATGGTAGATGGTGATAAGGACTATCTGCTGGATATGAAGAAAGATCTGGAAACCGAATATCAGCGTTGGGAACGTACGAACCGTTTGAAAAATGGATTGTATTGGCAGGGTGATGTACAGGATGGTATGGAAGAATCAATCAGTGGAGGACGGAAGAAGAAATATGCCCGGCCGACAATCAATAGCTATATGTATGGCAATGCTAAAGCACTTTCATGTATAGGAATTCTTTCCGGTGATGAGGGGATGGCTATGAAATATGGCATGAAAGCAGATACTTTGAAAAATCTGGTAGAAAATGAATTGTGGAATACACGTCATCAGTTTTTTGAAACGATGCGTACGGACTCTTCTGCGAATGTGCGTGAAGCAATCGGATATATTCCCTGGTATTTCAACCTGCCGGATACCGCCCAAAAGTATGAAATTGCCTGGAAGGAAATTATGGATGCAAAAGGCTTTTCTGCTCCTTATGGACTGACAACTGCAGAACGTCGTCATCCGGAATTCCGTACACGTGGAGTAGGCAAGTGTGAGTGGGACGGTGCTATCTGGCCGTTTGCTTCCGCACAGACATTGACAGCAATGGCTAACTTTATGAATAATTATCCGCAGACTGTATTGTCTGACAGTGTATATTTCCGTCAGATGGAATTGTATGTGGAATCACAGTACCATCGTGGTCGTCCCTATATTGGTGAATATTTAGATGAGGTGACCGGTTATTGGCTGAAAGGAGATCAGGAACGTAGCCGTTATTATAACCATTCCACTTTCAACGACTTGATAATTACAGGACTGATCGGACTTCGTCCACGTTTGGATAATACGATTGAAGTGAACCCCTTAATTCCTGCCGACAAATGGGATTGGTTCTGTTTGGATAATGTATTATATCACGGTCATAATCTGACGATTCTTTGGGATGAGAATGGTGATCGTTATCATTGCGGAAAAGGATTACGCATTTTTGTAGATGGTAAGGAAGTAGGACATACAGATACATTGACTAGAATTGTTTGTGAAAATGTACTCAAATAATCTTTATTTTTAGACATAAGAACAAAAGAACATAAATGCTGCGCTTTGAAATTATTTCTATTGCTTATTGAACTGCTATTTTATTTTTTGTTCTTATGTTCTTCTGTCTGAATTAGATTCCCATTTATCGAACAAATAAAAGATACTTGAAAAATGAAATTCAAAAAGATTCTTCTTTCATTGCTAACTTGTTTGTCTTGTTTTGTACAGGCGAAGAATATAACCATCAGTCGTCTTACCTGTGAGATGCAGGAGGGACTGGTAGTGGTCGAAGGTTCACCCCGTTTGGGCTGGGTGATGGAATCGCCGGAAAATGGGACACGACAATCTGCCTATGAGATTGACATTCGGGAGACTTTTACAGGACGTTCCGTTTGGAATAGTGGGAAGGTTTATTCTTCGCAGAGCCAGTTAGTTTCTACAAAGGGGGCAGATATACGTCCTGATAACTCATTTAATTATAGTTGGCGCGTTCGTGTTTGGGATGAAACAGATACACCTTCCGAGTGGAGCAGTGAAGCGAAATTCCGGGCAGTACCCGAAAGGTTATCTTCGGGGCAGTGGATTGGAGCTATTACCCGACAAAATGCTCATTTACCGGAAGGGCGTAAGTTCCACGGTGGAGAGTTGAAGAAACCGGAAGTGAAAGCAGCTTGGGAAGCAGTGGACACTTTGGCAAAGAAAAGTATTTGTTTGAGAAGAACATTCCAGGTAGGAGATGCGACAGAAGGGGCGGCAAACCGAAAACCGGGTAAGAAAATAGTGGAAGCAACGGCATACGTTTGTGGTCTGGGATTCTATGAGTTTTCTTTGAATGGCAAAAAGGTAGGTAACAGCGAGTTTGCTCCATTGTGGAGTGATTATGATAAAACTGTTTACTATAACACATACAATGTGACGGAACAATTGCGGCGTGGTGAAAATGTCGTAGGAATCTTATTGGGGAATGGATTCTATAATGTGCAGGGGGGGCGTTATCGCAAATTACAGATCAGTTTTGGTCCTCCCACACTTTTATTTGAGCTGGTTATTAACTACGAAGATGGAACATGTACGACAGTTCATTCAGATAATGACTGGAAATATGATTTTAGTCCGGTAACCTTCAATTGCATATATGGAGGGGAAGATTATGATGCGCGTCGTGAACAGAAAGGATGGAATCAGATTGGCTTTGATGACAGTCACTGGCGTCCGGTAGTCATACAGGAAGCTCCTAAAGGAATACTTCGTCCACAGATGGCGGCTCCGGTGAAAATCATGGAACGGTATGATATTCAAAAGGTAACAAAACTAAATGCGGACCAAATTGCATCAGCTTCTGTATCAACAAAGAGAACAGTCGATCCTTCTGCTTTTGTGTTGGATATGGGACAGAATCTGGCTGGCTTTCCGGAAATAACAGTACGTGGCAAACGTGGTCAGAAAGTAACTCTGATTGTAGCCGAAGCATTGACAGAGGAAGGTGCTTGCAATCAGCGTCAGACAGGGCGTCAACACTATTACGAATACACTCTGAAAGGGGAAGGAGATGAAACATGGCACCCTCGTTTCTCTTATTACGGTTTTAGATATATCCAGGTAGAGGGTGCTGTCTTAAAAGGACAAAAGAATCCGCAGAAGTTACCTGTATTAAAGAATATTCAATCCTGTTTCGTATATAATTCAGCCAGGAAAGTTTCCACTTTCGAATCATCCAACCGGATATTTAATGCTGCCCATCGATTGATCGGGAAAGCGGTTCGCAGCAATATGCAATCTGTGTTTACGGATTGTCCGCATCGTGAGAAACTTGGGTGGCTGGAACAGGTACATCTGAATGGTCCGGGTTTGTTGTATAACTATGATTTGACAGCTTACGCTCCGCAGATTATGCAGAATATGGCAGATGCACAACATTCCAACGGGGCTATGCCGACAACTGCTCCAGAATACGTGGTTTTTGAAGGTCCGGGTATGGATACTTTTGCCGAATCTCCGGAGTGGGGTGGTTCTCTGGTTATTTTCCCTTTTATGTACTATGAGACTTATGGAGACGACTCGCTGATTAAGAAATATTATCCGAATATGCGTCGTTACGTGGATTATCTCAAGACTCGTGCAGATAAGGGTATTCTGTCTTTCGGATTGGGAGACTGGTATGATTACGGAGATTTTCGTGCGGGATTCTCACGGAATACACCCGTTCCTTTGGTGGCTACTGCGCATTATTACATGACAGTCATGTATTTGGTAAAAGCTGCGAAAATGGTAGGTAATGACTTTGACACTCGTTATTATACTTCGTTGGCACAGGATATAATGGCTGCATTTAATAAATGTTTTCTTCATAAAGATACTGCACAATATGGTACAGGAAGCCAATGCAGTAATGCACTTCCGCTGTTCCTCCAAATGACGCAGAATGCAGATGAACAAGGTAACTACCAATCGGATGCAGATTTGCATGAGAAAGTATTCACGAATCTGATAAAAGATGTGGAAGCACATGGCAACCGTTTGACTACCGGTGATGTGGGAAACCGCTATCTGATTCAGACATTGGCGCGTAATGGAGAACATGAACTTATTTATAAAATGTTCAATCATGAAGAAGCTCCCGGATATGGTTTCCAGTTAAAATTCGGCGCTACAACTTTGACCGAGCAGTGGGACCCCCGTCAAGGTTCTTCCTGGAATCACTTTATGATGGGACAGATTGATGAATGGTTCTTTAATTCACTGGTCGGTATTCGTCCTTCTACCACTCCAAAACAAGGTTATCAGAAGTTCATCATCGCTCCCCAACCTGTGGGAGATTTGAAATATGTCAAAGCGTCGTATGAAACTTTATACGGTACCATTAATGTGGACTGGACTTGTGAGAATGGAACTTTTACTTTAAACGTGTCTGTTCCGGTGAATACTACCGCTGTCGTTTACCTCCCGGGCGAAAAAGAACCGAAAGAGATACAGAGCGGAACATATCAATTGGTTTGTGCAAAATGAAAGAGACATTTTATATATATTTGTAGAATGAAAAACAATGTATTCGTATAAAAAATCATGCAGCATCTTTATTTTAATCATGTAGCGTGTTTGAAAAAAACATCTCAATGATTGTCTTCAAACATTGGGAAGAAAAAAATATTCTATTAGCATGATTTTTTAGAAGGTAACAATGAAATTATACTTTAATAATATCGATTATGAATTTACGAACAACTCTTATCGTCTTTCTTTGCTTCTGTGCAGCCACAGTCCTTCGTGCCGAGCGTGTAGATATGCTGAAGGCCGGTGCAAAAGCAAATGGCAAGACTCTTAATACAAAACTAATCAATTCAACGATTGACCGTCTGAACCGTGGGGGCGGAGGTACTCTTTTCTTTCCTGCCGGGACTTATCTGACGGGGAGTATCCATCTGAAAAGTAATATTACACTGGAGTTGGAAGCCGGAGCTACCTTGCTCTTTTCTGACAACTTTGATGACTATCTTCCTTTTGTCGAGGTTCGCCACGAAGGAGTGATGATGAAAAGTTTCCAGCCTTTGATTTATGCGGTAGATGCCGAGAATATTACGATCAAAGGAGAAGGAACTTTAGACGGACAAGGAAAGAAATGGTGGATGGAATTCTTTCGTGTCATGATTGATTTGAAAGACAATGGCATGCGTGATGTGAATAAATATCAGCCCCTATGGGATGCGGCAAACGATACGACAGCAATTTATGCTGAAACGAACAAGGATTATGTAAATACATTGCAACGTCGCTTTTTCCGTCCTCCGTTCATTCAGCCCGTTCGTTGTAAGAAAGTAAAGATTGAAGGAGTGAAAATCATAAATTCTCCCTTCTGGACGGTCAATCCGGAGTTTTGCGACAATGTAACCATAAAGGGGATCACCATAGATAATGCCCCCTCACCAAATACGGACGGAGTGAATCCGGAATCCTGCCGCAACGTACATATCAGCGACTGCCATATATCAGTAGGAGACGATTGCATCACAATCAAGTCGGGAAGAGATGCGCAGGCCCGTCGTTTGGGAGTACCTTGCGAGAATATCACTATCACCAACTGCACCATGCTTTCCGGTCATGGAGGCGTTGTTATCGGCAGCGAGATGAGTGGGAGTGTGCGTAAAGTTACTATTTCCAATTGCGTGTTTGACGGAACAGATCGTGGAATCCGTATTAAGTCGACCCGTGGAAGGGGAGGAGTCGTTGAAGATATTCGTGTCAGCAACGTCGTAATGAGCAACATTAAACAGGAAGCTGTCGTATTGAATTTGAAATACAGTAAAATGCCTGCCGAACCTAAGAGTGAACGCACTCCGATATTCCGTAACGTACATATCAGTGGAATGACTGTGACAAACGTAAAGACTCCGATCAAAATAGTGGGCTTGGAAGAAGCGCCAATATCTGACATCGTTTTGCGTGATATTCATATTCAGGGAGGGAAACAGAAATGTATCTTCGAAAATTGTGAACGTATCATGATGGATGACGTAATCGTCAATGGTGAAAAAACAACTAGCATAAATTAAAAATAAATGAAACGAATCCTTTTTACTATGCTTCTTGCCGCATCTCTTTCGGCCGAAGCCCAGACGCAAACATACGAGACAGAATTTGCCCGTCCCTTGAATGAAGTACTGACGGATATACAGAACCGTTTCGGAGTCCGTTTGAAATATGACATTGATACGGTGGGAAAAGTGCTGCCTTATGCTGATTTCCGTATTCGTCCTTATTCCTTGGAAGAATCCTTGACGAATGTATTGGCACCTTTCGATTATAAATTTGTCAAGCAGAAAGGAAATATGTATAAGCTGAAAGCATACGAGTATCCACGTCGTACAGATGCAGATGGAGAGAAGATGTTGGCTTATCTGAATACACTCTATACAGACCAACAGTCTTTTCAACTTCGTGCCGATTCTCTGAAAAAAGAGGTACGTCAGCGTTTAGGTATCGATACTTTGCTGGCTCAATGTGTCAAAACCAAACCTATTCTTTCAAAGATACGTAAGTTTGATGGCTATACCGTGCAGAATTTCGCACTTGAAACACTTCCCGGATTATACATTTGCGGTTCTATCTATACGCCCCAATCGAAAGGAAAACATGCGTTGATAATCTGCCCTAACGGACATTTTGGTGGCGGACGTTATCGGGAAGACCAACAACAACGTATGGGAACTTTGGCACGTATGGGAGCTGTTTGTGTAGACTATGATTTGTTTGGATGGGGAGAGTCGGCTTTGCAAGTTGGCAGTGCGGCACACCGTAGCAGTGCGGCGCACACTATACAGGCAATGAACGGCTTACTGATTCTTGACTACATGCTTGCTTCCCGTAAGGACATTGATACCAGCCGTATTGGTACGAATGGCGGTTCGGGTGGAGGTACCCATACTGTATTATTGAGCGTATTGGATGATCGTTTCACCGCTTCAGCTCCGGTGGTGAGCCTGGCTTCTCACTTCGACGGTGGTTGTCCCTGCGAAAGCGGAATGCCTATTCAATTATCTGCAGGAGGAACCTGTAATGCGGAATTAGCCGCAACTTTTGCTCCTCGTCCACAACTGATCGTATCGGATGGTGGCGACTGGACGGCCAGTGTTCCTACTCTTGAATTTCCTTATCTGCAACGAATCTATGGATTCTACCAGGCAAAAGATAAAGTAACGAATGTACATCTTCCCAAAGAGAAACATGACTTTGGCCCGAATAAGCGGAATGCTGTTTATGACTTCTTCGCAGAAGTATTCAAATTGGATAAAAAGATGTTGGATGAAAGCAAGGTCACCATTGAACCGGAATCCGCTATGTATAGTTTTGGTGAAAAAGGAGCTTTGCTTCCTGAAGGCGCCATCCGTTCTTTTGACAAGGTAGCTGCCTATTTTGACAAGCAGGCTTATGCTAATTTAAAATCAGATGCTTCTCTCGAAAAGAAAGCCATCGACTGGGTAGCTTCTTTAGAGTTGAACGATGATAAAAAGGCAGGTTTTGCAGTAACTGCCATTTATAATCATCTTCGTAAAGTGCGTGACTGGCACAATGAGCACCCTTATACAACAATCCCCGAGGGTATCAATCCTCTGACAGGCAAACCGCTTTCCAAGCTCGACCGTGAAATGATTGCAGATTCCGCTATGCCGAAAGAAGTACATGAAAGGCTAATGAAAGATTTACGCAGAGTATTGACGGAAGAACAGATTGAACAAATCCTGGATAAATACACGGTAGGTAAAGTTGCTTTTACCTTGAAAGGTTATCAGGCCATTGTGCCCAATATGACAGAGGAGGAAACAGCTTTCGTTCTGGAACAGTTGAAATTGGCTCGCGAACAAGCTATTGACTACAAGAATATGAAGCAGATTTCTGCTATCTTCGAAATTTATAAAACCAAATGCGAACAGTATTTCAATGAGCATGGTCGCAACTGGCGTCAGATGTTCAAAGAGTATGTGAATAAGCGAAACGCAGAAAAAAAAGCTCAAGAAAAGAAATAAAATGAGGGTAACCCCTTAACCTCTATACATATCGGAGTATCATTCGGGATAATATAGAAGAATATAATAGAGCTATGCTTTGCAACTGACAAAGCATAGCTTTATCATATCTAAAGCATAGCTTTAGCTCTCAAAAAACACTGCTATAATTTATTTCTTCACGATTACTAAACATCTTTTTCGCAGAAAATGTGTTATTTTGTAGATGGCTAACAGAAATGTATATGATATGGATAAGCAAAAAGTAGCATTAGTCCTTTCCATGGGGGGAGCACGTGGAATAGCACATATAGGAGTAATTGAAGAATTACTTCGTCACAACTTTGAGATTACTTCCATTGCAGGAAGTTCTATGGGAGCAATGGTGGGAGCAATGTATGCTTCAGGAAAAATGGAAGAATGTAAAGAATGGCTGTATAGTTGGGATAAACGCAAAATGTGGGAATTGGCGGATCTTACCTTAAGCCGGGATGGATTAGTGAAAGGTGACCGTTTTATTAAAGAACTGAAACAAATTATTCCAGACATGAATATCGAAGACCTGCCTGTCCCTTATGTAGCGATGGCTACGGATATTGTCCGCGATCAGGAAGTCAGGTTTGACAGAGGGAGCTTACATGAAGCTATCCGTGCGTCTATTTCTATCCCTATGCTTTTCCGTCCATTAAGAAAAGACGGTATGGTATTGATTGATGGAGGTATTCTGAATCCTCTTCCATTGAGTCATGCGCAACGTACTGAAGGAGACATTCTGATAGCTGTCGATGTGAATGCACCCATTGATACCGGAAAGAAAAAGAAAGTATCTCCTTATAATCTGTTGACAGAATCTTCCAGGATGATGATGCAGCAAATCACCCGTTATCAGATAGAACGTTGTCAGCCGGATATCTTAATTCAAATTTCCGGCGATACGTATGATATGTTGGAGTTCCATCATGCTGCTTCGATAGTGAAAACTGGAGTGGAAGTTGCTCGAAGAATATTAATGCAATAAATAGTATTCATTAAAGTGATAGATTTTTATTCAATATAAATCATCTTTTTCGTCATTCCCCCGTCAATCGTGATGTTTTCTCCATTGATGAAATCATTGTTTTCCTCGCAGAGAAACAGGCACATGCGGGCAATATCTTCCGGTTTGCCTACTCGCCGGGAAGGATGCTGTGAATGGTCTTCCGGTTGGAGTTGATCATAATCATGAGTCTGTATCCATCCCGGAGCAATGGAATTTACGGTGATATTCCATTCGGATAAAGACAAAGCCAATGCATGAGTCAAAGAATAGATACCACCTTTCGATGCTGCATACCCTTCACTTCCCGGTTCACTCATCAGATAACGTGTAGAGCAGATATTTATAATTCGGCCGTATGGGTTGGGAGAGGGCTGCTTTTTACGATGGATGGCAAGCAGTCGGGAAGTGATGAATACAGGACGCAGGTTAATAGAAAGAATTTTGTCGAAATCTTCTACACTTGTTTCTGTGATAGAAGAAAATTTGCTGATACCGACGTTGTTGACAATAATATCAATATCGTTCCATTCGGCAAGAATGGTTTGCATACAACTTTCAAGTGCGTTTTTATCACTTACGTCGACCTTATGGAATATAGCCCCGGTTGCCTTCGCAGTCTCCTGTCCCGATGTTTCGTTTATATCACAAAAGGCAACTTGATTTCCAGCCAGGCAAAAAGCTTCTACTATTGCTTTGCCTATTCCTTCCGCTCCGCCTGTTATAAATACTCTTCTTTTTGAGTCCTCCAGTTTTGAAACCGTTGAAGTGTGAGACTCCGATTCAGCCGGACGTACTGTTGTTGGTTTCTTCTTACCATATTTTTGTGCTTGTTTCCAAGCAGCTTTTCTGGTTTCGTATTGTTCCTGTTGTCTCTCTATATAATTATCTGCCATCGTTATTTTTTATTTATTGGCAAATGTAAAATATAAAATGGATAAATACAAGAATCGACCGCTCTTTTACGGACAAAGGAGCGGTCGATTTCATTCAGATGATCGTTTAATATTTAAAACTTCACCGGATCTATCTCTGCATATTTTATTCGTTGACGGCGCCAAGTGTAAATGGCATGCAGTTTCCCGTCTTTCCCCTGAATAATACTAGGGTAAGAGTATTGGCTGATCGGACTATCTTCTAATGTAAGAACGGGCTGCCAATTAATACCATCTTCTGAAACGGCCACACAGAGCGGAGTACGCGGACCTTTCGGAGTTCCGGGCAATGTAGAGAAATTATTGTAGATAAGGATATGTCTACCGTCTTTCATTGTCACGGCATCCGTACCGGAATTATTGTTCGGGACATCCAGCAGCGTTACATTACTCCACGTGTCACCATTATCACTGCTCCACGCAGTTGCTACCTGTGCGTTACGTGTACGGCAGAGTATCTGTAATCTTCCGTCCTTATGCTTCAGAATACTGGGTTGTATTGCGTAAATAGGTTTGGCTCCTTCTCCTTTAATAGCTTCTCCGCCTTCCTGGTCATCCACATTCACACCTCCCTTTTTACGGTTTTGGGTGGGGACAGATAACTCGGCATTCAGTGGTCCGACCATCTTCCAGGTCTTGCCTTTATCATCGGAAATCTCGAAATGGACACGCCATCCGTTACTTCCTTCCGTACTGGAAGGACAGATGATACGCCCATTGATATATTCCGGTTTATTCTTAATAGGTCCAAGAAAACCTTTCGGAAGCGCTTCGCGTTTGCTCCAGGTCTTTCCTCCGTCGCGTGAACGGACAAGCCATCCTGTCCAGTCGCTCACTTTCAAACCTATTTTATAAAACAGAATCAGGTCACCTCCGGGAATCTGAAAAAGAACCGGATTCCAGCAAGCTTTTCTGCGGCCCATAAGTGTTCCTTTTGCATCTTTCACCGGGGTACAGGTTGAATCGATTCCGGCCAATACTGCTTGTGAGTCTTTGAGTGAAAACACACCGTCGGCTGCAAGTTTGGGGGCGGTCCATTCTTTAGAGCCTTTAGGCTTACGACATACCCAGATGCAACAATCCGGATTGCGCTCTTTGGTTCCTCCGAAGAAAGAGGCTACGAGATCACCATTTTTCAGTTCTACTATCGTAGCTCCGTGACATTCGGGGAAAGAAGCGTTTTCGTACAGGAACTCATCACTTAGAATAGCCGTATTCCGGGTGGGAATGTCTACACTGAAATGATATTTTCCTGATCCGATTTTTTCTTTCCGTCCATCCGGAAGATGTACTTCCCCCGTCGTATTGGCGGGAAGTTCGATATCCCATTCCAAATGTGTGGGAGTCTTTGTCCATCGGCTGGTTATTTTTCCGTAGATACTCATGTACGATGCATCCACGTTACTCAACTCCTGAATTTCAAAAGCTGGCTGGAAGACGATATGCTTGTAACCGGACTTCCAGCGATCCGCACGGATACCTGCCAGGTTATTGAAGCACCAAGGCAACAAATCACCTAAAAGCATCACGTGATTACCGCTATTCATTTCAGGATTTGCCGTATCACCGTTCCATAATTCCCAAATAGTGGTAGCACCTTTTTCAACCATATATCCCCAGGAAGGATATGTTTTATTGGTAGCTAGTAGATAAGCTACATTGGCATGGCCGCGACGGCTCAATTCACGCAATAACCATTGTACACCGATTACTCCGGTACTTATATGTCCTTTGTTGGTTGTAATAATGGAAGTAACGGCATTTTTAGCTACTTCATTGATGTAGTTCTTTGGCACCAGACCAAAAGCAAGTGGCAAGATATTGGCAGTAACTGTGTTGTTACCATAGAAAATACTATCCGGATATAGGGTATGTCCCGGTACGGGAGAAGTACCTTCCTTTACGTGAAGAAAACGGGCATTGAATGCATCTTTCATACGATGTTCCAAATCTTCCCATTCTTCTGCGTCAGCTTTCAGCCCTTGCAGGCTTGCAAAGCGGTGCATCAGTTGTAATACCTTCAGATAATAAGCGGTTGCGATCAAAGCTCCGTCAGTCTTGCGGGAAGGATCCTTGCTATGAATTAACTCCAGTGATTCGGGCGGAACGCACCAGTCACCATATTTATCTTTGGTGATGATAAAATCTTCTGTCATGTAGTATTCACGGATATGTGATACCCACTTCTTGATAGCCGGATAATTCTCTTCGATCGGACGTTTATCTCCAAAGTTCGTGAAAAGCATGTCGCAGGCCATTGGTAAAGCGGCAGGCCAGGCCACATTGTCCGAGTAGTAGTTCCAGTATGCCGGGGCTACATCAGGAATACAGCCGTCTTCCCGTTGTGCTTCGCGGATGTCACGCGTCCATTTGGTATACATGGCGTAATTATCGAAAAGCATGCTTTCTCCCCAACAGCCCATAGTACGGTCACCCAACCATGGTTGGCGTTCATTCCGTTGCGGACAGTCAACCGGCATCCCTTTATAGTTGCTCCGGATTCCCCAAAATGCATTACGGACAATCTTATTCAGAGTTTCATCGGAACAGTTCAAAGTACCGGTATGCTCCATTTCGTCTTCTACTACTTCGGCAACGAAATCTTCTGCCTTTACATTCGGATAACCGCTGACTTCTACATAACGGAATCCATGATAAATAAAACGAGGTGCCCAGGTAGCGTCTTTTGTTTCGCGTCCGCTGACAACATATACATCTGTAGAACGGGCATCCCTGAAGTTTCTCGTATAAAGTCCACCATTGTCTTGCAGACTTTCTGCAAAACGGAGACGGATGCTGTCACCAGTCTGTCCTTTTATCCGGAAACGTACCCAACCCGCCATATTCTGACCGATATCCAGGATGTATTTGTTACCGAGCTTTTTAATAGAAACAGGCTTCAAGGTTTCTGTGACTTTCATGCCCGGCATCATTTGTGCACGCAATGTTCCCGAAGGAATACTGACACGTTGGGCCGGCATCCAGTTTTTGTCATCATATCCGGTTTGAGTCCAGTCTCCTAATTCTTTACGGGCATCGTATTCTTCGCCATCATATTCATTATTGCTACGGATAGGACCTTCGGTAGTCAATTTCCATGAAGTGTTTGTAGCAATTGTTTCTTTGCTGCCGTCTGTATATTCCACAATAAGATTCAACCGAAGTTTAGGATAACCGAAAGTCGGTATCTTATACGGTTTATAGTTCTGACGCATCGTATAGAAGCGACCATTTCCAAGAGTTACTCCAATAGCATTTTCTGTTTGAAGCAGTGAAGTAACATCGTATGTGTTGTACAGAATTGTTTTCCGGTAGTCGGTAGGAGCAGGTGCCAGTACTTGATCGCCGATGCGTTGTCCGTTGATAAACAACTCGTACAATCCCATTCCGGCAATATGTACTGTGGCACGTTTCACACTTTTCTTTACTGCAAATTCTTTACGGAGATAACGGGCTGCCAAACGGCTCCATTGTGTTTCGCTGTCTCCGGGAGCGGCCCTGTCCAAACCGATCCATTGCCCTTGCCAATCTGCTTCATTAAATAGTCCGGTGATCCAGAAAGCCGGAGCACTCCAATTCGTTGCACCTTTGTTGGTGTCTATTTTCACTTTCCAATAGTAGGGGGCATTACATTTTAATGTTTTTCCCTGATAAGTGATCCATTGGGAAGCGTCCGATTCAATCTTTCCTGAATCCCAAATATCTCCTTTTCCTTGTTCCAATAGCTCCGGGGAAGATGCGACAAGAATGTGATACGCAGTTTGTATCACATTCTGTTCATCCGATTCGATGCGCCAGCTCAATCGGGGTTGGCGCACATCGATACCTGCCGGATTTTTCAACTGCTCCGTTCGCAGGTCAGTTATACCTATGGCTGCGTATAGTGAACCTGCAAAGAGCAGAAGAAAGAAAAATGATACTATTCTTTTATTCATAAGTATGTTTTCATAATTCGTTTATATAATAAAATTAGGCACGGATTGCACGGATTAACGCTGTTGTTTTACCTATCTGTCATTCTGAAAACCGTAAAATCCGTGTAATCTGTGCCTAATAATACAAAATTATTTAGCCCATTTTTGTTGTGCATTTGGTAATTCTGTCCAGTCCTTCTCCACATAGTTCTTACTGCTGTCCACTACAATCAGGATATGATCGTTTCCACTGCAATAACCACTGTCGTGCTGGAATTTGTGCACTCCGTTATCAAATTCTCCGATGTATTCCAGTTTACCATCTTTCGTGGTGTACCACCAGGCATTCTTTTTTGCGCCGCTAATCTTACTGAAATCAACTTCCATCGGACGTCCGGTATAGTTGTATACCATCAGATAATCATTTCCACGTGTAGCGATAGCGCGGTCATAACGTTCTCCATTCTGTCCTGTGATGATAGACTGATCGGGTATGCGTTCAAAGAACGGGAAAGTCAACATCAGGTTTTTCAGATACTTCATCTGATTGTAGCCCGGATCATTCAACGCATCATACCAAGGTTTCTTTGCACCATAAGCACCACCTACACCCGGTTTGATAAATTGCATGATGGAATTATGACCGTAAGTATGTCCGAAAGAACCTGCAAATACAGACCAATAAGCATAACGACGTACGTCATAATCCTTCCACAACAGTTCGTTTTCATCGTGCAGACCATGAGGTATTTCTTCATAGATTGGTTCACCGTCAATCACAGGCTTCATGGGGTTCATGGCCAGGCTGCGTTCTACAAAACGCCAGTTATCTTCTTCCGTATTTTCTTCGATAGGGTAGTCACCATCTCCGAAACGCTGTCCATAGCGACGATGTCCGCTTTGAAACATGTTGAAATCCAACCAGGGAGCGTTATTGAACCAAGTTGCGGAAGTTGTTCTTCCACGTGGATGGAATGTCATCAGGTGATTTTTGTCGATAGCTTTGATAGAGGTTGCCAAAGCTTCCCATTCAGCAGTTTTCACGTCGCCACGGATATCTCCACCGATAAACCAGATAATATTCGGTTCGTCCTTATAACGCTCTGCCAAAAACTTGCCGTATGCTTTTGCCTGTTCTACAGTCATCTCGCCCCGGTTCACCGGGCTTCCCCAAATGCAGACCATGCCGATATATTGTCCCTTCTTTGCTGCTGTACGGATGATGTAATCCATGTGATCCCAATAACCGTATACGCCTTTTTGATTGATGTTTTTGAAGTTGTATCCGTCAATCATCGAATATTGTCCGTAGATATTCATAGACGGAACATTGTTCAACGTTTGAACCTGAATCACGTTGTATCCGCGACGTTTGCATTGTTCCAGGTAATATTCGGCTTCATCCCGGTTCAAGCGTTCGGGCAATAGCCAACCGGTTTCTCCTAACCAAAAGAAAGGAGCACCGTTTTCGTGTTTCAGGTAACGTCCCTCTTCGGAAACTACGAGTTTGCCGTTGTCCCAGGGGATATACGTCTTTTGTGTTTTCTTCTGTGCTGCAGCCGAAGTTGCCATTGTCAATAGCAGCAACAAAAGAGGAAGAATCTTGATTTTTCTCATTGTATTTTATCGTTTTTAGTTTATTTTTTAGTCATTTTCTCATACTCAATAGCAGCCAAGATGAATGAACCTACCGATTTCGGATCATTTTCTATGATCGGTTCACTGATATAATACTCAAATGAGCCGTCACGATATCTCTTTGAATCTCCGCCCAATCCTGCAACAGCACAGCAATTGGTAATTGTATAGCTGCCATCCTCTTCCAAACGGGTAAATGTCTTTACCATTCCGTCAAAGGCTTTTTGTGTAGGTTCGATATATTCGTTGCCAATATATCCTTTATTGATAGCTTTGGCAAGCGTATAGATAAATAGGGCAGTGGCAGATGATTCCAAATAATTACCTTCACGTGCTCCCTGATCGGTTACCTGATACCAGGTTCCGGATTGAGGATCTTGATATTTCACAATCGCTTTTGCCAATCCCTGCAGAATTTGTATAATGCTGTCGCGTCCGGCAGTTTCCTGTGGCAGGAAGTCCAGTACATCTACAATAGCAGCTCCATACCATCCGATGCTGCGACTCCAAAAATTAGGAGAGCAACCTGTTTCAGGATTTGACCATTTCTGTTCTCGACTTTCATCCCATCCGTGATAATAAAGCCCTGTTGCAGGATCATATTTAACAAGATAATTACGGGAACGGGCATCGGGAATGCGATCATCGGGGTGCAGTAGCCTCTTCAAAGGACCACTTACCGCTTCCCCTTTATCATCGGGAGAATAAATAAGATAGTCCTCTGCGGGCGACCAGACAAAGTATCCTTCGGGAACATCTTTCAGCAGCACCTCCTCATGCATGGTAGCCGGATCGAACACAACCAAATCATTCCGTTTCTTGCCGGTCACTGTATAATAAAGCTTATTGCTACGGGGCAGCCAGCGCATTTTCTCGTCAGCATCAGGCAATATCACCTTGCCGGTCTTTAGTTCTGTCAACTCGCAACGTGTTCTCGAACGCTTCAATGAGTAATTGTCCGCATAGCAGGTAAGCAGGTACTTGCCATTCGGAGAAAGGCTCACCGAACGTACACGACTTCCAAACGCCGTATTATGCAAAGCGAAACGCCTTTTCAAATCCGGTGCAATCTGATAACCGACATCAGCAAACTCCTTATCCTTCTCAAACTCACACTTCAACACCGGAGCAGTCTTATCGGCAGCCACTGATAATAATTTAATGACTATCTCATAATCCACTTCCGGTTCCAGACGTAAACCAAGCACTGAAGGGGACACTTGCGACAAGCTATCTTCCGCAGTCGTCTTTGATTGTTTGGAAACTCCATTCACAAATACCTCAAAACGTGCGGGAGAATAGATATTCAGTTTTCCTTTCATGAAACGTTCCGCACGCAAATTAGTAGCAAACAAATAAAATAAATTATCTTTATCGGCCTTTGCTACCCGCACGTACCCTGCCGTATCGACTGGCACACGCTCATAAGCTGTCTCTTATACACATCTCCGAGCCCACGAGACTACGC
>OWHZ01000585.1_pt1 | contig 19549 bp, 7 predicted proteins | sample 1732651 | NCBI WGS metagenome assembly OWHZ01 (sample SAMN05065738, study PRJEB22554) | human gut metagenome | biome: ENVO:2100002; feature: ENVO:00000062; material: ENVO:00002003 | host: Homo sapiens | place: USA
ATCTATAACAACCTCATATTCATCGTACCTATAAATCGTTTAGGACAACATTGCTAAACCCCTTGAATAAGGTGAAAAATATAAGTAGATACGTCGTTATCACGAAGTATACATATACTAATAGGCGTTGGTAGTCTATATGATTGTGTTCTATATATCCTCCAAAAAAACTCTTAATTTTCCGATGAAATCGATTAAAAAGAGAAAAAGTAGCCATAGTTATTAGATATAAATTTTATTCTATACAAATATAGCTATTTTAAGTGTATATGTTTGTCGTAATCCTGCTTTTTAAGGTATGTTAGTCTTATTTCTTCCGTTTGAGATTGAAATAGGTTGTTTTATTTTTCATTAAACTCTTTAAAAAATATAATTTTAAAATAAATTAATAAGGGGGATAATAGTGCCCCGATTCGTTTTGGAACAGGTTGTACTACCACGACTGTAGCACAATCTGGTTTTGATAGCGGATACAAGGTATTTTTTATTGAATAATTTTAATTATGTCGAATGAAAGAAAAATGTGATTTAATGTAGATGCGGCAGTATGTCGTAGTGGAGACGATGAGATTTGCATGCAATGCATGATTGCCTCTGAAGTATGGTAAGGAATGAACAAACCTAAAAATCAAAAATGTAAAAAATGAGAATGAAGAAAACAGTTACTACAGCATGCTTCATGTTGGTCTCGGGCGGAGTCTTATGGGCCTGGACAAACGGGGCATGGTTGCGAACAGGGCCGCAAGAGTGGCCGCGAGTCGAAAACATGACTCCTGCCGAGGCATCGCCTGCTGATGACACTGAGGCTTTGGAACAAGCCAAAGAAGCCTTGGAGAAATTGATGTCTGAAGCAGAAGTTAACAAAGACAGGGATGGTGCTTTGAAAGAAGCTTATGAGAATGCCGCACAAAAGTTGGCTAATGATTTAGCTACTCTTAAGGAGGTCGAGGATGCCAAAAATGATCTGAATGGGAAAATCAGTGAGTTTAACTCCAAAAAAGTCTGTTTAGACAAAATGGAGGAAGACTGTCAGAAAGCTTTGAGGTTGTATAATTACTATTATGATGATGCTGTTGTCACCGATTCGATATTCATAGAATCCAACTTTGGAGAGGATGCATCGAAGGTGGCAGACACACTGAAGTATATAGCGAATACGGTCTTGACCGTCGAAAAGGTGGAAGAGATCGGTAAAGGTACGGATTTGACTGACTTCTTGAAAATAGCAGAAGGTAAGTCGAATAATTATCTGGTGGAATTCAGCAGGATTCTTGAAGGCTATATGAATACGATTTTAAGTGGAGGACCATATGAAAGTCTGAAAACAAATCAGGCCTATACGGAAGTTTACAAATGGACGTATACAGAAAACGGTACGCTGTCATGTGTGGTATATAAAGAGGATGCCTTCGGTGAAATGACGATTGAGGTGAAAGACAGTACCGTTTCTTATTATATGATAAACGGCGAGACATGTAATTTGACAAAAATCAAAACATATTCCGATCAATTGGAGGATGCTATCCGGATGGTCGACTTGAAAGAGTTGACGAAAACGGACATTACGCAAACTACGAATACCCTTAATACATATTTCAAGAAGGACGAAAGGAATGACGACACACCGGCATGGAAGACAGTAAACGACCAGATTGAAAAGTGTAAATCGGCCAATGAGCGGGCGGATATCACTTACGAGGAGCTGGACAGCATAAGGGTGGAGATGACGAATTCCTTGTCAACCTTGAACACTTTGCGGACAGAAAACAGGAATAAACTGGAAGAAGAAATCGGGAAAGCCGAACTGTTACTGGCGCAAATAGTAGAAAGCGAAGACCGTAAGGATTTGTCTGAGGCTGTGAACCATGCAAAGGATGTCTTCAACGAATTGCCTTTGATTCTGTCTGTTTATACAGAAGAAGCCGCAAATTTGGATGCAAAGTATGCGGTGTCTAAAAATTATTATGACAATTTGGCCGTTACCTTGAACGGTAAGATTGAAGAGGCGCAACAAGGCAACGAGACTTGGCAAGATAGTGATTTGTCGGCAGCAATAACCCAAGCAGAAGGCGTTCATGCCGGAGCCGGTTCTTTGGGCGTGAAAGACAGCGAAATCAAGTCTGCCACGACAGCATTGGAAAAAGCCTGTGAATTGGCGGCGAACAGAGGCATGGCCAAGCAGCGGATAGCCGATTTGAAAGAGTGCCTGGCTACTTACGGCGACGAAGATGGCGCCTTGCAGGCTTTGATAGAGCGTACAGGACAGGTTACCAACGAGACTGCCGAAAAGCTGTGGAGCGACATCGATGCCAAAATAGAGGACAGGAAAAATGAGAGTGAGGAATGCAAGAGGAACTTGCAGGAAATGATTGATAAAGCCCAAAGCTATTACGACAGGTGGAACATCTCTTTGAGTTTGGAAACTTTGAAGACAACAATAGAATCCGCTAAAAAAACTCTGGGAGAAACTGAAAATATATCGGAGTTGAAGCAAGCTTATGATACTTTATATAAGGTGTATGACAATACGGGAGGAACTTCCGACCCCTATGAGTATCAGTTAGAACTTGAAAAACTTATCAATAATGCAACTGAATTAAATAAAAAGTATAATTACGACCCGTTGAAAGATAAGATTCTGGCTGCCGATGCTGTGAAAAACTCCTTGGAGACATACGTGCTCCAGAACTATATCGTGGCGTTGGAAAACGAAATTAAACAAACGTTAAACCAATACCAGATACTGGTAAAGAGGTTGGATGCTTATTTGATTGAAAGCGTATATGGCAAGATGGAAGAGCGTTATGCAGAGGATATTCCGGATAAGTATGCCGGCCGTATAAAAGAAGTGGAAGACGCTTTGGTTGCTGCAGATGATGAAAGCGGAGACCGTGTATGCACCGATATGAATGTGCTGAGCGGTTATCTGCGCGATTTGCAAACGATGGTGTCCGAAGCGGATGCCGAATGGCAACAGGCCGTGGCCGATTTGAAGAAGGCTATCGACGACACTAAGTTGAAATACGACCAGAATTATTCCAGTAACGAACCGTTGAACCAGGCCATTAAGGCGGCAACCGATGAGTATAATAACATCGACACCGATGAGCGTTATTCCGTGATAGCCAATGTGAAAAACATAAGAACCGATTTGGACAATGCGTTAATGAAGGTTGAAGGCACGGCACGAAGGGGCGTGGCTAATGACTACATAGGTATATATGACAAGTTGGTGAAAAATTTCGAAACATACGGTTCAGACAAATACTCCGTGCCTACGTCTAATGTGGGGCCTTACCTCGAAGAAAACAAAGAATTTGCCGACGAGTTGCGACAAGAAGGGTTGATAACCTATTCGTTGGAATTGCTGATAGAACGTCGTGACCGGATTAAACAGGTGGAAGAGGCCTACAACGCTTTCTGTAAGGCTAACGAGGAGTTGGCAGAAGAGATTGTGGTTGGCCGCGAAGAAATGGAGGTTTACTATGGTGAGCAAAGCGAAGGCACAGGACTGTACAAGGCTTTGGAACGTGCCGAATGGGCGCGGACGGAAAGTTGTTGCCTGGATTCTTTGGTGAAGTTCAGGTTGAACTTGAGAGATTCCGTAAGCGTGACGGTACGTAAATACCAGACCACCCTTTCCAACATGAAGTCTTTGCGTATCAGTGCCAAGAACAAACACGCGATGTACTATGGCGCAGCCGATCCGGATTCGGAAATTCTGGATATCTACAATATCGCTACCGATTATATTGAAAAAGAAGAGAAGAACATCTTTACGTTGCAAGCCATGGTAGAGAGGTTGGATACCTGTTATGCTTATGCGGCTGACAGTTGTGCGAAGAAAGAAACGGCCATTCAGGCAGTCATCGATCGTGCCAAAGTGTTGAACGCCCTGATGGCAAACCTTGAATTTGGCGATAAAATCTCGAACGCTATCAATGCCCGTTATGCCATGGATGCCCGCATCGCAGCCATCACCGGGCAGATGGAAGTGTTGGAACAGGCTTATGAAGAGCAACTGGAACTTTATGTAGAGGCTGCCGATGCCATGCGTAAAACAGTGGAAACGGCGGCGGAACTGCTGGAACGGACTGCCGACGAAAGTCTGGCCGGACTATTGGCACAGGCCGAGGATATGGTCGGACATCTTGACCCGATGGAAGAAGGTGCCGTGGTGTATGCCGAACTTATCGCAGCCACCGGCTCTCTGAAAGGGAAAGTAGACGAACTGAACCAGATGCTGGCCGACAATCTGGCGTGCCTGCACAAGGCTTTGGCCGATGCCCGTGAGGACGCACTGTCCAAGCATGTTTTCTATTATGGCGCAGACCGGGAAAGTTCTGAAATCATGGACGTTTACCGCCGGTCGGAATCCTATTTGGAATATACAGATACGATGGCGATATGCCTGATGACCGACACCGTGAGCCGTTGCCACAGGGAAGCATCGGTAGCTTGCTCCAAGAAAGAGGCCGAGATTTTGGATGTGATAGGCAAGTCCGAACCCTTGGTGGTGCTGATGGCCGACCAGACCATTGCCGAGGCCATCAGCCGCAGTCAGGATGCGCTAGAAGTGGAAGACGGACGCATTCCGGCATTGGAAGCCGTTTGGCCCGAACTGTCCGAAAAGTATAAGGACAATGCCGCCTTGTATGACCGGGCTATGCTTGCGCTCAACGATTCCATTATCCGTGCGGAAGCCTTGCTCTTGCAGGTGAAGGACGAAGCCCTGAAAGCAGCCGTGGCACTGGCCGAAGGTGCCTTGTCGCGTGCTGATAAGACCAGCGAGGCTGCCACTCTTTATGCAGACCTGCAACTGACAACCGTGGGGCTGGCCAAAGAAATAGAGCGTGTGCGCAAGGAACTGGAGGCTACCTCTATTTATAAGGTATATGCCGATTCCGAGGAAGTTCCGGTTTATACCTTGCAGGGAAGGTTTGTGAAGAAAGTGCGTCTGGCCGACGAAGATGCGTTCCGCGGCATGCCCGAAGGTATTTATATCGTGGGAGGCAAGAAGATGTATATCAAGGAAAAATAATCAATTTAAAACAATAATTTATGAGACAACAACATTTAAAGAAATGGAGATGGCTGTATGCCTTGTGTCTGTTCTTGGGGACGGCGATACCGCTACAGGCCTACGATATGAGCGCAGGCGATATCTCGTCTTCATTTGATAAGTCGACAGGGGCTTTCGTCATCACGATCCCTGTTTATGACGATGACGGTAAGGATGAAGGGTTGCGTTATAGTGGAAATTCCAAAATCAGAATTAAAGTTGGGAATGGTAGTTATAAAACGATTGTGCATTTGTATTCGTTTCCCGGTTATGGTGATCCGCAGGGTGATGCTTCATGGTATTGGGTGAAAGCCTGGAGAAGCTCTGAGGCAAATGACTATATCGATCAGGTAACCATTGCCGGTAACGGTAGCCATTCGAACAATACGGAAAGGGAGGTGCCCGACGGCAGACCATGGGCGGATGAAAATTGGACAAATGTAAATTCGGACAAGTCCGGATCCAAAACGTATGCCACGTTGAGGTTCTATCTGAAGGAAGAAGCCTTGTCCCAGAAATGTGAGTTTGATATCTATCTCGAGGTTGATAAGAATAATGCCAGTGATTATAACATCACTGCAACGAAGACCAAGACCGAAGCATATGAGTTCAAAGTTCCGGATGTTTCCGATAAAACCGTGCCGGGTAGTAAGGAGGGACATGTTCAGGTAAAAGCTTCAGGTGCGTCTTCCGGTGTCGGGAGTCTACAGTATACGTGCAATCTTGGCAGCCCGACTGCCAATAACCTCTTTAATATCAAGCTGGATTCAATCGAACAGAAAGGCGAGATGAAAGCTGTTTATAGTTTTAAGAGATTTAAGAAAGCTGATTATACGGTTTCCAAGAAAACGGATTTCATTGTGCCCAAATACAACAATGTGAACACCTTTACGGCCACTCAGGACAAGAATGGCGCCACTTTGTTGAAGTGGACTGTTGCCGGTAAAGAAGACGGAACCATGCTCGACGGTGGTACCGGCGGATTTATCATTGAGAAAAGGATAGAGGGCAGTGACGAGACTAAAAAATTCACGTTTGAAAAAGATTCGACGTTCCTAGACAAGGAAACGATTCATAATCCGAATCAAATAGTGACGTATGAGATTTGGCGTGAGCTTCCTGCCAAGTGGGGCAAATATCTCTCTAAGAAAGCTTCTATCAATAAAACACAGGAGCACAGCAAGGTGGATTCTTTCGCCACGGCACGGTTGATGGAGGCGCGTCAGGTGGAGTTGAAATGGTATTGGGACTACAATCCCGAAGGAAACGATGTGGTGCTCGAGGACAAGGCCAAGTTTGTCCTTACTCCCAAAATGTCTGTCGACGGGGATATTTTCACCGAGGAGGAGGAAATCATTTTTGACTGCAAGGACTATCTTTCCGCCCGGCAGGTCACCATAGGCGGCAAAAAGTTGATAGAGTGCGTCGACACGGTGCTGATTCCGCAAAGTTGCGTGCTCTACAATTGGACTATAAGGATGAATCCCGGCGAGGATCACGACCATGGCGGGATGTATAAGGAGCAAAGTCCCGTGGCGGTGGAAAACTACCTAAAAGCAAGGAGAGATACGCTGGATGCGGCCGGAGAACTCATCTGGGACACCATTCCCGGGGGATTGAACGATTCCGAAGTGGCCAGCCTGGAGTATTTCAAGTCTTCCAAGGGTTATTTCGGCGACCGCGTGGAGCTGGACTGGAAAGTGGGCAAAGGATCGGGCTCGTTGGACGTGTTCTCTGTGCAGCGGCGTGAGTATGCCGGCAAGGACAACACGGAGGATTTCGTGCAGATAGGTACTGTGGAAGCTATCAGCGGTGTGGTGAACTATTCCTATACCGACACCAAGGCCGTTCCGGGCAAGGTGTATGAATATATGATAGAAGGCTCGAAGGAGTGTGCCAACGAAGAGGTGAAGACCCACGATTACAGTTATGGTTTCTGTACGGCAACGGGCAACATCTTCGGGCGCATCACCTTCGAGAGCGGGCAGGGCGTGCCCAATGTCGAGGTCAGTCTGGAAACCACGGCCGACATCAGCGGCAAGAGCTACCGCATGACCGGTGAGTACTATCTGGAAGTGAATGACTCCACGTTCCTCAAAAACAAGAAGGAAAATGACGGGGACAAAGATTTCATTGTCAGATCCGATAGCCTGGCTTTCCAGTTGTTCGCCAAGCTGGACGATGCCGCCTTGGCAGAGAAACAGACGCTGCTGGAAAAGCCCGGCATGTATGAACTGTATGTCCGGAACGACTCTCTTCATTTCAAGGTGGGCAGTCTGGAACTGAAGTCGGATTCCCTTATCAGCCAGTTGACCAAAAGTTTCGATTTCATGCAGATCACGGCGGTGAGCAGCCCGGACAGTTTACAGCTTTATGTGAACAACGTCAAGGTGGCGTCGTGTCCGCAGACGGAATTCCTGCCTGAGTTCGGCGGCCACAACTATTTCGCCATGGGCCGCGGCATGAAGGGATATATCGACGAAGTGAGAGTCTGGAGCAAGTCGCTCACGCAAGAGGAGATAGCCAAGACTTATGACCGTTACCTCTCGGGCGACGAAGAGGGCCTGTGGGCTTATTGGAATTTCAACCACTCCACGGGCAAGGAGTTCTATGACTTTGCCCATAAGGAAACGCGCTATTACGGCCATGACGGGCGCATACGCAAGAACGGCGAAAACACCGTTTATATAGAGGATGCCGAAATGTCCGGCCTGCCGGAGCATACCCCCTCGCGCAACCAGTTGAACTATAAGGACTATACGGACGAAGAGGGTTCTTATTACATCTCCGGGGTGCCTTATACGGGCAACAGTACGCTTTATACGGTGAGGCCGGTGTTGGGCTCACATAAGTTCTCGCCTACGCAGACACCGGTGACGCTGAGCGGGACGAGCGTAAACCACAAGACCGAGTTCGTAGACGAGTCTTCGTTCCCTGTAAAGGGTACTGTGACCTACGAAGGCAGTACCATTCCGGTAGAGGGCGTGCAGTTCTATATAGACGGCGTGGTTTGCTCGGACAGCAAGGGCAACATCATTACCACCGACGCGCAGGGCGAGTTCAGCATCTCGGTACCCGTGGGTTTGCATGAGGTGAAAGCCGTGCTGGCCAACCATACGTTCAAGAACGGTGGACGTATCGTGGATGACTACGGCAAAGACATCAACTACCAGGACGACCGTTACTCTACGGTGAAACTGACCGACCAGACGACGGTGCGCATGATAGGTCGTGTGGCCGGTGGTGTCGTCCAGGAAGCCTTCAAGGTGGGACACTCCCTTTCCAAGAATAACTTGGCAGAAGGGGTTTCCATCCAACTGACGTATGAAAATTCGGCTTACTACCTGAACAAGGATAATGACAACGACCAGACGAAGACGCATTTCCTGCCAGGCAAGTGGAGAGACGAAGGGCGCCAGGCCTATACGAATAAAGTGTTCTTCAAAGGCGAGAGCAACGTGATGACGATTTATCCGAACACGGAAACGGGCGAGTTCGTGGCCGACCTTCTTCCGATAGACTATGCGGTGAAGGTGAACGTGCCGGGCTATGACAACGTTTCGGGCAACAACTCCAAGCTGAGCTTGTCCAACGCCTTTATCGTACAAGACGAACTGAATCAATATACGGATTCCATTCTGGTGAACAACAAGTATGAGAAGAGGGACTATTCCGACACCGTAAGGTACAACCACAAGCAACTGTTCATAGCCCGCGTGAAGCCGGTGGTCAACGTAGAGCAGGTAAGTGGCAAGACATCGCTCGGCTACTTCGGCGACGAGAAGGCTCCGGCCTTGGTATGGAGCGAGGAAGGCACGAAGACACAGGAAGTGGAACTTTACAAGGAAGACGAGACGACAGGCGATGTGGCCTACACGCTGGGACTCCCCATGTTTACGCAGGGCAACACCTATAAGTTCAAGGCTTCGGTGTATGAAGAATATCATTATTATGACGAGTCCGGTAACGTGATGGAAGATGTGATGACCGACAAGGTGCCCAGTCAGGACGCCGTGGTGAGTTTCCAGTCCACCATGTCAGGCTCTAATGATTTCGTAAGCGTGGAAGCCGATTCCACGGGTGTGGCTTATTGGAACTTCAAGGGCGCGAAAGTGGACCTGACCAGTGCCAGTGCCAACCTGAACGTGAAAGCCACGGTGGGCAACAGCGACAATGCCACTTCCATCTCATGGGTCAGCCCGTTCGACAAGGACAATCTCTTTATCACGCGGGGTACCGTGAGCAAGGGCAACGACTTCGTGACAGCCGGTCCGGACAAACTGTTGGCCGTGTTGCGCGACCCGCCGGGCAGCAACTCATATTCTTACCTGGAAAAGGGTACGACCTTTACCGAAACTTCCAGTTTCACGGGAACGACGACGATGGACGGTGAAGAAACCCTGGTGACGGACGTGGGTTATGACCTGATTACCTTTACCGGAGTGGGAGTGGGAACCATCAATCAACTGGAACAGTCGAGCGGAACGGAGGTCTCCCTGACCCATACAACGGAATGGGAAGACTCGGAAACGAAATCCTCGACCACGACCATCAACACCACTTTCACCACCAGTGACAGCGAGGACTACGTGGGCGCGATGGGCGACGTGTTCCTGGGTTATTCCACGAACCTGTCTTATGGTACGGCCGATGCCATTACGTTGGTAAGTGCGGATCAAATCGGAGTGGATAAAAAGTATACGGATGTGTATGAAGTGGCCGGTGAGGGCGAATACCGTCTGGTGAAGACCACTTCTTTCAATACCGGTACGAGTTTTGCCACGTTGTTTGCCTATCCGCAGGCACATATAGAAAACCGCCTGCTGCCCGAAATGGAAACGTTACGTAACAGCTTCTTACGGCAGCAGAACGAAATGACCGAGGCCGGATTCCAGGCTGAGGCCAACGCGACAAACCAGCCGATTTATGTGTCCCTGCTACCTGTCAGTGACCCGAATTACGCCAAGAGTAACAGCGACGAGGTGTTCAAGGAACATGACGACTATTACACGAACGAGGGCAAGTCGTTGTTCAACGGGCCGAGCTATAAAATCTATTTCCCGGCAGAACAAGTTCAGCGCACGGATACCATTCATGCCTTGAACCAGTCGATGGATGCCTGGATAGCCCGTTTGAGAGACAATGAACGGGCCAAAGTAGAAGCCATCGAAAACGGAAAGCTGATACAGAACTTCTCCATGCAGGCCGGTGCCACGGTGGAATACAGCAAGGGGTATTCCAATGTGGAAAACACCAGCGAAACGTTCAGTTTCGTGGTCGGCGGGGGATTTGCCACCGATGTGGAATTCAATGCCATGGGCTCGGGCTTCAAGATTGAGTTCAACGAGAGTGTGTCCAGGACGGAAGGTAATACGACCGAAAACGAAGAAGAAGCCGCGGTAAATGTGGGCTTCGTATTGGCCGATAGCGGAAACGACTATCTTTCCGTAGACGTTTATGATGAAGGGGGAGGAAAAAATGCAGACGTGGGCACCGGAGACATCGACTCCAAGGACCTGAACCTTTCCACTTTCATTTTCCGCACGCGTGCGGGTGCCACTTCCTGTCCGTACGAAGACGAGGAGGTGACGAAATATTACGAGAAGGGTACGGTCATCAGTGAGAAGACGCTGCAAGTCGAAGTGCCCGAAATCGCGGTTGAAAATGCTTTTATCGAGAATGTGCCTTCTGGTGAACCTGCCTACGTGACGCTTTACCTGCGTAATAACTCGGCAGTAAACGAGGATGCGTGGTTCAACCTGATTGTGGATGATCAAGCCAACCAGAGTGGTGCCGGATTGAAGATGGACGGTGGTGCCATAGGAAACGGACGCACGATACTTGTGCCGGCGGGCGAAACGCTGACCAAGGTGCTTGAAGTGACCAAAGGCCCCGGCTTGAACTACGACAATCTGCAACTGGTGTTGGCTTCGCAGTGCCAAGGTGACCCGACAGCCAATTTCCCGGCCATTGCGGACACCGTGACTTTCACGGTTCACTTTACGCCCAGTTGCTCGGATGTGAAAATCAAGACTCCGGCCAATAATTGGACTTACAATACGGAATTGCCGGTAGTGGACGTGAATGGTGTGAAGAAGCATTACATGAATGTGGACATCACGGATTTCAACGTGAACTATGATAATTTCAAGAGCATCAAACTACTGTATAAGCCTTCGAGCGATTCGGAAGAGAATTGGGTGACGTTGATGAACTATTTCAGTGATGAAAAGTATTACGAGGAAGCCATCAAGCAAGGCCTGAATGCAGAGATGATCCAAGCGGAAGACAAGGGTACCATCCGTTACAAGTGGTTCCTGGACGACATGCCCGACCAGCCTTACGACCTTTGTGCCGTATCGGTGTGCAACATCAACAACGTGGACGTGGAGAACTTCTCTGAAATCCATAGCGGTGTGAAAGACATGTACATCCCGCGTTTGTTCGGCACGCCCCAACCTGCCAACGGCATCCTGACCATCAAAGACGATGCGAAGATTACCTTCAACGAAGCGATAGCTGCCGGTTATCTGACCGACAACAACTTCAAGGTGACGGGTGTGAAGAACGGTACGGAAACGTCCCACTCCGTGGCAGTGGAAACAGACGGCAACGACAAGTTCGAAAGCGAATTGAAACGCAGTTTCCGCGGCAAGGACATCACGCTGGAAGCATGGATACAGCTTCCGGTCGACCAGGATGCTACATTCTTCCGTCATGGCGAAGGCGAAGATTCTTTGGCTTTCGGTATCACGTCCGACCGCAAGCTGAAGGCTGTGGTGAACGGTAATGTTTACATCTCAGACAAAGTGGTTTCTACCGAAGATGAAATCAATAACTATTTGGACAACTGGCATCATGTGGCTTTGGTTTTGGACCAGCAGGAAGACGGTGAGTCCGCAGGACGCATGGTGATGTACTACGACTTCAAGGCACGTATGGAACGTTCGGACATTCCGGCTTATACCGGAGCATCCAACTACACGTTGGCAGAAAAGCTGAAAGGACGGATTCACAATGTACGCGTATGGACGGAAGCCCGTACGGCTGGGCAAATCCAGTCCCAGAGCAATGTGCTCCTGAGTGGAAACGAACAGAACCTGCTTTCTTATTATCCGATGGACGAGGCCGAAGGCACTACGTTGAAAGACAAGGCCCGCGGCCTGAACTTGGGCATGAGCGGCGGTACGTGGATTCTGCCGGAAGGCAAGAGCCTGCAGTTGAACGGTGTCAATACCTACCTGAAACTTTCTTCCGGAAGCTCGGTCGTTATAGACAAGCAGACAGACTATACGATTGAACTCTGGTTCAAGGGAGACCATACCAACAAGAATGCGACCCTTCTGGCCAACGGACGTGCCGACGGCAATGACTGGGGAGGTTCTGAAAACCTGTTCTTCTTAGGATTCAAAGACAGCAAGCTGACATTCTGCAGCAACGGCCAGGTTCCGTTGGAAGCCAAGGGCAATTACCTGGATGACAACTGGCACCACGTGGCCGTGTCGGCCAACCGCATGACAGGACGCGTCCAGCTTTACGTGGACGGCGAACTGAACACCTATGCCGATGTGACGGACTACGGGCAGATAGCTTCCGGATATATCTATGCCGGAGTGACGCCGGTGATTGTCAACGCAACCACCAACACGTATGAGCACCACTTCAAGGGCTGTCTCGACGATCTGCGCATCTGGAACCTCTATAAGGACGAGAAATCGGTGAACGAAGGCATGCGCATGAAAGCCGACAGCACGGCAATAGGACTTTTGGCTTATTACCCGTTCGAGGCTCACGGTGTGACGGAGCAGAATATCCCTGTTGTGAGGTTCTCGCTCAAGGATATGAAGAAGCAACCAGCCACATCATCACCAGTGCCCGATGCCATTGCAGTTATCGGAGATGTAGAAGTAGCTTCGGTAGACAATCCGGAGGACCGCGGCATGGTAGAAGAAGTCATGATGAATTCTGCCATTGCACCGGTGAAGGACAATGGCGGTGTGACAGACTTGTTGTTCGACTTCGTGGTCAACAACGACGCGCTTATCGTGACATTGAAGGAAGATCCTGCCAAGGTAGAAAAGACTACGGTGACCTTCTCTGTATCCGGTGTGCGTGACCTGAACGGCAACCGCATTGCTTCGCCAATAACTTGGACGGCTTATATCGACCGCAACCAGTTGAAGTGGGGCGAGGATGAAATCAGTCTTGAAAAGGGTGTGGACGAACCTTTGAGCTTCACGATGGAAGTGGTGAACAAGGGCGGTAATACGGAAGATTATACTATTAGCAATTATCCTTCATGGATAGATGTGGAACCGGCCAGCGGTACGCTTACTGCAACACAAAGCCAGAAAGTAACCTTTACGGTGGATGAAAGTGTGAATATCGGTACGTATAACGAAGTGTTCTACCTGACGAACAGCGAAGGTGTGTCCGAACCGTTGAACGTGACCTTGAAGGTGAACGGCAAGAAACCGGATTGGAGCGTGAATCCGGCTGACTACAAGTTCAACATGAACGTGTACGGCCAGCTCAAATTGAACGGCAAGTTCTCCAATGATACGGAAGACTTGTTGGCTGCATTCGAAAACGATGTATGCGTAGGTGTGGCTACCAACGAGTATATCAAGGTGAACGACATGTATTATGCGTTGCTGACCGTGTATAGCAACAGCGGTTCGCATGAGAACCTTGAGTTCAAGATGTGGGATGCTTCCACGGGACAGACTTATGTGGCTTCTCCTGAAAAAGAAATCGCATTCCGCGCGAATACGATTGTGGGTTCTCCGAAGTCTCCGGTCGTATTCTCCAACCTCGACCTGGTACAGCTCGACGTGGCTTTGGAAAACGGTTGGACATGGACATCGTTCAATGTAAGCAACGACAAGATGGCCGATATCTCCGAGATATTGAGGAACAACGAATGGGCTTCGGGCGACGAAGTGAAGCGTGAAGACGGCGGTGTAAGTACGTATGGTACGGAAACCGGATGGGTCGGTTCGCTCCGTTCGTTCGACAACGAGGGTATGTTTATGGTCCGTTCTTCTTATGCACAGACCTTGAGTGTGATTGGCAAGCCGGTAAATACGGCCGACAATATTCTTACCGTCCGCAGCGTGAACGATAAGGGTGTGGCCGTATGGAACTACATTCCTTATCTGGCCCAGAAGAACCTGACGTTGAACGAGGCTTTGGCCGGTTATGAAGCCGAAGAAGGCGACGTGGTGAAGAGCCAGAGCGGTTTTGCCATGTACAACGGCAATCTGGGCTGGATCGGTTCATTGACTTACATGCAGCCCGGTAGAGGCTATATGTTGCAGCGTATCGGTACGACCACGGCTACCTTGCAGTATCCGTCGGATAATACGCAAGGAGGACGTGCGAACGTGAAGACACGTTCAATGGGCAATGAACCGGAAATGGTTGATTACGGAGTGGCTAATACCAATTATGCACGTACCATGTCTATGGTGGCCACGGTGGAAGGCATAGAGGTGAACGAAGGCGACGTGCTTAAAGCATACGCCAACGGGGAACTCCGTGGCGAATCGCCGGTTATCTGCCGTGGAGAAAGCGATGAACCGCTCTTCTTCCTGTCTGTAGCCGGAGAACAGGCCGAGTCATTCGACGTGGTTGTGGAGCGAAAAGGCGAAGTGGTGGCATCGGCAGCCGGTGCAGGCAACTTCAAGGCCGACGATGTGAAAGGATCGTATGACAATCCGATTGTGATTTCATTCGTAGATCGGAACAGTCAGGCTGTCTATCCATCTCCGTTCTATAACGAACTCTTCATACGCAAACAGGTAGATCCGAAAGCCAAGGTGATAGTAACCATCAATGATACGAAGGGAACTACGGTAGCCATCTTTAGGGATTGCAACCGAGACGGACAAGTGGATATCCATTGGACCGATGCCTTGAACATGGCTCCCGGCGTTTACATGGTGAATATCAATGTCAACGGTAACGATGACGTATATAAAGTGATTAAAATTAAAAGATAAGTCAAATGGAATATAAACATTTAAAATATATTTTTCTGGGACTTGCATCTGTTTTCTTTGCCGCTTGTACGGAGGAAGACGACAATGTGAAAGTTCCTGAATATACAAAATTTGAAAACCCCGGTTGGATGCCGGCGGCGGGCCCTGTGCCCGCCACCGCACCTACCGACTGGACCATAGAGTTCGGTGGGGGAATGCAAGCCCCTTCTTGGGAAGTCGTGAAGGCATCGCCGATGCAGGCTCCCGACTGGCAGGCTCCCGATATGTTCATTTATCCGGCCAGTATGACGGCTGTGATCCGTATGTCGGACTATATCCGTCCCGACATCACACCGGCCGACCGTTTGGCTGCTTTTATCGGACAGGAATGCCGTGGTATCGCGCAGCAGGTAGAGAATGCACAAGGAGAAGTTTTTTATCTGATTCAGGTGAAAGGCGAGCAAGCCGAAATGGGAAAAGTGGAGTTCCGGTATTACAGTGACCGGAAGAAGGAACTGTTTGTTGCAGCCGAGCAAGTGGCGTTCGAATCAGACATCACTTTGGGCAGCATGGATACGCCTCGTATGTTCACTTGGAATTCTCAAGGCGAGCTGCCTTATTACATGGACTTGGAAGTGAAAGTGGATTTGTCGGCTTTCGACCAGGGAGCGGTGGCAACTGGCGACATGGTGGGTGCTTTCGTCGGGAATGAATGCCGAGGGGTGGGACATGTTTCCGAAGAAGACGGGGCCTATATATTCCGTTTCCGCGCATGGGCTCGTGAAGAGACCGAGAAACTGACGTTACAATATTACACTTCGGATTTGAAAGACATATATGTCTATGGACCGGCCTGTGATTTCCTGCACACGCAGACGCAGAAAGTCGTGATGGACTTGAGGGAACATGGTTATATGGATCTCTATGTGGCTTTGCCCGACGTGGTGCGGCCTTATATGTCGGGAGCTGACAACGTGGCGGCTTTCGTGGGCGATCGTCCGTGTAGCATCGTGCAAGATGGGTTGGACGGCCATTACCTGCTGAAGATGAAAGGTAGCGCCGGTGATAAGATGTCTTTTCGTTATTATTGCGATTCGCTGAAACATGTGTTTGTCACGGAAGAATGCGCACGGTATACCGATGCTACCTCATGGGGCAGTGAGGCCGAATACAACGTGTTGCCGTTGGAAACGGCTTTCAAACTCGTTAATATGCGTGCTGTCTTCACGGTGGATTACTATGAAGCCATCAATACTGAGTTGGCCGAGGGCGACATGTTGGCGGCTTTTGTGGATGATGAATGTCGTGGGGTAGCCCGGGCTGAACGTTACGACGGACGTCTTATTTTCGATATGGATGTGACCGGCACGTTAGGCGTGGCCGAACAGTTCACTCTGAAGTACTATCACGTGGGCAACCGTTATATGTTCACTTGCGCTAAGATGTTTGATTTCGAAGCAGGCGGTTCTATCGGAAGCCGTAACCAGCCGATGGGGATCACATTGCAAGTCGTTGAATAATAATAGAGAAAATCATGAAGATAAGACAAATAATGATAGCGTCCCTGCTTCTGTTTTCGGGCACGAAAGCTTTGGCCCAGCCGGAACGGGTGTCTGTATGGGACGGATTCGGAGATAATGTTTATATGGATGCCGGTGTAGGCGTGCAGGCTCTTTTTGCGCCCGGCTGGCAAGATATAGCTTTTGGGAAACAGATTACCCCTGCTTTAAACTTAGGGGTTGGAAAATGGATAACCCCTTTTTGGGGGCTGCATCTCGATGTGTTCGGTTATAGCCAGAACGGCTATCGTGGAACGCCGTTGGACAAGGGAGTGGAACCTTTCTCTCCCTTAAACAGGGTAGACGTGGGCTACGACGGTTCTTTCCGCTATTACCTGCGTTATTTGGGTGTGCGGGCGGATTTTCGTCTCAGCTTGCTCAACCTGATTACAGGCTGTGAACGGGAAGGGGCTCTTTACGATTTGGTCCCTTTTGCAGGTATGGGCTACAAGCATGCTTTTGCTTATCGGGGAACCACGCGTGAGAACCTGTTTACAGGCCATGTGGGCGTCCGTAATCGTTTCAGCGTACACCGCCTGCTGGATGTCAATGTGGATGTGGTCAGCGAGTGGACAGACAATTATGTCAATCCCACAAAGGGCCGTTATATGGCCTCGGTGGCGTTGAGTGCCGGAGTGAGTGTCTATTTAGGACGCCGGGCTTTCCGCAAACCGGTGATTACGGTACCTGTCGAGGCTGTGCGTTACCGTGTAGATACGGTATTGGTACGCGAAGTTGAGGTTCCGGGCAAGGATAGGGTGATAGGTCGAGTGAATGCCGACCGTTCCAAGTGGAACGTGGTGATGGCTTCCATCCGCTTCTCAGTCAATAGGAACAAGCCGAACGAGGGGCAGGAGACCCAGCTCTACGAAGTGGCTCGTTTCTTGCATGACAATCCCGGGGCAGCCGTGTGTGTGGAGGGCTATGCCGACGCCACGTCCGGTTCCGAAGCCTACAACCGTGAGCTGGCCGGCCAGCGTGCGGAATATGTGAAAAAACAGTTGGTGGATAAATATGGGGTAAGGTCCTCGCAGGTAACCACGAAAACTGTCGGTACGGACGTGCAGCCCTATAAGGGGGAGCCTGTATGGAACTGTGTGGCATTGATACGTCTGGTAAAGTAGTCTTATAAGAATCCGGAATGAAAAAGCCGTCTCATGTGTGATATGGGACGGCTTTTTCTGTTATATTTGCAGTTAGAAAGATTTAAAAGCGATGTGATATGGAAAAGAATACTGTATTGATAACCGGCGCTTCCTCGGGAATAGGAGAGGGATGCGCCCGCAAGTTCGCCAAGAACGGGCACCGGCTGATTCTGAATGGCCGTAACGTGGAGAAACTGAATGCCGTAAAGGACGAATTGGAAGAAAAATATGGAGTCGAAGTATGGCTGTTGCCGTTCGACGTGCGCGACCGTGCCGCAGCCCGTGCTGCCTTGGATTCCCTTCCCGAAGAGTGGAAGGCCATAGACGTGTTGGTGAACAATGCCGGCCTGGTCATCGGGGTGGATAAAGAGCACGAAGGAAACCTCGACGAGTGGGACGTGGTGATAGACACGAACGTGAAAGCCCTCTTGGCCATGACGCGCCTCGTGGTGCCCGGCATGGTGGAGCGGGGCAGGGGACACGTCATCAACATGGGGTCCATTGCCGGAGACTATGCTTATCCCGGCGGGAGCGTGTACTGTGCCTGCAAGGCGGCGGTGAAGGCCCTGTCGGACGGTTTGCGTATAGATTTGGTGGATACTCCCATACGTGTGACGAACGTCAAGCCCGGATTGGTGGAGACGAACTTCTCCGTAGTGCGTTTCCGTGGCAATAAGGCTGCGGCCGACAACGTGTATGAAGGGCTTCGTCCGCTCACGGGCGATGATGTGGCCGAGGTGGTTTATTTCGCTGCTTCCTTGCCCGAGCATATCCAGATAGCCGAAGTGTTGGTCATGCCTACCAACCAGGCCACGGGTACGATAGCTTACCGCAAGAAATAAGAGATTATGGCATTTATTTATTTTTTGTTGTTTATCGGTCTTTTGGCTATTTGGGCTTTGAATGAGTCTCGGAAACAACGTTCTCATGATGCCAAACAATAAAAGCACCGTTCGTTAGTATCCGGTTTATGTTTTTCGGATGCAACCGTATTGGCTAATGCCGCATGCCTTAAAAACAGGAGGATGCGGCGTTTTTGCATCTGAATCCTGATATGTCCATCCATCTTTTCGTGTCTTAATGGCTGTATGTTTTTTAGAAAACACATAAATATTTGTTTTACAAGGATTTGAATCCGTAGAAAATTCTTCCGCAGAATGAAAAATCGTTCGGCTGAGATTGAAAAATTGTTTGGCTGAGATTGATTTTCCGTTCTGCGGAGGTTGATTTTTGTCTTTGAAAAGGAATTTTTTTCATTCTTTTTAGTCCGCTTTTACGTTTTTTCTTTATCTTTGCCTTGTCGCCATGCCGAAGCCCTTGTAAAAAGGGCGGTTGGAATGGGGACACATATATTGTGGAAAGGCGTTTACTTGACGCTTTGTTCTTCGACGCATAGAAACTTCGCAAACTTCTAATCCTGTCAAGGACATGGCAACGGTAGATGCCCTGTGGGTATGTTTTATACAGACCCTCATTGTACCTGTGCATTTTCGCATAGGGTAGTGAGAGGTATATATACATATCGGCGTGGGGCTTCTGCGTTGCTCGTTCAGACAGGATTGGGCAATGCGAAGGCCTCTATGCGTGGGACGGGCAACAGGTACGGACTCCCTGCGCTTTTTTCGTATATGTACCATTCATTAATATTTAATATCTTGATTAGGGGAGTGTCAAGAAAAGACGTTTTAGTATGAAGAATCTAAGACTTTGTTGGGCAGCCTTTGGGTTGTGTGTGTCGTTAGGAGTTTCCGCTGTCTCTTATACACATCTCCGAGCCCACGAGACTACGCTGCATCTCGT
>OWHZ01000602.1_pt1 | contig 19296 bp, 10 predicted proteins | sample 1732651 | NCBI WGS metagenome assembly OWHZ01 (sample SAMN05065738, study PRJEB22554) | human gut metagenome | biome: ENVO:2100002; feature: ENVO:00000062; material: ENVO:00002003 | host: Homo sapiens | place: USA
GATTTTGGACAAAATCATCGAAAACCTCCCGGCAGGCATTGTTGTGAAGGACATCAACAACAACTTCAAGTACCTCTACCGCAACCGCGAATCGTATAACCGCGAAATCCCCATACAAGAGGCATTGGGAAAGGACGACTTCGATTTTTATCCTCTGGAGACTGCTCAGGAAAAGAGGGCGCAAGACATCGAAATAGCCAGAACCGGCAAAGAGATGCACTGGATTGCGGAAGAACGCGACGGAAACGGAAATCCCATCTATCTGGACAAACGGAAGATGAAGATTGAAAGCAACGACTTCTCCCCCATCCTGCTGAACATCGAATGGGACATCACGGAAATGGAACAGATGAAACGGGAACTGCTCGTAGCCAAGGAGAAAGCCGAGACCTCCGACCGGCTCAAATCTGCCTTTCTCGCCAACATGAGCCACGAGATACGCACACCGCTCAATGCCATTGTAGGCTTCTCACGAATTATTGCCGAAAGTACCGACGAGGAAGAACGGCTAGGCTATTACGAAATAGTGGAATCGAACAACGAACGCCTGCTCCAGCTCATTAACGAAATCCTCGACTTATCAAAAATAGAATCGGGCATCGTGGAGTTCACCATCACGCCCGTACGCCTCCATCCACTCTGCAAGGAGATACACGACGCACATATTTTCCGCTGTCCCGAAGGAGTGGAACTGATATACGAACCCTCTGACGAGAATATCGTGATTGACGGAGACAAGAACCGGATTTTCCAGGTCATTTCCAATCTGATAGGCAATGCCTTCAAGTTCACCACCAGCGGGCACATCAGTTACGGGTATCGCCGGGAAGGCAAGTATGTAGCATTCCACGTCACCGATACGGGTATGGGCATTGCACCGGACAAGGTGGACCGGGTATTCGAACGTTTCGTCAAGGTGAACAACTTTGCCCAGGGCACCGGATTGGGACTTTCTATCTGCAAAACCATCATCGAACGTCTGGGTGGCAACATATCCGTCACTTCAGAGGTGGGTAAAGGCACCACATTTACTTTTGTTCTCCCGCTGGAATCCACCAGCAAAACAGAGGCGGAAAAGAAAGAAGAGGACAACCAGGAAACGACAGCAGAGACACACTCCACAGAGCAGAGGGGCAAAAATGCAGCCCCCGGAGATTCCCCGAAGAATGAAGAGGTCGGAGCACTCCCTACCCCTCCTTTCAAGACCATCCTGATTGCCGAAGATACAGAAAGCAACTTCATCCTAATTAACGCCATTTTAGGCCGACTCTATCGGCTGAAACATGCCAAAGACGGCATGGAAGCCGTAACGATGTTCGAGGAAGTCCACCCCGACCTCATCTTGATGGACATGAAAATGCCCAACCTTGGCGGAATCGACGCCACTCGCATCATCCGTGAACTGGTACCGGACGTCCCCATCATCGCCCTTACAGCCTATGCCTACGAGCACGACAAGCAAGCTGCCCTGGAAGCAGGTTGCAACGACTTCCTTACCAAACCCTTCACTCAAGAAGTGCTGAAGGAAACCATCAAGAAATGGCTGGATGATAAAGGATGACTGAAAAACAGTCATCCTCCACTTTATGCAAAAATATCACTTCGCTGGATATAAGCAATCACATCCCCTTTATTGACCACATCCCCTTGCTTGGCACAGACTTCCACCACACGTCCGGTAAATCCGGTCCATATCTTCTCGTATTCGCCCCACGGCGTAGAGATGTAGCAGAACACCTCATCATGCTGGTACTTGCGTCCGATGAAAGGAGCAGAAGAAGGACCTTCGACGGAAACCTCCCAAAGCACTTGCCCCTTGGAAGGCGCGATTATCGGGTCTGCCTTGGCACGCTTCAGCTTCTTGATTTCTTCTTCCGAGTATCCGTTTTTGGCCATTGCCGCATCCTTGGCACGCTGCAGGTCATCCTCAAAACGTTTCTTGGCAACGCCGGATTTATAGTCGCGATACTGTCGGTCGTGCATGGCAAGCTCGAAGAGTTCCTCGTCATCATCGCCATATTCCCAACCGTTTTCGTCCATCTCTTTCCGGTATGTATCCAGAGCATCCGGGTAGTTCAGCTGCGGGTCCGTATCCACGAACTCAAAGCCTTTGGACTTGGCCAGTTCCACTATCTCGGGCGCTAAAGTACCGGGGAGGCGTCCGCTCTTGCCCAAAATCATGTCCCACGTATGGTTGTCTATCATCGTCCAACGCTCCTCTCCCTTTACCTGCTGCATGAGGTTCATCAAAGCCACATTCTTCACATACTGGCTGAAAGGAGTCACCAAAGGAGGATAACCCAGCTTGGGCCATACATATTCCACTTCGTCGAACAGCATGACGAGCAGGTCGTCCAGACTGAGTTCCGGCTCGTTCTTACCGCGCAGTATCATGTTGATGCCGGAATGCACTCCCTTCAAGTCGGCCATCATGGAGCCCATCATGCCACCCGGCAAACCGCACTTCAGCAAGAGTGAGGACATATGTTTATTGGTGGGGTCCATGAAATAACCCAAGAACTCGTCAATGAACTCCTGCGTCATGGCACGGGCTTTCATGTAGGCTTTCATGTTTATGTCGGGCACTTGGAAACCCAGGTCTTTCAGCATGGCCTGCACGGAGATGATGTCCGGATGAACCTTGCCCCACGACATGGGTTCCATCGCCACATCGATGATGTCGGCACCGTTCTCACAGACTTCGAGAATGGAAGCCATGGAAAGTCCGGGACCGCTATGCCCGTGGTATTGTATCAGCACATCGGGGTGCTTCTCCTTAATGGTTCTGACAAGCTGTCCCAGCATACCCGGACGTCCGATGCCCGCCATATCCTTCAAGCAGATTTCAGGTGCCCCGGCTTCAATCAACCGGTCGGCAATACTGGCATAGTATTCCACCGTATGGACGGGAGAATACGTGATGCAGAGCGTAGCCTGCGGTATCATGCCCGCTTCCAGAGCATATTTGATAGAAGGAATTATATTCCGCGTCTCGTTCAATCCGCAGAAGATACGGGTAATGTCCACACCCTGGGCATGCTTCACCTTGTACATCAGCCGGCGCACATCTGCCGGAACGGGATACATGCGCAGTGCATTTAGCCCGCGGTCGAGCATATGCGTCTGTATGCCTGCTTCCCTAAAAGGTGCGGTAAAGGCGCGTACAGCCTTGTTGGGATTTTCACCATACAGAAGGTTTACCTGCTCAAAAGCTCCTCCGTTTGTTTCAACGCGTGCAAAACAACCCATTTCAACTATCAACGGAGCAATACGTACCAACTGGTCTACCCGGGGTTGATACTTACCGGACGACTGCCACATGTCCCGGTAAACAAGACTGAATTTAATTTCCTTTTTCATCATAGTCAGTAATAAGAGATTTTTTCCTTCGGTTAACTTAACATATACAAATATAAAGGATTATTCTGACATATAGTCAAGAATAACCCTTAAAAATTCATCACTGACAATATGTTATATATCATATTGCTACTATCAAATTATTATCAGATGAAATCTTTCAGTTCATCCTGCAACTTCTGGCGTGTAAAGAAGATGCGGCTTTTCACCGTTCCGAGCGGAAGGCCGAGGCGTTCGGCAATCTCGCGGTACTTGAAACCGGACACATGCATGGAGAAAGGGACTTTATAGTCGCGTGGAAGGGCATTGACGATGCGATGCATTTCTTTCAGGTCGTAGGCACCCTCGGTACTGGCAAAACCAGAGTCCTGGGGCATGCTGAGGTGATACTGATTGTCCGTCTGGTCCACAAAAGTCTGTTCGCGAACTATTTTCCGGTAATTATTGATAAAGATGTTGCGCATAATGGTATACATCCAACCTCTGAAATTGGTGTCGGGTTCAAATTTGTCTTCGTTATCCAAAGCCTTGAGAGATGTCTCTTGCAACAAATCATTCGCTTCTTCCCGGTCGGCTGTCAACTTGTATGCAAAGCGAAGCAGTTCTTCTTGCACTGCAAGTAAATCTTTTCTAAAACTGTAAGTATTCATACTTTGCTCAATTTTTAAATAGTTAATAATGGTTTAGGTTTTACGATTGCAAGTATAAGGAAGATTTGAAGCCCCGGGGGACGGAATACGGTTTTTATTAGGGGGGAAAACTATCATTTGACAGTTTACACCCCCCTCTCTGATAGTTTACGGGTGATATTATATACTGAAAACCATCATTTTTCCGAAGATTTCGTAAATGTTACGTGATTTTTTTATAGCTTTGCCTACATATAGGAAAACACTTTTATTACATAAAAACACTTTATTTTATGAAATCATTTCAATTTAAGTCACTTCTTCTGCTGGCTGCCCTCATCATTTCCCTGCCCTCCTTTGGACAAGGACTGAAGGCGTTCAAGCTGAAGAACGGTCTTTCCGTATATATATGGGAAGATGAATCCAAATCGGACGTGTTCGGACTGGTAGGCGTACGTGCCGGTTCCATCAACGACCCCGAAGAGTACACGGGACTTGCACACTACCTGGAGCACGTCATGTTTAAAGGAACAGACAAGATAGGCGCGCTGAACTGGACGGAAGAAGAACCGATCTACAAGGAAATCATCGCCAAGTACGACCAGATGGCCGAAGAAGCCGACCCGGCAAAAAAAGAAGCCATCAGCAAGGAAATCAATGAGCTGACCGTCAAAGCTGGAAAATTGGGACTTCCCAACGAATACTCCAACCTGATGGAAAGCATGGGTGCCAAAGGGGTGAATGCAGGCACCTACTATGACTGGACCTTCTATCACAGCTCCTTCCCTGCCTATCAGATAAACAAATGGCTGGAAATCTCCTCACAACGTTTCCTGCATCCCGTATTCCGTTCCTTCCAGTCGGAGCTGGAAAACGTGTACGAAGAATATAACCGTTCACAAGATGACCAGGGACGTGCACAGAACCAGTTCGTGATGGAGAAAGCTTTTGAGGGACATCCTTACTCCCGTTCCATCATCGGCCTGCCCGAACATCTGAAGAATCCCCGCTTGAGCAAGCTGATTGAATTTTACGAACAATGGTATGTCCCCGAAAACATGGTACTGGTACTCGTAGGAAACATCAAAGCCCAACAAATCAGCGGACGCATCAATGCCGCCTTTGGACGTCTGGCTGCTAAGCCCGCACCCGAACGCAAGGTCTACCAGAACCTCGAAATAAAGGGCCGCAAACAGTATTCGGCTAAAGTAGGATTCTACCCGCAAGTGGCAATGGTATTCAATGGAGTACCTGCCGGACATCCCGACGAAGACGCTCTGGACATCGCTCTGGCACTGCTGAACAACAACAGTCAGACCGGAACTATGGACAAGCTGGTACTGGACGGTGAACTGACCAGCGCCGGAGCCTACACCCGTACTTTCCGCGAACAAGGACGCGCCATCGTAGCGGCCATTCCCCTCTACGACGAAAACCAGCGCCGTTTCGAGTCTACCAAGAGCGCCGAAAAGAAAGCCTTGAAAGCCATCCAGCAAATCGCCAACGGAGAATTCGAGGACTGGAAAATTGATGCCATCAAAGCCGAGAAATGCCGCCAGTTCGACCTGGAAATGGAGTCGAACGAGGACAAGGCCATGATACTGATGAACGCCTTCTACAACGAGCAGGACTTGGGCGACATACTCAATTACAAGGACAAGATTATGGCCATCACCACTGACGACATCAAGCGAGTAGCCAAGAAATATCTGTCAGACAATTACCTGGCCCTATATATCGAAAAAGGAAAGCCTGACAAGAACGCCAAGATTGAGAAGCCGGGTTACAAACCCGTAGAACCTCCGATAGGAAAAGAATCGCTCTATGCAACACAATTCAAAAACCTGCCCATCGGACAGATGGAGGAGAAATTCGCAGACTACGGCGAAGTGCAAATCAAGCAACTGAACGACCGTTCAAAGATGTACTACACACCCAACAAGGAGAATAACGTATTCCAGTTGGTTGTACAATACGGAGCCGGTGAACGCGAATTCCCAAAACTTGGCTATGCCGCCCAGTTGATGAACAACGCAGGCATCATGGGGGCCTACGAACCGCAAGAGTTGAAAGAAGAACTCAGCAAGCTGAACGCAACCTGCCACGTGACAGCCGATGATGACAACCTCTACATCATCATGGAGGGCTACGAAGCCACCCTGCCGCAAGCCTGCCAGCTACTTTCACGCCAGATTTTGATGCCAAAACTGGACGAAAAGCAACTGGCACGTCTGAAAGGTTCGGCAATGGGTATGCGCCAGCAGCGCAAAGACAACGTCAGCATCCTGAACGAAGCACTGCGACAGTACATGCTCTACGGAGAGAAATCAGACTACATCAAGGAGCTGACCGACAAGGAGATTTACGAATTACAGATTTCAGAACTGACGGGCGACATCAACCGTGCCTCCAACTACGAGGCAAAGGTGTTCTTTACCGGAACACTCCCCTTCGACCAAGTATACGACATTCTGAGCAAGAACCTCCCGTTGGTGGCCAACGAACGCCCGTCCAACTCCCCGCAGGCAAAGGACATGATGCCGGTGACCGAAAACACCGTCTACTTCCTGCCTAACAACGATGCAGAACAAGCCCAAATCCACCTCTACATCCCGATGCAGAAGGCTGACAAAAAGGACGACGTGCTGCGTAGCGCATTCAACCAATACTTCGGCCTTGACTTCACCGGCATCGTTCTGAACGAAATCCGCGAAAAACGCTCCATGGCCTACACAGCCTACGCATTCGTCGGCACGCAAGGCATAGCCGGAAAAGCAAGCTATCTGCGCGGCTATATCGGTACCCAGAACGACAAGGCAAACGATGCACTGGACGTGCTGATGGGTCTCGTCAACGACATGCCGAAGAATCCGGAACGTATCGACAACATCAAGAGCTACCTCCGCCAAGCCATGCTGACCAGTCACCCCAGCTTCCGCAACAAAGCCATGGAACTGGTAGACTTGGGCTACAGAGGCTACACGGACGACCCAGCAAAGGAAAACCTGCCGAAAGTAGATGCACTGACCTTTGACGACATCGTGAAATTCTACGAAGAGAACATCAAAGACAAACCTTACTGCATTTCCATCATGGGCAACCCTAAGAACATTGACCTGAAGCGGCTGGAAAAATTCGGCAAGGTAGTGAAACTGAACGAACGCAAACTTTTCAACACGAAGGATGCATTGTTCTAACCTTGTTTTATCCCCTTAGCAATCCCATCCTCTTTCCCCCTTATCAGGGGAACGAGGAATATGAAAGATTCCCCGACATTTCGGTTCCAAATGCCGGGGAATCTTATATTTAACACCTGAAGTTCTTTTGCACATTGCCCGGAATTTCACCGGAAAATCCCTGAGATTCTCAGACAGCAGATAACGGACTACCCTTCCTGCTCCTCTTCATTGCCCGAAAGGATAGGCAGGCAAATCCTATACTTCACCGCCAGTATGCGGGTAACGAACACCGTCACACCGCCCACAATCTGACACACGAAAGACTCCATCCTCAGAAGATGGCACATCCAGTAGAAGGTTCCTCCCACCACACAAGCCATCGCATAAATCTCCTTCCGGAATATCAGCGGAATTTCGTTAATGAATACGTCACGTATCACACCTCCCGCAGCCCCGGTGATGCTGCCCATAATGATGGCCACCCAGAAGGGATAGCCCAGCGCGATGCTCTTGCCCACGCCGACCACCGTGAACAGTGCCAGGCCGATACTGTCGAATATGAAGAACGTATTGTGCAGATGGATGAGATGTTTACCGAAGAGGATGACCCACAACAAGGCCAGTCCGGTACAAATCAAGTAAATGGGATCCGTCATCCAGCCCGGGGTGACGTCCAGCAACAGGTCGCGTATCGTACCGCCGCCAATGGCCGTCACAAAACCCACCACATACGCTCCAAACCAGTCGAACCGCTTGGCCGAGGCCAGGCGTATGCCACTGATGGCAAAGGCAAATGTGCCAATGAAATCGAGTATCTGAACAAATGTTGGCATTATCACTTTGAGAATTAAAAATTATAAATTATAAATTAAACATTGAATAAGTGTGTATTTTCAACAGACACTCTGAAAATAATAGGCAAAGTAACAAATAATTTCCCTAAGAAAACGTATTTTTGTCGTATCATTTTTCACCAACTACGACAATGAGAATAACAATCGTATCGGGCGCACGCCCCAACTTCATGAAAATAGCCCCCATCTGCCGCGCCATCGACGCCGCCAGAGAGGCAGGAAAGAACATCTCCTACCGCATCGTCTACACCGGTCCGCAGGATGACACCAGCCTGGATGCCTCGCTCTTCTCCGACCTTTCCATGAGGAAACCGGATGCCTACCTCGGTGTCACCGGACACAACCACTCGCAGGTGGCAGCCTCCATCATGCTCGCCTTCGAGCGGGAGTTGGACGGGCATCCGGCACAAGTCGTACTGGTGGTAGATGACATGACCGCCACTATGAGCTGCTCCATCGTCGCCAAGAAGCGCGGACTGAAGGTGGCGCACGTCATAGCCGGCACACGCTCTTTCGACATGAACATGCCCCGCGAGGTGAACCGCACCATCGTGGACGCCATTTCCGACTATCTCTTCACCGCCGGCATGGTGGCCAACCGCAACCTCAACCAGGAGGGCATGATACCCGAATATATCCACTACGTGGGCAACATACTGATTGACACCATCCGTTTCAACCGCCACCGCCTGGTGCAGCCCATGTGGTTCTCCAGCCTCGGCCTGCGGAAAGGGAACTACCTGCTGCTCACCCTCAACCGCCGCGACCTGCTGGAGAAGAAAGCCGTACTGCACTCCCTGCTCCAGACCGTCATCGAGAAGGCCGGCGGCATGCCTATCGTCGCCCCGCTACACCCCTACGTGCAAAAGGCGGTGAAGTCGCTGGAAGTGAATGCTCCCAACCTGCACATCCTGCCTCCGCAGAGTTACCTGCACTTCGGATTCCTCATCAACCAGGCACGGGGCATCGTCACCGACTCGGGAAACATCGCCGAAGAAGCTACCTTCCTCGACGTCCCCTGCATCACCCTCAATACCTATGCCGAGCATCCCGAAACCTGGCGCATCGGTACCAACGAGCTGGTAGGCGAAAATTCCTTCGCCCTCTCCGCCTCGCTCGACAAGCTGCTGCACGGAGAATGGAAGCACACCACCCTGCCCGACCGCTGGGACGGACGAACGGCGGAACGCATCGTACAGACACTACTGAACGGCAACAATTCATAATCCTCCATAAATTCTATCCCAAGCTTGCAAACGTCTATCCCAAACCTACGGACGCTTATCCCAAGCTTGGGCTTTTCTATCCCAAGGCTTGGGATAGAACTTTCTCCATACGTTGTGCAACTTTATCCTTTATATCCGGCAACTTTTCTATAAGGATTCTGTACGTTTTTTATCTGTATCCGACAAACAAGACATACGACTTTCACGTTCATTTAACCATATCTCCCGTTTCTTTAGTCTATATTTGCTTCTTGATTAACCTTAATTTGTTAACTTTGCGCCCGAATTATCTGTAACTTATGAAGCAAAGATATACAATTTACGCCCTTTTCCTGCTGTCACTGTTCGTCTCCATCAGCGCATCCGCCCAGATAAAGGGTGTCATCACAGACTCCCTCACGAACGAACCGCTGATGTACATCACCGTACAGTATGAAGGGAAAGGTGTAGGCGGCATCTCCAACGCAAACGGTGAATACCAGGTGGAAACCCGCAAAGGCTGGGATGAGCTGACGTTCTCCGCCGTAGGCTATATCACCAAGAAAGTAAAACTGAAACCCGGCACCCGGGTGCTGAACGTCAAACTGCAATCGGATGACATCATGCTCTCCGAGGTCGTGGTGAAGCCCAAAAAGGAGAAATATTCCCGCAAGAACAACCCCGCCGTGGAGTTCATGAAGAAGGTCATCGAGAACAAGAAGGCGCTGAAACTGGAAGAGAACGACTACTACCAGTACCAGAAGTACGAAAAGATGAAGATGTCGCTCAACGACGTCACCCCTGACAAAATGGAGAAAGGCATCTACAAGAAATTCTCCTTCTTCAAAGACCAGGTGGAGGTATCACCCAAGACCAACAAAATGATTCTGCCCATCTCCATCAAGGAGACGGCCAGCAAGACCATTTTCCGTAAAAGCCCCAAAAGCGAAAAGACCATCATCGAAGGTATGAACTCCGCCGGTATCGAAGAGTTCTTCAACACCGGAGACATGCTGGGGACCATCCTTACGGACGTATTTTCCGACATCAACATCTACGACGACGACATCCGCCTGCTGCAACGCCGCTTCGTCAGCCCCATCGGCCGCGGAGCCATCAGCTTCTACAAATACTACTTGATGGACACGCTCATGGTGGATAGGCAGGAGTGCGTGCACCTCACCTTCGTTCCCCAGAACCCACAGGACTTCGGTTTCACGGGGCACCTCTACGTGGTGAAGGACTCCACCTATGCCGTGAAGAAATGTACCATGAACCTGCCCAAGAAGACGGGTGTCAACTTCGTGGAAAACCTCGACATCGTGCAGCAGTTCGAACAACTGCCCGACGGAAACTGGGTGCTGACCGATGACGACATGACCGTGGAACTGCACTTTGTGAAAGGCATCCAAGGCCTGGAAGTACAGCGGACCACCAAGTACAGCGACTATCAGTTCACGGAGATAGAACCCCGGCTCTTCCGCCTGAAAGGAAACGTCATCAAGGAGGCGAACATGCTTGCCAAGAGCGACGAGTATTGGGCGAAAGTGCGCCAAGTGCCCCTCACCAAGAAGGAGAGCACGATGGACGTATTCATGAACCGCATCGAACAGATTCCCGGCTTCAAGTACGTTATCTTCGGGGCGAAAGCCTTGATTGAGAACTTCGTGGAGACGGGCAGCAAGAACCATCCCAGCAAGTTCGACTTCGGTCCTATCAATACAATGATAACCAGCAACTACGTCAACGGCACGCGCTTCCGTCTGAGCGGTATGACAACCGGTAACCTCGACCCGCATTGGAGCCTGAGCGGTTACGGCGCCTACGGAACCAAGGACAAGAAATGGTTCTACTCCGGGCAGGTGGCCTACTCCTTCAACAAGCGCGAATACGTATTATGGGAGTTCCCGAAGCACTACATCGCCTTCAAGTACACCTACGACGTGATGTCTCCCATGGACAAGTACCTCGCCACGGACAAGGACAACTTGTTTGTCGGCTGGAAATGGACTACGGTAGACCAGATGTCCTACATGCGTGATGCCACGCTGACCTACGAGCTGGAAACCAATACCGGCTTCTCCGTACAGGCCATGGCACGCCACCGCAACGACCAGCCTGCGGGGCAACTGCAATACTGGAAGAACAACGGAGAAACACCCGGACAGTGGGATGAAAAGAATACGCTGGTGCACGACATCACCACTACCGAGCTGGGTGTGACCCTGCGTTACGCTCCTGGTGAAACCTTCGTCAACACCAAACAGCGCCGCGTGCCCGTATCGTTGGATGCGCCCACCTTCACCCTCTCCCACACCGCCGGATTCAAGGGTGTGCTGGGTGGAGAGTACAACTTCAACCTGACGGAAGCCAGCATCCGGAAGCGCTTCTGGTTCGGCTCGTGGGGTAAGCTGGACATTACGGCACGTGCCGGTGCGCAATGGAACACCGTCCCCTTCCCTCTGCTGAACCTGCCGATGGCGAACCTCTCGTACATCACGCAGAACAACGAATCGTTCAACCTCATCAACAACATGGAGTTCCTGAACGACCGCTATGCCTCGCTCAACCTGAGCTACGACATGAACGGAAAACTCTTCAACCGCATCCCGCTCATCAAGAAGCTGAAGTGGCGCGAGATGTTCCGTGTCCGCGGCCTGTGGGGCACGCTGACCGACAAGAACAACCCGTACAAGAGCAGTAACCCGGACTTGTTCCTCTTCCCCACGCGCGACGGTGTACCCACCAGCCACATCATGGACAAGACCCCCTATGTGGAAGCCAGCGTAGGTATCTACAACATCTTCAAGCTGCTCCATATAGAATATGTACGCCGGCTGACTTATACCGACATCCCCGGAACAAAGAACTGGGGAATACGATTCATGATATTGACAGTGTTTTGATTAGTAATTAGTTATTAGTGATTGGTGATTAATTATGGGATGAGTAATAATGATGAAAGAAAGTATATTAAAAGATAAATCGATGGATTTTGCAGTACGTATAGTAAACCTATACTATTATTTAAATGATAAAAGGCAAGAGAGAGTGATGTCTATCACACCCCAACAATACGATTCCCTCAATGAAGATTGTGTAATTCTTATAAAAATGATAACCGCTACTATCGTTACTTGCAAAAAGAACAACTCAAAACCACCAATCACCAATAACTAATCACTAATAACTAACAACCATGCCTCCATTAGCAGAACGGCTTCGACCAAGAACATTAGACGAATACATCGGACAGAAACATTTGGTGGGTCCGGGTGCGGTGCTGCGCAAAATGATTGACGCAGGACGCATATCCTCATTCATTCTGTGGGGTCCTCCGGGAGTGGGAAAGACAACCCTGGCACAGATTATCGCCAACAAGCTGGAAACCCCTTTCTATACGCTCAGTGCCGTGACCAGCGGCGTGAAGGATGTACGCGACGTGATAGAGCGTGCCAAGAGCAACCGTTTCTTCTCGCAAGCCAGCCCCATCCTCTTCATCGACGAGATACACCGTTTCAGCAAGTCGCAGCAAGACTCGCTGCTGGGTGCCGTGGAGCAAGGCACCGTGACGCTGATAGGCGCCACCACGGAGAACCCGTCGTTCGAAGTCATTCGCCCGCTGCTGTCGCGCTGCCAGCTCTATACCCTGAAGTCACTGGAGAAGGACGACCTGCTGGAACTGCTGCAACGCGCCATCACCACAGACACCGTGCTGAAGGAACGGAAAATAGAACTGAAAGAAACCACCGCCATACTCCGCTTCAGCGGAGGAGACGCCCGCAAGCTGCTCAACATTCTGGAACTGGTAGTGGAATCCGAAGCCGGAGAAACCGTCATTATTACCGATGACATGGTGACCGAGCGCCTTCAACAGAACCCTCTTGCCTATGATAAAGATGGAGAGATGCACTACGACATCATCTCCGCCTTCATCAAATCCATCCGGGGCAGCGACCCGGATGGCGCCATCTACTGGCTGGCACGTATGGTCGAAGGCGGTGAAGACCCTGCCTTCATAGCCCGCCGCCTCGTCATCTCCGCCTCCGAAGACATCGGACTGGCCAACCCCAACGCGCTGCTGCTTGCCAACGCCTGCTTCGACACGCTGATGAAGGTAGGATGGCCCGAAGGACGTATCCCCCTGGCAGAAGCCACCATATACCTTGCCACCAGCCCCAAGAGCAATTCGGCCTACATGGCCATCAACAACGCCCTGCAGCTGGTACGCGAAACGGGTAACCTCCCCGTACCCCTGCACCTGCGCAACGCGCCCACCAAATTGATGAAGCAATTGGGCTACGGCGAGAACTACAAGTACGCCCACGACTACCCCGGCAACTTCGTCAAGCAACAATTCCTGCCCGACGAATTGAAAGACCGCCGTATCTGGGAACCACAACTCAACCCTGCCGAGCAGAAGCATAAGGAACGGATGCAGCAACTCTGGGGAGGGGAAAAGAATTGGTAAGCTATCAATTCAAATTAAAAATTGAAAATTAAAAATTAAAAGTTGGAGATTAAAAGTCAGATACAGAAAATCTCCACAACAAATAACTCATAACTCCATGAATATAGTAGTATTAGACGGCTATGCCGCCAACCCCGGCGACCTTTGCTGGGACGAATTGCAAGCCTTGGGCGAGTGCACCATCTACGACCGCACCGCCCCTGCGGAAGTATTGGAACGCGCCGCCGGTGCAGAAATCCTGCTGACCAACAAAACTGTGCTCACCGCCGAACACATGGCCGCACTGCCCGAACTGAAGTATATCGGTGTGCTGGCCACCGGATACAACATCGTAGACACCGCTGCCGCCAAAGAACGCGGCATCATCGTCACCAACATTCCCGCCTACAGCACCGACTCCGTTGCCCAGATGGTCTTTGCCCATATACTGAACATCGCCCAGCAAGTGCAGCACCACTCCGAAGAGGTGCACCGGGGCCGCTGGACAGCAAGCAAGGACTTCTGTTTCTGGGACACGCCGCTCATCGAACTGCGCGAAAAGAAGCTCGGAATCGTAGGCCTGGGCCACACCGGTTTCACCACCGCCCGCATCGCCATCGGCTTCGGTATGAAGGTATGTGCCTACACCTCCAAGACCAACTTCCAGCTTCCTCCCGAAATCCGCAAGATGGAGCTGGACGAGCTGTTCCGCGAATGTGACATCATCAGCCTGCACTGTCCCCTCACCGACTCCACCCGCGAGATGGTAAATGCAGAACGGCTCCGACTGATGAAGCCCACCGCCATTCTCATCAATACCGGACGCGGCCCGCTCATCAACGAACAAGACCTTGCCAATGCACTTAACAACGGCACCATCTATGCCGCCGGCGTAGACGTACTCTCGCAAGAACCTCCCCGTGCCGACAATCCGCTGCTCTCCGCCCGCAACTGCTATATCACTCCGCACATTGCCTGGGCAAGCACCGCCGCGCGCGAACGCCTCATGCAGATTATGCTCGAGAACATCAAGGCCTACCAAGACGGTAAGCCGGTGAACGTAGTGAATAAATAAGCAAACAACATGGGAAAGTCCGCCGTAAAAGGTCTGTTCTACATCTGCCTGATAGCAGCGACATTTGTCTTGGCCACCATCACCATAGTGGCAGCCTTCTCAGGAAACGTGGCTCCGGTCGATTCCGTCATCATGCCATTACTGGGGCTGGCAGTGCCCGTACTCCTGATTGTCAATCTGATAACGGCACTCTGCTGGGCATTGGCCCATAAGCGCTGGGCACTGGTTCCGCTGGTGGCATTCTTCTGCAACTGGGGATATCTGACGTCTGTCTTCCAGCTCCACCTGCCGAAAGACAAGACCCTGGCAGGCAAGTATCTGAAGATAGCCACCTACAACATACACAACTTTGGAGGTGAAATTACCGGTTATTCCTGCAAGGAGATAGCCCGGTACATGCAGCAGGAGGGCGTGGATGTGCTATGCTTCCAGGAGTTCGGAGACAACAGTGACTTCCCCACGGACAGCATACGGCGCGTACTCTCGCATTGGTCACACGCGCTCATCCCTTCCGAAGACTCTGTCAAGGGCGTACTGCCTATCGCCGTATTCAGCCGTTATCCATTGGCGAACCACCGTTTCATCACTTACCAGCACAGCTCCAACTGTAGCATGATGTGCGATGTAGTGATGGGTACGGATACCATACGTCTGATAAACAACCACCTGCAGACCACCAGCGTCAGCCAGAAACGCAGGAAGTGGGAACGCGAGCTGGCCACCGACGACACCCGCCGCGAAGTCCAGGCAGCCAAAGATGCCGCAGGCACCCTGCACGAAAACTTCATGAAGCGGGCCACACAGACTTACGTCATCAGCCACTACGCTAAGACCAGCCCCTATCCCGTGCTGCTATGCGGCGACTTCAACTCAATACCTTCCTCCTACACCTACCACCATTTGAGGACAACCCTCAAAGACGGATTCCGCACTGCCGGAAACGGATACATGTACACCTACCGCTATGCCAAACGCATGTTACGTATTGACTACATCTTCCACTCCCCTAGCCTAAAGGGTATCGAATACTACTCTCCAGACCTGGATTTGTGCAGCGACCACAATCCAGTGATTATGGAGGTTGAAATACAATAAAGTAAAGAAATCCCAAAACAATAAGGGCTGTCCCGGAATCCCGGAACAGCCCTTGCCTTATCATATTCCGCCATTCAGCGGAGATTATCTGCACCCGATTAGTTGAACACGTAGCGGATACCGACTTGCAACTTCCAGCATTCGCTGTAGTTCTGATAGGTGTCGTAAGTCTTGGTAGGATATTCACCGTTCACTTTATACATGGAGAATACCGGAGTCAGGTCAGTAGCACTCTTCACCCCTTCATACTTCAGGATTCGGTTGCTGTTGGAAACGGTGTTGGTCTTGGAGATACCCCATTTGGAGTTGATGAGGTTACCCACGTTCATGATGTCGAAACTCAACTGGAAGCAATGCTTAGTCTTGCCAATCTTGAATTCGAAGTCCTCCAGCAGACGGAAATCGAAACGGTGTACCCACGGAGCGCGAGCGGCATAAGCCTCAGCATACTGTCCTTTGTGATTCTTCAGGTACGAATCCTGCTCTACGAATCTCCAGAAAGCAACGCGGTCTTCCTCTGTCTTGAAGTTGATTTCACTATCATCCTTCGGAATATACATCAGGTCGTTGTTGATGCCGTCGCCGTTCATGTCGTTGGTGTAGCAGAAGCTGTAACCGCCGGAAGAATAACCGGAATAGAACAGATTCAGGTGTGTGCCGCGAAGCAGGCCTTTGTGTCTGAAGGGAATGTAGTAGCCCACAGAAGCAATCACCTTGTCGGGAACCACATACTGTGAACGTTGTGCATCCACATAATTGGAACCGTCAATCGTGTTCAGTCCCTGCCAAGTAGAGATGGGGTCGCTGCCCGGAAGACCGGAAACTTCTTTGGACTCCGTGTGCGTATAGGCCAGCATCAGCATCAGGTCGTCCACCGGCTGGGCATTCACCGTGATGTTTGCCGTATAACCGTAACCTTTGGAAGTATTGTCGAGCACCACGGCATTCTTGCCATTGTAATGCACGAAGTCGCCTGCATATTTCACATTCTTGTCGGGGTTGTCATAAAGAGAATAAGAGTACACCATACGGTTATCCGCACCATTGAAACGTTGCATACCCGTATGCAGCAGTTCCGTAGTTGTCACCTCTTTTCCATCAGCGCCCTTGACGGTGGTCAGCTTATTGTACTTCCATTCGTCGGGGTTCTTGATGTTGATATTGTTGATGGTAACGGCATTCACATTCTTTGTAAACATGAACTCTCCCGTCACGGTCAAGGGGAAAGATACGGGTACCTGATAATCCACCGCGATAGACGACTTCCACACCTGTGGCATCTTGAAGTCCTTGGCCACACCCGAAATCTTGCTTCCCGCCACGTGTTTCTCAATCGTGGTGGGGAGGTTGAACTTGTCGATTATCTGGTTCATGTCCGTAATCATGCCGCCTGCCAACTGGTCCAGACGGGAATCGTGGCCCACCACTTTTCCATTGTCATATTGGGTCTTAAAGGTAACGGAGTTCTGTACCATAGAAGCATTGGTCGGCATATTGGTGAAGAAAACCAACGGCAGACGTCCCGTAAACACACCCGTACCTCCACGTACTTTCAGCGACTTGTCCTTGAACACATCCCAAACGAAACCTACACGGGGAGAAATCTGCCATCTGGAATCCGGCCACTTGCCGGTGTCGATGTGCTGCCCGTCGAAGTCGAGCTCATAGATGGCATCGTTTCTCTGGAGATCGTCGTTGTCGAACATCAAGTTGTCGAAACGGATACCGTAGGTCAGTTTCAGACTGTTGCCGAGATTCCATTCATCTTGGGCATAGAAGCCAAGCTGGTTAAAGGTAACCTGGGCATTGGGGTTGGCCACACCGTTGAAACCATAAGTCAAAGCGAATGATTCGGGAGCTGCGCCACTCAGGAAATCTTCCAGACTGTTGTAGCGATAGTATCCCGTACCGTTACGCATATAGGCGTTGTTGGCAAACTGGTGCTCGTAGCTAAGACCTGCCGTCAGCTTGTGGTTACCGGTGAAGAAGGTGAAGTTATCGGTAATGTTCGTAATCTTGTTCTTCACACCGTTGTTGTAGGTGAACAACTCGTAACCGGCGCTCATATACGGTTCCAGAATCTGGTTTCCGTTCTCGTCCTTGCCTGCCATGATGTCGATAAAAGGGAAAGGAGAAGAGTTGGTGCCGCGCATGTCCTCTATATTGGTGTAGGTGAACAGCAGCTGGTTGGAAATCTTATCGGTGAAGCGGCTGTTCAAATCTGCCGCCCAAGACTGCACTTTATTGTCCATGGAATACATGCTGTTGGCAAACGCCATAGACTGTGTACCTACGCGGTAAGTGTTGTTCAAACGGTATCCCGTATCGGAAGAGTTACCGTTCGGGGCATTCCAAGCTGTATTCTTCGTATTGTTGTAGCGGAGGCTCAAGCGATGGCGGTCCGTGATGTTCCAGTCGATGCGGGCCAGAATCTTGGTGTTCTCCTCGTCAGCAGGAAAACTTGTGTAAGAACCTGCGTCGTAGCCGTACTTGTCCTTCAGATGGTTGTACACCTTCTCCATATCCGACTTCAGCGTACGGGACACCATACCTTTTGCCTCTTCACCGTCCTCACGCGCGCGATACTTTATAACCTCTCCCGGAGTCTTCTCTTTTTCGTAGTTCACAAAGAAGAACAACTTGTTCTTGATGATGGGACCACCCAGCGTGAAGCCGTAGGTAGTCTTGGACTCATCGGAACGTGCTCCCAGGTCCTCGCCGTTGATGCGGTTACCGCGCATGTCCTGGTTGCGGTAATAGGTATAGGCAGTACCTCTGAATGTGTTCGTACCACTCTTGGTGATGGCATTGATGCCGCCGCCGATGAAGTTCGTCTGGCGTACGTCGAAGGGAGCCACCACTACCTGCACCTCTTCGATGGCATCCATGGAGATAGGGTTGCCGCCGCCGGGAAGGTTGGAGCTAAGTCCGAAGTTATTGTTGAAGTTGGCACCGTCGATAGTGAAGTTCGTGGAACGTCCGTCACCGCCGGCAAAACTCATGCCGTTAGCATAGGGAGAAAGGCGGGCAATGTCACTGATGCTGCGGTTCACGGTGGGAAGCTGCGTCATCTGTGCAGACGAGATATTGGTAGTGGCACCCGTCTTTTCAGCGGTGAACTTGGTCTTGGCAGCCGTCACAATCACTTCGTTCAGCAACTCGGAAGATTCACTCATCTCTACGTTCAGGTTGTATACCTCACCCAGCTGAAGGGTGATGTCCTTATAAATAACCGTCTGATAGCCGATGTAGGAAATCTCCACCCGGTAGGGACCACCGGTGCGCATACCCTGGATGGAATAGCGTCCGTCAACGTTGGTCACGGTTCCGTAGCGCGAACCGGAAGGCTGGTGAACAGCCTGGACAGTGGCGCCGATAATGGGCTCATTACTTGCATCCGTCACCTTACCTGCCATAGAGGCGGTGGTGACCTGCGCATTTACACCTAC
>OWHZ01000630.1_pt1 | contig 18768 bp, 8 predicted proteins | sample 1732651 | NCBI WGS metagenome assembly OWHZ01 (sample SAMN05065738, study PRJEB22554) | human gut metagenome | biome: ENVO:2100002; feature: ENVO:00000062; material: ENVO:00002003 | host: Homo sapiens | place: USA
GAGATGCAGCGTAGTCTCGTGGGCTCGGAGATGTGTATAAGAGACAGGTATGAAACAAGCCACCCAAAGGAAGAAGGTAGAGATGGCTATAGCCATACCTCGTATTTTCACGGGGAAGATTTCGGATAACACCACCCAGACTACCGGGGCAAGTGACATAGCATAGCAAGCGATGGCAAGTACCACCAGTAGAAGCATGGGTAAACCGCTTACATCCAGGAAGTAGCAGGTTCCCAATATAAGGTAAATCAGCGCTAATCCTGCCGAACCGATCAGCATCAGTGTACGACGTCCCCATTTGTCTACCGTATAGATGGCGACGAACGTAAATATCACATTAGTGATCCCGGTCACTACGATGTTCATCAGTACATCGGAAACGGCATATCCGGCTGATGAAAAGATCTCGTGGGCATAATTGAAGATAACATTAATGCCGCACCATTGCTGGAATATGGCCAGAACGATTCCAATGATCAGTACTTTGCGCATTTCCGGGCGGAAGACCGATTTCCATTCGTTGTTTTGCCGGTTGCCTTGAGATTGAGTGAGTTGGTTCAGTTCTTCCAGGGTTTGGCGGGCATACGTTTCCCCTCCGATGCGTGTCAGTGTCTTTTGTGCTTTCTCCTGTTGATGGACGGTAGCCAGCCAACGGGGACTTTCGGGGATGATGAACGATAACAGGAAGAAAATTCCTGCCGGGATCAGTTCTGCCCAGAACATCCATCGCCAGGCCCATTGCACACTTGTTTCGCTGAGTATATCGGAACCTTGTGTGTAGTATTCCCCGATTTGCCAGTTGGCCAATTGTGCCAATAAGATACCTAATACGATGGTGAGCTGGTTGAGCGATACGAATTTGCCGCGTACATGGGCAGGAGATACCTCTGCAATATATACGGGAGAAATGTTGGATGCAATGCCGATGCCCAATCCTCCTACAATGCGATAGAAGATGAAGTAGGAAAAATGATCGACTGCTCCCGTACCCCAAGCCGAAAGTGCAAACAGGAATGAGGCTATGACAAGCATCTTTTTGCGTCCGTATTTGTCGCTCCAGATTCCTGAGAGCAAGGCTCCTGCCAGACAGCCTATCAGTGCGCTGCTCATAGCCCAGCCACGTAGAGCTGCAGAGTTTTCAATACCAAAGAAAGGTTCATAGAAGATTTTAGCTCCTCCGATAACAACCCAATCATAGCCGAACAGTAATCCGCCCATGGCTGAGACGATGCAGATAAGTAGTAAATAGCCTCGTGTCTGTTTCATGTTATTAAATGGTTTAATTGATATTGCAAAGTAAGCGGGTTTGAGAATAGAAATAAATAGAGAAACCGATTAAAAAGATGGACTATATTTCTTTTTTATCTCTATATTTGTGGCGTGAACCGATGAATCTTATTAGTATGGCAAAACAAAAAGACGGCTTTCTGGGCGAACAGGCATTGGTGTTGCCTCCTGCCATTGTGCAACGTATGAAGACTGATCCTGCAACTTCTATACTCTATATAACCGATATAGGCTATTATCCAAAGGCTTATAATCACTTTCGGGAGCGGGAAACTCCGATTGACCAGTATGTGTTTATCTATTGTACGGAGGGTAGGGGATGGTTCAGTCTCGATGGGCAGAAACACCCGGTAGTGCCTAACCAATACTTTATACTTCCTGCAGGACTTCCTCATGCGTATGGCGCTGATGAAAAGGAACCATGGACAATTTACTGGATTCACTTCGGAGGAACACTTGCTCCGCTTTATTGTACGCATCGTACTTGTAGGCTCACGGATATAAAACCGGGAATGCATTCGCGTATTAGTTACCGGACAGAACTGTTTGAGGAGATCTTTCGGGTACTGAAGATGGGGTATAGCTTGGAGAATCTTTCATATGCCAGCTCTGTATTCCATCATTATTTGGGATCATTGCGCTATCTCAGAGAGTATCGGGAGGCTTTTTCAGAGCATCGTCCGGCAGGAGAAGAAGATCCTGTAAATGCAGCTATTCATTATATGAAGGAGAATCTGGGCAAGAAGCTGACTTTAGCCGAGCTGGCTGATTACACGGGGTATTCATCCTCATATTTCTCTAATCTGTTTTTGAAGCGTACAGGATATGCCCCATTGAGTTATTTTAATCAGATTAAGATTCAGAAAGCCTGTCAGTTTCTCGATTTTACCGATATGAAAGTGAATCAGGTCTGTTATAGAGTGGGTATTGAAGATGCTTATTATTTCTCACGGCTGTTCAGCCAGATAATGGGAATGTCTCCCAGGGAATATAAAAAGGTAAAGAAAGGATAAAAGGAAGACAGCAAAGAAGAAAGGTGTGTCGAAACTCGTATTCACCACGGATTATCACAGATTAAGAGTGTTGATAACCAATGACGGGAAATTTACTCTGTGTTACTCTGTGTCCTCTGTAGTGAGTTCCGACACGCCTTCCTTCTGATAAATACTACATTTTTATTTTCTCTGCCAGTCTGATGTCTTTAGAGGAAGCGCCTACTAGAATTTCAAATTCACCTTTTTCAAATACCCATCGGCTTTGTTTGGCGTTGAAATACTGGAATGCGTCTTCACTCAAACCGATTTCTATCTGTTTGCTTTCTCCTGCTTTCAGATATACCTTGTCGAAACCTTTTAATTCTTTCAAGGGACGTGGCTCTTTAGATTGCATGTCGCGTACATAAAGTTGAGCGACTTCATATCCGTCTCGCTGTCCGGTATTGGTTACGGTGAATGAAACGACGAGCTGCTTCTGTTTTTTATCCGTCATACGGATGTTGAGGCCCGAATAGTCAAAGGTGGTATACGAAAGACCGAATCCAAAAGGGAAAAGGGGTTCGATACCTTTTTGATCGTATCCACGGTAACCGGTGAATATTCCTTCTGTATAATACACTTTCTTTTCCTTGCGAGTTTCATCGTAATGACCGCAGGCAGGTGAGTCTTCCCATCTTTTCTCGATAGTGAATGGCAGCTTGGCTGACGGATTCACTTTACCCGAAAGAATATGAGCTAAAGCATGTCCGCCTTCCTGCCCCGGATAGAGGGCGTGTACTACCGCAGGCACCTGATCGATCCATCGGGTCATGTTTATTCCGCCTCCTGCATGGATGGCAACTATCAACTTAGGATTTACTTTTACCAGTTCCTGAATTAACATATCTTGTCCGTAAGGCAGGTCGAAAGGACGGTCGCGCCCTTCCAGTTCGATACTGCCATCCAGTCCGGCACAGAAAACCACCAGATCGGCTTTGGCAGCCAGTCGTTTCGCTTCAGAAAAGTCAATATCACTTTGATAAACATATCCCATCCGGATCTCTGCCGGTGTACTGCGTTGGTTGCAGAACTCCAGCCGAATATGTTTGGCATCCCCTTTTTTTGCGGAAATTGCGGTATTGCGAACATCGAATGATTGAGATTGAGAGGCATCCAATGCTAATGTTCCGTCTATCCATAAACGATAGGCACCTTGTGCGTCGACAAAGAATCGGATACTGTCTGTTTTCTCGACATCTACATATCCTTCCCAGCACACCCGATAATCATTTCCCAATTTACTTTCGTTGAAAGGATATCCCCACCATTCATAATTTACCGTGCGGTCGGTGCGGCGGAGAATCAATCCGCTTTCTTCTTTATCGGTTTCTACAGTCCGGTCGGCCGATTGATTAACACTTACAGTTCTTCCTGCCGCTACTGCTTGCTGTTGGATCATTTTATCCGAGAGTGTGGCAGAAGTGTCGGAAGATAGTGCATAATAGCTCGCTTCCAGTCCGGGTTTACCTTCTTTCGTACGGAATTTACTGTTACGGAATAAGCGGGGTTTGAATTGGTTGGATATTCCTTCCGTGTAAAGTACGGTTGCTTCCGGAAACTCCTGACGGATACCTTCTAACGCTGAAACTACATACCAGGGATGAACTTTTGAACTTCCCCCACCACCGTAAACGATGCTGTTTACATTGTATATTCTATCCGAAACGATAGCCGGATTGGCAGTCGGTCCGATCACAGCTATCACTTTGGGGCGGTGGATCGGTAAGGTATTCTGTTCATTCTTTAACAGGATGATTCCTTCACAAGCGGTATTCAGAGCCATCTGATTGGCTTGAGGATTAAAAGTCGGAATATCGGTGTCTTGCTGAGGCCTGTCGAAAAATCCCATTGAAATACAGGCACCGTAGATGCGGCGCACTTTATCATTGATTACTTCTTCTGTAACCTTTCTTTCTTTAATAAGTGGGAGAAGTTCTTTGCGGGTGAACCAGTCATTGCTGCCCATCTCAAGATCCAAACCGTAGTTTGCGGCATTTTCGGCGGAATAGGTACATGCCCAGTCAGACATTAACATGCCTTTGAAGCCCCAGTCTTTCTTTAAAATATCGATCAGATGTTTGTTTTCAGTGCAATATACTCCGTTCACTAGGTTATAACCCGTCATGACAGCCTTGACACCTGCTTTTTGCACAGCAGCTTTGAAGGGAGGCAGATAGATTTCCTGTAAGGCACGTTCGGATACTTCGGTACTGACGGTGTATCGGTCAAATTCTTGATCGTTGGCTGCGAAATGTTTGATGGTAGCAATGACTCCTCCGTCTTGCACTGCTTTTATAAAGGGGACTACCATCTCGGATGCCAGATAAGGATCTTCACCAAAATATTCAAAATTACGGGCTCCTTTTGAAGCCCGATAGTTGTTAACTCCGGGAGCTAAGAGAAAATGAATACCTCTTGCACGCCATTCCTGAGCATACATTGCTCCTGTTTTCTCTGCCAGATTTTTATTCCAAGAGGCAGCCAGCGAAAGTGCTGATGGAAATGCGGTGGCGCGTCCGAATAATCCCCAGGATGCAACGCCCAGCGGACCGTCGGCCAGTTTGAATGCCGGTATTCCTAATCGTTCGCAGGGGTGCAGATAGAAATCATTGTATCCGGAAAGCAGGTCGATTTTTTCTTCCAGAGTCATTCGTTTGATAAGATCGTCTACTCTTTCTTCAGTGGATAATGTCGTGTTCTGAAATGGGTACTGGCTTTGGGCATGTAGCTTGCAAGGAAAAAGCAGTCCTATACCCAGGCTCATGGTAAGGAAAATGTTTTTCATGTGTTTTTTCTGAATTAAATGTTTATTGAGTGATGTTGCAAAGTTCTAAAAAAGAAGGCTTATTGCAAAATAGAAAGCCCTCTCTTTTAGAATAAAGTGTGTTAAATTAATGTATAGCTTTTATCATTTCATTTCCGTTTCTTACGGGTTGTTTAATCAGTTCCGGCAGATTATAAGTTTTAGTGAACGTGTCATAAAAGTCCGGATCTTTTTGGGGCATCAGAAAAGGTTTCCCCGCTTTTCCGGTTTCCGGATCGAAACTGGCAAAGAAAGGGCGAGCCCATAGTCCGTCCAACCGTTTGCTGCTGAAAACAAACCAGCGTCCGGATGATGACCATGTATGGAAACTCTCCACGTCGTTGCTGTTCACTTCATTTAAAAGCCGTATTTCTCCTGTATCCATTGTCAACAGACAAAGTTCGCTTTCCGGATGCCAGATGGAGAAGTTTCCATAATCCGACAGGGTGAACATCAGGTATTTACCATCGGGAGAAACCCTTGGGAAAGAGACACTTTTTCCCTGTTCGGAGGCTCTGTACACACACTCCGGCGTACCGAATTTACCGGATTCCGGATCGAATCCTATCCTGCACAGGTCATAACGGATACTGTCCAGCGGCATCTTCTCTTTATAAGCATTTCCCCGGCAGAAATACAGTGTTTTCCCGTCCGGTGTCCAGTTGGGGAATGTTTCCATATACCGCTCCCCGCATATCAGGGAGTCAGTGAGGAATGTTTTCTTTTCAGTATCATAAACCATCAGGTCGGCAGCCAGGTCGGATACCTCTATGGGTTTTTGTCCCGATGAATGGAAGAACTGCTGTATCTCATTCATTGAGAATGCGATGTATCTTCCTGAAGGATGCCAGGCCGCGTAGGTTCCCCCGTTCTTGAATCCCTCCGGTTTGGTGTTTACCTTTTCCACTTTCCCGTTTTTGCATATCAGTGTCCCTCCCGACTTTCCCCGCACATGTACCATCATGGTTTCCGGAGAGTTTTGATTGAACGTATGGCAGTTGATGCACTGTTTGCCGAAATTTCGGTTCTCCGCTATCGGAGTCTCTTCATAGCCTGTCAGGTCTCTCTGGTAAATCCCCATTTCGTTCCATAGTTCATATCCCGGGTACAGCAACCGGTAGACCAGGTACTCATCTATCGGTTCGTTCGATACGGTATCCTTGATATCCGCATAGCGTGTCCATTTCCCTTCCCTCAGCAGGGTGATGCGGATGAATATTTCTTTTCCCGCGGCTTTTTGGAGAAGTTTCTTCCATTTCTTTGTCGGTATAATCACTTCGGGACTCTTGCTTGTGCAGAGGATGTCCGCCGTCTCCCCTGTGCCAATTTCCGTTTGGAAGGCATCCGCGTTCTCCCCGATCCTGAAATTGGGAGGTGCAATATTCAGCGGGAATGTGACTCCCGCATAATCGGGATATATACGGGGAATGCTGTCCGTGCAGGCATCCGGTTTGCCGCATTGGGCGGTGCATGCCTGCAGGCTCCAGCTGAGAACTGTGATAAGAAGGATATAGATTGTTTTCATGTCTTTACATATTAGTTCCTTATGATTTTGTCTCCATACGGACTGATGAAGTTCAGGTAATACCAGTAGGTGTTTCCAAACTCCGTTTTCAGCCTCTGCATTTGCCTGTTTTTATACAGGCTGTAATACCTTTGGAATCTTTTTTCGGTGTTTTCACTGACATTGAATCCTGATTTGGAAAACGTTTCCCCGTCCACTCCCAATTTATATATGTATAGTGCTTCTTGGTATGCGGGTGGCATTTCCGGATATTTAAAGTGCCTGATGAACTTCAGGTTATCCACAAAGCGTACTACGTTATTGCTCAGCAGTAAGTCACTCATCAGGTATTCAAAAGCCATTCTGTTTGTCGTGTCCTGCTCACACAGATACTGTAATTCCGGTCCTATATTGATGACGTTTGCAAATCGTGCGGGATGTTCCTTATTGTTTTCAAGTGCCATGCGCAGTCCCGGTACACTGCCTGCATGGAGCTGTTTTTCCAATTCTTCGGCATCTTTCCGATAGAAGAGGGACCGCTTCAGGAGATTGATGAACCGTCGTGCCACTTCAGGTCTTTTGTTTACTATGTTGTATCGTGCCAGGTTAAGCAAATGGGGTGCCGTTTCTCCCCATACCACCATTGCTTCGAATTCCCACCGCTGTGCTTCGTTGATGTATCCTAAGTCTTCATATATAAAATGTCCGTACTCACTCTCACGGCTATCGCTGTTCCATGGGAAGTATAGCGCCTTGACTCCCAGTTTTTGTGGGTAATCGAATAGTTGATAAGGCAATTTTCCCGTATGGTACAGAGCCAGGTTGTGAAAGTAGGAGATCAACTGGTTGGTTCTTCCCGAGTTGATATATTTTTCGGTTTGTGTCAGTACATTTTCCCAATTCTTTTCTTTTACACTCTTTTCCGCCATTATCATAATGCGTTCGGGCATATTATATGAATGTATGAATATATAGCAAGCTCCAATGGCATATATGGTTATGAGGGCCGTAGAAATAATTATTTTTTTTTTCTTTCCGGGAACATTTATTCTATGCAGTGTAATGTTTTTCCATATTCCCGATATGAAAAATGCTATGCATCCAAGTATCAGAAGCCCTAAGAATGCTCCGATAATCAGAGTCAGTGAATGATCCACAGGCAGCGTATAGATGAAAAGAGATACTGATGGGATCAATGATAATTGCAGTATGTCCGGTTGTCCGGTTATTTTTTTTATGTTGTAATGTGTCAACAGATAGATTCCCGCCAATATACCGGCTAATATAGCACTTCCTAATGCGGGCATGTAAAAGAATTGAATAATGAAATCAGTCAGATAGCTAAGCAGGCCTTCCGTATGAATCTGCTTAAGAAAATATTCTTTAGAGAATAGAAATAAATGATGCTGTTCATGATAGTATATCACATGTGACAGCACCCCTTGGTAACAAAGGAAATAGATGATAAAAAGGAGGGCAAAAAGTAGGTGCGGTAACCGTTTCATAAGTATAGGTGGAAGATAATAAGTGAAATGAGGGCATTCTATTTGGAATGCCCCCATTATCTAAAACACTATTATTAATAACCCGGATTCTGTGTGAGGGCAGGATTCAAGTCTATTTCACTCTGAGGTACAGGGAACAAATAGTTATTGTCCGAGTATCTGCTTCCTGATAAAATAATAGGATCGCCCTGGTAAAGGATACACATCTTTCCGCCATCTACTTTCTTGTCGGGATCATTCGGATTGTCTACAATCTTATATTTCAATCCCTCAAATGGAGCATTCAGTACATCCTTTGCGATACCCCAACGACGAATATCCCACATACGTTTTCCTCCTTCCAGGCAGAATTCAACACGCCATTCGTTACGGATACGCTGACGGAGGTCATCTTGTGTTGCGCAATAGGTCGGTTTAGAAGGATCTGTATTTTGGAGTTCGGGCATACCTACACGACGTCTAACCTGGTTTACTGCGTCAAAAGCCTCCGGATCTAATCCCTGCAGCTCGTTTTTAGCTTCAGCATAAGTCAGAAGTACTTCTGCATAGCGGATGTGAACCCAATCTTTACCCATGTTCCAGCCATCTGACAGAGGATCCAAACTCGGATCTAACCATTTTTGTCCGTAATATCCGGTCTCTGTAGCATCATTGTGTTGATTGATACCGGTACTACCGCTTGATGCTAAAGGAGCAACTTTTATTGTTACACCATACATTTCTTCACCGTCATGCAGAATGTCCACTTCCAAACGTGGATCACGGTTCTTGAACGGATCTGTCGGATCATATATTTTAGATTTGCTGATAGGAGCTCCTTCACTGTCTTCGAATGCGTCTACCAGACTCTGAGTCGGGTTCATACCACCCCAACCTTTTGTCGGGAAGCATTCCCAACCCATCAGATAATGGGTCTTATCCGGATAGTTGAACTGAGTAACAAGGATGAACTCATCACATCCGTCAGCTTTTTCCCAAAACAACTCTGCATATTTACCTGTATTATCTTTATCGTACAATTCGTACAGTCCCAGATCCATTACATTTTTAGCTTCTGTAGCCGCAGTGTCCCAGTTCCCATAATAAAGAGCTGCTCTTGCCTTCATAGCCATAGCTGCACCTTTAGTGACGCGTCCGTAATCAGAAGCTCCCCATTCTGTTGGCAAAGCAGCGATAGCTTTGTCAAAATCAGCCATTATTTTTTCATAGACTTCTGCTCTCGGCATGCGTGTTATACCTTCCATATCTTTCAAATCTAACGGCTTGTCAATGTAAGGAACGTCACCAAACGAGCGTATCAGATTAAAATAGATATATGCTCTGAAGAAATATACCTGTCCCAATGCCTTTGTCTTGTCGGCTTCTGGATAATCAGGAATTTCATCGATTTTAGAAAGGATCAGGTTGCACTGACGAACATTGGCATAATCACCGCTCCAACCTTGATCTGCAGGGTCATAAATACCTTTTGAAACATTGCCTGCCGCCCATTTGATACCCATTGTGGCGTTATCGGAGTTAATGTCGTTGTCTTGATCCCAAGTAGACAGATAGCCATAGAGATCTGAGACTACTTTGTTTGCGTCATCCGGCGTTTTCCAGAAGCTACCGTCAGAAAGTTCTTCCTGCGGATAGCGATCCAGAAAGTCGCTACAAGAGCTGAACCCTACTACAAGGGCTGTTGCAAATATATATAAGTAATTCTTTTTCATATTTTTGATAGTATTGAGGATTTAGAATGAAACTTTTAAGCCTAATGAAACTTTTTTCACGTTGGTATATGACCATCCACGTGTGCTCGATTCTTCCGGGTCAATATCTTCAAGACCACAGAATGTCAATAAATTCTCACCGGCTACATATACTTTGATTCTGCTGACACCGATTCTGTTCAACCAACTCTTAGGTAGGTTATAGCCTAATGAAACGTTTTTCAAACGAACGTATGAGCCATCTTCCAACCAGAAAGAAGAAGTTACGAAGTTGGTCTGTGAATCTTTTGTAATACGCGGATAGCTTGCGTTGTGGTTTTCCGGTGTCCAACGATCCAAGTGTTTTTTCAGCACTTTACCGCCATTATAGAATGCGTATGAAGATTCGGCTTCACAGTATTTATCAACATCAAATGCACCTTGGAACAAAGCAGAGAAATCAAAGTCTTTCCAGAATAAATTAATGCTCAAACCACCTGTCCAACTTGGGAAGTTTTGTCCGATTACTGTACGGTCATTGGCAGCATCGATTTTACCGTCACCATTCAAATCGGCGTATTTGATATCACCTAATTTTTCTGTACCGGTACGTTTGGGTTCATTAGCCAATTCTTCTTCCGTATTAAAGTAACCAATTGCTTTGTAACCATAGAATGAACCGATAGGATAACCTTCCAGACGCCACAATTTGTTATTGTCAGGATCTTCTCCTTCAGTTCCTTCAAGGTTTGTAATGCGGTTCTTTACATAAGCGAGGTTTAAATTAACTGCATAGCTAAAATCTTTATTGATTCGATTATTGTGGAAAATATTCAGGTCGAAACCTGTATTTTCTACACTACCTGCGTTCTGAACCGGTGCCGACATACCAAGAATACCTTGTACCGGGAGCTTCAATAGCATATCATCCGTTTTTTTCTTGTAAACAGAAAGCTCAAATCCGAGCTTGTTATTTAAGAATCCTGCATCTAATCCAATTTCATAGTTGGTTACAGTGGCCCATTGGAGTGCACTGTTTACGTATCTGGCTTCATAAGCAGTCGTATTCAGTGTGTTACCGAACATATAAGATCCATAAGCATAAGTTGCTACAGCGGGATAGATATCGCTCAACTCTTCGTTACCGGTACGTCCCCAACCCAAACGTAACTTCAGATTACTCATCCAATCCAGATTATCTTTAATGAAGTTCTCTTCTGAGATTCTCCATCCGGCAGAAAAAGCAGGGAATACACCCCAACGATTATCTTTCGGGAAACGTGAAGATGCATCTGCACGTAAGTTTGCTTCAAACAAATATCTGTCGGCATAATCATATTGGATACGACCGAAATATGAACGGCGGGCTAGTTCTGTGCCACCATCAGAGTTGGTTTGAGATGATTTGTCCAGTGTATTCAATGATTCGGTCAGTTCATCACTACCACCACCTTTACGTGTTGCTTCTGTGTATTTATAAATCTGCTCCCATTGTTCAAAACCAAACAATGCACCGATCGTGTGCTTTTGGAAAGATTTGTTGTAGTTTACCAATAATTGTGAAGTGTATTCATTCCAGATATAATATTTATCATATCCTTCTCTCAGACCGGAATCCGCAATGTTGGATCCTGAGCCATAAGAATAATGTTTCTTGAAATAATCGATATTACGAATATCGTTACGTACCGAAAACAATCCTTTAACACTCAATTCCGGTAAGATATGTACAGTAGCATGCAAGATAGCATTTAACTGCTGGTCCATTTGACGGTAGAAACCGGTTCTTCCCAATTCGGCTACAGGGTTGGCTTTTCCACTATAGTTAAATGTACCGTCTTCATTGTATACCGGCAACGTCGGGCTATTACGGGTTACCTCACTCATAAGTGTTCCGAAGCCTACGGCACCGTCTTCACGTGTTCCTCTATATCCGGATACATTCAGTCCTGCCGAGAACCATTTGCTAATTTCTGATTCAACATTGATACGACCTGTAAAACGATTGTAGTCATTTTCGTTTGTCAAACCACCCTGATAGAGGTAACCGACAGATGCACTGTAGTTTGTCTTTTCAGATCCACCATTGATTGAGAAATTATGTTGCTGTTCAAAAGCAAAATTTTTGAATGTTTCCTTATACCAATCCGTATTGGGGTGTCCTATTGGATCACTTCCATTCCGGAAGAGTTCAATATCTTCATCACTATAAGGCAGACTGGCATTGGGATTTTCATTTTTCACAGCTTCGTTGTATAACATAGCATAATCTGCAGCACCAAGGAAGTTGAGTTTAGCGGTTGGAGTTGCCCATGCTACGCTACCTGAATATGAAACCTTGGCATCCTGTCCTTTTTTACCTTTTTTCGTTGTGATAAGGATTACACCATTAGCGGCTTGTACACCATAGATAGCGGCAGAAGCAGCATCCTTCAATACTGTCAGGCTTTCAATGTCTTGAGGGTCAATTGTATTCATACTACCCGGAACTCCATCAACAATAACCAATGGATTGGCAGCGTTCACCGAGTTCTTACCACGTACGGTGATCGTACCGGTCTGTAATCCGGGAGCACCGGAAGATTGGATAGCCGTTACACCGGGCATTGTTCCGGCCATTGCAGCAGAAACACTCGATACGGAACGAGATTCCAACGCTTCTGCATTAATAGATGATACAGAACCTGTTAAGTTAGCCTTTTTCTGTACACCATAACCTACCACCACTACTTCATCCAAAGTTTTGGTGTCTTCTTTCATGGTTATGTTGTAAGAACTTACTCCCGCTTTCAAAGAAACGATTTCAGGCACATAGCCAATATAGGTAACTTGCAATTCGTTACCTCCTACAGTTAAACTGAATTTTCCATCGATATCAGTAATCGTACCATTGGTTGGATTACCTTTTTCTACTACCGATGCACCAATAACCGGTTCGCCGGTAGTATCTTTGATGATTCCGGAAACTTTTCTCTGCTTTTGCTGTTGTGTTACCTGTACATTATTAGTTGTAACAGCAGCTGTAGATACTACGATCTGATTGTCTACAATCTTGTAGGTATATCCCGAGTTTTTGAAAACTTCGTTCAATACGGTTTCGATCGGAGCGTCGGATACGTTGATGGATACTTTCTTGTTCAGTTTTACCTGATTGTCATTGTAGAAGAAAGTGTAATCGCTTTGTTTTTCAAGTTCACGAAGTACATTTTCAATGGATACATTGGTCTTTGTCATTGAAATCTTTAGTACTTGAGCGAAGGCACTCACAGGTACCATAGCCACCAGGCTAACTGCTAAAGCAAAAGCCAGATGCTTTTTCATTCTTTGCGGACTAAACCACCGCATGTTGCATTTTCTCATAAATACGATTAATTATTAGATTGTAATTTAGATTGATAAAGTAAGCACAGGATACTTCTGAAGTATCACTGTACCAGGTTAACGTCATTTACGGTTTCTCTCTCATTCTTTTCTTTCTTATTTAGGTTTAAAATTGATGTTTGGTATAAGTTCTAAACGAACTTGGGTGAGAAGGATGCGGATTAGAAAGTAGCGAGAGAGAATTATTGGTGAGAGAATTGGAGATACAGAATTTGAGAATGAGACATAAAAAAGCCCGTCCATGTGTTACCATGAACGGGCTTTAACCCTCAATAAATAATGTGTTAAATTAATATCCCGGATTCTGATCGTCTTTCAACAATGGATTCAGGTCAATGGCACCTTGAGGTATAGGCATCAGCATCAAACGGTTATCCCAAACTTTATTAATTACGACATATCCGTTTGGAGCATAAGAAGGACCATTCATAGCCTTACTACAGTAATCATTACCATAACGCCGTATATCATCAAAGCGATGGCCTTCTGCTGCCAATTCAATACGCCGTTCATTACGTACAAAGGCCAGAGCTTCTTCTTTTGAAGGCATGCTGGTTGGCACATCCGGCATACCACAACGATCACGCAAATCATTCAATGCTTTTTGTACTTCTGTATCCCATCCCGAATTCTGAATACGTGCCTCTGCATAAGTTAACAATACTTCAGCATAACGAATCACCGGATAGTCTTCTTCTGCAGTCCAGGTATCGTATGGATCAAGAGTGACCATTTTACGATAAAAATATCCGGTCCATGATTCATTACCGTCTTTATTTATCAGATCCGGATCCCAACGGAAGTAGAATGTACCTTTAATGGTTTCATGCCATCCTTTGAAAGGGAACATCATAGACACATACAAGCGGCTGTCGCGGTTACGGAACTCTTTCATATAGTCATATTTCATAATATCTGTTTGTGGCACTTTTTCTATGAATTGAGATTGGCTCATATCTTTGAAATCTTTCCATATTTCCGCATAACGTTCTTTACGTTGTTCCATAGTGATGTCATTACGCATCGTTTTACCATCCACATCCCAATAGGCGTCAATCAGGTCCTGCATGGGTTCGTAAGAACAATACCCGTCATATTGAGAGAACGATTTAGGTATAAAATAGGTGTATCTGGTCCAGTCGTAATTGTTTGCATCAGCCATATACTCACGTGTTACAATATACTCCGGATTAGCGGGAGATGCATTACCTTTGTGCCACAGTGATTCATAACTGAACATACCTTTTACGAATTTATCTTTATCGATACCTTTGGCTGCATAGTCAATATATGCATCCATTTCGTCAGCTTCTTTTTGCTGTGCGGTGGTAAGCGATGATACACGGAATAAAGAATGATGTCCTTCAGATATGATTTTTCCGGCTGAAGCCTCGGCTTCAGCATAGTTGCCGAAATATAAAGCTGCACGGGCACGGAGGGCCAAAGCACCGGCACGAGTAATACGTCCGGTTTCATACAGATAACTACCGTTATAACTGTCTGGAAGAATTTCAGCTATTTCAGCCAATTCATCTAAAATAAATTTACGAACAGTTTCTACTTCATCACGTTTTACATTGGGAGCGTCATAAGCCAAAACCTCTGTAATTACAGGAACTTTTCCGAATTTTGTGGTCAAATCCAGATAGCTTAAAGCGCGGAAAAAACGTGCTTCTGCTTTCATACGTGTTTTCAGTTCTTCACTGACTGCACATTTATCTATATTCGCGATAAAGTTGTTTACTATACGGACGGTACCAAAATAGTAGCTCCCATATCCGTTGGCTGTACTAATACCATTTTGCTGGACCATTTCGAAGTTTCCTTCCCAAGGTTTATGGCTATGCGCATTGTCGGTACACAATTCATCCCAGATATCTACACCATCTAATGTGGCATAACAAGTGTTCAAAGCATACCATGCATCTTTTTCAGTCTGCCAAAAGTTTTCTGCTGCAATGTCAGCAGGTGGAACCACATCTAAATCGCAGGCTGTCAATGCTCCTGTGAGACATAATCCCAATGCAATTTTTCTTATATTGTTTTTCATTGTGAATTCTATTTTTTAATGAATGGTTTTAGAATGATATGTTTACACCAAATGCTACCGATTTAGTCCCCAGCGTATAAATCACACCGCCGGCTGTTTCCGGATCAAAGTCTTCCATCTTTTTATCAGCACGAACCGTGAAAAGATTCTCGCCTGTTACATATACTTTCAATGACTGTAATCCCCAGTTTTTCACTGTTGCAGATGGTACTGTATATCCCAGTGACAGAGTTTTGAAACGGAAATAATCGGAATCGAACAAATGATAATCACTAAAATTACGGTTGTAAGTTGTATGTACGCTACTTGCTGAATAGATGCGAGGATATGCCGCATGTGGATTCGGATTCTCTTCCGTCCATCTTTTCAAATGATATTTTCTCGGGCTGTCCTGTCCATGGTAGAACGGATGAACGCCATAAACATCAAATGCTACTTTCGTTCCACTGATTCCTTGTCCGAACATACTGAACTCAAAACCTTTATATTGCAGACTCAAATTTACGCCATATGTAAAATCGGGTACATCTTTACCAAGAATAGTACGATCTTCATCTGTGATTTCTTGCTTATATTCGATATCACGCTGAGGAACGAATTTAATGTCACCCGCATTGGGTACCACTCCACTCAAGGTGTAGTAATGTCCGGCATCGATGTCTGCCTGAGTATAAAGTCCGTCCGTTTTAAATCCATAGAATGAACCGATTGATTCTCCCTTTTTCAGAATGTACTTCACGATATAACTACTGGTTTGGATAATGTTGTCTGAACCACCTAAATTGGTAATTTTGTTTTTATTGGTAGCAATGTTGGCACCGATGCTATAATTCACAGCTCCAATTTTGTTCCGGTGATTCAAAGCCAATTCGAAACCTGTATTTTTCACTTTTCCAATATTTTGCGATGGAGCTGCTGTAATACCGGTTTCCGTAGGTACATTGTATCCTAATAAGATATCGCTTGTATTTTTAATATAATAGTCGGCAGTTACCCCCAGAAGTCCATTGAAAATGTCGAAATCCAAACCAATATCCGTCAAAGCAACTTTTTCCCAACCGAGAGTTTCATTAGCCGGTTTGGATTCACCGATACCAATCACTGGTGAATCACTGAAGTTATAATGATTTCCACTACTATAATTTTGGAAGTAATCATAGTTACCCACATTGTTTATATTACCAAGTGTACCATAGGAGGCTCTGATTTTCAAATTATTGATCCACTCAATATCTTTCATGAAGCTTTCTTCACTCATTCTCCATCCGGCCGAGAATGAAGGGAAATATCCCCAGCGATGATCTTTATGGAAACGTGAGGATGCGTCTGCACGCATATTTACCTCGAATAGGTACCGATCCATCAAGGTATAATTGACACGAGCAAAATAAGACAACATTTTATATTCTGATGAACCTGCGCCATTGGTATACCCTGCTCCGGAGGTAGAACCTGCTTCCATATCCGTCAATGCGTCGGATGGAAATTCTTCACGTGATCCGGCCAATCTTTCGTATTTATAATGTTCATAAGATGTACCGACCAAAGCTCCGACAGCATGTTTATCGTTCGACCAATCATATCGGGCTGTTGCTGTATAAAGCATTGTATTTGTACTTTGCCAGTCCATGCTCATTTTATTTTTGGTAACTCCGGTTCCTGCTATTTCCTCTCCGGAAAAGTAGTTTATAGCATTGGGTTGTAAAGCCGTGTAGCTTTTGCTCTTATATTCATAACCCTTGAATACACCTTGTCCACTGATTATAAGTCCTTTCACGGGTTTAATGTCAAATCCGAGATCGTACATTGTATTTTCACTCTTGGACTTACTCCAATCTTTCTTGCTCAGTGCACGAAGCGGATTGCCTGTAATAAAATTACTTGTAGCCGTCTGACCTCCATTTACAGTACCCCAATCACCATTTGACTGTTTGGCAACGAATGTAACCGGTACCATTGAGAAACTGGCTAATGAAGGCGCACCACAATCGCGGTCGGAATCATTACGTATGTATTTCACTCCGGCTTTTACCGTCAGCCATTTAGTGATATCGGAACTCAAATTGGTATTCAAATTGTAACGCTGGCTGTCTTGTCCGGGAATCATATTGTCTTTATACACATATCCCAATCCAATAAAATAGCGTATTTTATCTGTTCCTCCACTGAAGTCCAGTGAATGTTGAGTGGTCAATACGTTCTTATCCAGTACCAGATCATTCCAGTCTGTGTTTGGATATAAATCGGGTTTGGAGCCATCTCTGAAATAACCAATTTCTTCTTCAGTGTAGCCTTGGTATTTCCCGCCTTTAGGATTGTAATTGTAAAGAGCTTCATTGTACAACTCTGCATATTGGGTAGAGTTGACGTATTCCGGTTTGTAAGTCGGATTGCTCAAACCTACGTAACCACTATATGAAACGTTCATTTTATCGCTCTTTCCCTGTTTGGTCGTAACTAACACTACACCGTAAGCGGCACGTGAACCATAAATAGCTGATGAAGCTGCATCTTTCAAGAAAGAGATGGACTCAATGCTATTCGGATCAAGGTTAGAAAAGAATGTGGCGTCCGCAATTGCACCGTCAATTACATAGAGAGGAGATGAAGTTCCTAAGTTACCGCGTCCACGGAAGTTTATACTCGGTGTTTGTCCAGGACGTGAGATAACCGTAACTCCCGGCACTGTACCTTGCACTGCTGATAATACATTTGTTTGTACACGATCTTTGATTTCATCGGTACTAACCGAAGCTACTGACCCTGTTAAGTTTACCTTCTTTTGTGTACCGTAACCTACAACTACGACTTCGTCCAGAGTTTTAGTATCCTCTTTCATTGTAATACTATAATCGGTTACTCCCGGATGGATTTTTACAGTTTGTGGAATATAACCGATATATGTAATTTGTATTTCATTACCGGATACCGTTAATTTAAAGTTTCCTCCTACGTCAGTAATTGTACCATTACTTGCTGACCCTTTTTCCACCACAGAAGCACCAATGATAGGTTCTCCGGTGGTATCTTTTACTTGTCCGGTGATACGTACACTTTTCTGTTGCTGAAGAGAAGAGGTTTTCGGGATTTCTGCTTTTATGGCTGAGACAACAATCTGGTTATCTATTATTTTATAAGTGTAACCGGAATTGTTGAAAATCTGATCCAATACATTTTCAATAGGTGCGTCTGTAACATCTACAGAAACCTTTTTAGTAAGTTTCACCTGATTGTCATTGTAAAAGAAAGTATATCCACTTTTTTGTTCTAATTCCCGAATAACATTCTGGATAGAGACATTTGTCCTCTTCATGGATATTTTAAGAATTTGAGCATAGGTAGTGACGGGCACTATACAAACCAGACAAATGGCTAAAACAAACGCTAGTTGTCTTTTGATTTTTTGCGGACTAAACCACCGCAGATTGCATTTTTTCATAAATACGATTAATTATTAGATTGTAATTTTGATTGATAAAGAGGGTACATGATTCTTTTTTGCATCAATGTACC
>OWHZ01000677.1_pt1 | contig 17904 bp, 16 predicted proteins | sample 1732651 | NCBI WGS metagenome assembly OWHZ01 (sample SAMN05065738, study PRJEB22554) | human gut metagenome | biome: ENVO:2100002; feature: ENVO:00000062; material: ENVO:00002003 | host: Homo sapiens | place: USA
GAGATGCAGCGTAGTCTCGTGGGCTCGGAGATGTGTATAAGAGACAGATCATGATATCCTCTTCTACACAAGCCGCTTTGGATAATCCTTATGGAGCCTCTAAACGGGCGGGTGAACAATTGTTGTTTGAGTATTCCCGGGAAACGGGATCGAAAGTGTTGGTATACCGTTTTCCCAATGTCTTTGGTAAATGGTGCCGCCCTAATTATAATAGTGCAATAGCTACTTTTTGCTATAACATAGTACATGATCTTCCCATTCAGGTCAATGATCCGAATGTGGAGATGAATCTTGTATATATAGATGATGTTGTGGATGAATTAATCTCTGCTTTGACGGGCAATGAACATCGGGAAGGAGCTTATTGTAAAGTATCTGCTGTATACACTGTTACTTTGGGAGCAATTGTGGAATTGCTATATTCTTTCCGTGAGAACCGTAACAATTTGGGAGTTCCCCATGTGGGAGATGCTTTTACTAAGAAACTTTACTCCACCTATCTCTCTTATCTGCCGAAAGATGGATTTGGCTATCCTTTGAAGATGAATGTGGATGCCCGCGGCAGTTTCACGGAGATTATCCGCAGTACGGACCGGGGACAGTTCTCGGTTAATATTTCCAAGCCACATATTACAAAAGGTAACCATTGGCATCATACCAAAAACGAAAAGTTTGTGGTTGTAAGTGGCCAAGGTGTCATCCGTTTTCGTAACATGTATGATTCATCCTCTGAGATTCTAGAATATTTTGTTTCAGGTGATAAGCTTGAAATAATTGATATTCCTACCGGTTATACCCATAATATTGAGAACCTGGGTGATACGGATATGGTAACTTTTATGTGGTGTAACGAGTGTTTTGATCCCGGTAGGCCGGATACTTATTTTGAAGAAGTTTAATAGCATTATGGAAATCAAACTGGATTATTCAGATATCAAGTTTCGGTATAATGGCAAACTGAGACTGTTGATAATAGTCGGTACCCGTCCGGAGATTATCCGGTTGGCTGCCGTAATAAATAAATGCCGTCGATATTTTGATTGTATTTTGGCTCATACCGGACAGAATTATGATTATAATCTGAACGGAGTCTTTTTTCATGACCTGGGCTTACAGGCTCCGGATGTCTATATGGATGCTGTAGGGGATGATTTGGGCTCGACAATGGGTAATATTTTGAATGCGAGCTATAAACTGATGTCACACTTACGCCCTGATGCCGTTTTGGTTCTCGGTGATACCAATTCTTGCCTAAGTGTAATCAGCGCTAAACGCTTGCATATTCCTATTTTTCATATGGAAGCTGGTAACCGTTGCTTTGATGAGTGCCTTCCTGAAGAGACAAACCGGCGTATTGTAGACATTATTTCTGATATGAATCTTTGCTATTCGGAGCATGCCAGACGGTATCTGAATGCTTCGGGTGTGGCAAAGGAACGTACTTATGTAATCGGTTCTCCGATGGCCGAGGTTCTGTCTGAGAACCTTTCTGCTATAGAATCTTCGGATATCCACGCCAGATTGGGTTTGAGGAAAGGACAATATATCCTGCTGTCTGCACATCGGGAAGAGAATATTGATACTGACAAGAATTTCGCTTCATTGTTTGAAGGCATAAATGCGATGGCTGAAAAGTATGACATGCCTGTACTTTACAGTTGCCATCCTCGTAGCCGTAACCGCCTGGAATCAAGTGGATTTAAACTGGATAGCCGGGTGATTCGGCATGCCCCTCTGGGTTTCCATGACTATAACTGCTTGCAGATGCATGCTTATGCCGTGGTCAGTGATAGCGGGACATTACCGGAGGAAAGTTCTTTTTTCACTTCTGTCGGTCACTCTTTTCCGGCTGTTTGTATTCGCACAAGTACCGAACGTCCCGAAGCTTTGGATAAGGGATGTTTTATTCTTGCGGGGATTGATAAAGCCTCTTTGCTTCAAGCTGTAGATACTGCTGTGGAAATGAATAGGAATGGTGATAATGGTGTCCCTGTTCCGGATTATATGGATCGAAATGTATCGACAAAGGTGGTGAAGTTGATTCAAAGTTATACAGGAATAGTAAACAAAATTGTCTGGAGAAAATCTTGATAATATCGAAATGAATATTTTGTTTCTGACCCTTAACCGTGTTTCAGATCTTTCTGAACGGGGGATATACACGGATTTGATGCGGGAATTTATTTGTCATGGGCATAGGGTCTATATGGTTGTTCCCGCCGAACGTCGCTTTCATGAATCTACTTCAATAAAAGAGAGTTGTGGCGCTCAAATATTGAGGGTGAAGACATTGAATATCCAAAAGAGCAATGTGGTGGAGAAAGGCATCGGTACATTGTTATTGGAGATGCAGTATCAATGTGCCATAAAAAGATATTGGAAGGATATCCGGTTTGATTTGATACTTTATTCAACTCCTCCCATTACTTTCAATAGGGTCATCAGTTCACAAAAGAAACGCTGTAAGGCGAAAAGTTATCTTTTATTGAAAGATATTTTTCCTCAAAATGCAGTTGATTTGGGAATGTTTTCAAAGAGAAGCTTAATTTATAGACTTTTCCGTAAAAAAGAGAAAGTTTTATATCAGATATCGGACTTTATAGGCTGTATGTCTCTTGCCAATGTGGATTATGTGTTGACACATAATCCGGAAATAAAGGCTGATAGAGTAGAGATATGCCCCAATAGTATTAAATTGTTAGAGAAGCCATTAATGGCTTCAACTGCAAGAAAAAACATATTGCAGAAATTGCATATTCCAATTAATAAGACTCTTTTTATATATGGTGGCAATTTGGGGCGTCCACAAGGTCTGATTTTCTTGTTGGACGTGATAGCCGCAAATGAGGAACGTAATGACAGTTATTTCATCATTGTAGGCAGTGGCACTGAATATGGCAAGATAAAGTCTTGGTTTGAGGCGAATCATCCGGATAATTCAATGCTGCTTTCTTCACTTCCAAAGAAAGAGTATGATGATTTGGTAAAGGCTTGTGATATCGGTTTGATTTTCCTTGATAGACGTTTTACGATTCCTAATTATCCTTCCCGTTTACTCTCTTATTTAGAAAACCGGATGCCCGTTTTATTGGCTACAGACATGAATACGGATATCGGACGGATTGCTGAACGGAATGGTTATGGCTTTTGGACAGAAAATGGGAATTTGGATACATTTATGGAAATGGTGGATTCCTTATCTGCAGACAGAGAAAAAATAAAAGTGATGGGCGAGAAAGGGTATGAATACTTGAAGTCTAATTATACAGTAGAAAGAGGGTACCGGATAATAATGAAACATTTTGAGTAGGTATGTATCAGTATGTTATTAAACGATTAATCGATTTTGTAGTCGTGTTTTTTGTCCTGATTATTATCTGGCCTGTATTGCTTCTCGTAACTCTTTGGCTTCATTTTGCCAATAAAGGTGCCGGTGCTTTTTTTCTTCAAGAGAGGCCCGGAAGGCATGGTAAAATCTTTAAAGTCATCAAATTTAAAACTATGACAGATGAACGTGATGCAGAAGGAAACTTACTTCCGGATGATAAACGATTAACGAAGGTTGGTAAATTTGTTCGTTCTACTTCGATTGACGAACTTCCACAGTTGATTAATGTTTTGAAGGGTGATATGTCCTTTATTGGTCCCCGTCCGTTGTTACCTCAATATCTTCCTTTATACAATAAAGAACAGGCTCGTCGGCATGAAGTCCGTCCCGGGATAACCGGTTGGGCTCAGGTAAATGGGCGTAATGCTATTTCATGGACAAGGAAGTTTGAGTTGGATGTGTGGTACGTAGATCATTGTTCGTTTTTACTTGATTTGAAAATTATTGTTCTGACCATTAAAAAGGTTTTTGTACGTGAGGGTATCAGTTCTGATACTTCTGTTACGATGGAGCCTTTTACTGGTAATAATTAGTATTTATGAAAAAGATAGCGGTTTATGGTGCCGGTGGGTTTGGTCGTGAAGTGGCTTGCATGTTGAGACACATAAACAATATAACCCCTACTTGGGATTTGGTCGGCTTTTTTGACGATGGAAAAATCACCGGTTATGAAACAGGATATGGAAAAATTCTGGGAGGATTACAAGAGTTAAATCAATATTCCGAAATGCTTTCTGTAGTGATTGCTATTGGTAATCCCAAGGTGGTATCTGTCTTGGTATCCTCAATCACCAATCCTTTAATCGATTTTCCCAATATCATAGCTCCGGATGTTCTATTGCTGGATAAAGAAAACATTACTTTGGGTAAAGGAAATTTGATCTGTTCGAACTGTTGGCTAAGTTGTAATGTACACTTCGGTAATTTTAATGTATTGAATGTGGGAGTTACTGTTGGGCATGATTCAGTATTGGGAGACTTCAATTCACTGATGCCCGCTACCAAGATATCGGGTGAGGTAAAAATAGGTAATTGTAATTTCTTTGGTGTTTCATCTGTTGTCCTTCAGCAGATTGTTATTGGAAATAATACAGTCGTTGGAGCTAATAGCTTGATTATAAAGAAGACAAAGGACGGGTTTACCTATGTTGGAAGCCCGGCTTTGAAAGTAGAGTATTAACATAAAGGATTAAAAGTATAATATATTAAATGTAATATGGATTTAAATGATTTTATTTTGAAATTCTCGGAGCAGTTTGATGAAACTGACGTGAATGATTTTACGGGCGATACTTGTTTCAAATCATTGGATGAGTGGTCCTCTTTGATGTCATTATCTATTATAGCGATGGTAGACGAAGAATATGGTATTCGTATCAAAGGTGATGACATTAAGTTGTCTGAAACAATTCAGGATTTATATAACATTGTACGTAGCCGCCAGTAAGTATGTATTCTCCTTTTTCATTGGAAAATAAGAGCATTCTTATAACAGGAGCTTCTTCTGGGATTGGACGTGCCATAGCAATAGAATGTTCCCGTATGGGCGCACACTTGCATCTTACAGGACGTAATGAAAAGCGCCTGTTGGAAACATTATCATTTTTGGATCAGTGTAATCATCATACCGCTTTAACTGCAGATTTGTCTTCTGCCGACCAAATCGACAACTTGGTTGACTCTCTTGAAGGAAAGCTTGATGGTGTTGTCCAATGTGCAGGTTTTACTATTCCAAAGCCTTTTCAATTTATTTCTTCGGAAGATATAAGCGCTATCATGGATGTGAATTATAAGGCTCCTGTTCTTCTGTCTCAAAAGTTAGTCAGACGAAAAAAAATCAATAAGAATGCCTCTATTGTTTTCATTTCTTCTATATCCGGAGTTTATGTTTCCTCGGTTGGCGGTTGTCTGTATTCCGGATCTAAAGGAGCAATTAATGGCTTCTTAAAAGGTATGGCTCTTGAGTTATCTTCTAAACGTATACGTGTAAACAGTGTCAATCCCGGGATGATCGATACGAATATTTATGAGGATGGTGTGATCACAGACGATCAATTGTCCGAGGATGCCAAACGTTATCCTTTGGGTAGATATGGTAAACCGGAAGAAGTGGCCTATGCTGTGGTTTATTTACTTTCTGATGCCAGCTCTTGGGTGACGGGTACTAACCTTCTGATAGACGGCGGATATACATTATTGTAGAAATTGTAATGGTAAGAAAAGCATATATAAAACAAATAGATTATTATCTTCCTGCCGATGTTGTGAGCAATGAAGATATCGTTACAGATTTTCCTGAGTGGAGTGTTGAAAAGATTGCCCGGAAGGTGGGCGTAAATAAGAGACATATCGCTTCAAAAAATGAAACGGCCTCCGATTTGGCAATAAAGGCAGCAGAACGGCTTTTTGCCAAAGGTGAAGTTTCTCGGGATGAAATAGATTATGTTCTATTTTGTACTCAGAGTCCAGATTATTTTTTACCTACATCTGCCTGTATTATTCAAGATAAATTAGGTTTGCGTCGTAATATCGGTGCACTTGATTTCAATTTGGGTTGTTCAGGATATGTCTATGGTCTGTCTTTGGCGAAAGGTTTGATATCATGTGGTGTTGCAAACTCAGTCCTTTTGTTGACAGGCGAAACATATAATAAACATCTTCATCCTAAAGATAAAGGTAATAGAACTATTTTTGGCGATGCTGCATCGGCTACTGTGATCAGTACAAACGGGATTTCGGAAATCGGTGATTTTAGTTTGGGGACGGATGGTAGCGGAGCCGATAATTTGATAGTGCGGTCTGGTGGAATGCGTATTCCTGAAAAGCGGTGCGATTTGTCGTTCGATGAGAATAATAATCCTGTTTCATCTGATTATTTATACATGAATGGGGCTGAGATATTTACCTTCACATTGGATAATGTTCCTCCTCTTATTGATGATGTATTGTCTAAGAACGGTTTGGCTAAAGATGATATAGATCTGTACGTTTTTCATCAGGCTAATAAATATATGTTGAACTTTCTAAGAAAGAAGATACATATTGAGGAAGAACGTTTTTATTATTGCTTGTCTGAGGTTGGTAACACTGTTTCTAATAGCATTCCCATTGCTTTGAAAATCGCTTTAGATGACGGAGCTATTAATGGTAAGATGAAGGTGGCTATTGCCGGTTTTGGTGTTGGTTATTCTTGGGGAAGTACGATTCTCTATTTTAATTCATGAGATTGTTTCTTTTTTGGTTGTTTGTTCCTCATTACGTATGGCGTAATCGAGGTAAAAAGCAATGAATTAAATATTATATTATTTATGAACAAACGAATCTGGCTTTCGCTTGCTCACATGGGTGGCCGTGAGCAAGACTTTATAAAAGAGGCCTTTGATACGAACTGGGTTGTTCCTTTGGGACCTAACGTGGATGCTTTTGAGCAATCTTTGGCTGAATATTTGCATGAAGACCGTCGTGTGGTGGCCTTGAGTGCCGGAACGGCTGCACTTCATTTGGGCTTGATTCTCCTGGATGTAAAACCCGGTGATGAAGTGATCTGCCAAAGTTTTACTTTTGCCGCCTCTGCCAATCCGATTTCTTATCTGGAGGCCAAACCTGTTTTTGTGGACAGTGAGAAGGATACCTGGAATATGGATCCGGTATTGCTCGAGGAGGCTATAAAGGACCGTTTGCGCAAGACGGGTAAGCTCCCGAAGGCTATTATCCCTGTCCACCTTTACGGTATGCCTGCCAAGATGGACGAGATCATGGATATTGCGAGTCGTTATGGTATCCCCGTATTGGAGGATGCCGCGGAGGCTTTGGGTTCGGAACTGAACGGACGGAAGTGTGGTACATTCGGTGAACTGGCTGCTCTTTCTTTCAATGGCAACAAGATGATCACGACTTCCGGTGGAGGGGCTCTGATCTGTCGTACGGAAGAGGAGTCCCGACAGACAAAGTTCTATGCGACGCAGGCTCGTGATGCCGCTCCGCATTACCAGCATACCCATATCGGTTACAACTACCGTATGAGCAACATCTGTGCGGGTATCGGTCGTGGGCAGATGTTTGTCCTCGATGAACATATTGCCCGTCGCTGTGCCATTCACTCTTTGTATGTTGATTTGCTGAAAGATGTGGCGGGTATTACGGTCATGGAGAACCCTGATTCGCGGTTTGCTTCCAACTTTTGGCTGACTTGTATTCTGGTTGATCCGAAGCTTGCGGGTAAGAGTCGTGAGGATATCCGTTTGAGGCTGGACTCCGAGAACATAGAGACGCGTCCTTTGTGGAAGCCGATGCATCTTCAGCCTGTGTTCACGGATGCTCCGTTCTATGGGAATGGTACGAGTGAGAGGTTGTTCGATATCGGCCTGTGTCTGCCTTCGGGACCTACATTGACAGATGAGGATATCAGGAGAGTGGTGGATACGATCAGAGCGATATAAATAAAATAAATCTAATTACTCATGGGAAACTTAACAGAAAATGATTTTCAGCGTGTGGCGGATTTACTTGGCATTGAGGTAGCAGTGGTAAAAGCTGTACAGGCAGTTGAGACCGGTGGTCGTGGGGGCTTTGTGGCGCCGGGGCGGCCGATGATCTTATTCGAAGGTCACATCTTTTGGCGTGAACTCAAGAAGCGGGGACTTGATCCGGAGAGGTATGTTGCGGGCAATGAAAATATTCTTTATCCTAAATGGGAGAAGGGGCATTATTATGGCGGGATGAAAGAGTATGAACGTCTGGAAAAGGCCCGGGAAATACATAAAGAAGCTGCTGACGCCTCCACTTCATGGGGAATGTTTCAAGTGATGGGCTTTAACTATGCGATGTGTGGATATGGCAGTGTGGAGGAAATGGTGAAAGATATGTGTGTCGGAGAAGATAAGCAACTGGAAGCTTTTGCGAGGTTTGTGAAACTTGCTAAGCTACACTCCTATCTGGAGCAGAAAGACTGGGTCGGGTTTGCCAAGAGGTATAATGGACCCGGATATGCCCGGAATCAGTATGATAAAAAACTGGAAGGGGCTTATCGGAAGTTTACGAAGGAGTAGAAAAGAAATGTAATAGATAGGAGAAAGTAGGTTTTAATGAAAATATCAGGAAAGTCATAGATGTAATCAAATAGAATGAGTAACAATATACCCAAACGGGTATAGATTCCTGTCTTGCTCCCACTTTTATACTATATCGGGTATAAAAGTGGGAGTCTTTTATTGTATTTGTACCTAAACGGGTATAATATGGGAAATCAAACAATAGCAGAGTATGTGAAGCGGATGCGTGGGGAAGAGGGTGTCCAGAAAAGGATACTCTCTTTTTTATTTCCTGAGAATGTGATACTTATAACTTTTCTGAGTGATCGGTTCCGGATGCCCTGTTTTTCTTTGTCATCTTCCTGTAAATGTCCACCTTTGCAATGTTGATCAACGAAGTGTGAATAAAATTAGTAGTAATAACATGAACAAAAGGAGATTAGGAATATGACTTGGCACTACCCGTGCATTGCTTCAGGGTGTTGAGTTTCAGAAGATAGGCAGTATCGGCACTTCGGGCGGTCATGATTCCGGTAATGGTGATGGAGACATTGTGGATGATCCGACTGCATAATAACTTTAATCAGATAAATACATGAAGAAGAATAGCTGGAATATCCTTTTAAAGGTGATTATAGCTGTGGCAAGCGCCATTGCAGGAGTGATAGGAGGGCAGGGATTGCTCTGATAGTTGACCGATCGTTTCGGTTGAAAAAATAAATGCCGGTATCTGTTCGGAAGAATGGGTACCGGCATTTATTATTATGGTTAGCAAAACCGATAATTAAGAATAATCTTGTATATTTGTGAGTGAAACGATTAATAGAAATGTGTTATGGCTAAACTTTACCCGATTGGGATACAGAACTTTGAGAAAATACGTAGGGAAGGCTATCTTTATATAGATAAGACTGCATTAGTCTGTAGATTGGTAAAAACGGGTTCATATTATTTCCTGAGCCGTCCCCGTCGCTTTGGCAAGAGTCTGCTGATATCTACTCTTGAAGCTTATTTTCAAGGGAAAAAGGACTTGTTTCGTGGTTTGGCTATGGAGGAGTTGGAAAAAGATTGGATAAAATATCCGATTTTACATCTGGATCTGAACACCGAAAAGTATGATACGCCCGAAAGCCTGGATCGAATATTGAACGATACGTTGGCTAAATGGGAAATGGTGTACGGGACTGCTCCTTCTGAAACTTCTATTCCTTTGCGTTTCAAGGGTATTGTACAGCGTGCCTGTGAACAGTCGGGGCAGCGGGTGGTGATTTTGATTGATGAATATGATAAACCGATGTTGCAGGCTATCGGTAATGAGGAGTTGGGAGAGAAGTATCGTGATACACTGAAAGGTTTTTATTCTGTGCTGAAAACGATGGACGGGTATATCCGCTTTGCCCTTTTGACGGGAGTTACCAAGTTTGGTAAGGTAAGTGTGTTTAGTGACCTGAATAATCTGAATGATATCTCTATGGACGAACCTTATGTGGAGTTGTGTGGAATTACAGAAAAGGAAATCCATCATTATCTGGAACCGGAAATTCGTCAGTTGGCGAAATACCAAAAGATGTCGTACGAAGATGCTTGCCGGGAGCTGAAGGAACGGTATGATGGTTATCATTTCACGGAAAATTCTATCGGTTTATATAATCCGTTCAGTATACTGAATACTTTTTATAAGATGAAGTTTGGCAGTTACTGGTTCGAAACAGGTACTCCGTCTTATTTGGTAAAACTTTTACTGCGTGATAAATATGACTTGCAACAGCTGGCACACGATGAGGCGACATCAGATATGCTGAATAGCATAGATTCTACTTCGAAGAATCCTCTGTCGGTGATTTATCAGAGTGGCTATCTGACGATAAAAGGGTATGATGAACGTTTTGATATCTACCGCCTGGGATTTCCCAATCGGGAAGTAGAGGAAGGATTTATCAGGTATTTACTTCCTTTTTATGCAAATATTGATAAAGGACAAACAGGGTTTCATATAACCAGGTTCGTTTCTGAAGTGGAACAGGGAGATTGTGATGCTTTCTTTCGTCGTCTGCAAAGTTTCTTCGCCGATACTCCTTATGAACTGGTACGTGACTTGGAGTTGCATTATCAGAATGTTCTTTTTATTGTTTATAAGTTACTTGGTTTTTATGTCCAGGCGGAGTATCATACTTCTAACGGGCGCATCGATATGGTTTTGAAGACAGACCGATACATTTATGTGATGGAGTTCAAATTTGACGGGAGTGCGGAAGAGGCTTTGAAACAGATAGAAGAAAAGGGATATGCCGCTCCGTTTGCCAATGATCCCCGTCAACTGCTAAAGGCAGGAGTGAACTTTAGCTCGAAAACAAGGAATATTGATTGTTGGGTCGTGGATTGACTCTAAATTCCATATGATAATCTGAATATTACATATCTGTGTGATCTGTTAATCTGTGGTGAAAAAGAGTTCATTGAAGAATGTTCCCGATACGTTGAATCTCGTCTGTACTGAACTTACAGTTTTCCGTCACTTTCAGATTGTCTTCCAGTTGCTTGACGGAGCTCGCGCCGACGATAACAGAGGTTACCAGATCATCTTTTAAGACCCAGGCCAATGCCATTTCGGCTAAGGTCTGTCCCCGATTACCTGCCACTTCATTCAATGCTTTGATTTTATTGAATACTTGCTCGGTCAATTGCTCTTTCTTCAGGAAACCTCCGCGGGCTATTCTTGAGTCCTCCGGAATTCCATTTAGATACCGGTTGGTGAGCAGACCTTGAGCCAGAGGAGAAAAGGCGATAAAGCCCGTACCATTTTCTTTGGCTTGTTGCAGAATGCCTTGTTCTTCCGGTTCACGGTTAAACAGGTTGTATCGTCCCTGATAGAGTAGACAATGCACGTCTCGTTCTTCCAGATATCGGTAGGCGAACTCTGCCTTTTCTTTGGGGTATTTGGATATACCGATGTAGAGGGCTTTACCTTGCCGGACAATATCGATGAGCGCCTGAAGAGTTTCTTCAAGTGGAGTTTCGGGGTCGTAACGATGGGTATAGAAAATATCGACATACTCCAGATTCATACGTTTTAAACTCTGGTTGAGACTGCTCATCAGGTATTTCCGGGAGCCCCAGTTTCCGTAAGGACCTTCCCACATATCATGGCCGGCTTTGGTGGATATGAATAGTTCATCCCGATAGGGCATAAAGGATTTCTTCATGATGAGTCCGAACGTTTCTTCGGCTGAGCCGTAAGAGGGACCGTAGTTATTAGCCAGGTCGAAATGTGTGATACCTTTGTCGAATGCAAAGTGAGCCATCCGGAGGCTGTTGGCTAATGTGTCAACATCACCAAAATTATGCCAGAGGCCCAGAGAAACTTCCGGTAACAGTATACCGCTTTTACCACAACGACGGTACTTCATCCCACCGGAGTATCTTGCTTTATCGGCTGAATAAATAGGATTGATCATATGCTGAGATCTTTTGAAGATTAACTATGATGCAAAGATAATCGATTTATGGAGTAACATAGGTTATCAAAATAATAATTGTATTATGAATGGATAAAATAATACTGGATGGTTTGATGGAATCCCGATAATTTTGCATTATTGAAAAGCGTATGAACTAAAAACAGTGGAGACAGAATATGAAAGACATGCAAACAAAAATAGTAATGATAGGGATTCTACTTTCTACAGGTATAATGTTGAGGGCTCAGGACAATGGAGGGTGTGAGGATTGTCCGGCTTTTAATGCAGGAGGAAAAGTGGAAGTCCGTGGTGTAAAAGAGAGGATTATCGGAGATTTGTCGCAACCGGTCGCGGTTCGTGTAAGGACGTTGATTCAACAGATGACATTGGCAGAGAAGGTAGCTCAGTTGGTGAGCGAAAGTGATAGCATTCCGCGGTTGAATCTTCCTGCTTATAATTATTGGAATGAATGTCTTCACGGAGTGGCTCGTGCCGGTGAAGTGACAGTCTTTCCGCAAGCCATTAATCTGGCTTCTACCTGGGATACGGTGTTAGTCAAACGGGTAGCTTCTGCTATTTCTACGGAGGCACGGTTGAAATATCTGGAGATAGGAAAAGGGCTCACTTACTGGTCGCCTACTATAAACATGGCGCGTGATCCACGCTGGGGAAGAAATGAAGAGACTTATGGTGAAGATCCGCATCTGACTTCGCGACTTGGAGTGGCTTTTGTTAAAGGCTTACAGGGGGATCATCCGACTTATCTGAAAACTGTCGCAACAATCAAACATTTTGTGGCCAATAACGAAGAGAACAATCGTTTCTCCAGTTCTTCACAAATACCGACGAAACAGCTATATGAATATTATTTCCCCGCTTACGAAGCTTGCGTGAAAGAGGCAAACGCACAATCGGTGATGACGGCTTATAATGCTTTTAACGGAGTACCACCCAGCGGTTCGCATTGGTTACTCGATGATGTGCTGAGAAAAGAATGGGGATTCGATGGATTTGTAGTTTCTGATTGCGGGGCTATTGGGGTGATGAATTGGCAGCACCGGGTGGTAAACTCGCTGGAGGAGGCAGCTGCTTTAGGAGTAAACAGTGGTTGTGATCTGGAATGTGGTACTACTTATAAGGAAAAACTTGTTCAAGCGGTAGAACAAGGATTAATTTCAGAAGCTGCTATTGACCGGGCTTTGACAAGAGTATTAACGGCACGGTTTAAGTTGGGAGAGTTTGATCCGATGGAACTTGTCCCATATAATCATTATGATAAGAAACTATTGGCAGGAAAGAAATTTGCAGAACTTGCTTATGAGGCTGCTGTTAAGTCGGTCGTGCTATTGAAAAACGATGCTTTGTTACCTTTAAATAAAGAAAAGATTAAATCTGTAGCCGTAGTAGGACCGTTTGCCGATTACAATTATTTGGGGGGATATAGCGGACAGCCTCCTTATTCGGTTAGCCTTTTGAAAGGAGTGAAGGAGCTGATAGGTAAAAAAGGGAAAGTCACTTATCTGAACGGAATGGGAACCTCTGCGGATTCTATAGCGCAAGTGGTAAAAGGGGCAGATATAGTACTTGTAGCTTTGGGTAGTGATGAAAAAATGGCACGAGAAAACCATGATATGCCTTCTATTTATTTACCGGAGGGACAAGAGAAGCTTCTAAAAGAGATTTATCAGGTGAATCCGAGAATTGTATTGGTTTTCCACACGGGAAATCCGTTGACTTCCGAATGGGCGGATACACATATACCGGCTATTATGCAGGCTTGGTATCCGGGACAGGAAGCGGGTAGGGCTTTGGCCAATTTGCTGTTTGGAAATGAAAATCCGTCGGGTAAGTTGCCTATGACTATCTACAAAACCGAAGAACAGTTACCGGATATACTGGATTTTGATATGTGGAAAGGGCGTACTTATCGTTATATGAAAGGGGAACCTTTATATGGTTTCGGCCATGGATTGAGTTATACATCTTTTGAGTTCGATAATATACAAGGGAATGATACTTTGCAGCCGGATGCGATTTTACAATGTTCGGTCGAGTTATCCAATTCAGGTCAGTTAGCAGGAGAAGAAGTGGTCCAGGTCTATGTTTCGAGGGAGAATACTCCTGTTTACACATATCCGTTGAAAAAATTAGTGGCATTTAAAAAAGTAAAACTTGCTTCAGGTGAGAAAAAGAAAGTGGATTTTACTATAGCTCCCCGGGAGTTATCAGTTTGGGAAGATGGGAAATGGAGGATGCTTTCCGGAAAGTATACTTTGTTTATCGGTTCCGGACAACCGGGGTTGGCGAAAGGTATTACGAAAGGTTTTGAGGTTAAGATAAGGTAAAGTTAGTTTTTACAGGTTCTGGGGTAGTAGTTGTTTTTTAAGGAAAGATTGTTTGAAGGTGATTTCTGTATGTACTTGTTCTCTGATGTAGAGGGTGTGCTGATTGTATCAGTATCAGATAAAATAATACTGGATTGTTAATAATAACTGCACTAATTTTACATTTGAGAAAGTTCCCCGATATTGGGATGAAATAAGTCTCAATTTCGTCTTTTAGATAAACTATGGTGGAATAACGGATGCATTAAAGGCAAAAAGCGAATAAAGAGTGTTTGTTTGAATTGCATAAGTGAATGATAAAATCATATTTGTTTGTTCTGCCGGTTGACTCTATTTTTGCATTATCACAAAATTAATCATTTAAAATCAGTGTAATAGTATGAAGAACATGATGTTGTTTCTGATGGCACTCTTAATGAGTGGCCATATGATGGCTCAGCAAACCATTGTTACAGGTGTAATTACCGATGCTAACGATGGATCTCCATTGATCGGAGCCAATGTTCTGGTTAAAGGTGCCGGAACCGGTTCTATTGCCAATGTGGACGGTAAGTATAGTGTTAACGTCCCAAATGGTAAGAATGTATTGGTCTTTTCGTGTGTAGGTTATAAAGAACAGGAGATCACTTTAAAACCCGGACAAAAAGTGCTCAATGTGACCATGAAAGAGGATACTGAACTACTGGATGAAGTAGTAGTTATAGGCTATGGCTCCATGAAGAAGAGTGACTTGACTGGTTCGGTCACCAGCATCAAAAGTGAAGATTTAATGAAAACAAACCCGATTAGTATTAATCAGGGACTCCAAGGGCGTATTGCAGGTGTGCAGGTTAACCAGAATGATGGTGCTCCCGGAGCCGGGGTAAGTATTCAGATTCGTGGTGCTAATTCATTCTCCACCTCTACCGAACCGCTTTATATCGTGGATGGTATTCCTTTTACCAGTAGTGGAATGCCGGGAACAGGCAAAGACGGTATGATGCAGACAGCCAATCCGCTTTCGACAATTAATCCGTCGGATATCGAATCTATTGAGATCTTGAAAGATGCCTCTGCCACAGCTATCTATGGATCGCGTGGTGCAAATGGTGTGGTATTGATTACTACCAAACGTGGTGCAAAAGGAAAAGATAATATCAGCTTCAGTGCTAATTTCGGAATATCGAAAGTAGTGAAGAAATTGGATATGTTGGATGGATATGCATATGCGATGTATAGGAATGAAGCCACAAAAATGTTCAATGAATACGAAAATGCTAAAGAACTTATTCCTTATCCGGGTACTTCTATGGTGGATCCGAATACCGGTGAATCGGTTTATTCTCCGGGACCGGAAGATTATCGGAATGGCACATATCCGAGTGTAAACTGGCAGGATGAAGTGTTTGAAACAGCGTTCTCCCAAGAGTATAATCTGAGCGTAAACGGTTCGAATGATAAAGGGTATTATGCTATTTCCGGTAATATTCTGGATCAGAGCGGTATCATTCATAATTCAGGGTACAAACGATATACATTTCGTGCGAATGTGGCGCGTAAAGTACACGAATGGATTGAAATAGGCACGAATATGAGTTTTACTAATTCATTGAATAAACTTGCTAAGACAAATTCTGTCAGTGACGGTATTATTCGTGGTACTTTGTTTTATCCGGCTACTGCTCCATTGGATGATGAAACGAATAATGCTCAGCTGAACTGGTTCTCTTCAAATCCTTATGTATATACACGTGCCGCTAAAGATGAGCTGACAACGAATAGTTTCTTTTCTTCTTCCTTCGTAGAAATTACTCCGTATAGAGATCTAAAAGTTCGTCAAAATGTGGGTTTCTCTTATAATATGAATGAACGTGATGTGTATTATAACAGGGAGACTGTGGAAGGTAAAGATCCGACAAACGGCTATGCTTCGAAAGCTGATAATTGGTCGAAGAATCTGGTACTTGAAACGATGGCAACTTATAATAAGACTTTCAACAAGAATCATTTGCTGAATGTGGTTGCGGCTTTCTCTTATGAGAGAGGGGATTATGGTAACAAAGCAATGGTAGCTACCGGATTTCCGCAAGACTTGACAGAAGACTTTGATATGGGTGCTGCTGTGAATCCTCAGAAACCTACCAGCGGACGTGGAATGACTTCTTTGGTCTCCTTTCTGGGACGTGCTAACTATAACCTGATGAATAAGTATCTGTTTACTGCCTCTTTCCGTCGGGATGGCTCCAGTAAGTTTGCACCGGGTAACAAATGGTCGAATTTTGCTTCGGGTGCTATTGCCTGGAGAGCGTCAGAGGAACAGTTTATTAAAGATCTGAATGTGTTTAGTAATCTGAAATTCCGTGCAAGTTACGGACAGACAGGTAATCAGGCGATTGGGGCATATGCTACCCGTGACTATCTGACTGTGGCTAATTATCCAATTAACGGTGCACTTGCCAGTGGATTCGCCAATTTGACTTGGAGAGGACCGGCCAATCCGGACCTGAAATGGGAAACTACCAGCCAGTATAATGTAGGGGTAGATATGGGTTTCTTCCAGAATAGAATTAATCTGACTATTGATCTGTATTATAAGAAAACATCTGATTTGTTACAGAATATACAGATACCCCAAAGTACAGGTTTTTCAAATATGACGACAAATTTTGGTAACGTAACCAATAAAGGACTTGAAATTACGGGAAAATTTTATGCAATCACCGGAAAGAATCTCAATTGGGACTTTGATGCTAATATTTCTTTTAATCGTAATAAAATCAGTGGTCTTCCAGGCGATCAGTTCGCCCAGGGATGGAGTAAGGCTGATAATGTGTTCTTGCAACGTAATGGAATGCCGATCGGAACCATTTATGGATTTGTGGAAGACGGCTTTTATGATAATATAGCTGAGGTGAGAGCTGATCCGTTTTATGCAGAACAGTCAGAGGCTATATGTAAAGCGATGGTAGGTGAGGTGAAGTATAAGGATTTTGATGGAGTTGCCGGTATTACGAATGCCGATCGTCAGATTATTGGTGATACGAATCCGGACTTTACGTTTGGTATGACCCACAATTTTAATTATAAAAACTTCTCTTTGAGTTTCTTCCTGCAAGGATGTGTTGGAGGTGATATTTTTAATGCAAACTTGCTTGAAGTGACTATGAGTGGCATTGGTAATATTCCTCAAAATATATATGAATCCCGTTGGACACCCGAGAATCGGGAGAATGCCAAATGGCCGAAAGCATATGCAGGTTATGGAAGAACGATGAAGCTATCGGATCGCTATGTGGAAAATGGATCTTATCTGAGAATGAAGAATATTAATCTGGGTTATAAATTGGTTTCTCCATTCAAAGGAATCGAATCGATCAATCTGTTTGCTTCTGTTAGTAATGTATTTACCATTTCGGGTTATAGTTGGTATGATCCGGATGTGAACTCTTTCGGAAGTGATGCCTCTCGCCGTGGTGTAGATTTATTCTCGTATCCAAGCAGTCGCACTTTCTCATTTGGTTTACAATGTACATTTTGATGTTTAACTCAAATCAAGAAAAGTCATGAAAAAAATAATATTTAAATCGTTTTTATTGTTGTGGACAGTCTTATTGGCATGTTCATGCAATGATTTACTGGATGAAAAGGCCTATGACTGTCTCTTATACACATCTCCGAGCCCACGAGACTACGCTGCATCTCGT
>OWHZ01000714.1_pt1 | contig 17226 bp, 14 predicted proteins | sample 1732651 | NCBI WGS metagenome assembly OWHZ01 (sample SAMN05065738, study PRJEB22554) | human gut metagenome | biome: ENVO:2100002; feature: ENVO:00000062; material: ENVO:00002003 | host: Homo sapiens | place: USA
GTAAAAGCCGAAAGCTCAATGACGAGGATATGACGGAAATGCAGAGTTTGGCATCCGACATTCTCCTGATGGAGCGTGGGCAGTCAAAGGCTGTTACTGGCAAGGAGCATTTGGAGCGTAACGATTTCATCATTGAGAAGCAGAAAGCTGAACTGCAACGCATGGATGCTGCAAAACGGCACAAAGAAGAACAGATAGGTCTTGCTGAACAGGAACTGAAACAGGTGAAATCAGAAATACGCACCGACAAGCTAAAGAAAACAGCCACCAATGCAGCCACCGCCATAGCAAGCGGTGTTGGTTCTCTTTTCGGCAGTGGAAAGTTGAAAGATTTGGAACAAGCCAATGAAAAATTGCGTCAGGAAGTTGCCAAGCGTGATAAAGGCATTGATGAATTAAAAGCCAAGATGCAACAAATGCAGGAACAGTACGGCAAACAGATACGCAATCTTCAAGGAATACACAATCAAGAGCTTGAAGCCAAAGACATGGAAATTTCCCAGCTGAACATTCTGCTTGAAAAAGCACACAAATGGTTTCCCATGTTCAAAGAGATGCTAAGAATGGAAAAACTATGCACTGTTATCGGATTTACCAAAGATATGATAGAAAGCCTCTTGACAAAGAAAGAAGCCATACAATGTAATGGCAAAATTTATTCCGAAGAACACAGACGTAAGTTTGACATCAAGAATGATATTTTCAAGGTGGAAAAGAATCCAACCGATGATAGCCAACTGATACTGACCATAAACAGACAACCGATAGGTGAATGGTTCAGGAAACAATGGGAGAAGATACAGGAAGGATTACGAAAAACAGAAGAGCCAAGAAAAAATAGAGGATTTAGGTTATAAATTCTGTCCTCTATATCGCAAAACATCAATAAAAAACTAATTTTGTATTCGGATTGAGGTAACTCTTTCCGAAACATATTGGAAATTGAAGAAGCGTTATGCTAATCACTTGCGAATGAAAACCTGAGAAACTTTCAAACGTGTACAAGGATAGCATAGTGGTTCTCACGTTATAGCGTGGGCCGCTATTGTTATATCTGTACACAAAGGTTTTCTCAGGACCTTCATTCAAAGAAGTGACATAGTCAGTGCCACGCTTCTGCGTTTAGAAAGGTTAATTATGAAATTTGTAAAGACCATATTTTTAACTATATGCTTTATATTGTGCTTTATTTCATGCCAGAATAAAGTATCTAATGAATGGCAGTCTATCTCTAATGCTGATTTATGTATTTGGGATGTCCCCAATGAATTAGATTGTGTCTATTATTGGGATGGTGGATCTTTCGACAAATTGATTCACGGGAACGGCGTACTTTCCATATATAATAACGATAGCTTAATATCACAACAAACGATTACAGCTTATTATGGTGCTTCTTCATCAGATAAAGCCATGATCTTATCTGATGGAAGTACATATATTGGTAAAACGCAGGATGATTTATTTGAAGGATTTGGAGTATATCTAAAAGGACAAGATGTATATGTCGGTACTTTTAGTAGAAGCAATCCAGATGGATTCTTGAATTGGTATAAAAACGGTAAACTTTATTATAGCGGAGAATGGGCTAATGGTAAATTTAACGGAAAAGGTACGCTATACAAAGAAGACGGAAGTGTAAAACAGGGCACTTGGGAAGACGGTAAATTACTACAGACGCATATACGACAAAAAACTGCTGAAGGATTTTATGACGGTTATATATTGAACAGCAAGCCTGATGGAATGGGTTGTATGCAATACAATGACAGTTCTCGTTACGAAGGAGAATGGGAAAATGGGAAATGGACTGGTTATGGAAAATACTTTACCCCTAAAGATAGTCTTATTGGCGAATGGAAAGATGGCAAGTTAAATGGCAGTGGTATGTATAAGAATGAATCTCTTTTGTACAATGGCGATTGGGTGGATAATAAACCTGATGGCTTCGGTTATGCTACAACAAGCGATTCTTCTTATTATTCCGGTGGCTGGGTGGAAGGTAGACGAAATGGATATGGAGATATGTATTTTGCTAATGAAGATTCTTATTTCGGTGATTGGGAAGATGATGATTTTTGCGGATTGGGAACGTACACTTTTGGACAAAGCGGAGATATTTATTACGGAGAATGGAAAGGTGGATTACAACATGGTTTGGGGTCTTATACATCCAAAGAGTATGAGTATGTAGGTAATTGGGAAGAAGGTTGGATAAATGGTAAAGGAAGAATTACGTATGCCAATCAAGATTTCTACGAAGGTGATTTTGTGGAAAACGAATTATATGGTCAAGGTTATTACCAATTCCATAATGGCAATTCGTACGAAGGAGAATTTGTGGATGGAAAATTCAATGGTTTAGGCATATTTCGATTTGCGGATGGGAATGTTTATGAAGGAGAATTTGAAGATGGTAAGATAAAAGGGGATGGTACTCTTTATTATATAGAAGGAGAAGACACTATTTCTATCACGGCTAATTGGGATGGCTCAAACAACTTCCCCAAGCAAGCCAGTGTATTATTCGGTAATGGAGATTTATATGAAGGTGAACTGATAAATGGGTTTCCTACGGAAAATGGTACATGGACAACAGAAGCAGAACGTACTAATCCCCAATTTGATGTTTATGATTCTGCAAAACGTGCAAATGACTTTTATAAGAAGCATAGAGATTCATGGAATAAATTTGTAAAATATACAAGTGTCGCTTTAATGGTTTGTTGAAGTTGCCGCCCCTGTTGTTGGGACTGTGTTGGTTGCAACCGGAGTTGGGGCACCTGTTGGGGGTGCGCTAATAACAGCAGGGAAAGTTGCAGGTGTTGCAAACAAAGCGTTAAATGTAGCTGATGCAACAATCTCTACGGCTTCTGCTGGAGTGGATACTTATGATGCTATTCAAAATGGAGAAGATGCCACAGAAGCATTAACTACTTTAGGTGCAGAGCTTGCTGTAAATGCTGCATTTGTAATAACTCCAAAAGTATTAAAGTCTGCACCTGCACGAAAGGCTGGAGCATTGTTGAGTTCTTCAGCCAAGAGTATAAAAAGTACCGCTAAAAAATCTATTGTAATATTAAGCAAGAGAAATAAAATATTTGGGAAAGTAGTACGAATTTCAAAAGATCAAACAGGAGGGATTAAAAAGACATTAGAAAAGTCAGTACCTGTTCAATCATTGAAAAGATTAAATTCTATTGTTAATAAGAAATTTGAATCCACTTTCCTCAAAACTATATTACCGAAAACTTTATTATATAAAGAGTTGCAAAAAATAAAAGCTAAAGGAGCAATTCAGTTGACAAAAAAAGAAATGGATTATCTTATGACAAATGCCGATAAGGCTAATTTAAAGGCTTTTATTAAAACATATACAGGCAACGCTAATAACTATTTGGAATTTTTCATACGTTTGTCTATGGGGAATAAAAAACAAGTTGCAAAAATACTAGAACAGCCTGAGATTAGGAAATTTATAGATAAATCCATAAGAACAGCAAGCGGAGAAACAGGATATCATGAGTGGTTAATGACATCCAATTTTAAGAGCTTTCTTTTGGATGGAAAGTGGGGAGATGATGGCTATTTTTTGGCTATGGCTCAATCAAGATTGATACAAAAGACTCGTAATGTCAATTTTAAGGGAGGAGGAGGTCATGTATCAAGCGGACGTCCTAATTCGACAGCTTCAGCGAAATTTCATGAAGGATTGGCTAAAGTTATAAATAAGTGTAACTCTAAAGAAGAGCTTTTTGTAGAAGTTCGAGCGTATGCAAAAGAAGTCCTCACAGAAGAAGCATATAAAGAATTTAATGAGATTTTTAAGAATGTATTACAGACGGTAGGGAAATGAATTTAATTCAAAAATATGGAACAAGAAAGAACAATCAAGTGCATCAAATGTAACAAAGACATTTCGATGCAAGAAGGTGTAAAAACGCCTAAAGGAGTAGTGTGCAAATCTTGCCACAAGAAAGGTAATTTAAAGCAAGGTATAATAGCACTTGCGGTATTATTACTGCTTGTAATAGGTGGTTATGTCTATTATCAGCATTCACAGAAAAACAGTACTATTGGTTTTGATGGAGTGGCAGACATACAAGATTCAACCCAAGTGATAACAGAAAAGCCAACAGAGCTATTCAAGTTGGAGACAACCGTAGCGCAAAGTAATCCTGTGGTTGTAGGAAAAACGATAGACAATATCGAATCTTTCAAAAGAATTCTTGCTGACAATATCCAAAAAGCAGAACAAGATAAAGCCGGAACTCTTATTATCCCTAATATCAATATATTATTTGACCTAAATTCCCATGAAGTAGCTGCGAATGCTAAAGAATTGGTAGCAGAATACGCTAAAGCCTATTTGCAGACAAACAAACAAGCTACAATATTGGTGGAAGGATATGCCTGTGACCTCGGTTCGGCAGAAGTAAATGATTGGATTTCCAAGCAAAGAGCAGAAACCGTTAAAAACGTCTTGGCTTCATACGGTATTTCAGAAGATAAAGTTGTAGTGAAATGGTATGGCAAGTCTAAGAATAAAAACTTCTCATATTCAACCATAAATGATTATCGTAGAGTTATTGTTTCAATTAAGTAAGTAAAAAGTACCTCCATTTTCAAGCCAGCCTCACCACAGATAGTTGTAGCGAGGCTGTTTTTTCGTTAGGGGAAGTGTAAGTTTTTATTAATGACTGTAAGTTCCTTGACAATATCGTTGAAATCAATTACATAATGCTGTTTTATACATTGTATCATTATCTTGTATTTATCATATATTAGCTTCCATTTATGTAGCATTTCTTTAAAAAAACATTCCTCATCATGGTTATTGAACAAATCAAACTCAGCTTTTCCTCCTCCAAAAACATAATCTGTCGGTGTATTTGAAGGACTATAGTATACATAGCCTCTACTAATTATATCACTCCATATATCAAAAAAATCCCGAATAGCAGAATCTAGTTCCTGATTGTAGATACAATATGTTGAAGAATTTATAATAGCATTCCACAAATCATGGATAACTATAATTTTTGTATTAACACGTTGAGGTCCTCGTTGAAAATAATCATCCATCAGATATACATTCATATGTTGCATAAGCAAACGGACGTTTTTTTCGTCATTTTCATTTTGGGGAGTTGAATCAGAGGAAACAATAGTCCCCAAGGAAATATTATTATTATCCCCTTGAATTACGATATTATTATTCCCTTCTATATTATTTTTTCTTATATCCATGTACTAAAGAACTTTAAGATAGAGTCCCAACCGACAATAACAGTAACGATAAGAGTTGCTAACGCAATCCAAAGTCCCAATTTGCTTAGCAATTTTACTTTATTAGATTTCTCCTTATTCTGTGATACATTATTTTTGTCTCCTTGTATCACTTTGTTATTATCCCCGTATATATTTGATGTATAATTTCGACTCATATCTATGAAAATAATTAAATTATATAAAAACACCCAACTTTTCATTTCTGGGTGTAAAAAAGGGTGTAAATCTCGTAACTACTTGATTTACACCCCTTATTGCGGAGAGACTGGGATTCGAACCCAGGGAGCGGTTACCCGCTCACCGCATTTCGAGTGCGGCCCGTTCGACCACTCCGGCATCTTTCCTTGTGGTTGACGTGTACAAAAGTACATAAAATATAGTATCGTTATTCTCTTGAAAGGCTAAAATTACTTTATCAAATACAAAAAAGGGCATTCTTCACAGAACGCCCCTCTTTAAAACATATAACTAATACCTCTAAATTACTTGAAATAACGATTATATAAACCTTCAAATCCTTTGCCATGACGTGCCTCGTCTTTGCACATCTCATGTACGGTATCATGGATCGCATCCAAATTCTGTTGTTTAGCCAATGTAGCGATACGTTTCTTGTCCTCGCATGCGCCAGCCTCAGCTTCCATACGCTTTTTCAAGTTAGTCTTCGTATCCCAAACAACGTCACCAAGAAGCTCCGCAAACTTAGCAGCGTGCTCAGCCTCTTCCCAAGCGTAACGCTTGAATGCCTCAGCTACCTCAGGATAACCCTCACGGTCTGCTTGACGGCTCATGGCCAAATACATACCAACTTCGGTACATTCTCCCATAAAGTGAGCGTTCAGACCTTCCAAAATCACTGGGTCTACACCTTTAGCAACACCTAGTACATGTTCGTCAACGAACTGCAACGCACCTTCTGTCTCTACTAATTCCTTAAATTTGCTTTTCGGTTGTTTACATTGAGGGCAGAACTCAGGAGCCTCATCACCTTCGTGTACATAACCACATACTGTGCAAATCCATTTCTTTTTCATATATCGCAAAATTTTTATTGGTTGTATGGCACAAAATTAACTAAACTATCCGATACTACCATAATTCATCGATAGATTAATTCTATGTGTTAATCGATAAAAACTATGGAACTTATTTTTGACAGCGATTGTTTACTAAGTAAATATTTATTTATATGGATACATCAAAGATTATTAGTTTATTAGGAGACAAAAGTGATTATTATTTAAATCACGTATGTAAGACTATTGATAAATCGCAGCTTCATCTTCCATCACCCACTTGCGTGGACGATGTGTGGGTCAATTCAGATAGAAACATACAGACTCTTAATAGTCTGCAAACCTTGTTGGGGCACGGAAGATTAGCAAACACCGGATATGTTTCTATCCTCCCGGTAGATCAAGATATCGAGCATACCGCAGGGTCTTCCTTCGCTCCAAACCCCATTTATTTCGATCCGGAGAATATCGTAAAATTAGCGATCGAGGGTGGTTGCAACGCAGTCGCTTCTACGTTCGGCATACTAGGGTCAGTCGCACGAAAATATGCCCATAAGATTCCATTCTTGGTAAAACTAAATCATAATGAGCTTCTTACTTATCCGAATTCTTACAATCAAATCGTATTCGGTACGGTGAAGGAAGCATGGAATATGGGCGCCGTAGCTGTAGGGGCCACGATCTATTTCGGATCAGAGCAAAGCCGACGTCAGCTAGTCGAGATTGCCGACGCATTCGAGTATGCCCATGAACTAGGTATGGCGACCGTATTATGGTGCTATTTACGAAACAGCTCTTTTAAAAAGGATGGCATCGACTATTCCGCAGCAGCCGATTTGACCGGACAGGCTAATCACCTTGGCGTCACGATCAAGGCCGATATCATCAAGCAGAAGCTACCGGAGAACAACGGAGGTTTCACCGCTATCAATTTCGGGAAAATCGATCAAAAGATGTACACAGAGTTAACGACAGAACATCCGATCGACCTCTGCCGTTACCAAGTAGCCAATAATTATATGGGACGTGTCGGGCTTATCAACTCCGGCGGGGAATCTCATGGCGCCTCAGATCTTAAAGACGCTGTCGTCACTGCTGTCATAAACAAACGTGCGGGTGGCATGGGGCTGATTAGCGGAAGAAAGGCGTTCCAACGTCCGATGAAAGACGGCGTGGAGTTACTTCATTCAATTCAAGATATTTATTTGGATAAGGATATTACTATCGCTTAGTTTGTTATTGCGTTGAGAAAAGAAGGCCGTCCATCAAAGCTATATACTTTGGGGACGGCCTTCAAATTTTATTTCTTCAACCACATATCCAACCACTCAAAGAATGTACGTTGCCATAGAACGCCATTCTGGGGTTTCAATACCCAATGGTTCTCATCCGGATAAATCAGCAACTCGGCCGGTACCCCCCGAAGAACCGCGGCGTTAAACGCTGCCATTCCTTGATTAGCCAAGATCCGGTAATCCTTCTCTCCATGGATACAAAGGATAGGCGTATCCCATTTGTCCACGAACTTATGCGGAGAGTTCGCGAAAGTACGTTGAGCCGTAGCGTTCTGCTTTTCCCAGTACGCTCCACCCATATCCCAATTGGCGAACCACATCTCTTCCGTTTCCAGATACTGCATTTCCATATTAAAGATACCATCGTGGGCGATAAACACCTTGAAACGTTTATCATGATGACCTGCCAACCAATATACGGAGAATCCACCGAAGCTAGCGCCTACACAACCCAAGCGATCCTTATTTACATACGGTTCCTTGGCTACCTCGTCAATAGCGGTGAAATAGTCTTTCATGCATTGTCCGCCATAATCGCCGCTGACAGCCTCATTCCATTCCAAGCCAAATCCGGGAAGACCCCGACGGTTCGGTGCCACGATAATATAGTCATTAGCCGCCATGATCTGGAAATTCCAGCGGTAAGACCAGAACTGGCTCACAGGGCTTTGCGGGCCACCCTCACAGAACAACAAGGTAGGATACTTCTTATTCGGATCGAACTGAGGCGGATAGATAACCCACGTTAGCATCTGCTTGCCATCCGTCGTCTTCATCCAACGTTCCTCTACCTTACCCATCGTAAGCTGGTCGTAAATATGTTTGTTTTCGAACGTAAGTTGAGTTACCGTATGATCCCCTGTCAAATCGATCGAATAGATCTCGTCTCCCATGCTCATGGAATGACGTTGAGCGATCAGCTTATCGCCCAGAAGAGCGACAGAGGCGTAATCGTACATACCTTCGGTCAGCGGGGTAATCTTATTGCCATTCGCCAAGTCTATCTGATAAACCTGCGACTCGCCATGCCAAACGCCCGTGAAATAGATACGCTTGCAATCAGCGCTCCAGCAATAAGAATCCACGTTGGAGTCAAAATCCTTGCTTACGAATGTTTTCTCACCCGTCTCCAGATTCATTACCATCAAGCGATTTTGATCCGCCTCGTAACCATCACGTTCCATACTTAGCCAAGCGATGCTCTTTCCGTCCGGAGAATAGGTGGGATTCGTATCATATCCCTTGTTCTCTTCCGTTATATTGGTCGTTTGCTTCGTATTCAGATCATATACATAAATATCCGAATTCGTGGAGATCGCATATTCTTTACCCGTCTTTTTGCGGCTGGTATAGGCAATCTTGTCCGAGGTAGTGTTCCAAGCCAATTGCTCGATACCGCCAAACGGCTTCATCGGGCTCTCAAACAACTCGCCCTCCATTACATCCACAGGATTGCTGATTGATTTGCCATCGAAATCGGCGACAAAAGGATGCGGAGCGGTAGTCACCCACTCATCCCAATGCTTGTACATTAAATCCGTAATGATAACACCTGTCGCCTTATCCAAATCCGGATATTTATCAGCGGTACTGTTCACGGTTTTCACTTGCGAGATAAACAAGACCTTTTTCTCATCGGGAGAGAAAGCGAAACCCTCGATATCCTTGTCATAATCGGAAAGTCGCTTACGGTCCGTCCCATCCGGATTCATCTCCCAAAGCTGGCTGCTACCACTCTCGTTACATAAGAAAGCAATCTTGGTTCCTCCTTTGATCCATACGGCCTCGTTCTCAGCGAATCCGGTTTTCGTGATTTGCTTATTATCCGATCCGTCAGCGTTCATCACGAAGACCTCACGGTTGCTCTTGTTTTCCGGTACGCTATAATACGCCACCGTATACACCACTTTTTTCCCGTCCGGAGATACGTTCATACCGCCGATACGTCCCATGGCCCACAAAGCTTCCGGGGTCATGCGACCGTCTTTGATCCGGATGTCCGACTTCCCGATAAGGTTCTTATCACCGGTCTCCTTCACGTTCACATCCGTAGCCGGATTGCAAGCACCTAACAGTAGAGATGTTGCCATAATCATTGTTCCGATAGATTTATTCATGCCGTTATAATATATTACAATTTGAGTGCGAAAGTACTAAATATAATTTATATCTTCGCGTTACTAATTATAAGAACTGAACAGTATGAATAAGATTTGGTTATTTGGAGCCGCTGTATGTATGGTATTAGCACTCGGCTCATGTAAACCTAAACAGAGCGCGTACAAGGCTGCTTACGAACAGGCCAAAGAAAAAGAGTCGACGGCTCCTGTTGAGGTTGTAGAACAAGAGGAAGAAGTTGTTGAGGTCGCTCCTGTCTCAAAACCCAGAACCTCTACGGCTACCACTCGTACGGAAAAAATCAACGCCGCTCAAGGCGAGGACGCTAGCCGTCTGAAACGTTATAGCGTTGTTGTCGGTAGTTTCAAGAATAAGACAAACGCTTACGCATTAAAAGAACGTATGCAGAATGATGGCTATAACGCAGTGTTGGGCGAGAACGAGCAAGGTATGTTGCGTGTGATCGTCGCTAGTTTCGACAATAAAGCGGACGCCGCCGATAGCCGTGACGCCATCAAGGCGAAATACGCTCCTAACTTCCAAGACGCTTGGTTATTGGAGAGAGCTTATTAATTGTAAGCTATCAGAAAAGATAAAAGCGGAAGGTCTCGTTAGCCTGTAAGAAGAATCTTGCAGGTTATCGAGACCATTCTATTTGAAGGAAACATAAGGACATAAAAATAGCCCGACTTCAACAGCCGAGCCACTTTTCACCAATCTAATCTAACTTAACCTAAAACAAAAACCATCTTTTTCTTTTTGCCTTTCTCTTCTTATATCCTAACAACCTTTTTACCTTAAAAACGTAATACCTATTCGAAATTGTATAAACTCAAAACATCTAAACACATATGATATAAACGAATTACTCTTCATAAACAGGCCACGCACCTTCTTTCGTACAAACAAAAGCCGCTGTCTTTACAGCGAAATGATGTGCCTCGCTTAAGGACTTCCCTTTTAAGAGCGAGATGATTAGAGCTCCAGAAAAAGCATCCCCCGCCCCGACCGTATCCGCCACCGTAACCTCCGGCGTTGGCAAAATAGAAGTCTCCTCCCTCGTATAAATAGTACTATGGGAACTCCCCGCAGTCAAGGCAAATATCCGAAGGTCATATTTCTCAATAAACCATAAAGCCACTTCCCTCTCAGTTCCATTCAAGCCGAATAAGTCCCGAAGAACGTTAAACTCCTCATCATTCACCTTCAGCACATTCGCTAAGTACAAAGACTCCTCGATCAACTCCTTATCATAGTATCGCTGGCGAAGATTGATATCCAGCAAACGATAAGCGTCTTTCGGCGCAAACGACGAGATCGCTTGTATCGTCTCCCGGGACTGACGGGAACGTTGGGCTAATGTACCGAAACAAATAGCGTCCGCTTTCTCCGCCAAATCAATCGCATCGGATGTAGGCGATATATGATCCCAAGCCACTCGCTCATGAATCGTATAAGTAGGGATACCTTCTCGTAACTCTACCTGAACGGTTCCCGTCGGGTAAGGCACTTTCTCGATCAAATGCTGGATATGATTCTTATCCAACTCATCAACGATCTCTTTACCCAACTCATCATCTCCAACAGCGCTGATAGCATATCCCTCAGCACCTAGGCAAGACGCATGATAGACAAAATTAATCGGGGCACCCCCAGCCTTTTTCCCGGAAGGAAGCATATCCCATAATAATTCTCCAATCCCAACGACAATTGGTTTACGTCTTGATTCAGTCACCTGTTCCATGGTCTTTCTATTAAAAACAACTTTCGTACTTATCGACACCGCAAAAGTATATCATCGTTATAAATACAACGATAACTATAGCTACAAGATAAATCACACAAGTTACATAAAAGATTTATTTCCAAGGGACAATAACAGACGTTACCCGTATGTAACATCTGTACAAGCAGCATCCTTACAAAGACTCTATAAACTCGGTTGGCGTTATATTATAAACCGCTTTAAAGCATTTAGAGAAATAGGCCGGCGAGCCGAATCCCGTGGCATAAGCAACCTCGCTAATCGTTCCGGATCGCTGCTTCAATAGGGCGGATGCCTTTTTCAAACGATAGTTACGCAAAAAGTCCGTAGGGGTAATCCCGGACAACTCCTTCACCTTTCGATATAAATGCACACGAGACAGGCCCAGTTTCTCACTGCCTTTCTCTATACTGAAATCGGGATCGCTATAATTCTCCTCTATTAAAGCGATAAACTTACGCATAAACAAATCATCCAGACTCTCCACCTTCCCTTTTGTCTCGATGGAAAGTCCCGCAGGCGATTGAGACTCTTTCAAGAAAACCTCCCGCAAACGATTACGTTCTTCCAACAATTTAATGATACGTAATTTCACGATCTCGATATTGAACGGTTTCTGGATATACTCATCCGCTCCCCCCTCAAATCCATACAAGCGTTGACTGTCATCCGAAAGAGCCGTAAGCAAGATTACCGGGATATGACTGAGGGCCATATCCGACTTAACCCGGCGGCAAAGCTCGAAGCCATTCATCTCCGGCATCATCACGTCACTGACGACCAGTGATACATTTTCCTTCAATAGAATATCCAAGGCCTTGGCACCATTCTCCGCTACAAGTACATTAAAATTCCCGGACAACTCATGCTGTAAATAAGCGCGAATATCCCAATCATCCTCAACGATCAAGATCGTATAATCATATTTCTTATTCAACGTTTCTTGAACTTGGGATATATCCAAATGCGCTACACCAGAGGACGATTCCGTCGCATTCGACAGAAAGACACAAGATTCATCAAAATGAGATTTACCTTTCGGGATCTGAACGGTAAACACTGTCCGTTCGCCTTGCTCGCTTTCCACGTGGATCGAGCCTTTATGCATAAGGACAAATTCCCGTGTCAGATGCAGTCCGATACCCGTTCCCGGAGCATAGCTTTGCCCGCTTGTAAAAAAGCGCTCGAATACGGAGGCTAGGTTTTCCGGGGGAATCCCCTCTCCATTATCTTCCACCGATAAGACAACCTCCGTCTCCTCCTCCCGCAAACGAATCGTAATCTTCCCCTGCTCCGGGGTAAACTTAAAGGCATTCGAGAGCAAGTTCGTTAATATCTTCTCCATCTTGTCCGTATCCACCCAAACAAAAAGAGAATCCATTTCATGCAGGAAGGTATAATCAATTCGCTTACTCTGGGCCAGATTATTAAAATAAGATTTCACCTCTTGGATTAAAAAGACCAAATCCATCTTAATAACCCGCAATCCCATCTTATTATTCTCTATCTTCCGGAAATCCAGCAATTGGTCGATCACACGTTTCAAGCGTTCCGCATTCTTCTTAACGATGCGGATATCATCCGCGAAAGCGCCTGCCGGGGCATCTTGCGCCATCTTGTTCAGAGGCCCGAGAATCAAGGTTAAAGGAGTCTTTATCTCGTGAGATACATTCGTAAAGAACTGCAATTTCTGTGTCGTGACTTGCTCGATGCGCTGGTTTGCTACCGAGAGTTCCTCTTTCTGTTGTTGTACCAAACGATTTCTCTCATTCAACAAAAGATTATTCTGGCGCACTTTACGATTAATATAAACCATGTAAATAGCGGAACCACCCAATAAAAGCGCCAATATCAAGATAATAATCAAGGAACTATAAAGAAAGTTATATTTCGAGAGCAATTGCGACAAATTCGCACGCTGTTTCTCGATCTGGCGTTGATATTCTGCCAACCGGTCTGATTGTAAATAAAGGGTACCGGCGTTGGTCTTATCGATCATAGCGGTGCTTAACGCATACTTTTTCGTATAAGCTTGTCCGCTTAAGATCTGCCAAGCTACCTTAATAGCCACCCCACCACCTGTCGGATAATAAAAAGAGGCATCCAACTTACCCTGCGCAACCGCCTCCACGCCCAAGCCTCCTCCCAAGAGTCCATCCACGCCTATAAATTCCACGTGCCCCACCAGCGACGAATCTCGCTCCTCAATCGCCTCACGGGCCCCTAAGGCCATCATATCATTATGAGCGAAAACGATATCGACATCCTCTATGGAATCCAGCTTCAAGACTTCCTCATAGGCATTCTTCCTGTACCAATACCCATCCAACTCCCGGATCTTCACATTCGGATCAATAGACATCGCATCGACAAAACCTTGATGTCTTTCTGTAGCGGAGGAAGAGCCTCTCCGTCCCCATATCTCTAAAATCGTTGTCTCCTTCTTGATCAAGGAGCTGACGTACATTCCGATCGAGCGACCGATCTCGTAATTATCCGCTCCAATATACGTCGTATATTCATCGCTATTAATTTTCCGGTCCAATATGATAGTGGGAATACCAGCCCTGTACGCCTCAACAGCGACAGGCGTAACAGGCTCGGTCTCATTCGACGATATAATCAGCAAATCCACCTTTTTCTTGATAAAACCTTTTATCTGGCTGATCTGAGTATCATTATCTTGAATGGCATCCATCACGACCAGCTCGATCTCCGGATGATTTAAAGCCTCTACTTCCATATCACGTATCATGGATTGACGCCAAATATCCGTCATCGAGCATTGAGATACACCGATGACATATTTCTTTTCTTTTTTACCGGGTGAACAGGCAAAGCAAAGAATAAGGGATAGCCAAAGCAGGATATAAAGCGGGTTTCCTTTCATGTGGTATATTTAATTCGATCGTTTATTCTACAAATATACGAAAACTATTCCGAAATTACCCCCAAACAAGTCAAGGTATCTTTTAACAACGGGGTAAATCTATGGATACCGATTTCATTCAAATGATCAGCGTCCCTATAGCAAGAATCAGGTAGCGATACAGCCGTATAATTTAAATAAAAGACCGTTTTATCATCCACGTATTCCCGAGCCAAAGAATCCGTCAATTCTCGATAACTCGAAGGAACCCGTTCCATATATTCCGTGGAAACAGGGGCATTGTACAAAATAAGAGACAGATCCCGCTTCTTACATTCCTCTACGATTCGCCCCAACATCTCTTGTTGAAATGAGGATGGCAATAAATAAGCACCCTTATCATCATAGTAATGACGATCGATAATAACGTCTAGTGTTCCCCCGGTCGCCCCTGTGAAAATACGCTCGATCACATTCCTTTTAATCTCAGCTACGCAATTCTTGAACGGAACGCCAAACTCATATGAATACATGACCTCCTTACGAGTTACCGGCGAAACAGCCTCCTGTACCAAGGGTCGTAAATCCTCCCGCTCCTTCAGATGGGGATAAATAGACATATAGGCAGGAAACTCATCCTGATAGGAATCATCGGCCACGGTAAACGTGTGATAACCAAACCCCAATATCACGGTTTTCAAATGGGGAAGGTAAGGCGCTTTCAAGCATAAATCGATATAGGTATTGAAATAATTCTCACTGGATTTAGCGTCATTCCTCGATTTCCCCAGCATATCGGCGGATATCGAATGTAAAGGATGGGAATCTCCCAAAATCAATACCTCTACTTCCGGATCACTCTTGAGGCTGGGTACGCTTATATGAAAATAGGAGCGGATCAACAGACAACTAAGCAACCCTAAACATCCTACCACCCCTAAATACCGGAATATAGCTATAAAGAACCTTCTCATACTTATCAGAATTGAAAATAAATGAAACCTTGTGGATTACTGGCGTCGAAACCATAGATGATAATCAGCAATACCGTATAGATAACATACCGAACCGGAAGGCTCAGGTCCTCTATCATCAACCCATGCGCCTGTTTTCGGCCGATCCATTCCACGACGAACATAAGAGCCGTGAAAAAGAAACATTTCTTCAGCAGGAGTTGCCCGAATCCCAAGCCCACAAGTTGAGGAGCCGAGAATAATGAGGCATTGAACATCCGCTCGAGGTACACAGCCGCTTGAGATATATCTTCCGACCGGAACAGAATCCATCCCAATAAGACCAGTAGAAACGTAACTCCCATCTGTGTCAATTCCTTCACAGAGGGAAGGAAACTGTTTTCCGCCACGGAATCTCTATACCTCCTATTTTGACCCAACAATAACAATGGCAGAAACAACAATGCATGATACGCTCCCCATGCCACAAACGTCCAGTTAGCCCCATGCCAGAATCCACTTACCAAGAAAATAACAAGGGTATTCCGGAAGCTCTTCCATTTTCCGGCCCGGCTCCCCCCTAGCGGTATATAGATATAATCCCGGAACCAAGTCGTCAACGATATATGCCAACGCCGCCAAAACTCCGCTATATCCCGAGAGAAATAAGGATACTTAAAGTTCTGCATAAGGTCTATGCCAAATAACCGGGCACAGCCGATCGCTATATCCGAGTATCCGGAAAAATCACCGTAAATCTGTATCGTAAAGAAGAAAGCCCCCAGAAACAAGGTACTCCCATCCAACGTCTGGTAATTCTCAAACACACCGTTCACGAACAAAGCGCAGTTATCGGCAACCACCACTTTCTTGAAAAATCCCCAAAGCATCTGGCGTATACCATCCAACGCCAGATCACAATCGAAATTACGAGGCCGGAGAAACAGAGGCAACAAATGAGTAGCCCGTTCTATCGGGCCCGCCACTAATTGGGGGAAGAAACTGATATAAGCGAAGAATGCCACGATATCATGAGTCGCCTTGATTTTACCTTGGTAAACATCAATCGTATAGCTCAAAGCCTGAAACGTATAAAAGCTGATCCCGACAGGGAGTAAGATATTCAACGTCACGTAATCGGCATCCCAGCCCAATAGGTGAAGGACATTTACCAAATTCTCGGTAAAAAAATCAAAGTACTTAAACACACCCAAGATCGAAAGGTTCAGTAAAATATTGCCGGCACTTATCCACTTTTGGACCGACCGGTTGCCTGCGCATTTCTCCAAATAGACTCCACTCAAGTAACTGCATAACGACGTAAACAGGATCAGCAGCAAAAAGCGCCAGTCCCACCATCCGTAGAACAGGTAACTAACAGCTACCACAAATAGATTTTGCCACCGCAAAGACTTGAAAACAAACCAGTAACCAAAGAAAACCAATGGCAGGAATATAAGGAACTCTATGGAATTAAATAACATAAATATTTAATTTTCAGACTCAAGAATATGTATCATCAAGGCGCAAAGATAAGGAATATCAAGCATTGACCAATAAATATTTCGTATATTCGTGGCTCAGAAATACAATAAGATACAGAGATGAAGATAATCAACGAACAATTACTCGACGAGACCCAGGCCAAAGCCTTGCAGTCTCCCCGCCTGCGAATGAACTATAATTTCCATGAGAGATTGGATGATCCGATCAATCGGTTACTGAATGCCATGGAGCCCGGTACGTATTTGCGTCCGCACCGGCATTTAAATCCGGCGAAAGACGAGATCTTCTTGTTGCTACGTGGGAAGGTAGCGGTATTCTTGTTTGACGAGGAAGGGAATATCACGGAGAAAACGATACTGAATCCAAAGGAAGGCTGTCTCTTATACACATCTGACGCTGCCGACGACTAGTC
>OWHZ01000723.1_pt1 | contig 17042 bp, 20 predicted proteins | sample 1732651 | NCBI WGS metagenome assembly OWHZ01 (sample SAMN05065738, study PRJEB22554) | human gut metagenome | biome: ENVO:2100002; feature: ENVO:00000062; material: ENVO:00002003 | host: Homo sapiens | place: USA
ATCTACACTCGACTAGTCGTCGGCAGCGTCAGATGTGTATAAGAGACAGCCATAAGATAGTTGATTATTAATTAAGGCAATTTATTTATTAACTTATTAACAATTAACTATCATGGCAACAATTAAACAATTTAAACAAGAAATCGCGAATTTAGTAAAAGCACAGAAAGCAGCTAAGAATATTAATGACTGCTCATCAGTTTATTACAACAGAGGAATATTACATGCAATGTATGTAGCTTATTACATATTAAAGCATAAACTAATCGGAGAAGCTATGAATGAGTATCTAGCTAAAGTTATCAAAGAATGGAAATCACTTGAAACTCAAGGTTGGTGTGGTTATTCTAAGATGTATAGTGGAGAGAAGTATTTCCGAGAAAGAGTTGATTCACTGATTGATACATATTCTGATGAAGAGATTGTATGTGCTAATAGACCAGAAGCTTGATGCAGTTTATGGTTGTGTACAAGGAGGTCATGCAGTAGCACAGTGGTTATTAGAACATCCTAAGCAGGATTGGAATAATAACTACTTAATCTACTTATATGCTGACTTGGACAAATGGAAAGTAAGACTGGACTTAGTTAATAAGGACTATTCTTCATTCTATGAACCAGACCTTGGCAATCAATTAACAGCAATCGCATTACAAGATGACGGTCGCATGTTCAAGAAACTTAAATTAGTAAGAGAATGATATACAATCGAGATTATTATGTTAGTGTAGGAGATGACCATGTAGTTATCACTAAGAACCCTAATCCTCATTTAACCACATTAGAGGATTTAGAAGACCTCAACAAGAGGTATCTTTACAGAGAAGGGCAGAAGATTCTAACTCCTTTTGGCATCGAAACCATTAAGGAGATTATTAGAACTCATAGCAAGCAACGTGGCTACGAATGGTTAATCCTTGTAGAAGAGAATGGAAACCAATATACTCCATTTGAACTAAATGGCATAGTAGTCAAGGAACTTACACTTGAACAGTGGAATCAAATTATCGAATAGTTGATGAGTTGTGGGTAATCTCGTAAAACCCTCTGTCGCCCCATTACTTCAGTGGTAGAAGAGCAAATTCTAAACTTGTATGGCGTTGGTTCGAGTCCAACATGGGGCACTTGCGGTGGTGGAGCAATGGTAGCTTACTGGGCTCATAACCCAGAGACGACGTTCGAATCGTCCGACCGCAACTACAATCATTGTACATACTACATTTTCAGAATGTTAAGAAGACAAACAGCAATTTTCCTGTATGTTGGCATAAGTAAATGAATCTATTGTCTTCTGATGATGGGTGTATAACTCAGGTGGTAGAGTAACACGCTGATAACGTGTAAGTCCTTGGTTCAAGTCCAAGTACACCCACAATACAACAATTTTCAATAGCTTTGAATAAGAAGTCTTACGGCACGAAAGAAAGTGTTTCATATTTTATGATTTTAATTAAACTAAGAGACTTCTGTAGTCCGGGATGTAGTTCAGTAGATAGAATGCGTGGTTTGGGACCACGAGGTCGCTGGTTTGAATCCAGTCATCCCGACCCCCTGTAGCATCCAAGAGAGGATGCTGATAATCCCATAATAATAAATGTGGACAACTACTCCGTTCGTGAGAATAGAGTAGTTTTAATAAGAACCATAATTAACACAATAATATATAGTTTCACTAAACAATTATCAAATCAACTCAACAACCAACTCAACAACTTTTAATTTATGATTTGATTAACCTGTTTCATAGTTAAGCCCATAAGTCGTATTGATATGTGGGCTTGCCCGAGAGGTTTAGGGGCCGCTCTGCAAAAGCGGTTAGGACGGTTCGATTCCGTCAGCCCACTCTCGATTTAGTGAAACATAAGAAGGCGTACAGCACTAATCATTGTACAGTTTACATGTTTTTGATAACGCGCCTTCTGCGGATGATTCCGGAGCATGTATGGATATGCTATAGACTTTTAATCTATAGAACAGGGTTCAAGTCCCTGCGGAATCACATATGTACTAAGATTGTACATGATGTCAAAGAACGAGTTTGACCACTCAGTCTGTGAAGATAGAGTGGTTTATTTAGATTACTTATTTATTGACTAAAACTGATGTATTATGAGACTATTTAAGTTAATTAAGAAAGCAGTTCGTTGGTATTTTAGAATAGCTGCAAATAGCTATGCTTGGACACCAACAGGAGTAGTTCCTTACCATAGGGATTAACTCCGATGCAATCGGGATAGGTCAATTAAACATTATGGCAAGTTTATTAACAAGCGTTGACACCTTTTAACTTGCGGTTTGACTTAATTCTTAGTATCTTTGTTTTATGGAAAGACAAAGAGAAATAAGAATATGTTCTAAACACGGAGAAACAGAGTTTGCTCTTGAGAAATCTGGACGCTGGCGTTGTCTAAAATGTCAAGTAGAAGCAACTCAAAAGAGACGTAACAAAGTTAAAGAGATGGCTGTAGAGTACAAAGGTGGTAAATGTTCTGTCTGTGGATATGACAGATGTGCGGATGCTTTAGAGTTTCATCATTTAGACCCTTCCCAAAAGGATTTTGGAATATCTTCTAAAGGATATACCAGGTCTTGGGATAAAGTAAAAGAGGAGCTTGATAAATGCATCTTGGTATGTTCTAACTGTCATAGAGAAATACATTCAGGACTTATAAAGACATAAAATCAATGTGCAGTTGGCCGAGTGGTCGAAGGCAATAGACTGTTAATCTATCGTGACGAAAGTCCCACCGCAAGTTCGAATCTTGCACTGCACGCAAACATATTAGATTATTAACATTAAATTATAAGATTATGCATAGTTTTGGTGCTTACATTGTGGGAGCTATAGTGCTAGTAGTACTGTATTACATCTTTAAAGATTCCACAATCTAAAATTGATGCGTCCTTAGCTCAATCGGTAGAGCCCCTGTCTCCAAAACTGGGTGTGTTGCATGTTCGAGTCGTGCAGGGCGTGCATGGTAGAAAATAGATAGGTTATCTATTAATTAGAATTACTAAATGTGAAGTGTTCCGTATGTGGAAAGCAATTAAGTGCTGGTAATCAATCTGGATTATGTCAAGAATGTTACCGTAAGAAAGTAAACGAAGATAAGATTGCAAAGTGGAAAGAGACTGGAGATACTGGATGTAAAGTTTCAACTACGCTTAGAAATTGTATCAGAGATTATATTGCAGATAAACAGGAACACAAGTGTGCTATATGTGGTATAGATAGTGTATGGCAGGGCAAGCCCCTGAACTTTATACTTGACCATATAAACGGAGATGCTTCTAACAACTGGGAACATAATTTACGATTAATATGTCCTAACTGTGATTCACAGTTGGACACTTATAAGTCTAAGAATAAGAACAGTGCTAGAACACATAGAAAGAAATATCAAGGAAGTATGCCGGAGCCAGGTTGAACGGAACGGACTTGAAATCCGTAGGCCCTTCGGGGTCCGGGGGTTCGAATCCCTCTGCTTCCTCAACTAATTTGAATGTACTATGAAGTTTAAAGTGAAATTAAGGAGAGTGTCTACGTTAAGTAGAAACCAAATTTGTAGAGTGTACGAATCTGGAATGCGAGAAATGGTGAAACGTCCCACATTAGTTAGAGTCCTTCTTAAGGATTACAAAACTAACGAAGATGTTAATGCTTTACTTGAGCAATTAAGTGAAGCAAGCAGAGCCGCTGAACAGGATTTATATGCAGAGTATCCTAAGTTGCCCAGAAAGGCTAAGAAGGAACTCAAGAAAAGGTTGAATGCAGTCAATAATGCCTATTGTGTTGGTATTACTTTATTGCTGGCTGAATCAGATGGCTTATAAATTCATATCTACTCGATATGTAGACAATAACTCCAAGTTGTTGGCAAGAATTTACTTAAATAGACAAAATTCTCGCCGAGTGGTATTACAAGGATACTATGATTTTGATAAAGAGAAGTTTTACATTTCATCTATATCAAAGAAGGCTAATACAAGGTCTGTGATGAAGTTCTTACTAAAGACTATAGAATGTAGTAGATTTCATTGGGAGTATTCAGGGAACTATGATGATAAGCTCTATCAAGAGTGGTTAAAGGAACATGCAGTATTTAATAGATTGTAAAATTATCGTATGAAAGGAATTAATTTAACAGGATTGGACATGAAGAAGTTTGTTGGAACCGGCTATAACCCGTCTCAAGACATTATTAACACTAATGGTAGAGACGATGGAAGAACTAAGAACGGAGAAACTGAAGGATTCACTAATCCAAAGAAACAAAAGGTGGAGGAACCTAAAGAAAGACCAGAAGTATATTACTAGGATTAAACTCCACGCTGCCTACTGGTATAATCCAGATAAGACAGCAAGAGGTAGACATTGGACAGAATTATATAATTCTAAATATACGTTTGCCTATAAAACAACCAGCACTCCTTGTAGTTGTCCTATATGTAAAGGAGAACGCTATAATAGGAGACAGTTTAAGAAAGAGACAAGAGAATTACTTAATCTAGAATAACTGAATGGGTAATATAAGAAGGCATCAGCATTTTTACTGTGTCATGTAGTTCAATTTGCCTTCTGATGATGCTCCAATAGCTCAGTGAATAGAGCAACGCCCTTCTAAGGCGTGGGTCGTAGGTTTGAATCCTACTTGGAGTACTAATAGTGGTTAACATGATTGGGTTCATAGAGTATTTAATTAGTAAAGGGTATAAACCTTATCGCAAGGTAATGTCTAAGAAGGGTTCTACATATGTAGAGGATTCTAATATAGGATTTTATTCTTCTATGTCAGAGCATATTGACCTTCGTCTTATTAAAGGTAAGAAGGAAGTAGTGTATGGATTACATGAGAGAGGACATTCTCCTACTCTTATATATCCTAGACCTAAATGGGTTAAATCTGATGCAGATATGGATAGACTATTCCTGAATTATTCATTTGAAGAAATTGCTGAAATGATAGGTTTAAAATAGTGCACAATGAGGAGGGTATGCATGTAGAGTTCTATAACATGCTATGGGTTGGAGTCGGAGACTGACAAGAACAGTTGGGGCATGACTAAGTAATTGTGCATTTTATAGGTTATCAGACCGGTAGGTAACCTTCCGTAATCAGTCGGACGTTGGGAGCTGATAGCCCTACGATAGTGTGGCTAAATATGGGCCTGTAGCTCAGATTGGCTAGAGCATCTGCCTTGCACGCAGAGGGTCGTGAGTTCGAGTCTCATCAGGTCCACAGATTGTTGAACTTAAATTGAAAGGTAATGAATCGAGAAGAATTAGAAGATTTGAAAATAACTAAGATTAGTGAAGAGGAATATGAACGCCTTAAAGGTTCAGACGAAGAAGGGGAAGCTATGGAAGTGTCAATTGACTCATTAAAAGCTGAACAAGAGAAGCTAAAGGAGTCAGAGTCATTACTTGATGAAGCAAAGAAAGCCTTTTCAGCTTATTGGTTTTTACTGTCTCTCTTTATAGGACAAAACCTGTGTTTGGGTGCTGTATTGTATCAAATCTATTCAGCATGGTCTAAAGAAGAACCCTTCGGATTCATGGTACTATGTGCCATATCAATAATAGTAGCTGCTTCATATTCATGGAATGCAATAAGACCATATCGAGAAAGATATAAGAACTATAAACAAGTTCGCATTGCTTATAGTCGCCTGGTCGAAGCTAATAGAGCTGTGTTGGAATTACTAGAATATGTAGAATCTAAGCCCAAAGAAGAAAGAGCTGAAGAAGCCGAAGAGTTAGCAGAGCCAGTAGTTATGGCTGTGGCTGAACTATTCTTTGCTAGAATGGCATATACTAGGGCACTAAAAGAAGGATTAGAGTTGCAATAACTCAATATGGTGGCATTAGCTCAATTGGCAGAGCATTAGGTTGTGGTTCTAAGGGTTACGAGTTCAAGTCTCGTATGTCACCCAATTCTGCTGTTTAGGTATAAACGTATCATAAATCTTCCTGTTTGGTTTGACTTATTCAGCAGAGTTATATTTTATCTTGAAACGGAATGCCGAGGATGTGGTTAGGTGAAAATCCTAAAGTGGAATGTAGGGTACGTTGCGTGACGAAGTAATGGTAGTAGGTGCGATGGCAGCTTAATTAATGTTGAGGCCTCGTTAATATATGTATAGCTGTACAGCACCGAAGGATTTAGACTGTCCAAAGCAACTGGCGTAATAAAGCATAAAATCCAGTGAAGACGTATGTGTAGGCAGTATGGGGCGGTAGCGCAGGTGGTCAGTTCGCGCTGGACTGAAAATCCAGAGATAATGGTTCGACTCCATTTCGCCCCACTTTAAAAGATTAAATAATTATTAGTAAGATGGACAATAACTTGTATTATATCTTAGGAGGCATCGCCTATGGTATATTTATCCTACAATTCATAATATCATGGGTTGCTGGGGAGTTCGATGTCGATGTAGACTTTGATGGTGATGCTGATTTTGATGTCAGTGATGTTGTATCCTTTAAAGGATTTATCCATTTCTTCATGGGGTTCGGAGGGTGGACATCTATTAAGCAATTACTAGGTTATGAAGTAACTTGGATTGATTGGTTAATAGGATTCTTTATAGGTCTTGTATTTGTATTTATGCTGTATCATTTATATAAGTTCTGTATGAAATTGCAGAACCTTCCTAAAGACGAACCGAAGACTAACTTAGTTGGCAGAACTGCTATTATCTATGTACATTTAGGTGAAGGGCGCCATTTGGCATCCGTGAACATAAGTGGAGCATTGAGAGAAGTAGAAGTTGTATCTCTTAATAAGAAGACATATCCTGTCAATGAGCCAGTAACGATTCGTAAATACGAAGACAATAAATTATACATAGATTAATACCAATTTCAAGATGGAAATGACATCATTAATTATCGTTGGTGTAGTTGTACTAGTTGCAATCATCACTATCATTGGGATTCTATCCCGCTACCGTAAATGTAAATCTGACGAATTGTTGGTAGTTTATGGTAAAACAGGCTCTCACAAAGAGAAAGTTAGCGAACGCGACGCTAAAGGTAATCTGGTTGACAGAGAAGTTGAAATTAAAACTGCCAAGGTTTATCATGGTGGTGCAGCTTTTGTATGGCCGATTATACAGGGTTATGAAGTAATGTCAATGCAGCCGATTCAATTGAATCTTGTATTGAAGAATGCTTTGTCAGCTCAAAATATTCGTGTAACTATTCCTACTACTGTAACTGTTGCTATTAGCCAAGAACCGCTGATTATGCAGAATGCTGCTAATCGCTTACTAGGTGCTGATGATGACGTTAAAGAAAGTTTGATTTCAGATATTGTTTATGGTCAGATGAGGCTTGTTATTGCTTCGATGACTATTGAAGAGCTTAACTCTGACAGAGACAAGTTCCTAGCTCAAGCTAGAGACAATATCAATACGGAATTGAACAAACTTGGTCTTTACCTGATGAATATCAATATCAGTGACATTCAAGATGCTGCTCAATATATTGATAATCTTGGTAAGAAAGAAGAGACTAAAGCAAGAGCGCAATCACAAGCTGATATAGCAGAAGAAGAGAAGAAAGGAGCAATCCAGATAGCTCAAACTACGAGAGAGAAGGAGATTGCAATTGCAGCAGCTACTAAGGAACAAGAAACCATAGTGGCTGAAACTAACAGGGAGAAAGAAGTTGCTATTGCTAAGACCACTAAAGAGAAGGAAACTCAATTGGCCGAGCAGCACAAGGAGCAACAAATTGCTGTTGCAGAGCAAAGAAAGGAACGTGAAATTGGTGTGGCTACAGCCCAAACTGAAGAAGCTTCCAAAGTTGCCGAGCAAGAAGCATTAAGAGCTGCCAAGATTGCAGAGCAGCAAGCTTATGCAACTGCTAAAGAAGCAGAATTTACTGCCAAAGCTGAAGCTGCTAAGGCGGAAGCAGAAGCAGAGAAGGAAGTTCGTATGGCAGTAGCAGCACAAAACCAAGAAGCTGAAACTGTTAAAGCACAGCAGGAGAAGGAAGCTAAAACTGCACAGTATGAATCAGAAGCCCGTCAGAAGGCAGCTGAAGCAGAGAAAGCAGCAGGAGTAGCTGAACAGAAAGCTACTATTGAAGTTTCCAAAGCTAAGGGAGAAGCAGAGAAAGCTAAAGCTGAAGCTGAAAGAGTAGCTGGTACTTCCAAAGTTGAAGCTCAAATGGCAGTTGCTAAAACAGAGCAGGAACGTCAGGTAGAAGTTAATGAAGCTAAAGCTAAAGCTGAAGAAGCTAAGCTTAAAGCCGAAGTGATTATACCTGCCGAGAAGGCCAAAGAGAAAGCTAAAATTGAAGCAGAAGCTGTTAAGAGTGTAGCCATTCTTGAAGCAGAAGCGGAAGCAGCTAAAATCTTGAAAGCAGCAGAAGCCAAAGCAAATGCTACTAAGATGCAACTGGAAGCAGAAGCTGAAGGTACTAAAAAGAAACTTCTTGCAGAAGCTGAAGGTAAGAAAGCATCTTTAATGGCAGAAGCTGAACAGAAACAGGCAATGGAAATGGCTCCGGCTCTTGCAGTTGAACATATGATTAAATCAGGTATGCATCCTGAAGCAATCGTTCAATATGCAATGACCGACAGGTGGAAAGAAGTTGCTGAAGCCAACGCTAAGGTGTTTGAACATATCCAGCTTGGTAATGTTACTGTGTATGGTGACTCCAATACTGCTGGGCAGTTCATGGCTAATATGGCTAAGAATCTTGCTCCTAGCTTGGAGATTGCCCGTAATTTGCCTATTGCAGATTCGCTTAAGCAAATAATCACTGGCAAGAAGCCAGAAGAATCACCGGCTAATGGTGATAATTTTCCTCCTGTAAAGTAATCCTTTTACAGTGAATTTCTAAGAAGACTTACAGCACTAAGGTAATCATAAGCGATTGATATAGCATAAATAAGTCTTCTGTGGATTGGAGAGTTGGGTGAGTGGTCTATACCAGAGTCCTGCTAAGACTCCGAACCTCAAAAGGGTTCCGCTGGTTCGAATCCAGCACTCTCCGCGCTGGCTAATAAGAGTTTGTGAAAATCATTATTAACCTAATTATTAGAATTATGGTGAAGGTATTAAATTCAAGAGAATTGAGGAGTATAGATTTAAAATCTATTCCTGATGCAGTTATCTTAGCTTTTAATACTTTAATAGTTAAGAACTGGAGTGGTAAAGCTTCTGAATTTAAGCAATCAGATGTAATAGCCTATGTAGCATCTGAAGGTTTAACTGAAGAAGAAGTAATTAAGAACCATTGGTTAGATGTAGAACCTCTATATCGAGAGAATGGTTTTGATGTGAAGTATGTAAGATGTCCAGAAGGCAATAAGTTTGTATTCTGGAAAGCTTAATAAGGTATACTGGATTCGACTAGTGGTTTAGGTCGACGCACTTTCGATGCGTAAACAGGGGTTCGAATCCCCTATCCAGTGCATTAGTAATGAATTAATAATTACAGCTTATGAAAGAATGTAACAAAGTATTCTTTGGCGAGAAGGGACTAACCCAAACTTCTGCCAATCACCTGGCTAATATAGCTAAGGAAACAGTAGAATCTAATAGACAAGCTTTAGATTCTGTAGGGTTTGTGAATGTCAATATTAGCTTGCTAAGTGGAGGTAACTCTAGGACTGTGAAGACAGGTAGAAATGAGGCATATCTTGATAATGTGCCCACATTACTTCAAGAAGTTGCTAATATGAATGCCTTCTGTGCATGGATTCGTGAAGCTATTAAGGCTAGAGAAGAAGAACTTGAAATTATTAACAGGTACACATGGGATTTATATGCTACAGACGTAGCTGGATTCAAGTTGGACACCCCGATTAAGGGTCATATCCTTACCGAAGAGGAAGCAATTGCTTCATTGAGCATTGCAGAACGTATGGAATATTACAGACTAGAAGCAGAAGCATCTGCTATTGGTAAGTATATTCATCCAATGCGTCCGTTTGCAAACGCCCGTAGAGCTTTAATGGATGCCTATACTAATCCTACTAAGGTTGAAGGTTCTGGCACTGACACAATAGTGTACTCGTATGACCCGTCTGTTAGTAGCGATAAGGTAGAAGAAACATTCTTTGCATTACAGCAGAAACACAGAGACATATCAGCTAGACTTAATAAGATTAAGTTCAAGATTGATAAAATGGTAAAGGATTCTGAATATGAAGTCAATCAGGCTTATAAACAAGCTGTTGATAGATTCAATTTGGATGCCAAAACCCTGTCTCAACAATGTGAAACTTGGAAAGTCGAAGAACGTAAGAAACTATTGGAACTTAAGATAGTAATTCCTAATGAGTTACAAGCAACTTACGAGTTACTAACTAAGATTTCCAATCCAGATAAATAGGTGCTATAGTCTTGAATTTCATTGGATTCTAACATAGCTTTGCGTGAGTAGTATGAATTGCATCAAAGACTCTAGTCGATGCATTGTCGACAAATTAATCGTGTTCTGTATTCCATACAGGGACGATTTCCAGCATAATTAAGTATTATTAATTCAAACCCTGTCAGTCTATTGCGAAGTTACAAAATTCCTTTGACTTTGCCCTAGATAGCAATAGGCTGGTCTTTGACTTTAATCTTAATTTTGTCATAGTTGCAATTAACTACTCACGACTATTTAACATACTGCTATCTACTAAGGGTTAGGTAATCAGTCTCTCACACTGAAAATACGGGTTCGAATCCCGTTGGCAGTACCTCGTACATAATCCTTCCAATCAGGTAACTGGTTAGGCAATAATAATCATGTACACTCTAAGGCGACGTAAGGGATAGGAGCTTAGACGGTAGTTAGCACTGTAGTACGCAATGGTGGGATAGAAACGGCTAACACCCACTTTCTATAAATTGCCATGTCCCATTTGGCACATCTGAATAGTAATTGTGAGTTGGACACATGATTACAGTAAGAGAATGACTCAGCTAGCGGGAAGGGACAATATCTGAATAACTAACTGCAAGTCCAAGCATAGGTTTAGAGGGTAGGTTAAGCAAGCTTCATGGTGCATTCGTTCAGTGGTCTAGGACGCCACCCTGTCACGGTGGATATCACGAGTTCGAATCTCGTATGCACCGCTTTCTTTGATTTACAAAGGAGATGTCAGCACACTTGGTAACATCGTCTCCTGTTTATGCCACCTTAACTCAATTGGTAGAGTACCGCACTTGTAATGCGGCTGTTTAGGGTTCGAGTCCCTAAGGTGGCTCGATTGTAATCCTAGATGATTACAGTTAGATTATAAATTACCACACAGAGATGCTTATTGAATTTAACATGTTAAATGTAAGTGTAAATGAGCAGTTTTAAAGAGAAATTAAGTAAGAGTGGACAAAGTGTACTTGATGCAAGAGCGCAGAATCTGTATGAATTGGCTAAAATCGAGGAAGACAGATTCGTTCAGGATTGTAAGTTGAAAGTACTTCGCATTCAGGGAGAAATCAACAAACACAATGACCTGGCTGTTAAATCAAGAGACTCTTTGAATCCGGGAGAAGGACTGAATCCGGCTGAATGGGTAAGAACAAGACATGAATTGGCACGTAAACTGCGTGTTGCAAAGATTGAACTTGCTCTAGCTATGCAAGTCGATGCAGAAGAATTTCCCGCTGATGCATCAGAATCCATTAATTTGGATGACGTGAAAGATGACGCTGCTGCAACTGTAAATGAATAATTTATGGGAGCAGGTAGTTATTCTAGAATTGCTTATGATGTAGAGGCCGGCAGTAGGGGTTTATATACCTCCACTAGGGATGAACTCTTTAAGAGCCATGCCATTAATGCATGTAATACTGCTGCATCGCTTAACAACAATGTTAGGCAGTATAACACGCAGATAAGGCAAGAAATGGTTAACGTGGGTGTTCGTGAATCTCGTGATTCTAAAGAACATCCTTTCTCTACTCCGATAATCATTGCGCTAGACGTTACTGGTTCAATGGTGGACACACCTTATGAAATGATTAGAGACCAATTCCCTAAGATTATGGACTCTCTCATTCAACTAGGTGTGCGTGACCCACAAATCATGTTTATGGCAGTTGGGGACCACGTTTATGACCGATATCCAATTCAAATTGGTCAGTTTGAGTCTGATACAGCTAAAATCCTTGACACTTTACAGTCATTCGTGATTGAAGGTGGAGGAGGAGGTAATAGAGGTGAAAGCTATCTACTATCTCACATCGTAGCGGGTTATCATACTGAAACTGATTCCTGGTTTGAAAGACACACTAAGGGATTCTTATTTACTATTGGAGATGAACCAAATCTCGATAAGGTAGAGGGATGTTACTTAAAACGTGTTCTAGGGTATCAAAAAGGTGCTAAAACCATTACTTGTCAAGAAGCTCTTGACAAAGCAAAGGAACAGTACCATGTATTCCACATTCACATTACTAATGCCAGTCATGGCTCAAGGGTTGCTGAATCTTGGAAGACTTTACTTGGACAGAATGTATTGACATGTGCATCTGGAGAAGTAGACAAGGTGATTGTCACCGCAATTAAAGAGAACTATGAGGAGCCTGTTGAAGGCTTAGCTCCTAGTGCTTCTGTTAGTCAGGAATGGCAAGATGTGCCGTCTGATAGTAATGACAAATTTTATTAAACTGAAATGATTAGTATTGTATTAGGAACAGTACATGGGTAAGAAATTGACCGAGGAGGAAGTAATATCTAGGTTTAGAGATGTTCATGGAGACAAATACGACTATAGTAAAGTCGTCTATGTAGATATGAACTCTAAAGTAACCATTATATGTCCGGAGCATGGAGAGTTTGAACAAACTCCCGCCAAACATATTAATAGGAAGCATGGATGCCCTAAATGCAAGGGTACTAAACTAAGAAACCACTTCTCTTCTACTACCGAAGAATTTGTAAGGAAGGCTGTTAGCAAACATGGCGACAGATATAACTACTCTAAAGTAGAGTATGTTAATTCTAGAACTAAGGTTTGTATCATGTGCAAAAAGCACGGGGAATTTTACGTAACTCCAGATAACCATCTGAAAGGACGTGGATGTCCTAGATGCAAACAGTCTCGTGGAGAGAATATAATTGAAGCGTGGTTACAACGAAGTAATATTCGTTATGAACGACAATTCGTATTGATTAACCAGGAGATAGACAGACCCTCACATAGATTAGTTATTGATTTCTTTGTAAAGCATAAAGGACGTCAGTATTTCATAGAGTACGATGGGGAACAGCACTTCAGCCCAACCTATAGATTCTATGATAGCATGGCTGATTTCCAAATGCAGCAATACAGGGACCAGCTACTTAATAATTTCTGTGATAGACATAAGGATGCAGTTACCTTGATAAGGGTGAATTGTAGACAATGTGAAGCAGAGATAACTCATACATTAAGTAGCACAATAGTATAATTTTATGATAAATATAGTTTTAGGTAGTTTCTTCGGCGATTGCGGTAAGGGACAGACAGTTCACAACTTATGTAACAAGTACATAGGTAAGCGAGAGTCTGTATTAGTAGTCAGGTTTAGTGGTGGACATCAAGTAGGACATACTGTAAAGCATGGAGACATGATGCACACCTTTAGTAACTTTGGCAGCGGAACCTTACTTGGAGTGCCGACGTATTGGTCCGAATACTGTACTGTAGACCCAATTACCTCTATGTTAGAAGGTGCAGACTTAGCTAAAATGGGAGTTCATCCCATTGTTCAGTATCACCCTCACTGCCAAGTTGTAATTCCCTTCGATGTCTATTCCCAAGTTAATAATGAAGAGAACTTACGACATGGTACTGTAGGTACAGGGTTTAAAGCTTGTTTGGACCGAGTTAAGGCAGGATACAGCTTAACAGTTGTAGATTGTATGAATCCTTACATACTGCGTGAGAAACTAAATGCCATAGTGGATAACTATTACAACATGTCTAGTAAATATCCTTCGATAGACCTAGACAACTGGTGTAGGTTAGCACATGCTTATTTCTTACATACAGGTACGGTTAATGAAGATTGCTTGTTGAATTATGATAACCTAGTGTTTGAAGGTTCACAGGGAATATTGCTTGACCAAAGATTCGGCATAATGCCTTATTGCACTCCGTCTAATACAACTTCACAAAACGCTTACGAGCTGTTGCGGAAAGCAGGTATACGTAAAGAAATCCAAACTTGTTATGTAACTCGTCCTTATATAACAAGGCATGGTAACGGCCCATTTCCTTCTGGAATGTCTGTTAGGGATGTCGATGACCCTAATAATAAGTTCAACGATTTCCAGAAGACGCTTAGGGCTATTGATTTCGACAAAGACCTATTCGCACACAGTGTACGCATTAACCGTTCATTTAAAGTTCCTTATAGGAATGAACGAACGGAGAAATTGTACGTATCACATTGGGATGAAGCATCTGACGCAGAGCAAGAAATGCTAGCGAATTTATGGATGTCGATACAACCCATGATATTCGATAAGTTAGTTTAGGAGTCTTCGGACTCCTTTTACTGGGCTATGGTGTAGTGGTAGTCACACAAGGTTTTGGCTCTTGTAGCCCAGGTTCGAATCCTGGTAGCCCAACTACTAATTATTTCAGTTTAAAATAGGATTTATCATGAAGTCACTAACAACACTACTCTTTGAGAACTGTTAATTGTGAGCGGATATAAACATTCAGGGACGTATCCCCTCTGCCTTATACGCTGTTGAAAGGGTAATTGGTCACATGTGGGTTCAATCCCCACCGTCCCTACACAGTTAATAGTTGAATCGAATGAGTAAGGTAGTAGGTAGCATTGACGGCTACGATGTCATTTATGTGGAAGGCAAGAATATGATATTCTGTAAGAATACTATATTACCCTTTCCACTCATTAAAAGAATTATCAGAGGAGGTCTATGTAGGGAAACAATCGAAGAGAAGAACCTGACTATCACTCAAGACGGTTCTATTATTCAACTTGGTTGTTTAACTACAACAAGAGAGAATTGTGAGGCAATCATTAAAGAAGTAAATAAGATTAATAAACCTAATTAAGTAATGGCAAAGAACATTATTCCGCAAGGAACTACAGCTGCTATTAAGCAGAGAGTTAACAAGTACGAGGAAACTCAGAAACAGAGAATGATTGAAGTGCTCCAAAGCAACGTGAAGTATGCTGATGCTCTGGGATTCATCGAAGGTGAAATCAAACAGTCCAAGAAAATGGCAAGTTTCAAATACTCGCTGCTTTGTTGGAAACCGGACGGTGTATATCAGTTGAACAGAGCAATCAATGAAATCTTCGGTTCTGCCGTTAGTAAGGAGGATAACAGTCCTTCTGGAAACAGCAATATTGATACCGTAGACGTTGTTCTGGCAGACGGTTCTCGTACCAAGGTTCCGTTTGGTAAAATCAGCCTTGAAGAATTGGGAGAGGATTCTGAAATCAACATCAACTATGACAATGACCGTCATTTACTCCTTATTAAAGGACAATGCCAGTTCAAATACCAGTCATTGATTGATGATATTGTTGACAGAACTAAAGAGCTGTTAGCATCAGAATCTATCTACAAGAATCAAGCACTGGAAATCAGCAATCTGTCTGAACCTACTATCATGACACTTGCCGGCATCGAGAAACAATTCATGGTTCTTTCTAAGAAGACTGAATTTGAATTGCAACCGCTACGCTCAAGAATCTTGTATCCAGAGAAATGTCTGGCTAAAGGTATTCCATTGAAATATGGTTGTTTGCTGGAAGGTAAATATGGTACAGGTAAGACCTTGCTGGCATTTAAGCTGGCTAAAGATGCTGTAACAAACGGCTGGTCATTCGTGTATTTGAAGAATCCTTCTCTTCTTGCAGAAACTCTGCGCATGTGTAAAGTTGTTGACCGTTCGGGTCATGGTGTTGTCGTATTTGTTGAAGATATTGACCAAGTAACTAGAGGTAACAGAGATGCTGCAATGCAAGACATCCTGAATACTCTGGACGGTGGTGATACCAAAGATATGAACGTAATCACCTTGTTCACTACTAATCACATTGAATTGATTGAACCTACCTTCTTGAGAGGTAAGAGAATCGGCTCTGTGATTACTATGGACTGCCTGGACGCTGAAACTGCGGAGAAATTCATCCGTTCTACCTTCACCGCTGAAGAAGGATATACAATCGACGATGATTTGAGTGAAGTATGTAACTACATTCAAGAAGCTGAAATTGCTCCGGCATTTATGGCTGAAATCGTTGAATCAACCAAATCCAAACTCATCTTTACAGAAGAAACCCATGTAACATCGTTCCATATCAAAGCTAGCGTTGAATCTTATCAACGTCAACTTGGACTCGCATCCAAGAAAGCTGTTGTGGAAACTCCGGCTGAAAGATTGGTAAATGCTCTCAAACTCGTTCTGGGTACAGAGAAGCTTGAAGCAATCACTCAGATGTGTGAGTATCAGTGGGAACTCGACCGTAAGGACTACTCTACGGAGAAGAAGGACAACAAATAAACCTTGGAGGGCGAGAGCAATCTCGCTCTCCTTTTATTAACAACTAAATGAGACATTTATTGATATTCCTATTAGTCTTATTAATGTCTGCAACTAAGGTGGATAACACACCTAGAGACTTTCATGTAAGTATAGTAGGAGAAGAGAAAGTAGAACAATTTGAATCCAAATTCCCTCAAATAGTTAAGGACGAAGCCGTGTATATTGCATATCTTCAGCGATACTATAGAGGACATGAAGATGAATTTATCAATTTGATGAAGTAACAATGGGGTAGTGCTGGAATTGGCAGACAGGCTTGGTTTAGGCCCAAGTGCCTTCGGGCGTGTGAGTTCGAGTCTCACCTACCCTACTAGATTATTAACTATTAAATGTATTTAAATATGGTAGAAACTTTAAGTGAGCTGCTTGAAAATGCAGCTAACGTAGCAGAGGACAACGGTGGTAAGCTTTCTATAGCAAGTGCGGCAGTATTAATTGCTGAAGCTTACGAGTTAGGAATGGATAAGGCAACTAAATTATTGACAGAAGATGCCGACAATTGTTGATATGAGA
>OWHZ01000739.1_pt1 | contig 16669 bp, 6 predicted proteins | sample 1732651 | NCBI WGS metagenome assembly OWHZ01 (sample SAMN05065738, study PRJEB22554) | human gut metagenome | biome: ENVO:2100002; feature: ENVO:00000062; material: ENVO:00002003 | host: Homo sapiens | place: USA
GATCTACACTCGACTAGTCGTCGGCAGCGTCAGATGTGTATAAGAGACAGGCGCAAGGATATACGCTTGATATTCTGTTGAACTATGCCAATGTGCAATTGCGTTGCTTGACAAGGCGTTATCGGCTGGAACGGGTTCCCGAAACGCTTGCCTTGCAGGTGATCGACCGGGATATGTGTGATGAGGTGCGTACCGTTCATAGCCTTTCGGGGGGCGAATCGTTCCTTGTTTCGCTGGCACTTGCGCTCGGTTTGTCTTCTCTTTCATCCAACCGGATGAGGGTCGAAAGCCTTTTTATCGACGAAGGTTTCGGGTCCTTGGATGCCGAGACGCTTCGTGTGGCGATGGATGCTTTGGAAAGTTTGCGGACGCAGGGACGCAAGATCGGTGTCATCTCGCATGTGCAGGAAATGACTGAGCGCATCCCCGTCCGCATCTGTGTGAACCGCGCCGGCAATGGACGCAGCTTTCTTGAAGTTTTGTAAAGTTCCAAAATCCCTTGTCCCCACGCTTGATGCGGGGCCGCAAAAGAACAGGCTTTATAAGGTTCGGTTCTCATGCGATCCCGCGTCAAGCGCGAGAATAGGGCTTTCGCCTTTACATATCTTCGACAATAATCCTAAAGCCGACGTTCATCGGCCGTTGCCAAGGCAGGTAGGCTTTACGGACGGCAGATGTGGAGTATTTAGGACGTTCACGCCAAGAGCCGCCACGTACGACTTTCTTTTCGGCAGTCTCTTTGTTTGCCTTTTCTTTTAAAGGATAAGGAATGTAATCGGAGGCCGTCCATTCCGCCACGTTTCCGTTCATGTCGTACAATCCCCAGGGATTGGGGCGGTAAGAGGCGACGGGGCCACTGATCAGTTGATGGTCGTTTACGTTCAGGACTTTCGGCAAGAAATCCCAGAACTTGCGCATGGGATCGTTTGCCCGCATCGGCTTCGGATCTACACCCGTTACCGCCAGATCGACAGTCGTACTGTCTGCCAAGTTCTCGAAAGAGCCGAAGTCGCTGCTCGTCGATCCGAACCAGAAATCATCTGCACTTCCTGCACGTGCCGCCCATTCCCATTGTGTTTCGGTAGGAAGGGAAGTGTTGCAGCCCGACATCTTGCCGAGTTTTTGACAGAAAGCGTTCGCCTCGTCCCAGCTGACGCGCACGACTGGCTGTTCGGGTTGGTTGGCCGCATAGCCGGGAGTCGTATGGTCCTTCCAGGTCTGTCCGATGTATCGACTGTCGTGTTCCGGGAAAAGTGCACGGAACTGTTCGTTCGTGATTTCGGTCGTACTCATCCAGAACCCCTCCTTTACATTTGCCTTAAATGCAGGCGAAGCGGAAGGCGTCCGGTTGTTGCCCATCACAAAGCTACCTGCGGGAATCCATACCAAATCAATATGGACATCCGGAGTGATACTGAGGCGGCGAGTCGTTTCGCCTTTAGCTGCTTGCCGGGCAGTCGCCGTCTGCGTGTCGAACGGGAATCCCTTTACTTTGACTGGGCGGACCGGTTTGGCCGGTTCTTTTATTTCGACTGTCTCTCCGGTCGTCGCTCCGGTAATACCGTCTGCTTTTTTGTTTTCTTTCAGCCAGTTGGCATAGTCGGCGATCTCTTTTTGCCAGTCTACCCGTACTCCGCTGTATTTCTCGGCCAGTTCCATACGACGTTCCACCTGGTTCTTCGGTGATTGAGGCTTTAGGTCGATTTGGGTGAAAGCCCCGTTGTAAGGCGCATTGAGGTCGATCCAGGTATAGAGTGTCCGCATATCTTCCTCTGGAACCTTTACACTGTGGTGTCCGGCTTGCAAGATGCGGATCAGTTCGCTATTGCTCGCGTGGAACTCGGCCGGTTTGAGGACGTAGATATCTGATTCCGGTCCCTGACGGTACACGTACGGATGCAGGTTCAGATAGCTCTGGTCATACTGTTTGTTGATTTTCGTCAATATACCTCTCTTATAAGTGACCATCTGATCCTTTCGGAAGTCCGGTTCGGCATTTTTCCCGTTGTGGCAAGAGACGCAGTTACGGTCCAGTACCGGTTGTACTTCCAGACGGAAAGTGAATGGACGGACACCTCCTTCCGGTGTCTCGAGCCGGCGTGCTTGCTTGGCCGAAGCAATCGTGCGTTTAGGAATGGGTATGCTGTTCTGGTCCTCATGGCAACCGACACAAGAGACGATCTCGCCCGGCATACCCGTCAACCAGCTACGCATCCACTGGATAGCAGCCCCGTCTTTATCCAACGGCTGGATGGAAACCGGCGTGTTGGCTGGAATGGTAAACAGTGCGGAACCGTCTTCCTCGACCGGAACCGTTCCGAGCACGCGCTTGATATCCCATCCGCTTTGTATTCCCTGTGCATCATGGTCGGAAGGAGCTAAGATATAGGCGTACTCATAGGCGAAGATACGGAGTGCCTTGATCGTACCTCGGGGAACACCCTGCGTACCTTCACCTTCATAAATATCTTGGATAAAGACCGTAGCCTCTTTGCTATCCGGCTTGATCTTCGAAGGGATGACAGGAGGTGTTTCACGTTTTACCAGCGGGATGGGAGCAGTCAGGCCTTCTCCTTCCTTCTCGGTGATGAGTGTCAGGTTATCGAAAACGTCGACCAGGTAAATTCCCCACAGGGCATCCTTATCCGGTTTGCAGGCGACTAAAAAATACTTTTCGCTGAGCGGGAACGGCTTCATGAACTGAGGCCAGACACCTTCCACCAATTCGTCTTTGATGATTGGGACGATCGGACGGTCTTTGAACGGCAGTTCCTGTATCATCCCTTTTTCCTCTTTCCGGCTTTTGGCAGGATCGAAGATGACGAGCCGTCCCGAACGTGCCGTCCCGTGATGGCCGGAGATAATACCGATGAAGCGGCGGCTGTGCTTGGAGAGCGGTTTCATGTCGAACGTGCTGTTCGGAAAGTAGGAGCCGCTGCCGTAGAGCGCTTTGTTTTCCGTCCCATCAGGGTTCATGTGCATCACGATACGGGAGAAATAGTGTGTCAGATCCGTATATTCCCAGCGGGTGTACATAATGCGTCCGTTCGGAATCACGATAGGCGACCAGTTGCCGTCCTGGTCGAAGGTGAGGCGGCGTAAAGCACGCGTCTCGGGATCAAAGGAGATAAGGTTGGCTACCACATCGTCGCCATGCACGCAAGGAACGCCGTTGTAACCGATATTGGTCGTTGCCACCACTTTCCCGTCCGGCAGATAATTGGCATCGCAAAACTCTAAATCCGGCTCATCGACGGTGATCTTCTGGTGGAGACCGCTTCCGTCCGTTTTTATTTCGTAAATCTGCCATTTCCGTTTTTCGTCGAGCGAGGAGAAAAGGAGTCGGTCGGCATCCCAGTGGAGTTGTATGTCCGACAGGGGAACATCGGCTTCAGGCTTATATATACAGCCGCTTTTGATTTGTCCACGCAGACCTGTGAGCAAGTCGATCTCGGCATCGTAGCCTTTACGCGGATTGGAGAATAGCGAGTTGTAGTTGGCCGTCGAAGTACCCATAGACGGGCCCATTGCCTTACGGGCCTTGTCGCCTAAACGGTAACGGGCCACTATGACCTTGTCCATATCCAGCAGCGGATTGGCCAGGATGATCTCGCGCTTCAACGCGAGTATTTCTTGGGCTTGGCCAATCACTTCGTCGGCTGCATTGACGGAAATCTTGCCGGAGAAGGCTTGCCGTACTCCGGGCAGGAGCGTTTCCAGACGGGACAGTTTTTCGTAAAGTGCGGGAGCTTTCTCTCCTAATGCCGTTTTTGTGTCGTCCAGATAGGCACGTATGGCGGTAGGATTTACCCATCGGATTTGCACTCCCAGATCATTAAGCTGCATTTGGCGTAATGAATCCTGTCCGTTCGTTGCGGAAATACTGGATAAGGAAAGGGAGAGGAATGCGAAGAGTAAACAAACTGTATGTCTCATTTGTCTGCTAATTTGTAAATTTCCGATGCAGCCATCAGGAATGCACCTGTACCATAGAGCTCGGTCATGTCGCGTGTCACCTTTTTCGGATCGGCGCCTACCGGTTGGACCCAACCCAATTTTCCGTTCGTTTCAACGGCACGTGTCAATGCTTCCCAGCCTTTTTTTACGACAGGCAGGTATTTGTCTGCCGGCAGATAACCCTGGTTGATTCCGTATGCCAGGCCGTAGACGATAAATCCGGTCGCGCTTGTTTCGGGCGAAGGATAGCTGTCCGGGTCCAGCAGGCTGGCATGCCAGTAACCGTCTTTCCCTTGCAGCCCGGCGAGGCGCTCGGACATCTCCTTATAAAGTTCGAGATAGAAAGGTCGGAACTCGGTATCTTCCGCCGGCAGCGTCTTCAATATTTCCGCCAATCCGCCGATTACCCAACCGTTGCCGCGTCCCCAGAACACCTTCTTGCCGTTGGCTTCTTTCTGTCCGATATAGCGGCTGTCGCGATAGAAGAGATCTTCGTCTTTATCATACAGGTGATTGTAAGTGGCACGAAATTCGCCATCGGCAAAATACATGTATTTGCGGTTGCCGGTCAGTGTGTAGAGCCGCGTGTAGACACCGGGCGCCATGAAGAGGGCGTCACACCAGGTCCAGCGTTCGATCGTGCTGCCTTTGCTGTAATCGAGGTCCATACTTCCGTTGGAAGGGTTGTTCAAAACCCAGTCCGCGCGGGCGATAGTCGGTTTCAGCATATTCTCGTTCTTTTCCTTATTATAGAAATCGATGTAGGTTTGTGCGATACAAACGTCGTCGGCATGATACATCCGGTTAGCGACTTGCCAGCTCTGGCGGTTGAAGATTTTCCGGAGCCAGTCGTAATAGGTATTGTCTCCACTCAGTTCCGCCCAGTCGAACATCCCCATATAAAGCGCCCCGGCGATCCATCCGCGCGGTTCGCTCTTGGCATATTTGTTTTCGGGATAATCCTTGATCTGCCAGTCTGCCACCCGGCGGGCGACGTCCATAACGCTTTGCCGGTTCCAGCCGGCAGCTGTTGTAGTGACGGTGGTATTTGTCGTTTCGGCCTGTGCCGGCAGGTTGTTCACTAAACAGGTACAAGCGCAAAGTGAGAGGCCTGTACAAATGTACTTGATTGTAGTTTTCATGATATTCGTTCTGTTTCTATTTAATTCTGCACCAAAAATAGGAAAGATAAGGATCAGGATATAATAATATCATCTCAAAATGATTAAAAAATGTACCAAATCCAATGATTCTTATTAAAAAGAAAGGGGATGTTCCTTTGGCTGGAACTCCCCTTTCACCATATAAGTGTGTGTCTGTCAGTAGGTATTCAATGCTTAATACCCCGGATTCTGCGGGAACTCGGCTCCTGTGTTAGAGTCGATGATGGTCTGCGGGATCGGCCACAAAGTGTGGTGTTCGTCCATTGTGTTGCTGTGCGGGTTGTATTTCTTTACGCGCTCAACCAGCTTACCTGTACGAACCAGCGTAAACCGGCGCAACTCTTCACCGACCAATTCACGGATACGTTCGTCCAGCAGGAAGTCGATCGTGGCATCTTTGGCTGCGATTTCCGGTGCGTTTGCACGTTTGCGGATTACATTGATCGCGTCTGCAGCTCCTTGCGCATTGTTTTGCATCAGACGCGCTTCAGCCAATAACAGATATGTTTCGGCCAGACGGAACTTCATACGGTCTTTGTTGTTACCGCCGTAGCTCAGGTTTTCAGCTTTTCCGTAAAAGAATTTCGTGACAGCCGGGAATACGGTGAACTTGGTCCATGTGTCCTCTGTTATTTCGGCTTTCTTTCCATATTTATCAGAAGAGGCATCGTTGTAATACCAGTTCCTCTTGATGTTGTATTCCGAGTTACGGATATCGCTTGAAGCGAAGAAGTCGTTGCTGTCGATCCACCATTTGAATGGGACGATCTGTGCCAGGCCACGTCCGCCTAAAGAGTCTGCCAACACAAAACCGTCTTCGTTATAGTATTTGGGAACCCAGGCACGTTTTGTCCAGTCTTCATATTCCCCGCCACCTCCGGTCGTGTTATATTCGAGCTGCATTACCCAGATACTTTCCATATTGCCGGAAGTACGGTTCTGGTTGTACTCTTTAAACATATCGGAGAAAGGATCACCAGCTTTATCTTTTTCCGCACCGAAGCGTGAAGTCATCAGATTGAAGTAACCGCAATCGATTACGGCTTTTGCAGCTGCTTCCGCTTCCGCATACTTGCCTGCCATGAGGTATACTTCCGAAAGCATATGCTGGGCAGCCCATTTAGTCAATTGTCCAACTTCGACCTTATCGGGATCTTCCGGCAGATTTGCAATTGCAAACTGCAAGTCTTCGATCATCTTGCCTAAAACTTCCGCTTTCGGTGTACGGGTAAAGTCTATACGGAAATTCTTTTCAATTTTGTCGACATATGGAACATCTCCGTACAAATATACCAGATACCGGTAAGCATAAGCACGGAAGAAGCGGGCGACAGCCTGATAATAGGCTTTGTCGGTCGGTTCGTCCCAGTTGACGTCACCTTCCGAATATTCGAGGATTTCATTTGCAGAGGCAATCAGACCATATCCCCAGTTCCAATAGGACGTGACAAACGTGGTAGAAGAGGTATAGGATAAATTCTCAAAAGGAACCAATGAACCGTCGCCATGACCGGCATAGACAATGTCGGTTGCAACCTGGAACGATTCGTACGGGCAAGCTTGTCCCTGGCTTGTGGTTGCCTCTCCCCATGTGTTAAACTCAGAACGGGCCCAACCGTACAGTCCGTTTACGCCGACTTCGAAGCCATAGCTGCTTGTGTATGTATTGTCCGGAGCCAGCGAGCTTTTTAGCTCTTCATCCAGAAAACCAGAACAACCGGTTGATGTCACCAATAAAAATGCGGCAGCGGCAGTTGCTAATATATTTTTCATATTCAAATTCGATTATAATGTTAGAAAGTAAGATTTAATCCAAACATGTAAGAACGGGCTGTCGGATAAGTAACGAGGATGTTTCTGTTATTATCGTTATCTTCCAAGTTCAACCAGTTGTCGATGTTGCTGAAAGTATAGAGGTTATTAACACTTGCATTGATACTCAGCGAACTGATTCCAATCGTGCTTAAAACTGTCTTCGGGAACGTGTATCCGATCGTGATGTTCTTGATATTGACATAATTCATCTTTTTGTAGAATGAGTGTTTGTCGTAAGGAACATAAGCCGGAGAGGTCATTTCGTTTGTCGGATTTTCCGGTGTCCAGTAGTCCATACCACTTATGTAGTTGTATGTCGGCATCCAGCGATCGAAGTTGTAGTCATGCAATTCTTTTGTCTGTCCGAACACTCCGTTCAGCAAGAAAGAGAAATAGATGTTTTTGTAATCGAAGCGGTTACCCATTGACAGCAGGAAGCTCGGTAGTTTAGAACCAATGATTTTCTTATCGTCGGCCGTGATGGAGCCGTTTCCGTCTTTGTCTTCCAGTTTAGCAGAACCGGGAACAGCACCTTTCTGGTATTCTTTTCCTTCTTCATTCAGGAACTTGCCGCTTTCGGCATCCCAGCTGATCGTATGTCCATTCTCAACGTATGTTTCGTTTTCCTGCCATGTCCCGACAACATTGTAATCGTAGAATACGCGCAGCGGTTCTCCGATGAACCATTTGTTTGTGATATCGTCTTTACCGTCGCCGCGCAGTTCGATAATCTTGTCACGGTTCAGTGAGAAGTTGACGTTCGTAGTCCAGCTGAAATCATTGTTCTGGAAGTTGACAGAGTTCAATGCGATTTCAACCCCCTTGTTACGGGTTTTACCTACGTTGTCCATGATGGATTTGTAACCGTTCATGTAAGGGACCGTACGGCTCATCAACAAGTCGCTTGTGTTGACCACATACACGTCGATGTTACCGGAAAGGCGGCCATTGAAGAAGCTGAAGTCGATACCGGCATTGACCGTGCGTGAAGTTTCCCATTTCAAGTTCGGGTTGCCGACCCCATCGGTAGGCAAGTAAGAACCGTTTACAACAGTACCGTGGTCGCCCCAAATATAGTTTGTCAGTTTCAAACGGTCAAGTGTCTGATAAGGGTTGATAGCCTGGTTACCGTTAGAACCCCATGACAGACGGACCTTTAACATATCCATCCAGTTTGACTGGTTCTCCATGAATTCTTCGGAAGACATGTTCCATGCTGCAGCAACAGAGGGGAAGAATGCATATTTGTTGTTCTTACCGAATGCAGAGTAACCGTCGGAACGGCCGGTAAGTGTCAGCAAATATTTATTTGCATAAGAATAGTTCAAACGTAACATATAGGACAGCATCGCTGTTTCCGTAAGCTTGGAAGTGATTTCCTTGTTCTTTTCAGCACCGGCCATATTATGGTATTCGGAATCGTCGTTTACAAAGCTTTCACCGGATTCTTTAGCTTCCTTTTTACTTGTTTCCTGCATACTGAACAAGGCTGTGGCATCGATTTTATGCAGGCCGAATGTTTTATTGTATTTCAAGAGATTTTCCCATGTGTAATCGTAATAGTGGATATTCTCTATGGAGGCAGAACCGTTTACTTTACTACCGGAAAGCGTGTTTCTTCCGTAATAAGTTCCTTCGAACTCGTTACGATAGTTGTAACCGAAGTTTGTGCGGAATGACAGACCTTCGATAGGGAATTGAATTTCTGCAAAAGTAGAAATAAATACGTTGCGGTTTGTCTTATCGTTTGTCGCATTTATGTTAGCCATCGGATTATAGAACAATGTCTGGTCCATCGGATAATCGACGTAGCGTCCTTCTTCATCTTTGTAGATACCGTAAGGACTCATTTTCAGGCCGGCTTCCAGGTAAGGCTGTTCTCCTCCGAATTCCTTCTGGACAGCTTGTGTACCCATTCCGACAGTTAACCATTTATTTAAAACCTGTGTAATATTCAATGCGATGTTGGTACGTTTTAACCCTGTATTTTCCATAACACCATCTTCTTTCAGGTGAGAGATCGATGCCATATAGGTTGTTGCGTCTGTTCCACCGGAAATGCTGATCTGATGACTGGTGGTTAAAGCATTGCGGAACATGATGTCCTGCCAGTCCAGTTCCGAACCGTTCTGATAATTTGCACGTTCGCTTGGGTTCAGGAGTACAAGCGGATCGAGCTGATCTCCGGAATAACCGTATTTCATGCGGTTGTAGTCCTGCGTGTATTTTACATATTCGGCACCTTTCATCATGTCGATGCGACGTTGTGCCTGTTGCATGCCGACTTGTCCTTTGTAGCTAACGGTCGGTGCTCCTTTTTTACCTTTTTTAGTCTGGATCAGGATGACACCGTTCGCACCGCGTGAACCGTAAATGGCAGCTGAAGATGCATCTTTCAATACGGACATGTTCTCGATGATATCCGGATCGATGTCACCTAATGAACCGCTGTAAGGAATACCGTCCATGACGATCAGAGGGGAGTTGTCTGCACTCAACGAGTTTTCACCGCGGACACGCAGTGACTGGTCTTCGCCCGGTTTGGCGTTGCCGGTCGTGACATTCATACCCGGAATCTGTCCGGCCAATTTATCCATCAAGTTGTTTGTCGTGACCATTTGGAGCTTTTCTTCGCCAACTGCCACGATACCGCCCGTCAAGTCTGATTTGCGCTGCGAACCGTAACCTACGACTACCACTTCGTCCAACTTTTGTGTGTCTTCAGACAGTTTGATGTTGAAAACCGTTTGATTTCCCACTTTGAATTCCTGGCTCGTAAATCCGATGTAGGAAATCTGGATGACTGCATCTTTCGATGACACGGTCAGCGTGAACTTACCATCCACGTCTGTGATGACACCGTTGGTCGTTCCTTTTTCGATGACGTTTGCCCCGATAATCGGCCCCATACTGTCATTGATCGTACCGGAAACTTTGACATCCTGCGCATATACCTGTACGGATACAAACGCCATAAAGAGTAGTAATAAGGAAAGAAATCTGTTCTTCCCGTTTGCCTTTTCGTTGGGAGGCAAATTCCCTCGTAGTTGTCTGTTCATGCCTTTCATAATTTATTAGCACATTAAACAATTAGTAATTAACCTGTCGGTCCTATTTATTTTTTGTGTCAAAAGAATGAAAGATGCAAGCCAAGCGCGTGTATTTTTATTCCAAAAGGGGATAAAAACATACCAACGTGCTAAAAAACATTTATTTTGATGAAATTTGATAGATATACCCTTAGTTTTGAGATTCTGTTTCCTGATATTCTGTCGGCGACATTCCATAGACAGCCTTGAAACTGCGGGCAAAATACGAACGGCTGCTGAAACCGATGTGCTGGGCTATTTCGGAAACGTTCATGTCCGATTCCTTTAATAATTTCGCCCCAGCCTCCAGGCGGATGTTTTTGATCAGTTCGATAGGAGAAAGCCCGGTTACCGTCTTTACTTTCCTGTAAAAGTTAGTCCGGCTCATTCCCAATGCTTCATAAATGACCGACACGTCGAGTTCGGGATTCGATATATTGGCTTTTACAATCTCGATATATCGGGCGAGGAAATCGTCGTGCTCTTTCGGCTCTTCTACTCCGAACTGTTTGAGGGAAAGCGTTTCCCCGTACATCGTCTTCATTTTCTCGCGCAGGGAAAGGATGTTCCGGATGCGGGCTTTGAGCAAAGATATCTGGAACGGTTTGACGATATAGTCGTCTGCGCCGGCATCCAGGCCTTCTTCGATTTGTGATATCATCGATTTGGCGGTAAGTAGGATAACCGGTATATGGCAGTAGTTTTGGTTTTCTTTGATACGTTTGCAAAGTTCGAGCCCGTTCATTTCGGGCATCATGACGTCGCTGATGACGATATGAGGATATGATTCCTCGATCATCGCCAATGCCTCTTTGCCATTGAATGCCTTGACCACGACATAGTCCAGGCAGAGTTGTTGTTCCAGATATTGAAGCACTTCCTGGTTGTCGTCGGCCAGCAAGATGGTCTGTTTGTTTTTGTTCCGAGTCTCTTCGACCAGCAAATCGAACTTTTTGCTGATTTCGGCAGATTTGGACAGGACGGGAGATTCGTCTTGCCCTTCTTCCTGCTTCTCGGTGTCGGGAAGAAGGAAGAGGAAACGAGTGCCTTCCGCTTCCGAGCTTTCGGTCCAGATGCAACCGTTATGCTGCAAAATGATGGAGCGTGTCAGGCTAAGCCCGATGCCTGTACCGGAAATCTGCCGGTGTATATCTTCTTGCGAACGGTAGAAAGGTTCGAAAATCTTTTCCGCTTCCTGTTCGCTGAATCCTTTACCAGTGTCGGCCACTTCGATAAACAAGTATCTGGCTTCTACCAGGATGGAGCTGTATTGAGCCGGGAAATGGGGGAGCAGTTCGCATTCTGCTTGTGTGATCGTACTGACACGGATGGTCACCTGTCCTTCTGAAGGTGTGAATTTGAAGGCATTGGAGAGCAAATTGAAGAATATCTTTTCGATTTCCGCCTCATCGAAACAAACCTGGTAGGTTTCCGGCAGCTCGTTGTCCAACGTGAAACGGATTTCCCTGTTGCCCGCCACACTCTCGAAGGAGTGATACATCTCGCGGATAAAGGCGGAGAAGTTGAAACTGGTCTTTTGCAGGATCGTTTTACCGGCCTCGTATTTTTGTATATCCATCAGGTTGTTGACTAAGAGTAACATCCGTCCGGTGTTCTTTTTGATCAGCTGAAGTGTCTCCTTTATTTCGGGCGAGAACGAGACGTACTGCATCAGGTCGTTTAGCGGGTTGATGATGAGCGTCAGGGGAGTACGCAGTTCGTGTGAGAAATTGGTGAACATGCGCATTCGTTCCTCATGCAGCTCGTTGACCTTATCCTGCTCCATCTGTTTGTAGCGAAGTTCCCGTTCCCGTTCATGCTTGTCGTGTTGATGGCGGATGATTTTCACAATGATGAATGTGATGATACTGAAGTATAGGAGATAAGCCCACCAAGTCTTGTAAAAGGGCGGATCGATCGTGATGCGTAGTGTCGCTTCTTCGGAGTTCCATACGTTGTCGTTGTTGGAGGCTTTGATCCGGAACGTGTAAGTGCCGGGGGCCAAATTGCTGTAATAGGCTTCCCGCCGGTTGCCGACCGTGTGCCACGTCGGGTCGGCTCCTTCCAACTTGTAGGCATACTGGTTCCGTTCGGAATGGATAAAGTTTAACGCCGTGTATCTGAACGTGATGCTATTCTGGTCGGAAGCAAGCGTAATGCCCCCGTCCTCAATCTCTCCCGTCACGTCGTCTTTGTTATTTACAATCAGAGAAGTGATATATACGGGTGGAATGTTGGGGTTCACCATGATCTTGTCCGGATTGAAGAAAAGGATTCCTTTGTCTCCAGGAAAATAGATGCTGCCGTCGTCAGAAATGCTGTTGCCTGAAAATCGTGTAAACTCCATTGCAGGAATATCGGCTATCTTCATTTCGTTGAAAATATCGGTCGTACGATTCAGTTTATACAGAGATTTTCCCGTCGTCACCCAGATATTTTGATGTCGGTCGATAGTCAGCGAGTTAATGTAACTGTCGGACAGCCCGTCCTCTTTCTGATAATGTTTGGCCAGTTTCAGGTTCCGGTTCAGGCGGTATAAGCCGTTTTTATTGGTCGCAATCCAGACGTTGCCTTCGTTGTCCTGCGTAATGGCCGTGATATTCCCCAACTTCTCAAACTTAGGATTCGGTTGCAGTTCGGTGGAAAGATTGCGGACGGTTTCTTTCTTGATGTCGTACAGGTAAAGGCTGTCGGACAATGTGCCGAACAAAAATAGGTCTGGTTCGAGTTCATGGATTACGGTGACCCATCTGAAAGGACGGGAAACACCATCGGCCATGAACCGATTGACCTGCTTCCCCCTGTCGACCATCACCAAGTCCTGGCTGCTGTTTGTCGGTATCCAGAGCCGTCCTTTTTTGTCGATGTATAGGGAGAAAATGTCGTTGTGCCGGAAGTCGTACAGCTTTTTATACTGTTTGTCACGAATAGAGAACAAATAGACCGATCCGAAATGCGTGGAACACAAAATCGAGTCTCCCTGTATCAGGATCGATTTTATGATATTGATCTCGTAATTCCCTTCGTGAAGAGGTTTGATGGGATAAAGCTGTTGCCGCCCGCTTTCCGGGTTATAGTAAAACAATCCGGCACCTTCTGTTGCAAACCACATGTTTCCGTTCTTGTCTTGTTGGCCTTTGCCGATGATACCGGCATATTCGTTTGGCGTGATATAGGAAACCGGCCTGTAAAAGGGACTGTGATAGTTGACTCCCGCCGAATAGGTCCCGATCCAAAGTGTCTGGTCTTTGTCGATCATCATGCTATGGATGGAGTAATGACTCAGTCCTCCTTTCCCGGCGATATTGATATCTGCCGGAGCGATGGCGAGCTCTTTTTTATCCAGTATGTTCAAACCCCGGAACGTCCCGATCAGAATGGAACTGTCGCTATAGGGGACGAGTGTGCGTATCGAGTTGTTGCTGAGGCAGGTGTTGTCTTTGTGCAACCAGGTAAAAGTCTGCCTCTCTTTGTTGAAAAGGCAGATTCCGGCTTCGTCCAGCCCCAGCCATATGTTTCCGCCCTCGTCCGGCAGTATGGCTGTTATGGTACCGTCGACTGGTATATGTTGTTTTAGTTTCCAGTTTCCGGAATAGATGTACAAGCCGCTGCTCTCCGTTCCGATATAGATGTCCTCGTCCGGAGCTTGTGCTACGGAGTGGGCCGGTGAAGAGATTACCGTGTCGGGCAAGATCGGTTCGACTGTCTGGTCCATGCTGCATTTGAATATGGACTGGTTGCAGAAAGCATAGACATTTCCGTCGGAATGCTTCAATAGTCGTACTGCGGCGTTGGTGGTGCATTCTTTGTCGATGCTTTTGGGGTAGAAACGGATTATCTTTTTGGTTGTATGATCGATGCAGTTGATCCCGTTTGAAGTTGCGATCCAGATATTCTTCCGGTCGTCTTCAGCAAATCCCCGGATATAGTTGTCGGTCAATGTGGCGTTGTTGTTTACCTCATTCTGATAGATGACAAATTCATACCCGTCATAGCGGTTTGCTCCGTTGCGTGTCCCGAACCAGATGTAGCCGTCCGAATCTTGGAAAATATCAAGAACGGAAACTTGCGACAGGCCATCTTCTACTCCCAGGTGGGAGAAGAAGAAATTTATGCTATATGCCGGGGTTGCATATAGCATAACCATATATATGATGAATGCGGTATAGAGTCTTTTTATCATCTGTAGTTTTTATTAAATTAGACCTTTATAGGGGTGTAACTCTGCAAAGATAACGATTTAGAGACGATCTTGAACAGGATTGAGATGATTTTACACGGTGGATTTGTCAGGTAATCCTATTTTTGTAACTCAATCAATTAAAACATCATGAATAAACGAGTATTAAGTTTAACCTTATTGCTGGCCTGTTTCAGTTTGGTGATGCAGGCTGAAGGCCGGATTGTCGAGTCGTTTAACTCCGGCTGGGTATTTAAGAAAGCGCCGGCAGGCAAGGAACTGGCCGTCAATGCGCCCAAATGGGAGAGTGGATGGACCGAGGTCGAGATTCCTCATACATGGAATGCGAAAGACATGCAGGTGCAGTTCGATAATTTCTATGAAGGGCCTGCCTACTACAAAAAGCACTATTTCTTCCCTGTCGAAATGAAAGGGAAACGCGTGTTTCTCCGCTTTGAAGGTGTGGGAGCCGTTGCGGAAGTGTATGTGAACGGTTCGCTTGTTGCGACTCATAAAGGGGCCTATTCCGCTTTTTCATGCGAGATCGGCACGGTGCTGAAGCCGGGAGCGGATAACGAGATCATTGTGAAAGCCGACAATGCGTCACGTCCGGATGTGATTCCTGTCAACCATGTGCTTTTCGGCGTCTATGGCGGGATGTACCGTCCGGTTTGGTTGATCGTGACAGACCCTTATAATATCTGTGTGACCGATTGTGCATCTTCCGGTGTTTACATTACCCAGAAGAATGTCTCCAAAAAGCAAGCGGATGTAAAAGTAAAGGTGAAGTTGGATAATGGAACACTGCAACCGGCTCCGCTCACTTTGCAGAACACGATTTATGACCAGGAAGGGAAACAAGTCGCGACCCAGAGCCGTTCATTCGACCTCGCGGCACAGGGCGTACAGTCGTTCGAAGCCGATTTCAAGATTAAGAATCCCACCTTATGGCAAGGACGGAAGAACCCTTATTTATATAAAGTCGTGAGCCGCCTCGTCCGGGACGGGAAAGTGATCGACGAAGTGGTACAGCCGTTGGGCTTGCGCAAGTATGAGATCGTTGCCGGCAAAGGGTTCTATCTGAATGGCGAGAAATATCCGATGTACGGCGTTACCCGCCATCAGGACTGGTGGGGGCTGGGCAGTGCGTTGAAGAATGAAAATCATGACTTCGACTTGGCTACTATTATGGATATCGGTGCGACGACCGTCCGTTTTGCCCATTACCAGCAGTCGGACTACCTCTATTCGCGTTGCGACAGCTTAGGGCTGATCATCTGGGCGGAGATTCCTTTCGTGAACCGTGTCTCCGGGCAGGAAGCCGAAAATGCCCGAAGCCAGCTCCGCGAACTGATCCGCCAAAGCTTCAACCACCCTTCGATCTATGTCTGGGGGCTGCATAACGAAGTCTATCATCCGCACGAATATACCAAGGAACTGACTAAGTCTCTGCATGACCTTGCAAAGACGGAAGATCCCGACCGTTACACTGTTTCGGTAAATGGCTACGGACACATGGAGCATCCGGTCAACCTGAACGCCGACATACAGGGAATGAACCGCTATTTCGGCTGGTATGAAAAGAAATTGCAGGATATCGAACCGTGGGTGGAAGGCTTGGAGAAGAACTATCCGGACCAGAAACTGATGCTGACGGAATACGGAGCCGATGCCAACTTGTTGCACCAGACGGAATATCTGGAGAACTCGTTGAACTGGACGAAGCCTTTCTATCCGGAAACGTTCCAGACGAAAACACACGAATACCAGTGGAGCGTGATTGCAGGGCATCCGTATATCGTCGCTTCTTATTTATGGAACACTTTCGATTTTGCCACTCCTCTGGCCAACCGCGGCGACCTTCCCGCCCGTAACATGAAGGGGCTGGTGACGTTCGACCGCAAGACGAAGAAAGACTCTTATTTCTGGTACAAGGCGAACTGGAGCGAAGACCCTGTCCTCTACCTGACACAGCGCCGGAATGTGGATCGCGAAAAGAAAGTCACTTCCATCACTGTCTATTCCAATATCGGCGAGCCGAAAGTCTTCTTGAACGGCCAGGAGCTGTCCGGCATCCATAAAGGTTATACCGACGTACATTATATTATAGACAATGTCACCCTCAAAGACGGAAAGAACGTCGTGAAAGCTGTCGTCCAGAGTGACGGTAAGACATACGAAGACACCATCGAATGGATGTACACCGGAGAGAAAAAGAGGGAAGCGGATTCCTTCTCCATCAAAGGGGTACATGCTGGGTTTGAATAAAAAAAAACATACTAATTAAATATAGCTGGCCTTGACTGTAGACGTCACTGAAGTTCGCCCGATTTGTGCAGCTTTAGTGGCGTTTTTTCATATCCAATCATATACTTAAAGGTTCCTTGGAGGTGGTTATATTTAAATTTAAATCCTGTCTCTTATACACATCTCCGAGCCCACGCGACTACGCTGCATCTCGTATG
>OWHZ01000768.1_pt1 | contig 16204 bp, 10 predicted proteins | sample 1732651 | NCBI WGS metagenome assembly OWHZ01 (sample SAMN05065738, study PRJEB22554) | human gut metagenome | biome: ENVO:2100002; feature: ENVO:00000062; material: ENVO:00002003 | host: Homo sapiens | place: USA
ATTAAGTCGTTTAGCGTCATTTCTCCCGTTTTTCGAGGTTATTCCAGAGATTTTTGATAAGTTTGGCTGTCCTGGCAACAGGCATCTCCGTAGGTGCCCAAACCAAAGACAATGTCAAGACCACTTTTCAAACCTCACGCGAGTGGAAGCCTTCCATTGACAATAGGGCTGATGCGGTGATGGTGTATGGAGTAGGAGGAAATCCCTCGGACAAGTCACGCAAACTATCTTTCGAAGAACGGGTAAAGTCTTGGAAGGAGCGCGGATATATCATACACTTTATGACCGGTATTGCTTGGGGTGAATATCAGGACTATTTCACCGGACAATGGGACGGGAAATGGCATTTGGACGAGGGGCAGGTCACGCAGGCCGGAGACACGATATGGCACGGTCACATGGTGCCCTATATCGTACCGTCGGAGAATTTTTTAAGTTATCTGAAAGAGAGACATGTGAAGAGAGTAATCGACGCCGGTGTGGATGCCATCTTCATGGAGGAACCGGAATTCTGGGCAAGAGCCGGTTACAGTGAGTCCTTTAAGAAAGAATGGAAAAAATACTATGGCTTCGACTGGAGACCGCAACATGAGTCACCGGAAAATACTTATTTGTCGAGCAAACTCAAGTATTACTTGTACTATCGTGCACTGAATGAAGTCTTCACCTTTGCCAAGGAATATGGTAAAAGCAAAGGGATGGACGTGAAGTGCTACGTTCCCACCCACTCGTTGGTGAACTATTCGCAATGGCAGATTGTCAGTCCGGAAGCAAGTCTTGCTTCACTTCCTTGTGTAGACGGTTACATCGCTCAGGTATGGACCGGAACTTCGCGCGAGCCGAATTTCTTTGACGGTCGCAAACGTGAGCGTGTGTTCGAGACTGCCTATCTGGAGTATGGTTCCATGGAGTCGATGACTGCTCCCACCGGTCGTAAGATGTTCTTCCTGACCGACCCTATTGAAGACTGGCCGCGTGACTGGGCGGATTATAAGAAAAACTATCAGGCCACTTTCACTGCACAGCTACTCTATCCGAATATAGCCGATTACGAAGTGATGCCTTGGCCGGAACGTATCTACGAAGGACTATACCGTACAAGTGCGAATAGCGACAAGAAGGAACGTATTCCCCGTTTCTATTCCACACAGATGCAAGTGATGATTAACGCCCTGAACCGTATGCCTCTGACTGATAATAAACTGACCGGAAGCGAAGGATTCAGCGTACTGATGGCAAATTCCTTGATGTTCCAGCGTTTTCCTACGCATAATGGATATGAAGACCCGCAACTGGCTAACTTTTACGGTCAGGCATTGCCTCTGCTCAAACGAGGCGTACCCGTCAAGACCGTCCACATTGAGAACCTCGGCTATAAAGAAGCGCTGGCTGACACAAAAGTGTTGCTGATGACTTATGCAAACATGAAACCGCTTGAATCCGAAGCGCACAGCCACATAGCCGATTGGGTGAAGAAGGGCGGAGTGCTGATTTACAGTGGGACGGACAACGACCCTTTTCAGAATGTAAGAGAATGGTGGAATACCAACGGGCATAACTATGCTACTCCTTCCGCACATCTTTTTGAGCAGATGGGACTTCCTGCCAGACCGGAACAGGGAGAATACAGTTACGGTAAGGGAACCGTATGTATTGTCCGTACCGCCCCTAAAGATTATGTCCTGCATGAAGGCGGTGACAAAGATTTTTTGTATCTTGCAGCCCGAATGTACGAGCAGAATGCGAAAGCGGGGAAGCTGGAGTTCAAAAATAACTTCTATCTGCAAAGGGGAGATTACGACTTGGCTGCTGTGCTTGAAGAAAGCGTGAGCGACGAGCCGTTTACTGTGGAAGGATGTTTGATTGACCTTTTCGACCCCAAGTTACCGATATACACTTCCAAGCGGATAAATCCGGGTGAGCAAGCCTTGTTGCTGAATGTAGAACGTGTAGCCGGTAAGAAGAAGCCGCAGGTTCTGGCTTCGGCAAGTCGCGAAGAACAGGAAGAACGCGGAAAAGGCCGGTACTCCTATGTGGCGAAAAGTCCTGCCGAGACTTCAAACGTATCGCGTGTGCTGCTGCCCCGTTGTCCTAAGAGTGTGACAGTCGACGGCAGAGAGGTATTCGATGCCAAGCGTTGGCATGTAGCAAGCCATACATATTTGATAGAGTTTGAGAATAATCCTGACGGAGTGTCGGTGAAGTTTTGCTGGTAATCTCAGGCCTTTTATTTTTTAAAGTGTAACAACATAAACAATTATTTTATATAAACAATATGAGAAAAAAGCTTTTATACACCTTGTTGGCTTCATGCCTTTTTGCATGCAGTGACAAGGATACGTCTTACGAAGTCATAAAGAACGACTTGAGAGCACCTGCCTATCCGCTTGTAACCATCGACCCTTATGCCAGTGCATGGTCCATGAGTGATAACCTTTACGACAGCCCCGTGCGCCATTGGACGGGTAAGGATTTCCCGCTGATTGGCGTGGTGAAGGTGGACGGTGTTTCCTACCGTTTTATGGGAACCGAGGAATTGGAGATGAATGCCATCGTGCCCACCTCGCAGCAAGGCGATTGGACGGGGCAGTATACCACAGAGAAGCCTGCGGGCGATTGGACCTCTGCCGGTTACGACGATTCCAAATGGAAGTCAGACCGTGGTGCCTTTGGTACTAAAGAAAATGAGCCTACGGCAAAAACCCAGTGGGGAACCCGCAATATCTGGGTGCGCCGTACGGTAAATATTGACCGTGATTTGACCGGTATACCTGTCTATCTGGAATTCTCCAACGATGACGATGCCGTATTCTACATCAACGGAGTGAAAATACACGGCACAGGAACCACGTGCAACAAGAACAAAGTCGTGAAACTTCCCGATGAGGCTTTGGCGGTTTTGAAGCAGGGCGACAACATCATTGCCGCCGAATGTATCAATCCGGTTGGTAACGGCTTGCTCGACTTCGGCCTGCAGATTCCGAAACATCTGGAAACCGTGTTTGGCAATACAGCTGTGCAGACCTCTGCCGACGTGCAGCCCATGCAGACACACTACGCTTTTACCTGTGGTGATGTCGACCTGAAAGTCACCTTCACGGCACCTCTCTTTATGGAAGACCTGAAGCTGCTGAGCCGTCCCGTGAATTACCTTACTTATAGTGTTGCTGCCCGTGACGGCAAGGAACACGAAGTGGAGGTGTATTTTGAGGCTTCTCCGCGCTGGGCGCTCGACCAGCCTTACCAGCAATCTGCAAGCAAGGGATATGAAGCTGACGGACTGCTCTACCTGAAGAGTGGAAGCAAGGAACAGAACATCCTGGCAAAGCAGGGCGATGACCTCCGCATTGACTGGGGATATTTCTACATGGTTGCTGGCAAGGAAAACACTGCATACAGTGTTGGCAACAGTACCGAACTGCGCAAGAACTTCGTGAACGGAACTTTGAACTCTGCTTCGCTCGAGAGAGAGGACAGCAATGGAAACATGGCTTTGGTGCGTAGCTATGGTAAAGTGAAGAATGTTACCGACAAGATTATACTGGGATATGACGACATCTATTCCATCCAGTACTTCGGTACAAACTTGCGTCCTTACTGGAACTCAAAAGGCGACCGCACCATCGAGGCTGAAATGCTGGCTGCCTACAATGAGTATGACAAATTGCTGGTACGTTGCTATGCTTTCGATAAAAAGTTGATGGAAGACGCTTCAGCAGCAGGCGGCAAGGAATATGCCGAACTCTGCGCGTTGGCCTACCGTCAGTCCATTGCCGCCCACAAACTGGTGGAAGCCCCCAACGGTGACTTGTTGTGGCTGTCGAAGGAAAACAACAGTAACGGCTGTATCAACACCGTAGACCTGACTTATCCCTCAGCTCCCCTCTATCTGATTTATAATCCGGAACTGGAGAAGGGCATGATGAACGGTATCTTCCATTATAGTGAAAGCGGTAAATGGACCAAGCCCTTCGCCGCCCATGATTTGGGTACTTATCCTCTTGCCAACGGCCAGGTATACGGAGGCGATATGCCGGTGGAAGAGAGTGGAAACATGCTGATTCTTACAGCTGCCATTGCTGCAGTAGAAGGCAATGCCGACTATGCTGCCAAACATTGGGAAGTGCTCACCACCTGGACCGACTATCTGGTGGAAAAGGGACTTGACCCTGAAAACCAACTCTGTACCGATGACTTCGCCGGACACTTTGCCCATAACACCAATCTTTCCATCAAGGCAATTTTAGGAGTGGCCTCTTATGGCCGATTGGCTGAAATGCTCGGCAAGAAGGATGTGGCCGAAGCCTATACAACGAAGGCACGCCAGATGGCTACCGAATGGGAGCGCATGGCCAACGACGGCGACCATTATCGCCTGACATTCGACAAGCCGGGTACATGGAGCCAGAAGTACAACCTGGTTTGGGACAAACTGCTCGGACTGAACATCTTCGACAGCAAAATTGCAGAAATGGAGATACCTTATTACCTGACCAAACAGAATATCTATGGTTTGCCCCTCGACAATCGTGAGACTTACACCAAGACCGACTGGATTATGTGGACTGCCACAATGGCTTCCGACCGGGCTACTTTCCGTGAATTCATCGTCCCGGTGCATAAGTTCATGAACGAAACGATAGACCGCGTGCCGATGTCCGACTGGGTATTTACCGACAAGCCCAACTGGCGTGGCTTTAAGGCCCGCTCGGTAGTAGGCGGATATTACATGAAGATGCTTGAAGGCAAGTTGATACAGAATAAACAATGACAAAATTTACCAAACGAATGAAAAGACTCTTTGCATGGGGAACCGCCCTCCTTCTTGTAGGCGGTATGCAGGCGGCCTCGTTGCCGGTTGATGAGCCGATTACACCTGTGGATTACGTCAGCACCTTGGTTGGCACGCAGTCCAAGCATTCCCTTTCTACGGGTAATACTTATCCTGCCGTGGCTATGCCTTGGGGCATGAATTTCTGGACTCCACAGACCGGAACCATGGGTAACGGATGGGCATACACCTATGATGCCGACAAGATTCGCGGCTTCAAGCAGACACACCAGCCCAGCCCGTGGATTAACGACTACGGACAGTTTGCCATTATGCCCGTTACCGGAAAGGTGGCTTTCGACCAGGACGGGCGTGCCAGTTGGTTTTCTCACAAAGCCGAGACTGCCACTCCTTATTATTATAAGGTCTATCTTGCCGACCATGATGTGACGGCGGAGTTTGCTCCTACCGAGCGTGCCGCTGCTTTCCGTTTCACTTTCCCTGAAACGGAGGAAGCCTATGTGGTGGTAGATGCCATGGACAACGGCTCTTTTGTGAAAATCATTCCGGCTGAAAAGAAAATCATAGGCTACACCACCAAGAACAGTGGTGGTGTGTCAAGCAATTTCAAGAACTACTTTGTATTGCAGTTCGATAAGCCTTTTACTTATACTGCTGCCGTGAAGGACGGAAAGATTGACCCCCGTACCACCGAGGCAGGTGCCAATCATGCCGGTGGCATCATCGGTTTTCATACCCTCCGTGGCGAGCAGGTGAATGTACGTGTGGCTTCCTCATTCATCAGTCACGAGCAGGCCGAGTTGAACTTGAAGGAACTGGGTGGCCGGACGCTTGAAGAGGTGGCGAAAGCCGGGCGTGACGAATGGAACCGGGTGCTGGGCCGCATTGAAGTGCAGGATACCGACCTCGACCGTCTGCGTACTTTCTACTCTTGTTTCTACCGTTCGGTGCTTTTCCCGCGCAGTTTCTACGAGATAGATGCGCAAGGTCAGGTAATGCACTACAGCCCCTATAATGGTGAGGTGCTGCCCGGCTATATGTTTACCGACACCGGTTTCTGGGACACTTTCCGTTGTCTCTTCCCCTTCCTCAACCTGATGTATCCGTCCATGAATGCCAAGATGCAGGAAGGATTGGCCAACACTTACAAGGAGAGCGGTTTCCTGCCCGAATGGGCCAGTCCGGGACACCGTGGTTGCATGGTGGGGAACAATTCCGCTTCTGTGGTGGCGGATGCCTGGCTGAAGGGGCTGCGTGGCTACGACATCGAGACATTGTGGGAAGCCGTGAAGAGCGGTACGGAGAATGTGCATCCCAATGTTCCCTCTACCGGACGCTTGGGGCATGAGTATTACAACAAGCTGGGTTATGTGCCCTATAATGTGGGTATCAACGAGAATGCAGCCCGTACGCTGGAGTATGCCTATGACGATTGGTGCATCTACCAGCTGGGACTTTCGCTGGGCAAGTCGAAGAAAGAACTGGCTCCTTTTGCCAAACGTGCGCTGAACTACCGGAATCTTTTCGATTCTGACTACAAGCTGATGCGCGGCAAGAATGAGGACGGCACATTCCAATCGCCGTTCAATCCCTTGAAGTGGGGTGATGCCTTTACGGAAGGAAACAGCTGGCACTATTCGTGGTCGGTTTTCCATGATCCGCAAGGACTCATTGACCTGATGGGAGGCAAGGATTCCTTCAACCAAATGATGGATTCCGTGTTTGTGTTGCCGCCTGTGTTCGACGAAAGCTATTATGGCAGTGTCATCCACGAAATCCGGGAGATGCAAATCATGAATATGGGCAACTACGCTCACGGTAACCAGCCCATACAGCACATGATTTACCTCTATAACTATTCCTCTCAGCCGTGGAAGGCGCAGTACTGGCTGCGTGAGGTTATGGAGCGCATGTACAATGCCAATCCCGACGGCTATTGCGGTGATGAGGACAACGGCCAGACATCTGCTTGGTACGTGTTTTCTGCTTTGGGATTCTATCCTGTCTGTCCGGGTACAGACCAGTATGTGCTGGGTGCTCCTCTCTTCCGTTCTGTGCGTCTGCACTTGGAAAATGGTAAGACTGTGGCGATTGAAGCTCCTGAGAATAGCCGTGCCAACCGCTACGTGCAGAAACTCACAGTGGATGGCGTTGACTATACACGCAACTATCTGACACACGAGCAACTGATGAACGGCTCCTCACTGCGCTTCACTATGGACAATGTGCCCAACAAACAGCGTGGGGCAGGAGAGGAGGATGCTCCTTACTCCTTCTCGAAAACGCTTAAAAAGAAGAAGTGACCTCAAAGCCAAAACCATAGCAATCAATGATGAGGGTGTGCCGGATGTCTGACGGAGTAATCGCTGAAAAACGTTTTGACACACCCTCTCTCTTTTACGATGAATCACTGTTTGAAAACCCTATTTACCATGAAACTTAAGAAACTTACTGTTTACTGCTTGGCATTGTTTTGTGCCTCTTCATCTCTTTATGCGCAATCTGGTGAAGAAGTTCAAAAGAAACGTAGCGGCAATCCGATTTTTCCCGGTTGGTATGCCGACCCTGAGGGAGTAGTGCTGGACGGGAAGTTCTGGATTTATCCTACATATTCCGCTCCTTATGGTGAACAGACTTTTATGGATGCCTATTCTTCGCCCGACTTGGTGCATTGGACCAAACATCCACGCGTGCTTTCAAAGGAAAATATCCCATGGTTGCGCCGTGCTTTGTGGGCGCCGGCTGTTATCGAGGCCAATGACCGCTATTATCTTTTCTTCGGAGGGAACGATATACAGAACAACTCTGAGATTGGCGGTATCGGTGTGGCTGTGGCAGACAATCCGGCAGGTCCTTTCAAAGATGTGCTGGGCAAGCCCCTGATTGATAAAATTGTGAATGGTGCACAGCCCATTGACCAGTTTGTGTTCCGTGATGACGATGGCACTTACTATATGTACTATGGCGGATGGGGGCATTGCAACATCGTGAAACTGTCTCCCGATTTACTTGGTGTCGTTCCTTTTGATGATGGCACAGTCTATAAAGAAGTGACCCCTCAGGACTATGTAGAAGGCCCTTTCATGTTGAAACGTAACGGAAAGTATTACTTCATGTGGTCGGAAGGCGGTTGGGGAAGCCCCGACTACCGTGTGGCCTATGCCATTGCCGACTCTCCCTTCGGACCGTTCCGTCGCGAGGGAATCATTCTTCAGCAGGATGCCGATGTAGCTACCGGTGCCGGACATCATTCGGTGGTGCGTGGGAAAGGTAAGGACGAATGGTACATCATTTACCACCGTCGTCCGTTGGGAGAAACGGCTGCAAACAGTCGTGCCACCTGCATTGACCGGATGTACTTTGACAAAAAAGGAAAGATAAAGCCGGTGCGCATGACTTTCGAGGGAGTGAAAGCTACCCAAACCCCACTTGACTAATAGCAATTTTCAATTCAAATTTATATAGAAGAAATATGAGTCTTAATACCAAAAAGATTTGTTTCAGTCTTGTTCTGGCTGCGGCTGCCGGGATGGTTCAGGCTGCCAATGGTAGCTGCCTTCTTGCCGATGCGGGTTTTGTGGCCGTGCAGGATAATACGGCATCTGCCGGAAACTATTCCTCTAATCGTCCTAAAGAGAAACAACGACTTTTCCGTTCCACTGCCGTGGAGAAAGAGATTGCCCGTGTACAGAAACTTTTGAAGAACCGCAAGCTTTCCTGGATGTTTGCCAACTGTTTTCCCAATACGCTGGATACTACTGTGCACTTCCGCAAAGGTAGCGATGGAAAGCCTGATACTTTTGTATATACGGGTGACATCCATGCTATGTGGTTGCGTGACTCAGGGGCGCAAGTATGGCCATATGTGCAGCTTGCCAACAACGACCCGAAACTGAAAGAGATGCTGGCCGGTGTTATTCTACGCCAGTTCAAGTGTATCAATATCGACCCATATGCGAATGCTTACAACGATGGTGCACTGCCCGATGGACATTGGATGAGTGACCTTACTGACATGAAGCCCGAACTGCATGAACGCAAATGGGAAATCGACTCGCTTTGTTATCCCTTGCGGTTGGCTTATCACTATTGGCAGGTGACGGGTGACACTTCGGTTTTCGGTGCTGAATGGCTGGAAGCTATCCGCAATATTTATACTACTTTTTGTCAACAGCAGCGCAAAGAGGGTGTCGGTCCCTACAAATTTCAACGCAAGACGGAGCGTGCGCTCGATACGCTGAACAATGACGGTCTGGGTGCTCCTGTCCGTCCGGTGGGACTCATCGTGTCCTGCTTCCGCCCGTCGGACGATGCCACAACGCTTCAGTTCCTTGTGCCTTCCAACTTCTTTGCCGTCACTTCCTTGCGCAAGGCTGCCGAGATTCTGGAAACAGTGAACAAGGAGACTGCCCTGGCTGCCGACTGCCGTGCCTTGGCCGATGAGGTGGAGATGGCTTTGAAACGCTATGCAACCTACAACCATCCTGAATTCGGTACCATTTATGCTTTCGAGGTTGATGGTTTCGGCAATCATCTGCTGATGGACGATGCCAATGTGCCCAGCTTGCTTGCCATGCCCTATTTGGGAGATGTAGATGTCAATGACCCCATTTATCAGAATACCCGCCGTTTTGTGTGGAGCGACAGCAATCCCTATTTCTTCAGCGGCAAAGCCGGCGAGGGTATCGGCGGACCGCATATCGGCTATGACATGGTGTGGCCCATGAGCATTATGATGAAAGCCTTCACAAGCCGGGATGATGCCGAAATCAAAACTTGCATCAAGATGCTGATGGATACGGATGCCGGTACTGGCTTTATGCACGAATCGTTCCATAAGGATGATGCAGCCAACTTCACCCGCCCTTGGTTTGCCTGGCAGAACACCCTTTTCGGTGAGTTGATATTGAAGTTGGTTAATGAGGGGAAGGTGGATTTATTGAATAACATTGATTAAGATATAATATGAAGAACTTATATACATGGGTGGCTGCCCTCCTTTTCGTGGCATTGACAGTTTCGGTTACGGCTTGTACTTCTGCCTCTTCTGCCGGTACGGTGACGGTGGTGGACCGGCCGGATACACATGCTGTCAATGTCAATTATATGGGTTACCGTGCCCCGCTTCGTCCGTTGAACTTTATAAAATTGCCGGTAGGCAGCATCCGCCCCGAGGGTTGGGTAAGGAAATTTTTGGAGTTGCAGCGCGATGGCCTAACCGGACATTTAGGGGAAATCAGCGCTTGGTTGGAAAAGGATAACAATGCCTGGCTTACGACCGGTGGGGATCATGGTTGGGAGGAAGTTCCCTATTGGCTCAAAGGGTATAGCAGTTTGGCATATATTCTGAATGATCCGAAGATGATAGAAGAAACCAAATACTGGATTGAAGGCGTATTTGCCAGTCGCCAGCCGGACGGTTATTTCGGCCCGGTCAACGAACGCAATGGGAAACGCGAACTTTGGGCACAGATGATTATGCTTTGGTGCCTGCAATCTTATTACGAGTATTCTCAAGACCAGCGTGTCATAGACCTGATGACAAACTACTTTAAATGGCAGATGACGGTTCCCGACGACCGACTTCTGGAAGACTATTGGGAGAACAGTCGTGGAGGTGATAACATCATCAGCATCTACTGGCTTTACAGTCATACGGGAGATGCTTTTTTGCTCGAATTGGCCGAAAAGATTCATCGCAACACTGCCGACTGGACTCAGTCGACCTCTTTGCCCAACTGGCACAACGTAAACATTGCCCAATGTTTCCGTGAGCCTGCCACTTATTATATGCAGACCGGTGATTCTGCTATGCTGAACGCCTCTTATAATGTCCATAGGCTGATTCGTCGTACTTTCGGGCAGGTGCCCGGCGGCATGTTCGGGGCAGATGAGAATGCCCGTTTGGGATATATCGACCCCCGCCAGGGGGTGGAAACTTGTGGGCTGGTTGAACAGATGGCTTCCGATGAAATTATGCTTCGCATGACGGGCGACCCCTTGTGGGCTGAGCATTGCGAAGAAGTGGCATTTAACTCTTATCCGGTTGCCGTGATGCCGGACTTTAAAGCGCTGCGTTATATCACTTGCCCGAACCATGTCGTCAGTGATTCCAAGAATCATCATCCGGGTATCGACAACCGCGGACCGTTTCTTTCGATGAATCCTTTCAGCAGTCGTTGCTGCCAGCACAATCATGCACAAGGCTGGCCCTACTTTGCCGAACATCTGGTTTTGGCAACTCCCGACAATGGAGTGGCAACGGCTCTTTATGCAGCTTGCAAGGCTGTGGTGAAAGTAGCTGATGGAAAGGAAATCACTTTGTACGAAGAGACGAATTATCCTTTTGAGGAAGACATCCGTTTTTCTGTCTCTACCGAGGGAAAAGTCACCTTCCCGTTCTATTTCCGGATTCCTTCGTGGACTCAAAAGGCGAAAGTGCGCGTGAATGGTGAGGAAGTGGATGTGGTTCCCGTGGCAGGAAAGTATCTCTGCATCCATCGCGAGTGGTCGGATGGGGACTGTGTGGAATTGACGTTTCCGATGTCTTTGTCCATGCGCACCTGGCAGGTCAATAAGAATAGCGTAAGTGTGGATTACGGCCCTCTCACCCTATCTCTTAAGATTGCAGAGAAATATGTAGAGAAAGACAGCCGCGAAACGGCTATCGGTGATTCTAAATGGCAGAAAGATGCTGACCCTCAAAAATGGCCCACTACTGAGATATATCCCGGCAGCCCGTGGAATTATTCGCTGGTGTTGGACAAGACAGAACCTTTGAAGCACTTCGAGGTAATCCGTAAATCATGGCCAGCCGACGACTACCCTTTTACAGTGGCCAATGTACCTTTGGAGGTGAAGGCTGTCGGCCGGTTGGTTCCCGAATGGAAAATAGATGAAACCGGGTTGTGTGGCGTGTTGCCCGAAGAGGATGCAGCGAGAGGCGATAAAGAAGAAATCACACTCATCCCTATGGGAGCTGCGCGGTTAAGGATATCTGCGTTCCCGAATACAAGAGAATAAATTGATGAATGATGCGAATAGGAGTGAAGCACTGACACTTTTAACTCTTGATTTGCATAAATAGAAAACTTAAAATAAAATGAAACGTATTGCTTTTTTGGATTATGTGCGCGTGTTTGCGTGCTTCTTGGTCATGTTGGTCCATGCCAGCGAGAATTTTTATGGAGCCGCCGGCTCTACGGACATGGCAGGACCGCAGTCTTTCCTTCAGAATGAGGCCGATAGGTTGTGGGTATCAGTTTACGATGGCTTCTCCCGTATGTCTGTGCCTCTGTTCATGATTGTTTCGGCTTACCTGCTTGCACCGATGAAGAAAGGGCAGAGCTGTTGGCAGTTTTATCGCAAACGTTTCCTGCGCATCATGCCGCCGTTCGTCTTTTTCATGGTGTTGTATAGCACGTTGCCCATGTTGTGGGGACAGATGGACGGCGAACAATCTCTGAACGACCTTTCACGTATCTGGCTGAACTTTCCTGCGCTTGCCGGGCACTTCTGGTTCATGTATCCGTTGATAGGTCTTTATCTGTTCATCCCGGTCATCTCACCGTGGCTGGAGAAGGTTTCGGCCAAAGAAGAACGTTTCTTCATCGGACTGTTTCTGATTTCTACTTGTATACCTTTCCTCAACCGTTGGTTTGGTGAGGTATGGGGACAGTGTTTCTGGAACGAATATCACATGTTATGGTATTTTTCGGGTTATTTGGGCTACCTTGTGCTGGCACATTATATCCGCGTGCATCTTACTTGGGGGCGCTCCTTGCGTCTGCGGGTCGGTTTCCTGCTTATGCTGGTCGGCGCGGCGGCTACCATGTGGTCGTTCTATGTCCAGGCTGTTCCGGGAGTGGTTCATTCTACGCCGGTCATTGAGGTGGGATGGGCTTTCTGCACCCTTAATAGCGTGGCGTTGACGGCAGGCACATTTTTGTTGTTCGGCTGTATCAGCATTCCGCAGCCTCCGCGCATCATTGCCGAAATGTCTAAACTCAGCTACGGCATGTTCCTTATGCACATTTTCTGGCTTGGCTTGTGGGTATCGGTGTTTAAGTCTACATTGGGATTACCCACTGTGGCTGCCATTCCGGTAATAGCGGTATGTACATTTATCAGTTGTTTCGTGGTAACCAAACTCATCTCGTTGATACCGGGCAGTAAGTGGATTATCGGGTAAGCTCCTTGCGTTCGCTTTCCCGTTGAAGGCTCGGGAGCTGTCAATTGCCTGCTACTAACCTCACTGTAGTAGGGGTGTAACATCAGTGCAAAATGGCTACATTTTTTTGCACTGATTATCTGTTGATTCATAAATGGTTATGCTAAGAGGAAAGGAGGTATAATCAAAGACAGATGCGTAATTGATAAGAAAATACCGGAACACCTATGAGGTGCGGTAGTGCGAAGGAAAGAGGTCTTACCGGAAAAGCCGATGAATAGAAAGATTGAGGAAGAAGGTGAAGGCGGTGGAGGATGAAAATACTCTCTCTTTAGCTGAAAAGCTGTGTATTCTGCTTGAAAACGTGTACTTTTGCAGATTATATGAATGAATGGCAGAATATGAACAAATCCGAAAAGCGAGTATTAGTGGGAATGAGCGGAGGTATAGACAGTACCGCCACTTGCCTGATGTTGAGGGAACAGGGCTATGAGATAGTCGGCCTCACCATGTGGGTGTGGGGAGACGAACCGGTGGAAGCCCGCAACCTTGCCGACAGTATGGGAATCGAGCACCATGTGGCAGATGAGCGTGAGGCTTTCCGGCAGATTATCGTTCAAAACTTTATCGATGAATATCGTCGGGGGCGTACTCCCAATCCTTGTGTGATGTGCAACCCGTTATTCAAGTTCCGTATCCTGACGGAGTGGGCCGACAGGCTGGGATGTGCATTCATTGCTACCGGACACTACACCCGTCTGGAGGAACGGAACGGGAAGGTTTACATTGTTGCCGGGGATGATGATAAGAAAGACCAGTCCTATTTCCTTTGGCGACTGGGGCAGGAGGTGTTGAAGCGATGTATCTTCCCGTTGGGAGCCTTCACCAAGATGCAGGTTCGCGAGTATCTTCGTGATAAAGGATATACGCTTAAGGCGGAAGAAGGGGAAAGCATGGAAGTCTGCTTCATCAAGGGCGACTACCGCGACTTCTTGCGCGAGCACTCCCCGGAGATAGACAGCGAGGTGGGGCCGGGATGGTTTGTCAATTCGGAAGGCGTCAAGCTGGGCGGGCACAAAGGATTCCCTTACTACACCATCGGGCAGAGGAAGGGGCTGGAGATTGCTTTGGGCAAACCCGCCTACGTGCTGAAAATCAATCCGCAGAAGAACACCGTGATGCTGGGCGATGCGGAGCAGTTGAAAGCCGGATACATGCTTGCCGAAGAGGAAAAACTGATTGATGAGGCGGAATTCTTTGGCAGTGAAGAGCTTACCGTGCGCATCCGCTACCGCAGCAAACCCATCCCTTGCACCGTGAAGCGCCTGGAGGACGGGCGTCTGCTGGTGCGCTTCTTGTCGGAGGCTTCTGCCATTGCTCCGGGACAGTCTGCCGTGTTCTACGTTGGCCGGCGTGTGGTTGGCGGCTCATTCATCGCTTCCCAACGGGGCATCGGGATGTATATTGCAGAAAATAATAAAAACACAGATATATGAGAAAACTCTTTTTCCTTCTACTTTTCATCTTGGCTGCTGTAGGCGCATCGGCCCGGCAAGACACTTTGAAGTATCGCATCAGCCTGAAGGACAAGGCTGCCACCACGTATTCGCTGGAACATCCGGAAGCGTTTCTTTCTGAAAAGGCGATTGAGCGTCGCCTGAAGCAGAACCTTCCGATAGACTCGACAGACCTTCCGGTATGCCGTAAGTATGTGGATGAGATTCGCAGGCAAGGCGTGAAGATTGTCGTTACCGGCAAGTGGGAGAATTTTGTTACGGTGTCCTGCAACGACTCTGCATTGGTGGAGCGCATTGCCGCCCTGCCTTTTGTCCGGGAGACGGAAAAGGTATGGATAGCTCCCGGAGGTGACGGGCCGTTCATGGCGACAGGACGCGACTCTCTGATAAACCGCCCGAGCGTGCATCCCGACAGCATTTATGGACTGGCTGTCGACCAGATACGGCTGAGCAATGGCGATAAGCTGCACGAAGAAGGCTTCAAGGGACAAGGAATGACGATTGCCGTTATCGACGCGGGTTTCCACAATGCCGACAAGATAACCGCCATGCAGAATATCCGCATCCTGGGTACGAAGGATTTTGTGAACCCCCAATCGGATATATTTGCCGAAAGCAGCCACGGCATGGCGGTGCTCTCGTGCATCGCCATGAACCGTCCCGGTGTCATGACCGGTACGGCTCCCGAAGCTTCTTTCTGGTTGCTGCGCAGCGAAGACGAATACTCCGAGCATCTGGTAGAGCAGGACTACTGGGCTGCGGCTGTGGAATATGCCGATAGCGTGGGAGTGGATGTACTCAATACTTCATTGGGATATTACGCTTTCGATGATAAATCCAAGAATTATAAGCTCCGCAATCTGGATGGGCACCATGCGCTGATGTCACGTCAGGCATCGCGCATAGCCGATAAGGGCATGGTATTGGTATGCAGTGCCGGAAATTCGGGCGCCGGTTCTTGGAAGAAGATTACGCCTCCGGGCGATGCCGAGAATGTGTTGACGGTGGGCGCTGTCGACAAGGAGGCTGTTCTGGCTCCTTTCTCGTCTGTAGGGAATACGGCAGACCATCGGATAAAGCCGGATATTGTAGCTGTCGGGCTGGGTGCCGACGTGATACGCACGGACGGCAACCAGGGAAGGGCGAACGGTACCTCTTTTGCCTCACCCATTATGTGCGGCATGGTGGCCTGCTTGTGGCAGGCTTGCCCCGAACTTACGGCAAAAGAAGTGATAGAATTGGTGCGCCGTTCCGGTGACCGTGCCGATTTTCCCGATAACATCTACGGTTATGGCGTGCCCGATATGTGGAAGGCGTATCAGGATTATCAGCCCGAAAGAAACAAATAACGGAAACTTCTGTTGGTTTGCCAATAGTGTATTGTCACTTTATCACGGATAAAGTGTTACTTTACTGCGGATAAAGTACTGCTTTATCGCGGATAAAGTGCCACTTTATTACGGATAAAATCTTATAAAGTTGTAACTGGTTGAATGATAGCAATATGGAAGCCTTGTCTTTACATGAGTTGAATGCCCTTGTGCGTCGCAGTCTGGAGCAGTGTCTCCCCGATGAGTTTTGGGTGCAGGCGGAGTTGAGCGATGTGCGTACCAACAGTACGGGGCATTGCTATCTGGAATTTGTGCAGAAAGACCCTCGCAGCAACAGCTTGATAGCTAAGGCGAGAGGAACAATCTGGGCAAATGTGTTCCGCCTGCTGAAGCC
>OWHZ01000802.1_pt1 | contig 15737 bp, 10 predicted proteins | sample 1732651 | NCBI WGS metagenome assembly OWHZ01 (sample SAMN05065738, study PRJEB22554) | human gut metagenome | biome: ENVO:2100002; feature: ENVO:00000062; material: ENVO:00002003 | host: Homo sapiens | place: USA
TCGTCGAGGAGGATGTGGATGCCGTGGTGCTCGACTCCGCGCACGGGCATTCGATGAATATCGTCAATAAGCTCAAGGAGATCAAGGCCGCCTATCCGTCGCTCGACGTGGTGGTCGGAAATATCGCCACGGCAGGAGCCGCACGGTTCCTGATCGAGAACGGCGCCGACGGCATCAAAGTCGGTATCGGCCCCGGCTCGATCTGCACCACCCGCGTGATCGCGGGCGTGGGCGTTCCCCAGCTGTCGGCCATCTATGCCGCGGCGTCGGCCGCCAAAGATACGGGTGTTCCGGTTATCGCCGACGGCGGCCTGCGTTATTCGGGCGACATCGTCAAGGCGCTGGCTGCGGGCGGCGACTGCGTGATGATCGGCTCGATGTTCGCCGGCACGGAGGAGTCTCCCGGCGAGACGATCATCTACAACGGCCGTAAGTTCAAGACCTACCGCGGCATGGGCTCGATCGACGCCATGAAGGCGGGTTCCGCCGACCGCTATTTCCAGAAGGGCTGCGAGGGCAATATCAACAAGCTCGTTCCCGAAGGGATCGTGGCGCGCGTACCCTTCAAGGGTACGTTGAGCGAGGCTGTCTTCCAGCTTATCGGCGGCATCCGTTCGGGCATGGGTTATTGCGGTGCCAGGGACATCGCGGCTTTGCAGCGTGCGCAGTTCATCCGCATCACCTCGAACGGCGTTACGGAGAACCACCCGCACGACGTGACCATCACGAGTGAAACGCCCAATTATTCCCGCGGTGAATAGTTCCGATCCCGGGATTGCGGCCTGCGGGCTTTTTTGCGGTTCATGCCGGAAATTCCGGAAAGGGAGTTGTCCGGGGTGCCGCGATAACGAAAAGGCCGTGTGGTGCAAGGTTCGTTTCTGCTGCCGGGAGAACGGCTGGCAGAGTTGCGCCGAATGCACGCTGGTGCCGCTGGATGCCTGCGGAAAGTTCAATAATTTCATCGCCGGGGTTTTCCAGGTCGTTTTTCGCTCAGACCGTCGCGGTTGCATAGCACGCATCCGCGAAGTCGGGAACGAGGCTTTCGCCGCGGAGATGCGCCTTTCGGGAAGTTACAACCGTCCGGTAAAAAGAAAATAATAAGGATTCGAGGTCTTCCTTGGCAGCGAGGAAGGCCCGGAGGAATTTTAGGCCTGAAACCGGCGTCGGAGACGCCGTAGAGTGAGTCCGGCGAGTTTCATGGCTTGTAAATCTTCCGAAATTGATGAACCCCGATTCGTCGGACTTACATTATATTATGGAAAAAATCCTGATTCTCGACTTCGGGTCGCAGTATACGCAGCTCATCGCGCGGCGCGTACGCGAACTGAATGTCTATTGCGAGATCCACCCCTTCAACAAGATTCCGGTGCCGGATGCTTCGGTGCGGGGTGTGATTCTCTCGGGCAGTCCCTTTTCCGTGAGGGACGAGCATGCCCCTGCCCCCGACCTTTCGGCCATCAAGGGCAAACTGCCCCTGCTGGGTGTCTGCTACGGCGCGCAGTTCCTCGCATCGGCCTTCGGCGGTGAGGTGCAGCCTGCGCCCAGCCGCGAGTACGGCCGTGCGGTGCTTACGGTGGGCGATGCCGGTGACCCGCTGATGCGCGGCCTGCCTGCGACCACGCAGGTGTGGATGTCGCACGGCGATACGATCACGTCGGTGCCCGCGAACTATAAGATTGTGGCCAGCACCGAGGACGTGCGCGTGGCTGCGTTCCGCATCGAGGGCGAGCAGACGTGGGGCATCCAGTTCCACCCCGAGGTCTACCATTCGACCGACGGCACGCACCTGCTGAAGAATTTCGTCGCGGGTATCTGCGGCTGCAGGCAGGAGTGGACGTCGGAGAGTTTCGTGGAGGCCACCGTGCGCGAGTTGCAGGAGAAACTGGGCGACGACAAGGTCGTGCTCGGGCTTTCGGGCGGCGTAGACTCGTCGGTGGCCGCCGTGCTGCTGCACAGGGCCATCGGCAAGAACCTCTACTGCATCTTCGTGGATTCGGGCCTGCTGCGCAAGAACGAATTCGAGGACGTGCTCGAGTCGTATAAGAACATGGGCCTGAACGTCAAGGGCGTGAAGGCCGGCGACAAGTTCCTGGGCGATCTGGCTGGCGTGAGCGATCCCGAGACCAAGCGCAAGATCATCGGCCGCGATTTCGTCGAGGTATTCAACGAGGAGGCGATCCGGATCGAGGACGTGCGCTGGCTGGCACAGGGGACAATCTATCCCGACGTGATCGAGTCGGTGTCGGTCAACGGCCCCTCGGCGACGATCAAGTCGCACCACAACGTCGGCGGGCTGCCCGAAAAGATGCACCTCGGGATCGTCGAACCGCTGCGCCTGCTCTTCAAGGACGAGGTGCGCCGTGTCGGTCGGTCGCTCGGGATCTCCGAGCAGCTCATCGGGCGCCATCCCTTCCCGGGGCCCGGCCTTGCGATCCGTATCCTGGGCGACATCACGCCCGAAAAGGTCGCGATCCTGCAGGACGTGGACAAAATCTACATCGACGCCCTGCGCGATGCCGGACTTTACGACAAGGTATGGCAGGCGGGGGCTATTCTGCTCCCGGTGAAGAGCGTCGGCGTGATGGGCGACGAGCGAACCTACGAGAGCTGCGTCGCACTGCGTGCCGTGACCTCGACCGACGGCATGACCGCCGACTGGGTGCACCTGCCCTATGAGTTCCTTGCCAATGTGTCGAACGACATCATCAATAAAGTCAAAGGGGTCAACCGCGTCGTCTACGACATCTCCTCGAAACCGCCTGCAACCATCGAGTGGGAATAGGGTATGATCCCTGCGCGGCCGCTGTGTGAGGCAGGCCGCCGCCGTATTGCAATCGTTGCCGAACCCGTTATTCGGCATGGCCTGCCCGGACGTTTACAGTCCGGGCAGGCTGCTTTTGTGGCCGGGTGGTGTGGCCGAGCGGCTTTGCCGGCTGCTGCAACGTGCGTGCAATGCCATATTCCTGGGATTGTAACGGGACTGTCGCAACGATGAAATAGCCGTAGGGTAATTTTGCAGCATCGGAAACGATGCCGGTTTATGACTCCTGCCGATGCAATCCGCCAACCAGCCTTGAAACTTCGCCCGTCCCGGTTTCCGGGGCGGAATTTTTTTTGCCTGGCCGAAGGTGCGCCAGGGGGGCGGTTCCGGACGGAAGCCTCCGCCGATGCCTTGATTTGGGTGCTTGCGAGGCTGTATGCCGCACGGGTTGTCCTTTCCGAGGCAGCATGGAACGTTTTTTTGCTATGTAACGGAACCTTAACAGTAAATATATGCCGAAATCCTTTTGTATTTTTGAAATAAAAGTTATCTTTGTAATAGTTTCCCCTTTAAAAAACGGAAGAATCGTAAGTTATTTTTGCAAACGGATATTAGTTTATAATCACCTAATTAAAACTATTTTTATGAGTAAACATCTTTTTAGGTTGGTCTTCGGTGCATTTTTCCTTGTGGCTGCCACGGCATTTACGGGATGCTCCGACGACGATGACAAGTCGCTGACGCCGAAGTTGACGGCGGATCCGACGGCGCTTGATTTCACCGATGAGACGGCGACGACGCAGACCGTTGCCATCACGGCGAACTGCGAATGGACGGTTACTGCAAGTAACCTGGATTGGGCTACCATTTCCCCGATGAGCGGCAAAGGCAACGGAACGATCTCCGTTACGGTTTCCGAGCTGCCCGCCGGTACGAACCTGCGCGAAGGTAAGATCTCCTTCACGCTTATCCACCCCGAATTCGGCAAATGGGGCCAGGCCGAGTCGTCCGTAGCCGTGAAACAGTACGGCAGCGGGGTTACACCCCCCCCCACGGGCGATGCTATCTATGCTAACGATTTCGATAAGGAGCAGGCTCAAAAGGGGGCAGATGGTAAGTTCCCCTTCGCAGATGCATTCGAGGGCTGGAAGAATCAGACTGGTACGGGTGCCGACAATGTTGCTTATAAAACGAGCGGTATAAGTGTTCGTTCGAATTCGCCTTCGAACGATAGCCATTCGAAGTACAAGGACGACGCTTCCGGTGTCAACAATATGTTTTTCGGAACGAGCGGTGTTTTTGAGATTCAGAAAATCGCACTTGAATCTACCCAGAAGAACCTTCAACTTACGTTCGGTTCATACCGTAGTATTTTTGAAGATAAGGACAATGCCTTCAAGACTTCGGAGTTCCATGTATATCTGAGCAAAGACGGTGAAAACTGGGCGGAAATTACCTATGACCGCCCTGTCGGGGACGACGAACACTCCAAGTACGGCACCTGGGCTTTGGCAACGGCCAATTTCACGCTGAAACAGGTGCCTTCGGAACTTTACATTAAATTTACTTCGGATCTTACATCCTCACACCGTATCGACGACGTGAAACTTTTCGAGGGCATCGGTGGTACGGAGGTCGACCTGGACAATATTACTCCTCCTGTAACTGAAACGAAGACCATTGCTGAAGTCATTGCCGGTTCGGTAGGCGCGACCTATACTACGCAGGGACAAGTCGTGGCGATTAACGGACGTAGTTTCCTGATTCAGGACAATAGCGGGAAGATTCTGGTCTATCTTGGATGGAAAGATAATAAGCCTGTGGTAGATTATTCCGCTACGATTGGCCAGACTGTCAAGGTGACCGGCAAGACGACTACTTACAGTAAGTTGGTACAGTTCTCTGAAACCGACCTGGTAATAGAAAAGGTGTCTGACGGTTCCTTCACACAGCCTACTCCCGAGAAGTTCGACGGAGCCGCTTTCGATGCCTATGCGGCAGCCACTCCCGTTATTAAATATATCGAATATTCGGGCACGCTTACGATAGACGGGTATTACTATAATATAGCTGTCGATGGTACGGATCTGCAGGGCTCTCTGGCATATCCCGCCGATGGTTTTGTCGATGCTTCCCTTAATGGACAGGTTGTTATTGTCAAGGGTTATACGTTAGGTATGACCAACCAGAGTAAGATGCTTAGCACGATTGCCGTATCGGTCGAAAAGGATGGTGATGCACCCGCTGAACCGAAGATTACCAAGCTCGACCCGACGTCGCTTTCTTTCGCTGCGACGGACAATGCCAAGACCGTGACGGTCACGGCTGCCAATGCCGACGACTGCACGATCGAAGCCGCTACGGATAAATCGGAGCAGTTCACGACCTCCGTAAACGGGATGGTTGTAACCGTGACGCCCAAGGAAAACACGACGGAGCAGGCTATCACCGCCACGCTGACCATCAAACTGATGAAGGCCGGTGCCGCTGTGGATACCAAAACCGTTGCGATTTCGCAGGCCGGGAAATCCGGATCGGGCGGGGACGGCCAGCAGATTACCCTTACGTTGGACGATATTATCGCTATCGGCGGGAAAAGTGGAGCCTATGCCGAATTTACATATACGAATACTTTCGGCGAATGGTCGGGTAAAGCAGCTGGTGGTAGCAGCGGAAAGGAATGTTTACAGATTAATGTAAAAGTCAATTCGGCTTTTGGATCGTTCGTGCAGATTCCTGCCGTTGATGGGACGATTGAGAAGATTGAGGTGACCATTCGTGAGCCTTATAAAGGACGTGCTATCGGTATTTTTCCGGTTGGGTACACATATACAAAAGACACACTTGATAAGATGAAAGAGCAACTTGCGAAGGATGCTATAGCAATCAGCAACGAGACTCCGTCTGATGTAAATAATAACGAACCGTTTACGTTTGTAATTGACAACCTCAGTGCTAAGAACCTTACGCAGTTTTCGATATTCCCGACTCTTGGAGCGGTAAGTATTACTGCGATCACGGTTACTTATTCAAAATAAGAAAGTAGGTGTTTTCCTATAATCCATCCCCGGCGGATTGGCTTCCGCCGGGGATGATTGTCGGATTTTCTACCTGACATTTTTATCTGCAAATTCCTACATGATTTTGACAAAAGGGTTATTGAAACTTTTCGGACGGGCTATGGTGCTCGGGGCGCTCCTGCTGGTTTTCGGGCGGTGCGCTTCCTCCGACGACACCACCCCGGCGAATATTTCCGCGCTGTTCCTCGATACGGAGACGGCCACGCTCGCGGCCAAAGGCTATGCGACCGACCCTCGGCTCGTGCTGACGGGGCCCGTGGGTACGGCTTATACCGTCACCGTGACCGAAGGCGGCAGTTGGTGCTGGACGTCGCGCAGGACGCAAGCCACGACCAAATCGGCGCAGCTGGTCGCCGCAACCGAGGTCATTTACCTCTACCTGGACAAAAACGAAACGGGCGCTTCGCGCCGGGCTGCGGTCGATGTCGTTTTCGACGGCGGACACGAATTCACGTTGACGATCGACCAGGCGGACTACTCGGTTCCGGCGTCGATGGATCACGCGTGGGCGGAATTGCCCGCCTATGTCGAAGCCCCCGATTACCGTTACGTAACACATTACGCGCCGCTCTCTTCGACCGTGACGGCACGTAACTTTACGATTTGCTACGACACGAAGAAACGTATCGCCAACTGGGTCGCCTATCCGATCCATTCCTGTTACCGGGTTGGAAAATATGAGCGTTCTAATGCATGGAAATACGATCCTGAAGTGCCGGAGGAATTTCAGGTCGATTTGAGCCGCGGTTCATATAATGGGCGGCCTATCCGCGGGCATCAGTGTATGTCCTACCATCGTTATGTCAGCTATTCTTCGCTATTGAATGAGCAGACGTTCTATTCGACCAATATTATGCCTCAGGATCCTGATTTTAATAGCGGGTCGTGGGGGGATTTGGAAGATCTTACCCTGAAATATATTTCATATCCCGATACCTTGTACAATGTTACGGGAACTTATGGGGTACAGGGATATACGACGGATAAAGAGGGGAATCGGGTCGCGATTCCACAGTATTGCTGGAAGGTGCTGCTACGTACCAAAAGCGGCAGGACGGGGAAGCGGATCGACCAGATTACCGATGCATCGCAATTGGCGGCAATCGGTTATTGGGCTGAAAATTCCTCAACCACGACCGGGAATATAAAACAATATATCACGAGCGTTGCCGACATCGAAGAGAAAACGGGTTATAAATTCTTTACGATGCTCGACGAGGCCATTGCCGCCGACGTGAAGGCACAGAACAATCCCTCGGACTGGGGTATAAATTAATCTGAACTATATGAAGAAACTGCTTTTTACCGGGCTTTTCGCAGCGCTGATCGTCGCCTGCTTCGCCCAGAAACCCTACAAGGTCGTTTTCTACAACTTCGAAAACCTCTTCGATACGATCCGCAACCCGGAGATTTACGACGAGGAGTTTACGCCCGAGGGGCCCAAGAAGTGGAATACGCCCAAGTACACCAAAAAGATCAATAACCTTTCGCGCGTGTTGTTCGACATCGCCGCTATCAACAAGGACTACCCGGTGGTGATCGGCGTTTCGGAGATCGAGAACCGCAATGTCATGGAAGACGTGATCGCTACGCCCAAACTCGCCCCGGCCAATTACCGCATCGTGCACTACGATTCGCCCGATGCCCGCGGCGTGGACGTGGCGTTCTACTACCGTCCCGACGTGTTCAAGCTCGAGGGCAGCGCCCCGATCCCGTTTACGATGGAGAGCCTGCCGAATTTCCGCACGCGCGACGTGGTGACGATGTGGGGGACGATCGACGGGGAACCGTTCTATTTCATGGTGGCCCACTGGCCTTCGCGCCTGGGCGGCAAGGAGGCTTCGGCACCCAAGCGCGAGCGCGCCGCCGAGATCATGCGCCATGCCGCCGATTCGGTGCTGGCGATCAACCCCGCGACCAAGGTCGTGATGATGGGTGACTTCAACGACGACGCTACCGACAAGAGCATCACCGAGGTGCTCGGCGCCGAAGGCAACATCCGCAAGCTCCAACCGGGCGGATACTACAATCCTTTTATCGACATGCTGAAGGCGGGCATTGGTTCGCTTGCCTATCGCGACCAGTGGAACCTGTTCGACAATATCGTCGTGTCGGAGAACCTCGCTACCGGCTCGACGGGTTCGCTCAAGCTGGAGCGTGCCCCCAAGGGGAAATATTACGGCAATATTTTCCGTGCCCCCTATCTGTTCCAGCAGGAAGGCCAGTACAAGGGCTACCCGCTGCGTACGTTCGTGGGCAACAATTTCCAGGGGGGATACAGCGACCACCTTCCCGTATTCATTTACATCGGTAAATAACCCAACAAAGTAATTATGAAGATCAGAGCTTTACTTGTTATCCTGCTCACGCTGGCCTGTGCCGGGGCGTATGCCCAGGACGGGGGCGTCAAAGGCAAGGTCGTCTCGCGTGACGGCCGTGTCGCACTGAGCAATGTCAAGGTGGTCGTCGAACCGCTCGGCGTCACCGTCATGACCGACAACCACGGTAATTTCAATATCGACCAGTTGCCCAAAGGGGAATACCAGTTGAAATTCGAAGCCCCCGAGTTCGAGAACCTCGACCTGGCGGTTCGTGTCGACAAGATGGTCAAGAACCTCAATTCGGTGGTGATGGCCCCCGATGTGCAGTATGTCATCGACGACGCCGTGTTCGCGGAGTTCGACTCCGATACGGCGGCCGACGGGCAGTCGCTGCCTTCGTCGCTTTCGTCGTCGAAGGATGTCTTCAACAACATCGCCTCGTATAAATTCAGCGAGATGCGTTTCAACGTGCGCGGTTACGACTCGCAGTATTCGAGCATCTACCTGAACGGCATCCGGTTCAACGATGCCATGACGGGCTATGGCCCCTGGTCGTTGTGGAGCGGCCTGAACGACGCCACGCGTAACCAGGAGAATACCGCCGGGCTGCGCTCGTCGGGCTACGGCATCGACGGCATCGGCGGTACGACCAATGTCAATGCGCGCGCTTCGCAGATGCGCAAGGGCTTCCGTGCCAGCGTCGTGAACGGCAACTCGATGTACCGCTTCCGCGCGATGGTTTCCTACGCTTCGGGCCTGCTCGACAACGGATGGTCGTACGCCTTCTCGTTCTCGACCCGCCAGGGCGGCAACTCTTATGTCGACGGGGTGTACTACAATGCCTACGGTTACTTCGCATCGGTCGAAAAGCGTTTCGGCGGCGATCGCCACAACCTGGCGCTGACCATCCTGGGGGCACCGACCGAGCGCGGAGCGCAGCAGGCGTCGACGCAGGAAGCCTACGACCTGTTGAGTAACAACTATTACAACCCCAATGTGGGCAAGCAGGACGGCAAGCTGCGCAACTCGCGCGTGCGCGATTACCACGAGCCGATTGTGATGCTCAACTACGGGTTCGACATTTCGTCGAATACCAAACTTGCCGCCGCGGCTTCGTTCCGCTTCGGCAAGAACGGTTATTCGGCCCTGACGTGGACGGACGGCCCCGACCCGCGCCCCGACTACTACCGTTACCTGCCCAGCTTCTACACGAACCGTATCCTCCAGTTGTCCGAGGGCATCGAGAGTTCGGATCTGGGGACGTACAACGACCTTGCGCTGCGTTCGATGCGTGAGTGGATCACCGACCCCAGCAAGAGCCAGATGGATTACGACAACATGTTCCGCATGAACTACAACCGCAACAAGTCCGGGGCTTCGGGCATCTACATGATCGAAGAACGCCATACCGACCAGCGCGATTTCAACTTCGCGGCCAACATCGCCCATACGTTCCGCAACCAGTCCGTGCTGCGCGGAGGCCTGACGGCGCGTATCAACCGCACGGAGTACTACGACCAGGTGAAAGACCTGCTCGGCGCCGACTACTGGCTCGACGTGGATAAGTTCGCCCTGCGCGACAACGGCAACTACAACCCGCTGCTTTCGCAGAACGACCTGGATTATTACCTCAAGCACGGCGAGGCCCGCCGCGTCGGGGAAGGCGACAAGTTCAGCTACGATTACTACGCCAACCTGCGCCAGGCACAGGTCTGGGCGCAGTATTACGCCTCGTTCGGCGGTTTCACGATGAGCCTCGGCGGCGAGGTCGGCTATACGGCCATGTGGCGCGACGGCCGGCTGCGCAAGGGACTCTTCGCGAACAACTCGCTCGGTAAATCGAAGACGCTCGACTACCTGACCTACAAGCTCAAGGGCGAGTTCTCGTACCGTTTCTCGGGTGCGCATGCCATCGACGCCAATGTGGCCTACATGGTCAATCCCCCGCAGTTCCGCGACGCTTTCGTTTCGGCGCGTACCCGCAATACGACTACGCCGGGCCTCGATTCCGAGAAGGTACTCGGCGTCGACCTGTCGTACAACCTCAACCTGCCGTGGATCACGGCGCGCGTTTCGGGTTACTATACCTCGGTCGCCGACCAGTCGAAGGTCATCTCGTACTATGACGATACGCAGTCGTCGTTCACCAACTTCGCCATGAGCGGCATCGACAAGCGTTACTACGGCCTCGAAGTGGGCGTCGTGGTTCCCATCTGGGGCGGCATCTCGTTCAACGGCGCCCTGAGCCTGGGCGACTACCGCTATACGTCGGACGCCAACTTCACGCAGACGCGCGACAACAGCGAGGAGGTGCTCCGCGGCGACAAGGTGCTCTGGGACGACCTCTACGTCGAAAGCACGCCCCAGACGGCGCTCAACCTCGGCCTGAGCTACCGCGGCCCGCGCAACTGGTTCGCCTCGGTCGATTTCAACTATTACGACCGTATCTACCTCTCGATGAACCCCGCGCGCCGTACCCGTGCCGCTTATGCCACGGTACTGCGCCCCGACGAGGCGGCACAGCTCCCCGGCGCCGTGAAATACACGGCGCTGATGAACCTGCGCGAGCAGGAGAAATTCGACTCGGCCTATACGCTCAACCTGAGCGTCGGCAAGAACTGGTACATCCACCGCATCTACCAGCTGGGCTTCAGCCTCGAGGTGAAGAATATCCTCAACGACCAGACGATCCGTACGGGCGGTTACGAACAGATGCGCCTTTCGCGCCGTACCTATGTGAACAAGGAGGGTGCGGCCGCCCAGCCGATCCAGTATTACGTGCCGTTCGATTCGAAGTACTTTTACCTGCTGGGGACGACCTATTACCTGAATGTATATTTCCGCTTCTAATACGATATGACGATTATGAAAAAGATATTTCAGTTATGTGCCGTGCTGGCCGTGATGTTTGCGGTTACGGGGTGCTATAATGATTTCGATGCGCCGAAGCCTGCCAAAGTCTATACCGACGAGGATTTCGCGGGGATGAAGCATATCTCCATCGCCGATGTGAAACAGATGTTCCTCGATGAGCACAAGTCGCTCGGCGGTACGGGCAGCAACTCGAGCTGGGGCGATACGAAGTACGTACAGATCGGCCAGTCGCCCGACGGGCTGGATTACTACATCAAGGGCAAGGTGCAGTCGAGCGACGAGGAGGGTAACGTCTACAAGTCGCTCTACCTGGTGGACGATTCGGGTGCCATCGAGGTGAAGCTCACTACGGGGCTCTATTTTACCTATCCGATGGGGCGTTTCGACAAGGCCACGGGTACGATCCCCTCGAACTGGGTCTATGTCAAGGTCTCGGGCCTCTATATCGGCAACTACCGCATGATGCTGTCGCTGGGCGAGGGGCCTACCGATTCCTACAACAAGGTGGGCGAACATAAATTCTATGCCAACTCGAACATCGAAGACCCGACGGAGATCCGCAAGCGCGTGTTCCTCGGCGAGGAGACGCAGCTGGAGCTGGGCAAGGAGATCCTCGAGGTCACCGAGGCCAACTGCGACGATTTCTTCGGCCAGAACGGGCAGCAGTATTTCGGGCGTCTGGTGATCCTGCGCGGCGTTACGTGCCGTTACGGGACGGTGGGGTCGAACATCTATCCCGCGTGGATGTATACCGACATCCGTCCGGTGATGAACAAGGTCTGGTACCGCTGGGCGTTCAGCAACGACGGTACGAACCTTTACGGTTCGGTGCTTTTCACCTATGACAGCACCCTGCCTTCGACGACCAACAAGAAGGGGGTCTATACGGTGCGCACGAGCGGTTATTCGCGTTTCGCCCAGTATCCCGTCGTCCGCGACGGCGCGAAAGGCGATATCATGGCCATCTTCGGCATCTACTCCAAGGACTGGACATACAACTACGGCGCTTACCAGTGCACGGTCAACTATTTCGACGACATCATGTTCGACAAAGACGCCTTCCTGACGGAGGCGGAGGTCGAGGAGCTGACCCCGGCCGATTCATGGGTTACGCCCGACACGTCGGACGACGAGTATACCGAATAACCCGCTCCGGCAGAAACGACGGCCGCCCTCGGAAAGGCGGCCGTTTTTTCGTTGCCGGTGATACCGGGAAGCGTTAAAATCCGTATCTTTGCGAAGGATATTCACTCCTGACCGATGAAAGATTTTGCAGCCATAGATTTCGAGACGGCCAACGGCCGGCGTACGAGCGTTTGCTCGGTGGGCGTCGTCGTGGTGCGTGGCGGCGAGGTGGTCGACACGCTTTACAGCCTGATCCGCCCGCGTCCTAATTTTTACAGCCGTTTCACCACGGCCATCCACGGCCTCAGCTACGAGGATACGGCCCAGGCGCCCGATTTCGCCGACGTGTGGAAGCAGATTGCGCCCCGTATCGAGGGGCTGCCGCTCGTGGCGCACAACTCGCCCTTCGACGAGGGGTGCCTGCGCGCCGTGTTCGAGTTGTACGGGATGCCTTATCCCGGCTACCGGTTCTATTGTACGTGCCGTGCCTCGCGCAGGACGTTCGGCAGCAGCCTGCCCAACCACCAGCTCCATACCGTGTCGGCGGCGTGCGGTTTCGACCTTGCCAACCACCACCATGCCCTGGCCGATGCCGAGGCGTGCGCGCGGATCGCGCTGAAAATCCTGTAACGGGGTTCCTGTCCCGAAACAGAAACTCCCGGCAATAGCCGGGAGTTTTCGTATTTTCCTGTTGCCGGGTCAGAGCCCCAGCTCCAGCTGGAAGCGGATCTCCCAGCGGTTGTAATCGGGGTCAAACGATTCGCTGCGGTGGTTGTACGACATGTCTGCCTGTACCTTAAGGCTGTGGCCGATGATGTAACGGGTGACGCCTACGGTCGTCTGGTTCCAGCGTTTGTACCCCGCAAAGGGTTGTACTTCGTGCTCGGGGAAGAGCGTCGAATTACGCAGGGCGACCTCCCATTTCTTGTCGAACAGGTAGCTGGTCTGTATGTTGAGCCCCTGCCCGCTGTATACGAAGGCATTGCTCTGGGGGTCGAACAGCGGTCGGTCGCAGCTGCGTCCCATGAAATCGGTATAGAATGCGAATCCCCGGTACTTGAGGATGAAATCCGCAAAATAGGAGCCGATGTTGCGGGTCGCGTCGTCCGGCATGACGGCGCCGCGCTGGCCTTTCAGGCGCGATGCCTTGTGGTTGTAGGAGTAGGCTCCGGCCACGAGTATCTTGACCTGCTCCTCGCCTTCGAAATCTCCCTCCATCACGTCGCCTTTCGACTTGAACCGCCCCAGCGGGTAGAGCTCCAGCCGTCCCGTGTAGGCAAGCCCGCCGTTGGACGAACTGCCCCAGTTGCGGCCTTCGCCCAGCGTCACCGAACCTTTGGCCGAGAGGTTGAAGCCCTCGCCCCCGCGCATGTTGTATTCGCCGAAGAACCCGAAATCGCGGTCGAGGTTGAACTCGCTGTTGACGATGCTGCGGTCGACAAATTGCAGGGCGCTCGAAGAGTTAATGCGCGCCCGGTTGGCCTTGATCTTGGTCTGCCCGAACCCGATGTTCCACTTGGGGCTGGGGACGTAGTAGACGATTGCGTCGCGCACAATGTTCATATTGCCGTTGGGCAGCGGTTCCGTGTCGTAGGAGGTGAATCCCAGCTGAACCGAATAGACCAGTTTCGGGGAATAGATGTACCCGTCGAAGCGCAGGCGCAGGCGCTTGACCTGCGCATCGGTTTTCGTGAGCGTGAAATCCTTGTCGAACGAGAGTCCCACCATGTTCTGCATCCGGAAGCGCATCGTCAGTGAGAACCAGTTGCTTTTGGGACGGAACGTGATGCCCTTGCCGACTTCGAGGTTGGGCATGTTGCGTACGCGCTCCAACAGTTCGTGTTCGTCTTCGAGCGAATCGGCGGAGATGAATTCGGTTTGCCTCAGTGGCGAGCGTTCCTGTGCTGTAGCGATTGCGCAGCTGCACGTCAGCATGAGCAGAAGGAGTGTCTTTTTCATGTCGGTCTTGTCTGTCTGTTTGTTTCGTTTTGTTTCGTTTCGGCCGGGTTCGGGCAAAAATACAAAAAATATGCTCTTACCCGGTTAAGTCGCTGCAAAGTTGGGCGGTAAACCTGAAAAGAATATGAAATAGCCGTTGGAATCTTCCCGAAAAGGAACTAAATTTGTGGTGCGGCATCCGTGCACGGTTTCCGTTGGCGGCATGTCGCCTGCCGGACAATAAACCTGCCGGTTTTACGTTTTATGAAACGACAGAAAAATAAAAAGACGATGACAACGACAAAATTCAAGGGCACGCCCGTGCATATCGACGGCGAATTCATCCGGGCCGGCGCCCAGGCTCCCGATTTCGAATTGGTAAAGGGGGATCTCTCCCCGCTGAAACTCAGTGACCTGAAAGGCAAGCGCGTCGTGCTGAACATATTTCCCAGCCTCGATACGGGCGTCTGTGCGACTTCGGTGCGAAAATTCAATAAGCTGGCATCTTCGCTGCCCGACACGGTCGTCGTGGCCGTGTCGAAAGACCTGCCTTTCGCGCAGTCCCGGTTCTGTACGACCGAGGGTATCGCCAACGTCGTTCCCGCGTCGGATTTCCGTGCTGCGGGTTTTGCCGGCGCCTATGGCGTGCTGATGGCCGACGGCCCGCTGGCTGGGTTGCTCGCCCGTGCCGTGGTGGTGATCGACAAGGCGGGGAAGGTGGTCTACACCCAGCTCGTGCCCGAAATTACCGAGGAACCCGATTACGATGCGGCCGTCGAGGCCGTGAAAGCCTTTTAAACTTAATTAAATAGAACGAAATGATACGATTGAATGTTTTTATCCGTACGACGGATTCCAACCGCGAGGAAGTGGTAAATACGGCCAGGGAACTGGTGGCGGCTTCGCTCAAGGACGAAGGCTGCGTGGCCTATGACCTGTTCGAAAGCACTACGCGCAATGACGTGCTGATGATCTGCGAGACGTGGAGCGACGCCAAGGCGCTGGCCGCGCACGAGCAGGCGTCGCATTTCACGACCCTCGTACCGCGCCTGCACCAGCTCGGCGAGATGAAACTCGAAAAGTTCGTCTTCTGATTCGGTGTCCATGCGGCGGGAAATCCGTTCGCCTTAGAAGGAAAGACAGATATGGAACAGGCCGGCTGGTAATACCAGCCGGCCTGTTCGTATTCGTAAGGATGACCTGCCCGCACTTTAGAACGGATAGCCGATCGCCAGGTGGAACCCGAGCCCGTCCTTGAAACTGGAGATGTTGTAATACCCCGTCTTGTCGGGATTGGGGTAGGGGGTGTGGATGCCGATTCCGAGGTCGGCACGGATGACCAGGTAGCTGATGTCGTAACGCAACCCGAATCCGGTGCCCAGCGCGATTTCATTGAGCAGCCCTTTCCATTTCAGTTCCGCACCGGGGCGTTTGGGGTCTTTTTTCAGCAGCCAGATATTCCCGGCGTCGAGGAAAACGGCGCCGTTCAGGCGTCCCATGATGCCGAAGCGGTATTCGACGTTGGCCTCCAGCTTGAAATCGCCCGTCTGGTCGAGATAGCCGTTGCGGTCGTTGGCCGGGGGACGGTCTGTCTCTTATACACATCTCCGAGCCCACGAGACTACGCTGCATCTCGTA
>OWHZ01000833.1_pt1 | contig 15261 bp, 9 predicted proteins | sample 1732651 | NCBI WGS metagenome assembly OWHZ01 (sample SAMN05065738, study PRJEB22554) | human gut metagenome | biome: ENVO:2100002; feature: ENVO:00000062; material: ENVO:00002003 | host: Homo sapiens | place: USA
ATCTACACTCGACTAGTCGTCGGCAGCGTCAGATGTGTATAAGAGACAGGATGATATCTGCTCCGGATGCATTGATCTGGTCGACCATCTCTTTATCTTCCGCTTCGGACAACTCGCGAAACGGCGGTGACACCATTCCTGCAATCTGAAGATGTGGATATTTTTCTGCCAGTTTTTCTTTTAACAGAGCAAGCGTCTCCTCACTGCTCCCGTAAAAATAATGTTTCAGTCCGTTATCACGTGCAAATAATGCAAGCATCAGATCCGGTCCTGTCACACGCTCCGCCTCCGGGAATCCGTGTTTTCTGCTGTAACCGGAAAGCGGCCCGCCATCCGGCAGAACAAACGCGGCATCTGCCTGTACCGTGTGATACTGCGGATCGTCATGCGCCATCACGGTCGTGTGCACATTTCCCACACAGATATATTTTCCCCGCAGCTGCTCTATATTCTGCTCGATCAGATTTACGGTCTTTTCCATATCCGTCACAAGGATATCAAGGCCTAAAATATTACATGTTTTCAGTTCCATATTTTTTCCCTGCTTCTTTTCTTCCTGCCATTTTCATGCTGTAAACATCTTAGCAGATATTTATGATTCCTTCCGGCATACCGTCTCAAGCGGTATATTCCCTATATACGATGGAAGTAAACTGAATGTACTGTTATAACTTCCTAAAATTTTTCTGCACTTTGACAATGCGATCATCTCCACAAATGCTTCCTCGATTCCCTCTTTCGAATCGCGGTCGATCACATCCGACTGCGGGAAGATCAGCTTTGCATCCGGCAGTAATTCTTTCAATTCCCTGCGTACCTCTTTGTCATCTGTTGCCACAAAAAAACTTGTTTCTTGATCCGCTTCCAGTTCTTTTTTCATACGCCCGGCAAACAATGCCAGCGGACTGTTTGCGATCGCATCCGTATGGTCAGTCCTTCTCACATGTACCCCCACACAATTTCCAGTCAGTTCACGAAACAGATAGTCACCTTTTTCTTCAATGTTTTTGCCTGGCTTTAAAAAGGAATAACTCTCTGCCCCGACCTCGCAGATCGGCCCAAATGCTTTTAAATAGATGACCGGGGTCTGCTCGATCAGGTGGAATAGTCCTTCATACCCTTCCGTTTCTTTGACCTGTTCCACATCATCACACTCTAAGAAACGATCTGCCATTTTTCTCCATTTCTTTTTTGCATGATTCCCAAGAAGCTGTGCCACCGGCTCATTCTTAAATCCATTTTCGCTGATCTCCACCACCTCAAACGGCAGATCAAACAGCTCTGAAAAACGGATGTTACATCCGACTTCACGTTTCCACATCACGACCAGCCTGCGGTTTAATTTTTCTGCCACCGCATAAGCAGAACCCAGACCAAGCAGTCTGTTTCCAAGCCCTGCACACGGCTCTATGATTATCATCGGTTCACTCATACGCTTTCCTTCTCTTTCCTTGTCACACTGCCACCCTCTACCTGATATACCATGTCACAATTTTTGATCGTAGACAGGCGGTGTGCAATAATCAGCATTGTCATCTTACCCTGTAAGCTGTCGATTGCTTCCATAACAGCAGCTTCTGTTTCCGTATCCAGTGCGGAAGTTGCCTCATCCAGCACTAACACTTCCGGTCTGCGGTATAGCGCACGTGCAATACCGATACGCTGACGCTGTCCACCGGATAAGCGTACACCGGCCTCTCCGATCATGGTATCTAAGCCCTCATCAAGGGATTTTACAAATTCATCCAGCTGTGCCTGTTTTAAGGCTGCCCATATTTCAGCATCATCAATACTTTTTACCTTACCAAACGCAATATTATTGCGGATTGTATCGTCCAACATGTAGATAGTCTGTGGGATATAACCGATCTTATCATGCCATCCACGGTAAGATTCTTTGATATCCATACCATCTACCGTGATCTTTCCGGCCTGCGGTTTTAAAACACCCAGGATCAGGTCGACCATCGTGGTCTTTCCGGCACCGGACGGTCCGATAAATGCAACGGACTTGTTTTTCGGGATTGTCACATTGACATGGGCTAATACCGCATCCTCAGTATCCGGGTAATGGAAGGTCATATCCTCGACTTTGATTTCTTTGTCTAATGTTACTTTTTTGTAATTTTCTTCTTTTTCTGTCTGGATCTCCATATCGCGGATCGCAGCATACTCTTCACCGATCTTGTGGATCACGACACCGTTATGGATGATCGATCCTAAATATTCAGACATCTTATTTGCAGAAGGAAGCAGGGCAAATGCTGCTGCCGCAAATACTGCAAGTGTTCCGACAAACTGCTCCGGGCTTGTGGATGTCGCGTTGATACGGACAATGATTGCCGCCATAAGTCCCGTGATACAGAGTGCTTCCATGATCGGTTTCGGAATGGAACTTAAGAAAGAGTTCTGTTTGATGACATAGGTGTAAAGACCATTCTGCTTTACAAATTCCCCTTCAAAATATGCCTCGCGGTTTGCGATCTTGATCTCTTTGATACCGCCGAACGCCTGCTGCATACACTGCAGGATATTGGCGTTGTATTTTCTTCTGTCATCACCGAAACGCGCTAAGGTTCGGCGCAGTTTTTTCATAAAGATAAATACCATAACGACCATCGCAAACGCAACGCCTAAGGTGAGCAGCGCATCTTTTACTAAAAGATATCCTACTAAGATCAGGCTGACGCAGAGTTCTGATGCAAGCTGGAGCATATTTAACACCGCCGCATAAAACATCTCCGGATCCGTATTGATATCACGCATCAGCTCGGCACTGTTGTGGTTTAAGAAAAATGTGTAATCTCTGCTGATATAATATTTCATCATGCGGTCCTGCATCTCGCGTTTTCCATAATAGGAGAAGCAGTACAGCATGTTATTGATAAAAATGATAAACGCATTTTTTGCAATATACACGATAATGATCAGCACCGAGAGCAGCGTGATCAGCTGATTGGTATTCTGCATGTGAAATCCATCATAAACAGAACGTATGATGTCATTTTTCAATAACTCTTCCGGATTCATCACCGCTGTGATAAACGGGGATAACACCGAAACACCAAGCAGGCTGACACCGGAATTGATCAGTATCAGAAACATCATTCCGACAAGCTTGCGCTTCTGCTTTCCATCAAAAACTTTTAGTACACTTTTTACCAAATCTTTCATTCTTTTACCTTTCTTACTTTAAAATAATCCAGTTTTTCTGCCGCATCCGTTCGCTTAACAGATCATCCGGCATAATGACCGTCTTATCCGGGTTCTGATTCAGATAAGCTGCCCATGTCGAAAACGTACTATTGGACAATATCTGGTTCTGGCATGCCGCCATCAGGAAAAATTCATCCACATCCGAAAATTCTCCCATCTCTGAGACAAATTCCAGCCTGTTTTCTGCCTGTCCCACTGCGTCTTTTTTCTGGCTTTCCAGCACAGGGGCAAGCGCTTCTTCTGCACGCTCCATATCATTGGTAAACACAATATAGCGTACTCCCGGCTTTTCCTGTTCCATGCGTTCCATGGCATGTTTAAAATAGGCTCCGGCAGGTCCCATGATATCACCGCCTCTGACATGCACGGCACAGGTCGGCGTTTTTTTGAACTCTTCCTGTAATTTTTTTACCGTCTCACTCTGCTCGTAAGCCGGCGTCATCATCGCAGTGATCTCATCTAAATAATCTTCAAAATAGGCAAGGTGCTGCCAGTAACCATATAAATATTTATTTCGAAGTCCTTTTTTCTTATAAACTCTCGGATCGATATCATTCACATCATACCGGTGGTCACGGTTATGGTACACCTCGCGCTCTTTGATCACATGATATTTTAACGCACGTCTTAAGTTCTTGTAAATCTTCTGTCCCAAATTACGGTTTGGAAATGATTCCTTTTTATCGTATTTCAGATGAAACTTGTCCAGTTCAAAATCCCGCAGTGTAGAATTGTCACATTCTGAAATATCAAGAACCAGCGAATCGCCATCCCGCCTTGCCTGGGCATATCCGCAGGCATAATTAAACAGCTGGTTTCCCATGCCGTCTCCAATTTTTACTGCAATCATTCCTCTGTTACCTCTCACTTTTCCTGTGTCCTCTGGTGTTTCCCTGGAAAATGGATTTTTTCTGAAAGCAATGCCATTTCCTTTGCACAGCAGGGCAGCAGGATAAATACATACGGATACACATACTGGCTTTTGGCTTCCCATATTATATGCAAAAGAAATCCGCCTGTAAAAAATAAAAAAATATAGTTACAATCATACTTCCTGTTTCTTCGATCCGCAACAAAAATTGTTGCAAGAACAAACAGCATGATCACAAATCCCTTCATCGCCAGGGCAATCTGCGGTTCTATACTTTTTCCCGAATAAAGTTCATTAAAAAACTCTGTCTTATTTTCTGCCCCTGCATCCGGCAGCGGGCCGCTCCAGAGTGATTCATACATCGGATCACACCACATGGATTCCAGTTTTTCGGAGAAAAACTCATACGCAGTATCCGGATTATGCCGGAAAATATAAATATTATCCCTGATCTTTGCTTTGCCAAGCTCTGTTGCTTTCTCCGGGTCATATCCTGCTTCCGAAAAGAGCCAGTCCGAACAGCCGTTATACCAGCCTGCTGCATTATTGTAATAAGGCTCCGTTCCCATTGCAATCCATAAAATCTTTGGTTTTCCACCACAGAGTACGCCACCTGTTTCTTTGTTATACCACGCATGGAATGCCTTTCCAGGAAGCACTGACACAACCATCACCAGAACTGCAAGTAAGATCAGCCTCCATTTTTTTTCTTTTAAGATCCGAAGAAAACACAATATTGCGATCGTTATCGATCCTATAATATTATTTCCTTTCAAAATAACTGCAAGCATTACAAAAATGACACACAATATCATATGCTTCCAGTTGCCGCTCTCCAAAGATTTATCCAGAAACAAAAATGCCAGAAGTATGAAAAACAATCCCGGAATAATTCCATATGCAAATGCCAGGAAGAAAAACTGTGGCAAAAATAAAAATGAAAAAAGTATCACATACAGATTTGTCTTGTGATTTTGTCCAAAACACCGGTCTGTCAGCTTCCAGATCACAAAATTGATCCCTATGATCTGCAGGAGATTGACCGCATATAAAAAGCGCACATCCGTGCTGATAAAACCAATCAGATATTCATAGGTCACAAAACTTAACTGATGTTCATTCAGATAGATATCCTGTCCCGGATTTAAAAATGAAAAATCATGCTGTCTCATAAGCACAGAACCGTTATGTGCACTGTACGCATCCATGCGCAATTCCGTTGAAACATTCGCAATCCAGTATATCCCTGCAATTATATAAATTACAGTAAATACAATAAAGAGTATTTTTTCATCAATCTTTTGAATTTTAGATCCTGCGATCAAAAATACCACAAAAATCAGAACTGCGAGCACCAGTGCTGTGATACTGGTGCGCTCTATGCTCACATCCTCCGTCCACACATATGCCACTTTCGACCGATACAGCAGATTCAAAACTGCTACAAAACCGACACAGCAAAGCATCACCAGCCAGATTATATTCTGACAAAACCATTCAAACAGCTCAATTACTTTTTTTATCTTTTGCATATACTTCATATTCCCCGTTTGCAAATACCTGTTGATAAAAATTTTCTTTTACAAATATTAAGACCACATTTGTTTTTTCAGACTGTTCATCCAATGCAGTTTTATTAAAAACCACAAGTGGCATTGCTTCCTGTTCGCTGCCTGACGAAACAGACTCCTCAAGCTGCTGCTCTATCTCCTCTGCCGTGATGTAATCTGTCTCAATCCAGCCACCGCATCCGGTAATATAAGGAGCTCTTCCGGTCAGATAATGTAAGATTGGAATTGCACCACAGGTAACCATCTTATCACTTTCGCTGCCATATGACTTTATAAAGTTTACCACTTCTTCCATCGGCTGTACAATATCCGTATCATACCTGATGCCGCGCAGTTCATCGAGTGTGAACTGCTGTTTTGGCTCTTGATCTTTTAAATACGCCTTTGTCATATAAAAACTCTGTGATACAGTCAGACCCACACACCATATCGCACAGATGACGGTAAGAAGTCTTCCCGTATTTCTTACATCCGGCAGCTTGTGCTCTGTCTCCACTGTTTCTTCAGTCTGTCTCTTCGCCTTTTTCATTCTGTCTCCGATACAGATTGCAATATATGGCAGTACAAAAAAAGCTTCATTGCACAGATGTGTGATACCCACATTCGATCCAATCGGCATCAGCACTGCAAGCATCCCGGATGCAAATGCAAGGGTTTTAAATTCTTCCGAAGCCTCTTTGTCTTTTAAAATCAGAACAATACATACATAGAGCATCGCCTTTATCACAGCTACTGCGTTCAGGTAATCTCCAAGCACGCGATACAGCACCGATAATCCTGCGATCTGATCTGCCCCGAAAACCGCACCTGCTAATAAAAGCACTGCCATCGCAATCATACCATATCCGATAAACAGTGCAAGACTTTTTACTTTTTTTGCTATCAGATAAATTCCATACAGCACGGCAAGTAATAATATTCCCCGCACGGTTCCCTTGAAATTGATCACAACCATGTTACCGATTGTATGTCCGTCATTTGAATTTCCTGCATAGAAGAACATATCCGCAACCATCTGAAAATAAGTGCCGATCCCGCATGTTTTATACATGAGAAAAAGCCCTGACGCAAAACTGCTCAAAACACCCACCACGCACCATAACACCTGGCGTACAAAATATGCCACATCTTTTTTCCGGTAAAAATCATAAAAAAGAACGATAAACACAGCAAATTGCAGGATGGAAGATATTTTGCAGAAAGCCGCCAGCATGAAAAATGCCGATGCAAAAAAGAGCATCCCGGACTTTTTGTCATTGACAGCCCGGATCAGGAAATACAATCCCGTCAGTGCCATAAATGCCACTGCCGTATTATAAATAAAGAAATGAAAATTACATTTTGCAAGCACCATGGCAAACGCAAGTGCCGGAAGGATCAGCGCATCTTCCCGGTATCTCACATAGAGCCTGTAAGATAAGAAACACAGGTAGAAGCAGACTGCCGCCCATGCAGTCTCCATGCCAATGTAAGCCGGTATATGCAGTATCCCAAACACTTTTAACAGGCATCCGCCCAAAATGTTTGTCAAAAACAGCGGCAGATAAGTACTGTCCATATCTGTAAAACAAAACCGGTACTGATTCATGTTAAATCCGACATCACTGACATCAATACTAAAATTCCATCCCGACGACGGGAGCAGCGGAATCAGTGCGATCAGAATGATCCAGAAAAATTTATATGTCCGTTTCATAAAATCTCCATTCCTGCATTATTTTCACACTATGCTCCAAAATACAGCATACCTATCATTACAATACCATAAACCACACAGAGTGCCATCAGTACCCTGTCATGTAAAAGGACCTCCACAGGATCTCCCTCCGAATTTCCCTCCACCGTCAGACTGTACTTCATACAGATCAAAATCACGATCGGCACCGTCCACATTGCATATTCCATGCCGGCATTGGTAATATCCTTACACCATAATGCATAAAATGTATTGAGCAGTGCCAGGCACATATACATATTTTTGTCCAGGAAATCTCTCGTATAATATTTAAGCACCTTGCGGGTATCCCCGTCCTTTTTCTTCTGCAGCTCGTTGCGTCTTTTTCCAAGACTAAAATAAAACGCACCGGAAAGTACAGTCAGATACAGCCATTCAGACACTTCCGTCCCTGTCAGGACCGCACCGAAAAGCACGCGCAGCAAAAATCCGGAAGCAAGAATTGTCACATCTAAAAGCGGTACATCCTTAAGTCCCATACTATATGCCACATTGATAAACAGATATAAAAATACCAGCGCATAACTGCCCGCTGTCGCATCTGACACCACAAGCAGTACCACTGCTGCGATCAGAATGAACACCATCAGCACTACTGCGTGAAACGGTGTGACTGCGCCGGATGCGATCGGGCGATTTTTCTTTGTCGGATGCATCCTGTCTTTTTCCGCATCCCTGATATCATTAATGATATAGACCGCAGATGTGACCAGTGAAAATGCGATCATTCCAAGCAGTGTTGCCGTAAACTTACGCCGGTCTGTCAGATTTCCACTGAAAATCAGTGGCATAAAAATCAGTATGTTTTTGATATAATGATGTACTCTCATGAGATATAAATACTTTTTCATCCAATCGTTCCTTAATTTATTTCATAATCAGACAGTTTTACAATAATCGTATCGTCAATCACCTGAATAGATCCATCCGCCGGATAGGATGGCATTTCCCTGACAACCTCTCTCTGCATCCAGTTCTGGATCTCCTCATAAGTTCCATAATATGGCGAAAATCCAAGATAATCAGACATCAGATACAGCAATGAGTTATATCCAAGGTTCGTATCTGCTTTTCCTCCAACGGTAAAAGTATCACCGATCAGACTTCCCATACCATTCGTACTGTCATTAATCTGTGTCCCCACCACGATCACCGGCTTGTCCTGCGAATAATCCTCCACACTCCGGATCTTGGTGATCAGCGTCTGCACATAGGAAAAATCATGATATTTCGTATATTCAAGTGCCATGTAATTGCCATTTGCGTACCAGATATACACGATTACCAATGCCGCCGTAAGCAATGCAGACACCCAGTTTGTTATGCTCTTTACCGGAGCATGCAGTTTAAGATTCCGGAAACATGCATCCAGCCACAACAGGAAAAATACAAAGAAAAATACAACTGAATATGCCATCAGCGTATAGCAGTAGGAATTCGGTGCCATCACATAGATCAAAAACATCGCTACCGGAAACACCACTATACCACACAAAACAATTACCTTATTTAAATATTCTTTTTTCTTTAAAACCAGATAAGCACCAATACCTGCTGCAAATAAGATCCATACAACTTTGATCAGACGTCTTACGGTACGGTTATAGCTGATTCCCATAACATCGGAAAATCCCAGATCAAAAAATGAGGTGTAACAAGATTTTAATGCACTAATAAGCTGTGCGATCGTGATCTTTCCCATTGTATCGCCACCCTGATAACTGGTAAGCTGTATATGTGTGACTGCAAGTACCGCTTTATTGATCAGAAAATAAACCGCAACGCCAGCTGCCATCACCACTAAGAATCTGGCAATCATAAGGAAAAACTCTTTCCATTCCTTTTTCTCCTTCACACCGCCAAATGCTGCTTTTAAGATCACCACTATAAGAAGAATGCACACGGTATCCGGGAAGTATGCCTGATATACACCAAGGGAACATGCAATCATTACCACTGCTGCTATATTTGCAATGATATTTTTCGGATATTTCACAGTGAGCCACGCAGCAAACACACTGAAAAAAATGCCTATTGCATAATAAAGTGCCAGAAACATAAAAAAGTACATGGACACAACTGCCGGAAATACTGTCATAAGTCCTCCGATCAGCCCCGCAGTCAGTTTGTTTCTTACCTGAAATACAGATACGACCATTCCCGCTGATAAGGCAAGGAACAGCAGTGCAAAGATTCCATTAAAAAAAGGCAGTGAATAAGAACCTCCAAATACAGAACGCATAAAACGCCCCATCCAGTTTAACAGCCATCTTCCCTGTTCTGTGCTTAATCCGATACCTCCTGGTGTATTCGCAAGCTCATCATAATTGTATAATTTATTGGTGAACTGATACAAATGAGCTGCAAGCCCTGCTGCAAAAGCAGCATAAAAAGCTGTCTTTACCGCTCCCGAAAGATTCCGGTACCACTCAGTCAGATACTGATCCGGCATTTTCCATCTGATCGTATTCATATCTTCTCCTTTTTCTATTTATTTTTTTCCTAACTTCATATAATCTTTATTGTATCAAAAATGTATAGGACGTGTCAAACAGTAGATTCCCGGCGCCATTCCATTTTCCTTGACACCACAGGAAGCATTGTTTATGATGTTTATATCTATGTACTGTGACCAGAAAGGAGTGTTCTTAAGATGGGTACAATCCTCGGAGCCTCTTATTATCAGTTAAAATACTGTCTGCGTAACAAACTGCGGCAGGCAACAGGTGACCCGGATTTTCTTTACCGGCATTATGTCGGTAAACCTTTTTATGATACGGATGCCTTAAACACATACACGGCAGAACTCATCAAGTCCGGCAGACCATTTATGATGGGCCGCTTTGGTGCCGTTGAACTTTTCAATATGCGTGTTGCCGAATTTCATATGGAAAACAAAAAAGAGAAAGCCTGCGAACAGCTTTTTACCTGCGCCGGTTTTTTCCCCAATGATACATCCCTTCTGCCACGTTTTAACGATATCATGAAGGACGCCTGCCGGCAGACCGATATTTTAGGTTTATGGCAGAATGCCTGTGAGGATTATTACATCCGCAGATACTGTAACGATCTAAGCGCAACCTGCCGGCTGATCTCTTTAGAGCCATGGCGCAGCAAAAACCCATGGTCTGCTGCACTTGCCGGGAAAAAGGTACTTGTTGTTCATCCGTTTGAAGAGTCGATCCAGGATCAGTATAAACATTTTGACAAACTCTTCCCAGGCACGGATATCCTGCCGGAGTTCGAATTAAAGACCTTAAAAGCTGTACAGACTGCTGGCAGCGCTGTAGATCCGCGTTTTTCCACATGGTTTGACGCACTTGACTATATGTGCGGAGAATGTGAAAAAATTGACTTTGACATCGCCCTGCTTGGCTGTGGTGCCTACGGCTATCCGCTGGCCGCCCACATCAAAAAAATGGGCAAACAGGCTATCCATCTCGGTGGTTGTCTGCAGATATTGTTTGGTTTAAAAGGAAGACGCTGGGATGAAGAAGAACCGGATATCGTCGCCATGTATAACGATTACTGGCATTATCCGATGGCAAGCGAAGTTCCAAAAGGAAGTGGTGACGTGGAAGGCGGCACCTACTGGAAAAAAGAATAGCTAAGGGGGAAACTATTATGAGCAAGATCATTCCTGTTATGGTTCATCACGAAACCGGAGAAAAGGCTCAGGCTGCGGGGAAGAAGAACCAGGAATACTTAAAATACTGTATCGCTCAGGCAAAAAAATATAATGAAAAAGTTGTTTTGCTAGGCGATGAATATAACAAAGCGTGGTGTGACGACTGGCACAATGCCAATGACTTCATTACCGAAAAATGGACAAAATTTCATGCTGTCTTTGAGAATCTTTCCACATATCCGACCGCATGGGCAGAGGGCATCTTTAAGCGCTTCTTCCTGATACTGGAATACTTAGAGCGCAACTCCTTTGAGGAGTGTGTCATTATCGACAGTGACGTTCTGCTTTACTTAAATGTCAGTGAATATGAGCCGTTCCGTCACTGCAAAGTGGCTGCTGAAACCCCCCTTTTACAGGATTTTGCAATGCTTGAAAAAGGAAACGGGCTGAAATGGAAAACCTGTGCAGGATTTTCCTATTTTACCACACAGGGACTTCGCGAATTTACGGATTTCTGCATCGATATGTATGCAAATCACAAAGATTTCCTGATGAAAAAGTGGGATGTCCACCGCAAATTCGGCATGTACGGTGGTGTCGGCGAGATGGCACTATTACATCTGTGGGTTTCTTCCCTTCCGGAGGGGGAATATTTAAACCTGTTAAAGGACGATGCGGACCACGGTGTATTTGATAATTCCGTGGGTGAATCTTCCGGTTACTTAGAACACCAGTATGAGTATATCAAACGCTTAAGCGTAAAGAATCTGCACTGGGAAGACGGCAGGCCTTACTGCTATACGATCGACGGTCATGAAAAAACCTGGTTTTTAAATCTTCACTTTGTCGACATTACAAAAATCTTTATGGAAGGTGTCTATGAAAACCAGTCCTATTCTGCACACGCGAAGTTTGTAACATACATGTTGAAATGCCGCGGAAGACTTGCAGACATCAAACATGGCAATACAAAATGGCAGCAGAAACTAAAGATCAAACGCAGTAAAAATGTCTGATCTGACGGGAAATGAGGTTTGTTATGTCAAAAGATCGTTCTTCTAATTTTGAATTATTACGTTTATTATGCATTTTCGGAATTCTGATGATGCACACTTTCGGCGGAATCGACACTTCCGTATCATTTTTTAACACAGAGATCCATGTACTGGTTAACTCCATCTTCAATATGGGAGTTACCTGCTTTATCCTGCTCTCCGGTTATTTCGGCATCCGTTTTGACTTCAAAAAACTGATCCGGCTCGACCTTATGATCATCTTTTTCACAATATTTGGTACGATCGCAGTTGGAAATCTGGGTATAAAAGCACTGATCAAATCCTGTATTCCGGTAATTTCAAGATATTACTGGTTTATCAGCTGTTACTTTTTCCTCTGCTTTTTAACACCATTTTTAAACCAGATCCCGGAAAAGCTGTCAAAGGAAAACTTTGAAAAACTGCTCGCCGTCTTACTGCTTCTTTTCTCCGTAATCCCAACCTTCGGATTCTTTGAAATTATGCAGGACGGTGGAAAAGGATTAGTCCACATGGTTATGATCTATCTGCTCGGACGCTACCTTGCGCTTTATCATAACCGCAGCCATAACACCGGACGCCTGTTCCTTGGACTTTTCCTCAGTATCGGTTTTATTTTCCTCGCTGACAGTTCGCTGACCTTTGTCCGTGGAAAGCTCTATACAACGTTCTGCCGCGACTGTTCGATTTTCATTATATTTGGTTCTGTCATGGTTTTACTGCTGTTTCGTGAATTAAATTTTCACAGCCGTTTCATCAACCGTGCTGCCGGAAATGTGCTCGCGGTCTATGTGTTAGATGGAACGGTTCAGACATTTCTGTTAAAATGGATCGATTTTAAACCGTATGCCGGATCGTGGTTTTTAGTATTCCTTGCGATCGGTTATGCGCTTGCAATTATGATCATTGCGTGTCTGTTGAACGAGGTGCGGAAAGCGACGATTGGACGACTGGAGCCTTGGCTCGTGAATGTGGTCAATGCCGTGGTGATGTGGGGTGTGAATGCGGTAAGAGGTGTTGTTCGAAAATTAATTGATTATTTTCTTGCCTGATGTTTTTGTTTTTCGCGAAAGAGACGAAAAAAGGTGTGTCTGAGTGCTTTGTGCAATTTGCCTTTCACTAACCCCGATACACCTTTTGTTCCAAACATCCAATCCCTATTTTCCCTACAACAATTTCCGGAATACCGGCAATTTCTTCAAAACTAACGTAACTGCTACTTCAATTAAGAATGCAATTATAATCTCAATGATATATGCCGGCAGCATCCCGGTTACCGGGGTTAACGTGCCAGCAATGACATCCAGCCTTCCTCCGGTTCCAATAAAGCCTCCCAGAAGATAACAGCCAAATACGCAGCCCCCGACACAGCCGAGAATCTTTTTCGCTTGCCCTGATAAACGATCTTCCTGAAAGAGAAGTTTCGTATTTAAGAATATAACTATGACCGGGACAGACAGCCATGTTCCAAGGTATACTTCCTGATAATTTCCCACTGAAAGATAGTCTTTATATACCATCATCTGTGTAAGAACCGCTGCCACAAACACAGCAAGATTCCGGCCGATATTCTTCGGCGTCAGAAACTTCGTTTCACTGAAATACTGATCCAGTCCATATCCGATCAGTGGATAAAAAATGACATACTGGAACAGTCCGCTAAAATTATAATAACCGCAGAGTCCGTATCCCCATAATACCCATGCTGTCGGTTTCAGGCAGTCCAGCAATATCTGTAAAATGATCAGATACCAGAAGGTATTTTTCGACATATTCTGTGCCAGTGGGCGCAGGATCGGCAAAATCGTAAGCACACCGAGATAACTGTATAAAAACCAGTACGGCAGATATACCAGATCCGTCGGCAGTGACAGCAGAAACGAAAACGGTGCAAAAGGACGTTCTCCTTTTAAAACCAGTTTCATATAATACAGGAACGAGAATATCACAATTACAAGAATCATGCGCAGAATTCTTTTTTGAAACAGATCTTTCCCACTTTCATTTTTTCCAAGCAACAGTGCTCCGGATACCATGAAAAACAAAGGCACCGCACCTTTGCATACCATGGAAAACAGAAACGATATTGCATATTCTACGCCACTTTGATTGGAAAATGACATAAATGCTGCAGAATGATTGTACATAACCATCAAAATTGCGAGAATACGGATGACCTCAAGGTAGTATTTCTTTTTCATAACTTTTTTCTCCTTTGTGTGTGAATACGAAACTTATCCGCAGGCCGAATCTATCGCCTGGCTCAGATAATAGCCTTCCCACAGTTTCGGTGCAACCGCAAGGGCTGCTTCTTTGAGTTTTTCATAATCTGCCGTATGAATTGCCTGATCCAGATCGCCAAGACGGTCAATCGTAATACCGCAGGCATGTTCCCTGACAAAATTTGCCATTCCCGACCGGCTCCATACAATGACCGGAATGCCGGACGCAAGGTATAATGCACATTTGTGTGAGTTATTATATCGAAGGTATTCGCCCAGGCCGCCTTCGATCTCATCCTTTCCACTGCCATCCCAGACTAATCCATAGTCCATTTCACCGACTGCAAACGGTATCTCATCGGAAGAGAGGATTCCATGATAATGGCATCCTTCTGCCAGTGTCTTTTCACGCTCCGGATCGAGTTTTCCCCATAATTCCATCCGGACATCGGAAGGGATCTCCATGGCAGACAAAAATTCTGATTTGTTGAGATTCCCTGCAAATGCAATTTTTACTGCATTTTCTTTTTTGTGTGCATGCGATATTTCTCGAATCTTAGCGATCTGTGTCTCATTCATCCGGTAATCCCAGATCCCGACCGGTATCATGTCTGAAGAAATACCGTTTTTCTTTAACATGGAAACAGTATTGACATTCGGTGCAAGGATTTTATCTGCCGCGGCAAGTGCCCTTACCTCACCGGGATCTCCATCGTTCTGTCCGTCATAGCGGAATGCGTTCAGATCATTGATAAAACAGATGATCCGGTACTTTTTCAGAAGCTGCAACCTTTTCAGCAGACGGATTTTTAAATGATTCTCCGGGATCGAATAAAATACGCTGTCGCTTTTTTTCACGCAAAACAGCAAAAACAAAACCAGATAAGGCAGATCCAGCAGTTTTAAATATTTACTGCAATGTTTTGGTACGCTCCAGATGCTGTCTCTTATACACATCTGACGCTGCCGACGACTAGTCGAGTG
>OWHZ01000838.1_pt1 | contig 15177 bp, 10 predicted proteins | sample 1732651 | NCBI WGS metagenome assembly OWHZ01 (sample SAMN05065738, study PRJEB22554) | human gut metagenome | biome: ENVO:2100002; feature: ENVO:00000062; material: ENVO:00002003 | host: Homo sapiens | place: USA
AGAGACAGCCGACATCCTCACCACCGACGAGATCGACAGCATCATCGCCACGGTCGACATGCGCTCGACCAAAGGGCTGCGCGACAGCGCCATGCTCGAGGTGCTCTATTCGTGCGGCCTGCGCGTCTCGGAGTTGACCTCGCTGCGGCTTTCGGACCTCTTTTTCGGCGAAGGATACATCCGCGTCATCGGCAAAGGCAACAAACAGCGGCTGGTGCCGATCAGCAACACGGCGCGGGACAAGATACAGCGGTATCTCGAAGAGCGGCGCAGCGCACGTTCGGGCGAGGAGACGGTGTTCCTCAACAACCGCGGCGGACAGCTCACGCGCGTGATGGTCTTCACGATCCTCAAGCGGGCCGTCGAGCGCGCGGGCATCGACAAGCACATCAGTCCCCATACTTTCCGCCACTCGTTCGCCACGCACCTGCTCGAAGGGGGCGCAAGCATACGTCAGGTGCAGGAGATGCTGGGACACGAGAGCATCCTCACCACCGAAATCTACACCCACCTCGACAGCGACCACCTGCGCCGCACGCTCGAAGAGCACCTGCCGATATAAGCCGTCGGGAGTCAGGAGGAAAAGGCGGGTGCAGCCCTCCCGGACAGGATAAACCGCATACGCAGGCGCAAACTGAACCGCCGTTCGCACGGAAAAAACCACACTCGCCCATAGAAAACAGCGAAGCCGGGGATCGAACCCCGGCTTCGTCGTTTTACGGCGCAGAGCGTCATTCGCCCTGCACGCAGTCATAAACAAGAATATTGGCCCGGCGGTTGCCCGACGATCCGTCGCGGCACGCCACGCCCAGATAGAGTTTGCCGTCACGCACCTTCAGACTCTCGCCCTCGGCATAGCCCGTGGTCGTAAGTCCCGCGGCGGCAAGTCCCGCCTTGTCGGCGACGGCCGCCACTTCGGTACGCGGCACGACGATCTTGCCGCTGTAGTTGAAGACCGTGACATAGGCTTTCGATTCGAACGAATCGGCGCCCGTCTCGACGGCGTTGCCTTCGTAGAAGTAGACGTAGTTGCCCGCCACTTCGTGTCCCTGATGCGAATAGGAGTAGACGTCGTTCTCCTTGTCCGACCCGGCGGGCACCGAAAAACCGCCCAGCACGCGGCAGTCGTTCAGGTCGCGGGCCTCGATCTCGCGGGTCACGGGTTCGCTGCCCGCCGAACCGACCGTCACCGTCGCCGTCATCTTCTTGAGCGGCAGGGCCAATGCTTCATCGAGGTCGAAAATCCAGAAGTAGCGCACGCCCGACCTGCGCGAACCGATGAGCAGGCGGCGCGCCCCGAAGTCGATCGAGACCTGCTGGTCGTACTGTCCGTCCTTGTTGAGGAAAAAGGTCTCTCCCGCATAGCCGGCGTCGGAGGTCGCGCCCGGAACGAATTCGACCCGCGACACGGACCAGTTGTCGCCGTATTCGCCGCTTTTGTCCACCGAGGCGTTGCTGTTGAGCCAGATGTAGGTCTTGCCGTCGGAAGCCTCCTCGGCGACGATCTGCGTGCCGTGGCCGAAGTATTTGAGGATCATGTAGTCGGTCTGCGCGTTCAGCCCCGGACCCGCGGCGCGGCAGATGTTGAGCGTCGCGCCGTCGGAGCCGACCTGCGAATAATAGATGCTGCCGCTTTCGGTCAGGTCGAAGCCCTGCATGATGCGCCGGGGAGCGTACAGCAGTACGTTTTTGCTGTAGATAAGCTCATCGGAGAGCGGGGCCGCGAGCGCAGCCGAAGGATCGAGCGGCGGCTCCTGCAACGTGGCGACCGTACAGCGGGCCGAGTAGCTGCGGTAGCGGGCCGTAATGACGGCCGTGCCGAAGGCGCGGAGCGTCACCAGTCCGGTTTGATCGACCGTGGCGACCGTCTGGTCGGAAGAGCTCCACTTGAGCGTGACTCCGGCATCGGCGGGACGGGTCGCGGCGACCAGTTGGAACGACTGCCCGACGGTAAGTTCCAGATCCTTCTCGTTGAGTTTGAGCGACGTGATCTGCACCGTCCTGTCATCCGAAGAGCATCCGGCGCCCGCTGCGGCCGAAACGACGGCCAGCAACAGCAGAGTGAGGTATTTTTTCATACTGTTCGTTGTTTTCATCAGTTCATGTTCTCATCGACGACCGACACCGAGAAGGTGCCCTTCAGGCGCGTCGAACCGCCTCCGCCCGTAGTGATCGTATTGTTCGCCGTGATGCGCACGTTGGCCGAAACCCGGTAGCGTATCCAGAGCGTACCCGAATTGATCGTAAGATCGACGGGGAAGTCGTACGAGAAATAGCCCGTATTCTCGCCTTCGAAAAGCGGACTGTCGTAGGCGCGGACATGGTAGGTCACCTCGGTATTGTTGAAGGTTCCGCTCTTCGCGCCGCCGGCCTGCCGCCAAGTCTGCCCGTCGGCCGAGTACTCGATCAGGAAGAACCCCGCCGAAGAACCCGAACCGCCGATGCTGCCCGTACAGTTGATCTTCGTGCCGGAGACGAGGTATTTCACCGGAATCTTCTGCAGCCAGTAATCGCCGGTATAAAGCCCCTTGAGATAGGCGTGCCCGTCGTTGTAGCCCCAGCTGTTGACCGCCGAAGCCGTCTTGGCATCGGCTTCGACGACCGTGATGTAGGCGCGGCCGTCCTCCGAAACCAGACTGTGCGACGCGGTTACCCAGTCGGGCTGCCGGGCTTTCAGGGCATTGACGTCCTCGGTACTGCCCTTGACGGGACAGAACTCCCACGTCACGGGAAGCCCCTCGATCGGCATTTCGCTCATGGCGTACACCTTGGCGCGGGCCGTACCGATCTGCACGCCGTCCACCGACACGGCGAAGGCCGCATAGCCCGGCACGGTCGGCGTTCCCGCAATGTCGAGCGCCACCGTAGCGCCGCCATTGACAAGCGACACCGAGGCGCCGGCCACCGAAAGGCCCTGCGAATCGCCGCTCAGGGTGCAGCTCACGTCGATCGTCTCGTCGCCGTAGGCATTGGCGTAGGTGAAGCAGAGCCGCGATTTCGAAGGCTCCTGCTCGATGAGGTTGCCTTCGACATAGGGCGCGCCGTAAACGACGGCGCCGTCGGCCTGCGTGACCGTGATCGGATATTGCCTGCCTCCGCTTTCGAGGTAGATGGTCGCGGTGCGCTCGGCAGAACGGTTGTGCGTGGCCGAAACGGCGATCCACTCGAACGCGCCGCTGCCGACGCCTTCGGAGGGAGAGGTCGAAAGCCATCCGGCGTCTTCGGGAATCACGGTTCGCCAGCTGCCGTTGCAGCGGAGCGTGATCTGCTTGGACGAGGCCAGACAGCTGGCGAAGCGGATCGAATCCGTCTCGCGGACCAGATAGCTGTCATCGTCGTCGCTGCACGCCGTCGTCAGCGCCGCGCACCCGGCGGCCAGCAGCAAAAACTGATATATTCGTTTCATGATTTTCATTTTTCAGGTTCGCAATCGTTTATTTCTTCCAGCCCGGATTCTGGCCCAGCGCGGGATTGTCGTTGAGGGCCGTGGTCGGGATCGGCCGCACGTACTTCTTATCGTCCCACTTGCGGTTCATGCGGATGTAGCACTCGATATAGCCGCTGTCGCCGTCGGTAAGCGCATAGTCGCCGCCCAGCACCCGGTAGGTCACGCCCGGCTCCGTCACCGGGGGATTTTCGCGCACGAAGCAGACGTCGCCCGAACCGTCGCCGTCCATGTCGTAGACCTTGCCCAGCTCGCCCACATAGACGCCATACCACGGGCGTTCCAGCAGCCGCCCCATACCCCAGCGCATGTCGTCGTCCCAACGGCAGTTTTCGAGCAGCAGCTCGATGCCGCGTTCGCGGCGGATCTCCAAGATGGCCATGTCGGTCGTGGTGTTGAGAAAGTATTCGGCCATGTAGGGATCGTAGGCCGAAGGCATCGCGCCGTCCACCCCGGCGCGTTCGCGCAGGAGTTTGATCGTGGCGTTCCAGACCGTCTCGCTGAATTCGCCCAGTTCGGCCTTGGCCTCGGCGTAGTTGAGCAGCACCTCGGCATAGCGCAGGATCGGGATGCTGGTGGCGCAGGGAGCCGTATTGCTGTCCATCGAGGTGTCGTCGATGACCCACTTGATGGGCTGGTAGCCCGTCACGCAGTAGCCGAAATCGGGGGCGTAGGGCGTATTGACGTTGTTGTTCCTGCGCGTATAGCCCGGATAGCGGATGCTCTGCATCAGGCGGTAGTCGCGGTTTTCGAACTCGTCGGCAAAGAGGGTTTTCTCATACCCCGCCTTGTCGGTGAAACGGCTGCCGTCCCGGTTGAGGTAGGTATTGACGAACTGGCGCGTGAGCGAGTAACTGCCGTACTGCATATTCACGAAATAGGTATTGAGGATATGCGTGGCGTTGAGCGAAGCGTCGTAGGCGCGCGCCCAGATGACCTCGCCGGAGGCGACGCTCTCGCTGGTGAACAGACTCCGGTATTGCGTGGCGACCTTGGCCGGATCGGAAACCAGCGCATATTTGCCCTCGCCCATCAGCGTTTCGCAGGCGTCGGCGCAGGCCCGGAGGTACATCTCCGACTCGTCGGCCGTCCACGGCTTGCCGGTCGAGGGATCGTTCGCGTGGTATTTGCGGAAAGTGCCTTCGTAGAGACAGCAGCGGGCCTTGAAGGCCAGCGCCACGTTGCGGGTGATGCGCACCGAATTGACTTCGAGCTTGGCGTTGGTGATGCAGTGCGTCGAGGCGAAATCGAGGTCTTCGAGCACCTTGCGCATGACGTATTCCCGCGAATCGCGCGGCTTGTAGAGCGCCTCGCGGTCGTTGGCGTCGATCTCCCTGTCATACCACGGCACGGCCCCGAAGGTCTTGACCTTGTTCATGTAGAAATAGGCGCGCCAAAAGCGTGCGACGCCTTCGTAATGGTCGAGAATCGCCTCGCCGGCCGCAGCCCGGCGGAAGTTGCCGAGGAAGTAGTTGATGTTGCGCAGGTCCTCCCAGCTGCCCGTGGACCAGCCCGACTGGTCGTCGGCGTCGAAGTTGTCGGTGAGGTACTGCCACTCGCCGCGCCAAGCCATGTAGTCGGCGCGGGCGTCGCCCGTGGCCACGGAAATGGCGGTCGGGATCATGGTTTGCAGAAATCCGTTGGCATAGGCCTCCAGATCGCTCTCGTTGCGGAAATAGGAGGGAGCGTCGATCTTATTGGGGTCTCCGGCGGTCAGGAAATCCTCGCAGGAGACAAGCCCCGCGGCGACCGACAGAATCAGAAACAGCTTTTTCATCGTTTGCATGGTTTGAGAATTAGAACGTGAGGTTGAGACCCAGCGTCACGGTGCGCAGCATCGGATAGCTGTAACCGTCGCCCTCGGTCGTACGGAAGTCGGAGTCGCCCGCGTTGATGACTTCGGGGTCGTAGTTGTCGCAGTATTTGAACATCGGCGAGGAGGTCCAGAGGTTCTCGCCCGAAACATAGACCTTCAGCCCCTTGATCCGCATCTTGCGGCAGATATGGGCCGGGAAGGTGTAATCGACGGTCAGGTTTTTCAGGCGGATGTACGACACGTCCTGCATGTAGCGGTCGTTGGGCGTGGTCAGCACGCGGTTCACCGAGCTTTCGTTGGTCTGGTAAGCCGAATAGCGGGGCCAGTAGGCCGTGTCCCAGTTGTCCAGCTCCTCACTGTAGACGTTGCTGCCCGTATGGGCCTTGAGCATGTAGCCGAACGGACGGTTGTACTGCCCCCAGAAGTAACCCGAATCGTAGCGTGGATACCAGTTCTTCTTGGCGACGCCCTGCCAGAAGGTCGAAATGCCGATGCCGTTCCAGTTCAGATTGACGTTGATGCCGTAATGGTAGCGGGCCGAGGTGTTGCCGATGACGGTCAGGTCGCCGTGGTCGGAGAGCGTCTTGGCGCCCTGATCGATCTTGCCGTCCTCGTTCAGGTCGGCGAACTTGACCTGACCGGGGCGCGTCACCTTGTCGGAGGATTGCAGGAAGGACTGCGTGGCGTGGGAGTCGATGTCGTCCTGATCGCGGAAAAGGCCCTCGACGCGGTAACCCCAGATTTCGCCCAGCTCCATGCCTTCGTAATAGTCGTCGAGGTTGCCCGTGGGGTTGATGTATTTGGTCACCCACGTACGCGAATCCCAGACCATCGCCTTGACGCCGTAGCGGAACTCCTTGCCGGCCAGTCTGAAGCTGTCGCGCCAGCCTACGGAGAGCTCCCAGCCATTGGTCTTCAGCGAGGCGTTGTTGCCCTTGGGGGCCGCCGTGCCGTACACGGCGGGCAGGCTCACGCCGACGGTGTACATATCGGTCGTATAGCGGCGGTACCAGTCGAAGCCCATCGTCAGGCGGTTCTTGAAGAGGTCCAGATCGGCGCCGACGTCGTACGTGGTCGAGGTCTCCCACGTGAGCGAGAGCGGAATGGCGCCCGGAGCGACGGTGTAGGTTCCCAGCGCATTGCCGATGACCACGGTCGAGGACTTGAGGGTCATGTAGTCGATATACTTGTAGGGGTCGATGTTGCCGTTGCCCATCGAACCGGCGGAAAGGCGGATCTTGAAGTTGTCGAGCCAGCCCTCGGACCACCCCATGAACTTCTCTTCGGAGAGCCGCCAGCCCACCGAAGCCGAGGGGAAGAAGCCCCACTTCGAATTCTGGGGGAATTTCGACGAGCCGTCGTAGCGGCAGCTGAACTCGGCGAGGTAGCGCCCCTTGTAGCCGTAATTGGCGCGGAAGAAGGCTCCGACGTAGCTCCAGTCGTAACCGCCGACCGTGGGGTCGCTCGTCACGCCGTCCATCAGCCCGAAACTGGGCTTCGAAGGAACGGTCAGCCCCTCGCGCTTGACGGTCAGGGTGCGGTATTTCTTCTTTTCGAGATTCCAGCCGCCCAAAAGTTTGAGCGAGTGGTCGTCGCCCAGTTTGGGGGTGTATTCCGCATAGATGTTGCTCGAAACATAGTTCATGTCGTAACGGACGTTCTGGAGCGTGCTGCCCTGACTTTCATTGACCGTGATGGTCGATTCGGGTCCGGTATAGCCGGTGTACATGTTGGTCACGCGTTCGCGCGTGTTGCGCGAAAAGAGGTAAGACAGGTCGCCGGAGACCTTGAGCACGTCTTTCACGAGGTCGATCTCGACGCCGAGCTTGTCCTTGAGCGTGAATTTATCCTCCTGCTGGTAGCTCGTCCCTTCGGCGAACCCGGCGTAACCGTTCAGCACGGCGGCATAGGTCCACGTGCCGTCGGGATTGGTAATCAGGCTGACGGGCTGGCCGGAGTGTTCGACCATGCGCGGCACGAGCTGGTTGCTGTAGTAGAGCATCGGCTGGTGGTAGTCCACGACCGTGAAGTCCATGTTGTTGTTCAGACGCAGCCACGGGCGGATGCGCACGCTGCCTTTGGCCCGCACGTTATACTGCTTGTAGCGTTCGTCGCCGACGCGGTAGATGCCGTCCTGATCGTAAAAGCGGCCCGAAACGTAATAATCGGCGTTTTTGCCGCCGCCCGAAATGCTCAGGTTGTGCTCGTGCGAATAGTTCACGTCCTTGTAGAAGGCTTTGGTCCAGTCGGTATTGCCGAAATATTCGTATTTGCCGTTGTCGTTGATGCGCACGCGTTCGAGCGAGGGATCCGTACTGCGGCGGGCGAGTTCCCGGTACCACGAATCGGAATAGGGCACGATGTTGTTGATCGTCGAATTGAGCTCCTTCGAACCGTTGTAGTAGCCGTTCCATGCGTTGATATAACCCGTCGTCCACTCGTAACCGTCGGTCACGAGGTTGGGCTTGACGGTGCGCGAGTGGATTGAGAAACTGCCGCTGTAGGTGACGTTCACCTCGCCTTCGGAAGCCGACTTGGTAGTCACGAGAATCACGCCGAAAGCGCCGCGGGCGCCGTAAATGGCGGCCGACGATGCGTCCTTGAGCACCGATACGCTGGCGATGTCCTGCGGATTGACCGTTTCGAGGTCGCCCTCGACACCGTCGATCAGCACCAGCGCTCCGCCGCCCGAACCGATCGAGCCGGTACCGCGAATGTCGATGGTCGCCGCGCGCGAAGGCTTGCCGTCGCGCATCGAGATATTGAGGTTGGGGATGGCGCCCTGCAGCGAACGCGAGACGCTCGGATTGGAGCGTTCGGCGAACTGCCTGCTGTCCACCTGATCCACGGCGCCGATCAGGTCGCGGCGCTTGACCGAACCGTAGCCCACGACGACCACCTCTTCGAGGATCTGCTTGTTCTCGCGCAGCGTCACGTCGAGCGTACTCCGGGCGCCGACCTCCTCTTCGAGGGTCTGGAATCCCAAGTACATGAAGACCAGCACGGCGCCGCTTCCGGAAACGGAGAGCGAGTAGCGGCCGTCGGCATCGGTGGAGGTGCCCGTAAGGGTGTTTTTCACCAGCACGCTCACGCCGGCCAGCGGTTCGCCCTGCTCGTCGGTCACACGGCCGGCGACGGTCTGCTTCCGCTGCTGCGCGGCGCTGCGCGCAGCCGGCGCATCGGACTGCGGAGGCGCGGACAGAGCAACCACCTTGTCCTTGATCTTATAGGAAATGCCGGTGCCGGCGAATACCGAAGCCAGCATCTCGTCGAGCGTCGAGCCGTTCAGCGCGACGTCCACATGGGGCAGGGTCCGTTCGCCGAGCGAAGTTTCATAGGAAAAGACCACGCCCGTCTGTTGGGTGAAAGCCGTCACCACCTCGCGCAGGGGAGCGTTGCGCAGCGACAGTTTCAGATCGTGGCGCTGCGCGGCGAAAGCGGCGTCGGCATCGGCCGCCGCGAACGACGGGAGCGTCAGGCCGGCGCATAACAGAGCCGCACACCACCCTTTCAGGAGTGAAGTAATCGATTTTTTCATTATGTTTCAGATTAGAATAAAGGAAGAAGTTTGTTTTAAGGCCGGTCCGAACGGCGGGTTCGGACTAAAGGATAGCAAAAGACTCTTGTTCCATAGGCTGAGCGGATTTGGGGTTGGGTTACTATTTATCGATTCAGCTGAATTATTTCGAAACGACAGCCCGACACGAACTGCAGCAGCTCCACGACGTCTTCGACCGAAGCGTCCTTCTGGAAACTGAAATTGTAGCGTTCGCCGGGTATCTGCTGCGCCCCGATGCGCAGGCTTACGCCGTAGGTCCGTTCGATGCGCGCGACGATTTCGGGCAGCGTGGCATTGTCGAGGGTGACGACCCCGTAACGGATCAGCAGCAGGTCGCCCACGGGCACTTCGTCGACTTCGAGCAGCTCGGCCTCGGCGTCATAGACGGCCTGCTGGCCGGGATGCAGGCAGATCAGGTTGCGGCCGCCGGCGTGCTGCAGGGCCACGGAGCCTTCGGCCAGCGTGGCTTCGGCGACCGGTTCGCCGCTGAAGGAGCGGACGTTGAAGACCGTGCCGAGCACGTGGACCCGGAATGCGGGCGCGGTGACGACGAAGGGTTGTCCGGCATCGTGCGTGACGTCGAAATAGGCCTCGCCGTCGAGTTCGACATTGCGGCCGTCGATGCGGAACGTATCGTCGTAGGAGAGCGTCGTACCGGGGCTGAGCCAGACGTCGGTGCCGTCGGGCATGGCCACGTGCATGGCCACGGTATCGGCGTTGTGGAAACGATGGACGAAAGGTGCGGTGGCGACCCGGTAGGTCATGAAAGCCGCGGCGAGCGCCACGGCGACGATTGCCGCCGCTGCAAAGCGGCGCAGCGGAATACGACGGCTCCTGCGGAGCGGAGCGTCGGCGCCGAGAGCGTCGATCCGCCGGTTGAGGCTGTTGAGCGAACGCACGAAACGGGCCTGCAGCTGCGTATCGGGACGCTGCATGCGGCCGCGCTGCCAGACGGCGCGCAGCTCGGCAAAGGTACGGCGGTTGTCGTCGCTGCTGCGAATCCACGCCAGCAACGCCTGCTCCTCCTCAGCAGTCGCAGTGCCGGAGAAGTAGGCGGTGAGCAGTTGCTCGTCGAAACGGGCGGTCGTGTCGTCTTGTTTCACGGTTCGGAATATTGGGTTTCTACCCTAAATACACCTCGCCGGGGCAAATCACCTATGCAAAAATGAAAAATTATCTGCCAAGAATATACATTGTCAAGAGAATCAGCATCTTATAGTGACTTAATTTTTGTCGGAGCTGCTTCAGGGCATTGTAGATATGGTTTTCGACGGTCGAAAGCGTAATGCCCAGCCGTTCGCTGATCTCACGGTTCGAAAGTCCTTCGATATGGCTCATGCGGAACACCTCGCGGCACTTGGGCGACAACGACTCGACCGCCGCATCGATTTGGCCGGCGATCTCCTGCGAGTAGAGTTTGCGGATCACCTCGCTGTCGTCGGGATCGTAATGGGCGTAACAGCTCTGTTCGATCTGCTGCGCCACCCACGACCGGTAGGCCGTGGCGTTGGCGCCCTTCTTGAGGGCGTTGAGCGAAGCGTGGTAGACCGAGCGGAGCAGGTAGCCCTGCAGCGTGCCGTCGTCGCGCAGGTTGTCGCGGCGGAGCCACACGCGCACGAAGACGTCCTGTACGACATCCTCCGCCCCGTCGTCCCCGACGAACAGACCGGCATAATTGACGAGCGACGCCCAGTAGATGCCGTAAAGTTCGTTGAAAGCGCCGCGGTCGCCGGCTTTCACCCTTGCTATCAATGTCGAATCTTCCACTTCGGTTCCGGTTAGACGTTTACAAAGATAGGGCTTTTTATCGTTTGTCCAAAAATGCCGCATCCCCGGCCGGCACATCCGGCCGCAGGGGCTGAAAGTACGGAAAAATACGTTTTCGCAAGCGTCAGGGCGTGTCAAACATACTTTTTGTGCATGGATGCGGACTGTTTTCCCGGCAAGATGACTTAAATTTGTACTGTTTGAAACGATATATTAACCTGATAATAACCGAAACATGAAGAAAAACATTCTCCTGACCGCCGCGGCCCTGCTGACAACTCTGGCAGGCGCGGCCCAGTGGCAGCCCGCAGGCGACCGCATCGGCACCGAGTGGGGCGAAAAACTCGACCCGCAGAACGTACTGCCCGAATACCCGCGTCCGCAGATGACGCGCACGCAGGTGCAGGACGGCTGGCAGAACCTCAACGGGCTCTGGAATTACGCGATTCTCCCGATGGGAGAGACGCCCGAAAAATACGACGGGCAGATTCTGGTGCCGTTCGCCGTGGAGTCGAGCCTCTCAGGGGTCGGCAAGCGTCTGGGCGACCGGAACGAACTCTGGTACAACCGCACCTTCACGATCTCCCCGAAATGGAACGGCAAACGCGTGCTGCTGCACTTCGGCGCAGTGGACTGGAAAGCCGACGTTTGGGTGAACGGCGTCTGCGTGGGAACGCACACCGGCGGCTTCACGCCGTTCGAATTCGACATCACGGCGGCGCTCAAGAAGGGCGACAACGAGCTGAAGGTACGCGTATGGGACCCCACCGACGCGGGCTGCCAGCCCCGCGGCAAGCAGGTAAACCGTCCCGAAGGCATCTGGTACACCCCCGTGAGCGGCATCTGGCAGACGGTATGGCTCGAAGCCGTGCCGCAGCAGTACATCAGGAACATCCGAACCACGCCCGACCTCGACCGCAAACTGTTTCGCGTGGAGACGGCCGCCTGCGGCGCGCAGCCGGGCGACGTGATCGAAGTGCGTCTTTACGACAACGGCACGAAGGTAGCCGAGGGCCGTGCGCTCAGCGGTGCGCCCGTGGAGCTGAACGTGGCGGAGCCTAAGTTGTGGAGTCCCGCATCGCCGTTCCTCTACGATATGGAAGTGGCGCTGGTGCGCAACGGCAGGAAGGTGGACGAGGTGCAGAGCTACACGGCGATGCGCAAATTCTCGATCGGCCGCGACGAAAACGACATCGTACGTCTGGAGCTGAACAACGAACCGCTGTTCCAGTTCGGTCCGCTGGATCAGGGCTGGTGGCCCGACGGACTCTATACCGCCCCGTCGGACGAAGCGCTGGCGTTCGACGTCGTAAAGACCAAGGAGCTGGGTTACAATATGATCCGCAAGCACGTGAAGGTCGAACCGGCGCGCTGGTACTACCATTGCGACAAGCTGGGCATGATCGTATGGCAGGATATGCCCAACGGCGACCAAGGTCCCCAGTGGCAGATGCACAACTACTTCAACGGCGCGGAGAAACACCGCTCGGCAGAGTCGGAAGCCAACTTCCGCAAGGAGTGGAAAGAGATCATCGACTGCCTCTACTCGGTTCCCTCAATCGGCGTATGGGTACCCTTCAACGAGGCGTGGGGACAGTTCAAGGCTCCCGAAATCGCCGAATGGACCAAGGCTTACGACCCTTCGCGTCTGGTCAATCCCGCCAGCGGCGGCAACCACTACCTGACGGGCGACATACTCGACACGCACCACTATCCGCACCCGCGCATGACGCTGCTCGACACCAACCGCGCGACGGTGCTGGGCGAATACGGCGGCATCGGGCTGGTGATGAAAGAGCACCTTTGGGAACCCGACCGCAACTGGGGCTATGTCCGCCTGAACTCGCCCAAGGAGGTGACGGACGAATACGAGAAATACGCCGACATGCTCTACAAGCTGATCGGGCGCGGATTCGCAGCGGCGGTCTACACGCAGACGACCGACGTCGAAGTGGAAGTGAACGGCCTGATGACCTACGACCGCAAGGTGATGAAGGTCGAGCCGGAGCGCATCCGCAGGATCAACGAACGCATCTGCAATGCGTTGAACAAATAGGACGGGAAACATCCGAAACGAAAGGAGGAGGTCTTTGCGGGCCTCCTCCTTATTTTATATTACAGGATTCTCCGTATCCGGGACGCCGGGGTCAGACGCATCGTATCGTAGTCGAGTCCCGAAATGACCGTCAGTCCGCAGCGGCGGCCGGGCGCTACTTCGCCCAGCTCGGCATCCATATCCAATGCCCGCGCACCGCCTTCGGCGGCCCACGAAAGCAGTTCGGGCAGCGGCACCTCCGGGAACATGCGCATCTCTTCGAATACCGACAGCCGGTCGTTCGAGGCCAGCGAGTCGGTGCCCAGACAGATGTCGAGCCGGTTGCAGCGCAGCAGTTCGACGGGCGGTTCGAGACGCGAAATATAGCGGTTGGAGCGGGGGCAGAGACACCACCGGACGGGAGCCGTGAAATGGTTCATGACGACGTCGATGTCGCGCTGCGTAACGCAGCAGTTATGCACCAGTATCACGCGGCGGTCGCGGGGTACGCTTGCGACGAGCCGTTCGGCCGGAGAGCCGTAATGCAGGAAGTCGCAGGTGAAGCCGACTTTCCGGTACCACTCCCAAAGCGGGCCGCGGCGGGCGAAAAGCTCGGATTCGGCGGGCGACTCCATGAAATGGACCGACAACGGCGCGTCGCCCTCGGCGGCGATCGCCCGCAGGGGCGCATCCTGCACCGAATAGAGCGAATGGGGCGTCAGCGAGGTATGCGGATGGCGGAGCAGGGGCCGCACGGAGTCGGCCGACGCGAGACGCAGGCCGAAAAATTCGATGAATGTATGATAGGCGACGCGGCTGCGCTCTTTGACGGAGAAGGTCGTATCGCCGTTGGAGATGTCGCCGACGGCCTGCACTCCGTCCTGCCACATGGCGGCGTCGGCCGCCGCTACGGCCCGCAGCCGTTCTTCGGGGCCGAACCGCTCCCGGACCTGTCCCATGGCTCCGGCGAAACCCGCAAAACCGCACCCTTCGGGAATCGCGCCGCGCAGGTAGGAGAGTTCGAGGTGGCAGTGGGCATTGACCAGTCCCGGCGCCAAAACACCGGAGTAGAACTCGGTGCCCGGCATACGGTCGGGTTCGGAGCAGGTCCCCACCGAGAGAATACGACCGTCCGCCGCAACTTCGACGAGCGGGTTGCGGACGAGTCCCTGCGGCGTCCAGAGCAGGTTAGAGGCTATCCGCCGGGATAGCTGCGCGGAAGAATTCATCGGCGAAAATACGGATGTCGAGCTGCTGCATGTAGAGGCTGTCCACAGCGGCGGAGGTTTCGGGCGTATAGTCGATCTTCAGGTCACTGACCGTCAGCGAAGGACGCTGGGGCTTCCCGCGGAACTCGATGAAATCGACCCATAGCCGCCGGTGGGTGGTATCGACCGTAAAGCGGCGGGTGAAATTCTCCTGCCGGTCGCGGCGCAGGGTCGTCGTATAGACGTTGGTGCGGGTGCTGTCGCGGCGTTCGAGCCACACTACGCCCCGCAGGCCCTTTTCGTTGTGGTCGAGCGAATCGACGAGGTATTTGAGGCTCAGGTTGTACTCGCCGGGCCGCACGTCTACGGAGAACCGCAGGCGGGCCGTATCGCGCAGCGAGCCGACGCGGATCAGCGAGTCGGCATAGACCGTGCGGGTGAAACTCCGGCGGGCGACGTTGTCGATCGTGTCGAGGACGGCGACTTCGCGGTTGTAATATTTGCCCTCGGCTTCGAGCATTTCGATCGCCAGCTCGACCACGTCGCCCAAACGGGCGCTCTTGCGTTTCGAGAAGTTGCCGATGGTGTAGTAGACGTCCTCGGTGGTATAGCCGTAACCGGCGAAAATCGGTTCGTAGATATTCAGCGAATCGATGTCCACCTGTTCGCTGCCGATGTAGGCGTTGGCGAGGAAAGCGTCGTGAAAAATCTGCGCCAGTTTCCTGTCGGGAATGATCTTGTGGCGGGCGCAGGCTCCGGCCGTCACGAGCAGGAGCATGCAGAGGGATATGCGGACAATACGTTTCATAGCTTAACGTTGGATTTTATCATGCTGCGCACGGTAATATTGGAAATAACACAGGCAACTGCGCCGAAAGCGGCCAGCACCGCCGCGAGGTCGCCCGGACGGAATTCGACGGGATAGCTCTTCGTGAGGAACGTTTCGGCCGGAATCTCGATCAGCCCGAAGTGCTGCTGCAAAAGCGTCGCACCGACGCCCAACACCACGCCCAGCGCCGCGCCGAGCGCGCAGATAAGCAACCCTTCGCTGCGGAATATCGACCGCACGAGCGTCGTATCGGCGCCCAGCGCGCGCAGGGTCCCGATGTCGCGCCGCTTCTCGACAATCAGCATCGCCAGCGACCCGACGACCGAAAACGAAGCGACGACCAGAACCAGCAGCGAGATGAAGAAGATGCCCCACTTCTCGTAGGTCATGATCCGGTAGAACGAAGCCCGCAATTCGTAGCGGGTGCGGACCCGGTAATCGCCGCCCAGCTGCTGCGCCACGGCGTCGCGGACCTGCACGGCATCGGCGCCTGTCTCTTATACACATCTGACGCTGCC
>OWHZ01000885.1_pt1 | contig 14492 bp, 8 predicted proteins | sample 1732651 | NCBI WGS metagenome assembly OWHZ01 (sample SAMN05065738, study PRJEB22554) | human gut metagenome | biome: ENVO:2100002; feature: ENVO:00000062; material: ENVO:00002003 | host: Homo sapiens | place: USA
ACCAACTCGCGCCATCGGCTGCGCGACCGTTGTTATGTCCTTTCACTACAGGGGCATCTACTGCGGAAATCCATTTGGATTCGTTCCAGGCTGATGCTTCCAATGCGTCAGTACGTTTTCCGAATTCGGTTGCGTTTATCAGTCCGCTATTTGAGAAAAGCTCGAGAATCATTATTGAAATAAGATTCGCAAAACAATGGAGATTCATTTTCATACTTATATGTAATTTTAGTATTAAAAGATTAACTTGCGAAAGGCTTGACCATGCCTTCAAGGATTCTTTCATTAGATAGTCCTTCGCCGAAAGTATACTGCATTTACGGTTTTCATGGTCGTATACTTTTACATTATATAATATTCAGTTCTCCCTTTTTTCCTCACCAACCGGGTCCCGGATAGTTTTTCTCATCCATTCCTCCGACATAAATACCGCGTGCCTTCCATAAATCCCACATCGGAGACAAACGATACTTAAAGTTTGTGTAATCTTTTGCCGATTGCTTGCTCCAAGCCGTCTCGGCATAAGCTGCAATACGGGGAAAGATATGGTCAAATGTTTTTTCCAATGTTGAATCCCATTCACTCCAGCAAGAAGCCTCAAAACCAATTATATTCTTTACTTTAGTAGCATCTACTCTTTCCGGAATACAACTTGTTAGATAGGCATTCTGTAGCCCTGCATTGAAATAAGCAAAATCCGTGTGCGACTGCACGACTTTAAAGCCTAATCTTAACGAATGATTCAAGACATCTACCGAACCTGCCCAATATTGAGAGATAGCTCCAGGCATATCTACCGCCATCTTAGAGGCAACTCCTACGGGGCCTGCCATGTCACTCCAACCCATCATTTTTCGTCCTTTTTCATTCAGATATTTATTTATCTGATTGAAATACCAAATCTGTAATTCAAAATTTTCCGTAATGCCCAGACTATTTTTCAGGCTCCTAATAGACTGCGAGTTAGCCCAATGATTTCCGTGTGCTTCGTCACCACCAATATGAATATATTCACCCGGGAACAAAGCCATCACCTCATCCAGCACATCATGCATAAATTGTATAGCGAAATCATCCGAGACATCAATTATTTCACTAAACACCCCCATTCTGCATTCCACCTCTATCTGTTTTTTAGTGGTTCCCAACTGAGGATAGGAAGCAATTGCTGCAGAGCTATGCGTCAGAATCTCTATTTCCGGAACAATCGTTATATTCAATTTCTTGGCATAAGCCACGATCTCCTTGATATCCTCTTGAGTATAGTGACCAGCCTGAGGAATATTATCAAATTGATCATTTTCCCATTCCCAACCCAAACCGGAGCATTTACGTTTAGAACCGACTTCAATCAATTTAGGATATTTCTTTATTTCAATACGCCAGCCCTGATCATCCGTCAGATGCCAATGAAAGGTGTTCATCTTCAAGCGTGCCATTTCATAAAGAAGCGTCTTCACAGCTTCTTTCCCTTTGAAATAACGAGCTTCGTCAAGCATCACCGAACGCCATGAAAAAACAGGATAGTCTGAGATACTAACTTCACGTACCACAAATAAATTGCCCTGCAACGTAATCAATTGCCGAACAGTTTGTGATCCGTAAAAGATCCCCAAATTATCTTTAGCCGTTAACACGATTTTGTTATTGGCAACTTCTATCCGATATCCGCCTTCGGCCTTCACCGTCAACGCCGGATCTATTACTAACTGAATGGTAGCATCTGTCTTATCCTTACTGACCACCGGTTCCATACCGTGATCTTCTTTTAAATAACCTGCCAACAAAGTGGCTTCATCTTCTATTGCCGCTGTGCAACTGATTGTAACATCTTTATCTACTGCAAATGCTCCACGTCCATAACTTATAAATTGTGGCAATGGAATGACTCTAATATCTTCTAGGGAAACTCCATCGCCTCCACTACTTTCACCTGTACCGTTATCACTATCTGAACATCCTGCAAAAGGTAAAAGCAGGAATGAAAAGCAAAGAAATATACTCATTTTCTTCATGGTTTTAAATTTTTAAATTTATCTATTTTTTTTGCTAATATGGTATATGTTCCGGCAGATAAAGCACAGCCCTGTTCTGAGAGAACCTTACCATTCACACGAACCTCTCCATTTACCGAATTTGGCAGTTGCAGAATAGCTTGTGTATTCTTAGGAACCGTTATTTCCATTTTAAAATCTTTATCCGACGATTCAAAAGAAGAACGTATCTCACCGGCTATAGTAGGTATGGTGATAGCCGCCTGATGCAAATAGGTATCATCCGGTGCTATACGAAATGTTTTATAAGCTGCATCCAAGGGCTCTATACCACAGACATAACGGGCAATGACAATCAGAGGACCACCACTCCAGGCATGATTTACAGTTCCGCCACCGAAACCATTGGGACCGATATCCCAGCCTTCAAACAAGGTGGTATAGAAAGGATGGTTCACCATAGGAGCAAAACGTTTTTGCATACGTTCCATAGCATACTTGCCCTCACCCATTACAAAGAGTGCTTCCATAACATATTTCTCCATGTACGGACTAGCATAGAATTGCTTCTTAAACAAGTCAATGATATACGGATATTTATCTTGTTCAGCAATACCGGAAACAACAGCCAGGGCCTGTACGCGATCGTCCGTACAATCATTATACTCTGGATGCCTGTACGCATATCCGTTCCAGCAACGATTATACCCCTCTTTCACCTTGTTCATCTGCCGACTGTAATTATTAGCATCAGTTGTTTCTCCCAAAAGTTGTGCCATTTGCCGAGCACCTTTTAAGGCCAAGTAATGCCAACCGGCAAAGATAAGCCGAATATCCCGTTGTTCTCCCCAATCCCCCCAAGTCCAACTGCCTCCACGGAAATTTGTTAACCCCGTGCTATCCAATGTCCATAACTCCAAATAGCGTTTCACTCCCGGATAAACCTGCGCTATCGTTTCGCGATCACCGGTATTCATATAATAATTCCAAAAGCCATAATATCCGATACTGGCTAACATCTGTCCCGGCAATTCACTATCATAATTACCCGCCGGAATCGGTGAAGAAAGTGCTCCATCAGAATGTTGCCAAGCAATCAACTCCTTGATGCCCTTACTCATCAAAGCATAAACGGAAGATGAACAAGTGTAAAAGCACTCTCCCATTAAAATCACTTCGTCACCCCACCATTGCGCACGTTCACGTTCCGGACAATCAAAATACGTATCGCGCATGTTAACATAAAGGGTTCGCAAGGCCTTCTTCCAAAAACGATTCACAAAATCATTATCACAGCTAAAACTTCCGGTCATTTCTGTATTATAGCCCGTTTCACGATATTTCAATCCATTAACTTCGATACCTTTAGGCAGAATAAAATAAACCTCATGTCCATTCAACCAGCCTAGTGATTCATAAGATTGCCGACCTCGACGAGTAATATACTCAGCTCTCAGATTAATATCTCCCGCTGCATATGTATTATCCGTATAAATGCCGATGCAGTTTCCCCCTACAGGGTCCGTTATTTCCAATATTGGAGTCATCTGTAAATTATAGGGTAACAAGGCAATCAGCGTATCCTGTTGTTCTCCTTTCAATCTGCGCATAGACTCAAAAGAACGTATACCGAAGTCTTTCCATTGCGGAATAGGACGTTTTATAAGTTTATTGTAAGGAGCTTCTCCCCATGTTCCTAACACCAGTGCGTTACTAAATCCCAGCGTTTCCGGACATTCAGTTGTCTGCCACCCCGTCATATCCTTACGAGCATCAAAACGAATGTTCGATTCCGGTAAACGAAAATTAGGATAAGGTGCATCCGCACTCCCATAAGCAGGATGAATCCGGCAAAGCCACGTTTCATCACTACCCAAAACAAATTTCTTACTTTCTAAATTAAATAGCAATCCAGCTTGTCCGCTACTCTTGTGCGAAAAGCCCTCTTTACCGAAATACCAGACCAATATAGCTATCTGATTTTTCCCTTTTTGCAAGAAAGGGGCTAAGTCCACCTCATCGTAATAGGTGTCCTTCGGAGTCGGTCCACGCTTCACTCCTCCTTCAAAAACAGCAAGTTGTCCGTTAATCCAAAGCCAATACTTACTATCCACGGCAATCTGTGCAACCGCCTTCTCCGGACGTTTTGGCAAGATAATGTCTTTCCGGAAAGTCATCCACGTATTGGGATGATTGGCATCGGAAGGGGCGATCCATTTTCCTTCAGTTGCTTGTATTCCCAAAAGTGAACTCAAGGAAAAAGCAAAAATCAGAACTATAAAAAATCGGTTCATCATATAAAAGTTTATTTGTTTTATTGAATCCCCCTCCTTCGTCCTTCTGTTAAAAAGGGGAAAAGTTCAAAGGAGAGGCATTCAAATATACTCAATCAGATTCTACTTACCAACCCGGATTTTGCTTTAGTCGACCGTTGCTCATATTTATCTGTTTGGTAGGCAATGGGGCTAGATAATCACGTCCCGGACGGAACTTACGGTTATCTTCGGTTATTACAAATCCGTCACTATCCAAAGATGGACTCAATTCTTCATTCTCGTCTGCATAATTAGAGAACTTTACGCCTTTCAACGGTAGCGGCATCTCTACTTCAGCTGTTTTCCAACGACGAAGGTCATCATACCGGTTGGCTTCAAAACAGAGTTCAATCGTACGTTCCCGACGGATCTCCTCACGCATATCCAAGCCATACTTTGTAACAAACTCATTAGTTAAATCCGGCATTCCTACACGTTTACGGATACGGTTAATAGAGTTATTCAAATCATTATCACTAATCTCGCCTTCCAGCTCATAGGTAGCTTCTGCATAAATCAACAGGACTTCTGCAAAACGGATAATGTGGGCATTGTAATAAGCCCCTACATGATAAATATCAGGTAGTTCACTGATATACTTCCACACACGATATCCGGTATTTGTAGAGCAAATACCCATAAAACTAACCGGACATTCAGTAGCCACACCATGTTGACTAACATAAATATATTTACGGCCAGGCACCTGCAAGACACAAGTCATACGCGGATCACGGTCTTCATATTCCGATTGCACACTTTCATAACCCTGGAAACACGTTTCTACATTATCAATAGGAACACCATTCTTATCCAAAAACATATCGGCAAACTTCTTGGTTGCCAAAAGATAACCAGCGCTAACCTTATCAGCCATATCATGGAAAGTTCCTTTCATGTTCTTAGCATACTGATAATCAAGAATAGACTCGCACGAATTATCACCATCTTCCAAAAACAATTTACGATATGAATCCGCACCTAATGACGCTTCGTAGTATAAATCATATTCCGGTTTGTCGAAAATAAGTTGCCGGGCACATTCTTTGGCAATCCCCAATAATGCCAGTCCATCACTACGATGTTTATGATTTATAGCCCAGGTTCCGGCATACAGTGCTACTCTTGCCCTGAAAGCCACGGCTGCCCCACTGGTTATACGTCCGGTTTCGGCTACTGCCATTTCAGACTTCTTTGGTAATAATAGTGAAGCATCATACAAATCCTGCAAGATGGCATCTTCTACCTCTTTACGGGGCGTACGTTCCATAAACAGTTCAGGAGAATCAATATCCAAAGAATGTGTAACTAAAGGGACATCTCCAAAACGATTGAGCAACTTAAAATACTGGTATGCCCGGAAGAACAACGCTTCTCCTTTGTATCGAAGAATCTTTGGATCAGTAGTATGCAAGGCATCGACATGCTCCAATAAAATATGAATCTTGCGTAGATATGCATAACAATCATCCCATACTCCATCACTCTCCGATGGCAACCAACGACCATTACTCACACTGTTAAATCCAAAATAAGAAGTTGACAAATCCGCTTTCTGATCATATTGGGCTAAATTATCATCCCCATTAAATTTCATTAAAGAAGGATATAAGCCATTCGCATAAATTTTAAAATCATTTTCCGTCAGCCAATAGTCACCATCCGACATTTTATCTGCGGGCATCAGATCCATTCCTTGGCAGGAAGACAATAGTATAGCCACTATAAAACTATAAAATATATTCTTTTTCATAATCAATTAAAAATTAAGATTTACACCAAACGAGAAATAACGCATAAACGGATACCCAGAATAATTCCCATTATCTTCAGGATCATATTTGAAAGGAATATTATCAATTTCAAACAAGTCATTTCCGCTAAAATAAACTCTCAAACGATCTACCTTTATTTTCTGAGTCAAAAAGCGAGGAATGGTATAACCAAACTGTAAATTCTTTAAACGTACATAAGCCGCATTCACCAACAGGTTATCCGATGTACGATAGTTCCATAAGTTACGGTCATCGTCATGAGTCAATATCGGATATTTAGCATTCGGACGGTCAGCAGACCAAGTATTATGATAGAATTCGGACAATGGATAATGCCAGTCAGGATAGAAAGGTATCAAAGGTTCTCCGTCTTGTACAACTTTACGTTTGGCCACTCCTTGAAAAAAAATGCTTAGATCAAACCCCTTCCATTCCATATCGATATTCAAACCGAAATTATAACGGGGATTACTGGTACCTAAGTACACAAGATCACCCTGATATCCACGTTTAGGATCACCCGTCGCAGTAATCGCTCCATCACCGTCGAGATCCAGATACATCATATCACCCACACGCAGATTATCCGGAACTCCCTTCATTTTTTTATACTCGCGCAAAGTAGCTTCGTCTCGAATAATTCCTCCTGATTGATATCCAAAATATGCATTGGTAGAATAACCCTGAATATTTGATATTAAGCCCGAGCGCAGTCCGGAAAATCCACCCAAATTAGTAACCTTATTGCGAGAATCAGAAATATTACCACGAACACTATAGGAAAAATCATTCACCTTATCTCTCCATGCCAAAGAAACTTCCCAACCTTTCACTTCAAGAGAACCGTTATTGGATGCCGGAGCAGTCGCACCCAACAGACTCGGATAATCTACAGCAATCAACATATTTTTATTTTTCTTATAGAACCAGTCTACGCTGGCGCTCAAACGATTATTAAGTATTGCTATGTCCAGTCCGATATTTGTTACTTCCAGTTTCTCCCAAGTACGTGCCAAAGAGACCATGTTGGAAGATGCCTGCTGACTCTTCTCCTCTTTGTTGAATGGATAAGGCCAATCCGAACTGATGTTAATAATCGGAATATAGTCATAACGTCCGATCCCCCCCTGACAATTACCCATTTGCCCCCAGGAACCTCTTATTTTTAACTGGTCAAAAATGTTCAAATCTTTAATAAAATCTTCTTCAGACAGACGCCAGGCAGCAGAATATCCTGTAAATAATCCCCAACGATGCCCTGGAGCAAAACGAGAAGTTCCATCATACCGGCCATTAATCTCAACAATATAACGGTCATTGTATACATAACTCAAACGACCGTACACAGAGCGCAACGTTTCCGCCCAAGTGGCAGCACCTGTTTCCTGATCCTTCGAACTACCTAATGCCAGATTAAAATTATCACTTGTAAAATTCTTACGCGTAGCCGAGAAAGTATCATAAGAGAATTCTTCATGTTGTGCACCCGCCATGACCTTCAAATCATGTTTCTCAGCGAATAGTTTATGATATTCCGCATAAACATTATAGTTACGGTACCATTGTTTAGAGAAAGCTCTTGAAGCCCAATTTTCAGTCGTATTATATCTATTCAGCGAATCATCCCAATTCCATTGAGCATATTTTCCTCCATTAGTGGTATCATCATTTACCTGTCTTCTCAGGATAGCCTGTCCAGAAATTTTCAGTTCAGGTAAAATATTCCAGTCCAATGCAAAATTGAAAGTAGTAATAGCGTTGGCATAAAGGGTATTTCCTCCTTCTTCCAGTTCTTGTGCTGGATTACCATATCCTTGCCAAGAATAAAATTTACCAGACGGAGTATAAAGCGGTGCCCAAGGTGGTTGTCTATACCCCCATGCCAAAGCAGTGCCGATAGCTGAAGAAAAATCATGATCATGTGCCGTATATGAAATATTGGAATGGAACAAAAGGTTTTCTAGAACCTTCACTTCATTTTTCACACGCAGTGAATAACGTTTACTATCATCGTGACCAAATTTTAAAGGAGAATCTTCCGACTGATAGAAGCCAGATACATAAAAGTTATATCTGTCTGTTCCCCCGGATACATTCAAAGAGTAATTTTGCAGCCCTGAGCTTTTTCCCAAAAGAGATTTCGTCCAGTCATGATACTGATAATGCTTAGCAAAACCAAGATACCCACCCATCACTACCTTATCATTATTTTCACGAATCAAGTCCAGCTCATCTTCAGAGTATACAGGATTATCCGAACCGTCGGAACAAGCTTCTCTGTCCATTTCGGCAAACTGAAGTAAGTTTACTTTCTCTTTTACCCTTCCAGGTGTTTTAAAAGCATAGTAAGCATTAAAATCAACTTTCACCTTACCTTTTGCAGCAGATTTCGTAGTGACCAATACAACCCCATTAGCAGCACGATTACCATAGATAGAGGCTTGAGCATCTTTCAATACGGAGACACTCTCAATATCATTAGGATTCAAAAAATTTATATTTCCCTCTGCACCATCAATAAGTACCAAAGGCGAACCGCCATTTACAGAAGAGACATCACGAACACTAAAAGTAGCTTCGTCACCGGGACGGCTTCCCTGACCGTTACTTCTATTAACGACTAATCCGGGGATTAATCCCTGAAGCGCATTAATCGGTGTAGCTGAAGGTTTAGACTGAAATGCTTTCTGGTCGGCAGTAGCTACTGCTCCGGCAAGGTTTGCCCGCTTCGTCGTACCATAACCGACAACCACCACGTCATCCAGCATTTTACTATCTTCTTCCAATACTACATTGATAATTCCTCTGTTGCCAACCTTTTTCTGTACACTTTTATATCCGATAAAGGATATCTCAATTATATCTTTCGGAGTAGCACTCACAGTATAAATACCATAGACATTGGTAATAGTACCTTTTGTAGTTCCTTTAACGGTCACATTAGCTCCAATAATCATTTCTCCATTTGTATCGCAGACTGTTCCCGTAATGCTTTTGGTCTGTGCCCATATCCCTACCTGTGATGATAGTAAGCAAGTAATTAGCAATATTCGAATAATATTAAATTTCATAATATGAATAAGGTTTTGTTGAACTCTCGCAACATTGATAGGTCATATATATCATCGATGAATGTTACGGAATCCTGTTATTTAATAGAGGTTAGAACTATTTTTGAATGGCATAAGCCCTCATTAAGAAATTATCAAAGACAATATGGCAGTTTCCATACATCTTATCATTTAAAGTTGTATCAAAAAACCACGCTCCTGGATACTTGTCTTTATCTTCTTTAAGCAACCATATTTCCGGATCATGATTATCATCACCTGTAGCTACAATCCATTCAGCGCCACCTTTACCAAAAGATACATCAACACCACTTCGAGATAAATTATAATCAATCGTCCAAACTGCAGGAGCATTCTCAGAGTCAAACTGCGACATTGGCGGATAATCCTCCCAAGCAAAAACAAAATACATTTCTTCAAATTGCGAAGCCTTTTTATCCAAAGCTTTTATATCGTAAGTACCCATAAGCAAATCAAAAGTTATTTCGTAATGTCCCACATTCTCCAATATAATCGGATTCGGATTATCTGACTTTATGATATACTGTCCATCATTACTAATTCCATACTTTACTTGAGTCTCTGGATCCTTACTACTTACAAAGATAATTCTTGTATTAGTCACCGGAGCAAAATAAGAAGCTGTAAACTTATAGCTTTCCACACTCTTCTTTTCCGCCAGCATCGGAAGTCCAAACACAACTTTACTTAAATCAATTGAAGTATCCAACGTAAATATCTTAGTGTGTTTCTGATTATGCTCTGCAAAAGTCGATTTGACAGAAACCATTGGATCATATTTAGCTGTATTTCCGTCTTCATCCGTCAGCGTAAATACAACCTGTTTTTTGTCCAAATCACCGCTTGTACTTATCGGATAATCTTTAGTAAATTCAACATGGCGTCCTTCGTCCGTTGCTATAGCGGTTAAATCAATTGTTTCATCAATACCCAATGCCGTGCCTTTCACTGTGAGAGTCTTTAATTTCGTCCTATTACTTTCCATGATAAGGCTAACAGGTAATACCAAATTATCTGCAACACTGAATGTTACATCATTATTATCGACGTGAGCGACACCACCATTCAATACAATATTAAAACCCATTTCCTGTCTGATTTCAAGACGAGGAGCTTCAGGTGTAACCAATACATTCAGTATTTCAGTTTTCGATTTACCCGAATGATCATAAACAACAACCTTTACTTCACCCACAGAACCTCTTTCTACATTTCCAGGAATAATCACAGCTTGTATCAAGTCATATTCTGTAATATAATTCTGATCGCTAAAAGGAATTCTTTCACTAAATTCAAACTCTGCACATTCAATCTGAATATAGTTAATACCAGCATCATCCGTCACTTTAGCCTTAATATTCACGGTTTCACCAGGCAACCCTTCAAGTTCCTCGCCAAGAAACTCAATCATGGGAGGCTGAGTATCATTAGCATTTTCATTGTCATCTCCGCACGAAATGGCGAAGAGAACAAGCAACGTTACAAACAACGTAACTAAATAATGTTTTTTTTTCATATTCAATAGCTTAAAATTAATAGATATAAAAGTTAACGCTATAAATAATACCGGTATATTAAAAATGCGAGTACTTCATTTAAGTAGATTTTTTTAATTGCTTTTCACGTGCCCATAATCTTAAATTTTAGCAAGGTTAATATTGATATAAATAATTAATAATGCAAAATTACGCAATCATATACGCATTGTGTTTATGAAAATGATATATTAATTTATGATTCTGACCGTACATGTATTTTTTATTCACTCATATTTTTTTGATATTACATCGGGGGCTTCTTCAAATTTGGTGGTATTCCTCTTATTATGAATGCAGAATCTTAGCTCTTAGTAGTTTTATTCCGGCTTTGTTGAACATTTGTCTTTTGACCGCTTTAATTTTATTCACTGGTCTCCCAGTAATCCGTTACTGAAGGGGACATCAATGACTGCCTGTACTGTCTCCCTGTCTTTTTTCAATACCATATGCAAAGTTCGTCAGTGCCATGTTACGTGTTGCATTCGCTTTTTCAATCTATTTTCTAATATCCTTATCATAAGTATTCCCATTGATCATACCTCTGAAATTCGTACATACGTTTAAAAATTCTTTAATCTATGGTGAGGACTTATACAGTTCCGCTAGTTTAGAATTATCCGATTTTCCCTTTAGAATGTATTGGCATATCTGATTCTGTGAAACTCTCTGTATTTTACTTCTGTTTTCAATTCTCTCATTATGCTCCTTGACTTCCTTCCTCTTTTGGTGATACATTCTTCGCAAGCCAGATGCTATCCTTCCAATAAGTGCCCCACTGATTTTACTCCCCATTTTTTGCCAATATTTTCCGGTTAATACAACCCGCACTAATGATTGTAACCAGTTCGGATACATATTTAAGAGCAGTCTTCTGTTTCCCATTCAAGTATGCTCCTATTCTTCTGTTGTGAATGTTCTTATAAATGTAGCAGCTTTTCTTGCCCAAATGTGTGGCTGTATGCTCAATGATCATCCCCTGCATTTTTAAATTCAGACTTTCCCTGTATATCCTCAATTTTTCTCTGTGTCGGGCATCTCCCATGGTAAATATGTTCTGGAGAATTAACGAAGAAGCCGTATCTCTGTCAGGATATTCATATTTGAGCTTTTACTTGGTCTGACGAATTATTTTCTCTATTTCCGGTATCATCGTATCCGTCATATTCTTGATTAGATGAAACCGGTCGCAGATTTGTGTAACACCGGGGATTATTCTGTTTATAGACTCTGTGAAACATCTTCCACGGTCTCTCATCATATATTGTATTTGAGGATTCCAGATGAGCCAGTTATCAAGTGCTTCTCCGCTTCTATCCTCTAACAAAGCAATAGGTGTCATCTGGCCTACGACCACCCCCATATAATCCTTACCTTTTTTATAGGCAAAATCATCAATACCCACATCAATACTTTTTATTATGCATTAGAAGATTATGTTGCCCGTACTGTTGTAGGATGCGTAAGCAGGAAGAGCTACTGACCGTTATATGAAACAATTGCAAAAGAAAAGAAACCTTTCGGAAGGTAAGTTTCAAGCTTATCGATCTGATGCGTTCCTCAACAAGATAGCTCCGTCTACCATACCGACGAACCAGAAAAGACAATGGTTCGCAGAATATTTTTTACAGACAAGAAACATTGTCACAATAATATTTACCAACCCTTATGACTAACTCCAAAGTATGATCGTAAACTTCAAAATCCTGAATATGTTAGGAGTAGCAACTGTGCAATTAGTGACTGAAATGTCCGCAATAAGGACAGGAAGCCCCCTTGCCAGCCGTATGTAGAAAGACCGTCAATGAGCCAACAGCTTCAGAGATACCATCTTGTTGCAGATTATCGTAGCCAAGACTGAATCTAAAATCATGGAATAATCCCCAATTTGTAGGAGTATTTTCTTTTTTTGATGTATATTTGTACGTTGTAGATATGACTTGTTGCATTGTAACTCTTAATGATGTGGTGTCTTTAAAGTTACTAAAAAGCAAACATATCTACAACTTTAATAGGATTAAGAAAGAAGAAGACAGTTGAAATAAAAAAGAGATTACCACCAAATTTGACGAAGAACCAATCTAACTATTTTTTTATCAACAGGTTATATAAAACAAAGCATAAAATCCTGATAGAAAACCACTTAAATAGAGGTTAAATAAGCTGTTTTGAGAGTCATATTTTCTCTTATTTGCTTATTTTTTCCACATTTTTCCCTCATTTGTCCCCCAGACTGGCTTCAGGGGACAAAATTTTATCCCTTGACGTATTTGGGACACATACGCCTATCCAACCAGGTAAAATTTCAGAAAATTATCATTTTGCAGAGTTATTCGAAGCTCTAATTTACAAACACATACGAAATACTCGTCATTCGGGTTGATCCGTGACCACAGCGTATTCAGGACGAAGTCGATGTCATCAATGCGTATAACCTGATTTTGATAGTAGCCGACATTCCCCCGGAACATCCACTGCCATTGCAGGCCCCGTTCCATCACATCCGAATAGTAGTAGAATTCGTGGTTGCCGGGGACAATCAGCACCTGCCGGTAGTTCTCCGAAGCCCATTTCCAGAACTTCGTCAACGGAGCAACCTTATTCCTGAGATAGAAAATATCTCCGGCCAGCACCGGCACCTCGCCAGTAACCGACAATTCATTATGTTTCAAATACCTGCTGTTCTCCTGAAACTCCAGATGCAGATCGCTCATGTATTGTATTTTCATCTTATTGTTCTCCTTTTTTTGATTGTTCAATCTGTTTCTCGATGATTGCTTTCACCTGCGCAAACGAGACCGGAGTAAAATCGTTATTGTCTACTCCAACATCATATTGTGTCGGAAGAAGCATACTCAGCCGAGGCGCATCCTTTCCGGTATTGTTCCTACTGCTATGCACGTGTCCGAAAAGCTGCCAGGTGCCATTGTATGAGCCGCCATAGCAAAGGAACGGACAGTGATTCAGATAAATCTTCTGTTTGTCTACCTCGATATACATCTGCATTGCTATATGCTCGAAGTATTTCGTGTAATTCTGCCACAGGTTCTTGATGTCGTGGTTGCCGGAAATAAGGTATATTTTCCCGTTCAGCCTGTTCAGTACATTTATCCATTCGGCAGAACCGCCCAGACAGAAATCGCCCAAGTGAAACACGGTATCTTCTGGACCGACCACGCGGTTCCAGTTGGAAATGATCGTTTCATTCATGTGTGCCATATTCTTGGAAGGCCTGTTGCAGAACCTGATGATATTGGTGTGGTTGAAGTGAGTGTCGGATGTAAAGAACACCCTGCTTCCGTCAAATTTATAATTCATAATCTTTTCATTCATGCGCATCACTGCGCGGTTAATAATACGTTACAATTCAGCCTGTGGACGGAATTGACGGAGAAGGGCACATCGTGCTAACGTCACCAACAGGCACAAAACAAAAACCGTCGAAAAGTTTGGTAAGGACTCTCCGACGGTTTTCATTTATCTTTTCAGCGGGATATTGGCATCATCGTATCCCTGATGGTCTATCAAACGTTCGTCAGAAAGTGTTTTTGAATTTATCGAATGATTCAATGCCTGAAGTATGAACATATGACATACGCTCAAAGCATAATGTGCTTCGATATAACGTATTTGATGATATGTTCATTCTATTTTGCTGCATTGTGTTTTATATGTCTCTCAATTGTGTGGCAAAATTACAGAATATTACTGAAAAACGATAAGTTTAGTGATAAAAAGAAAAGATCATGCGCTAAATTCTATGACTTCATTCTTCAGCCTT